>Ga0155704_114_pt4 | contig 60496 bp, 74 predicted proteins | sample RifCSPlowO2_01_FD_107361 | JGI IMG/M metagenome (GOLD analysis project Ga0155704, IMG submission 107361) | Candidatus Adlerbacteria bacterium RIFCSPLOWO2_01_FULL_51_16
CCAGACTGAATAGTCGGGTACCCTTTTTATTATGCAAAAGGCCCCAACCAAGCGGCAAAAAGACCTTCTTAGCGTGATATATAACTACCTTGCAAGTACCGGCTACCCCCCCACTTTCGAAGAAATGCGTGAAAATCTTGGCGTATCGTCCAACCAGTCAATTGTCGACCTGCTAGAAAAGCTCCGCAAGGGCGGCTATATCAAGAAAGACAGCGGGGCTCGTAGCCATGCCATTCTCCAATTGGGGTATGTAGCAATTGGCCGCCCAGCGCTGGCTCCTGTCCTCGGCACGACTACGGCAGGCCTTCCCGTTGAATCTATAGAGATTGCAGGGGAGTGGCGTTCTATATCCTCGGATGTCGCAAGATTTGTCGAGGATGTGTTTATGCTCAAGATATCAGGTAATTCCATGATTAACGCAGGTATCGATGATGGCGACGCCGTACTAGTGCAGACAATGAAAGAATTTGTGTCAGGGGATATTGTCTTTGCAGAAATTGGCGATGAGGGCACGGTCAAGCGGTTCATGTCGGAGGACAAGCCGCCCTATGTGTATCTCAAGCCAGAAAATCCAAACTATAAAAATATCCTTTTTACCGACGACATACGACTCAAAGGCAAGGTCATCTCTGTGCTGAAGAGCGAACGTTGGCAGTCGGTAAAATAACTATGGTTACAAAGAAACCAAATCGCACAGAAGAGATTATCGGGAAAATCTTTCGTGATACCGAAATGGCGTTCGGTCTGAAAGAGTTCGAAGGTATCGACATATACAAAGTCCTTGAAATTACGGAGGAGGAAAAAGATCGCTACTACCTTAAAGATCTAAAATCCGGCAAATCACGGTTTGTGTTCGACGAGAAGAAAGGCACCGGTAAGCCAGAAGAAATCGTACGCCAGCTTTGGCTCCATAAACTTAACGTGCACTACAAATATCCGCTTGACCGCATGGATACAGAAAAAGATATTCACTTCGGGCGCGAGATACACAGCAAGGCGGTGGACATTGTGGTCTATAAGAAGGACAAAATCACACCGTACATTCTCGTGGAGGTGAAAGCGCCGAGTGAAAGCAAAGGGATTGATCAAATGAAGGGATATCTGAACGCAGAAGGCTCGGAAATCGGTGTCTGGTCCAATGGCAGAAAGCGAGTCATTCTCTACCGTCCGTATCCGAAAGAGTTTGATGATACGTTGCCGGATCTGCCTACGGCCGACAAAACAATAGATGATCTACTTGAGTCTAAAAAGACTTATTTTGAGTACACAACTACAAAGGTAAGTCTCAAAGACACCGTCGAGTCCATGGAAGAATTGGTGCTTGCGAACTCGGGCGACGATGTATTTACTGAAGTCTTTAAGCTAGTTTACGCGAAGCTCTACGATGAACAAGAGGCAAAATTACATAGACCAGACAGCGAAGTTTTTTTCCGAAAATATCGCGATCCAGCGAAGACCTATGCAGTAATCAATGAACTTTTCAAGAAAGCGATAAAACGATGGCCGGGGACATTCTACGACCAAGAGAATATAAATCTTTCGGCTGAACATCTTTCTATTGTCGTGGGCGAATTGGAGAGGACGCGTCTTTTCGGATCCGATCTTTCCATTATTGACGAAGCGTTTGAACATCTTATTCCGGAGGTGGCAAAGGGGAAAAAGGGCCAATATTTCACTCCACGACACGTCATCGGGATGGCGGTGAAAATGCTTGATCCGAAGGCAGGCGAGTATGTGATTGACCCTGCGGCGGGTTCCGGCGGCTTTTTGATCGGTGCGATGTATTGGGCGAAGGAAAAGCACCTGCGAGGCTCGGAAGAAGCAATGCGCGAATACGCAAAAGATTATATTTGGGGAATCGATTTTGCAGAGGAAATCTCAAAAGTGTCCCGTGCCTTAATGCTTATCGCGGGGGATGGGCGCTCCCATTTGTTCAAGCTCAATTCTCTTGATTCGCGCGAATGGCAGGGCGAGGATGCCCAGTTGCTCGATGCGCGCTCCAAATTACAGACGCGACTTCTTGATATGAGGTCGAGCGCGGACAACGCCGAGAACAAGAAGACCTTTCACTACATGAACTTCGACGTCTTGCTGACGAACCCGCCGTTTGCAGGTGAGATAAAAGACCAAGGGCTTTTGCGCCAGTATTTCTTCGGCAAGAAAAAAGGAAAGCTCATCAATAAAATCGAGCGGCATATTCTCTTTATCGAACGCACACTCGACATGCTTCGCCCTGGCGGGCGAATGGCGATTGTTTTACCGCAGGGCGTACTTAACAACACCAACATGGAAAACGTACGTGAGTATCTTTTTGAGAAAGCTCGCATCCTCGCGGTGGTCGGGCTTCACGGCAACACCTTCAAGCCGCATACGGGTACCAAGACGAGTGTACTTTTCTTGCAGAAGTGGGGAGCCGAAGCGGGAGAACCGCAAAAGGACTATCCAATCTTTATGGCCGTCTCAAAAAAAGGAGGCAAAGATAATTCCGGCGATTATATCCACAAGAAAGGCTCGAATGGAGAATATGTTCACGATACCAAAGGCCGCAAAGTCCTCGATCACGACCTCGACGAAATCGCGGACGGGTTCTTGAAATTTTTTGACGATAAAAAATAATTCCATGTCGTCTTTAATAAACTCAATCAAATCTGTTAGAAAGGGCGTAGTTGCTATAGCTTATAAACAACACAACGTGCTCGATAATTCTGATCAGATTTCTGTGGCAGGGACGGGATTTCTTTTTTCTAAAGAAAAGTTGCTGATCTGTACCTGTGCTCATGTTGTCGCACCTAATGGCATACAGCGAACCGATGCACAGCTTCAGGTTGGAATTGTGACTGAAAGAAATGTTGTTGGATATCCAGCAAAAATAGTGAGTCTAGATTTCAAAAAAGACTTGGCCATACTTAATGTGCCATCGGGAGATCCAAAAGTCATAGCAACCTTGGAAGAATTGAAACTGGGAGATTCAAAGCCTCTTGAACAAGGCGAGGAAATAGGGTTTCTCGGTTTTCCTTTTGGAATGGTTCTCAGCAACGACATAACACCTTCTGCGGCAAAAGGTATAATCTCGGCATTCAGAAGAGATTTGACCACAGGTTCGACAGAACTGATACAGCTTGACGCTGTCGTGGGTGGAGGAAACAGTGGCGCTCCGGTTTTTCTTTCCTCAACATCAGAAGTCATTGCAATCGTAAAAGGGAGATTTGATCCGCTAATGAAGGGAAGGCCACCAAAATTAATAATTGATGGCGAACCTCTTGAAATTTTTACAAATATTGGCTTTGCACAGCCAATAAATGTTGCCAAGGGCTTTTTGCTTTCCTCTCTAAAATGATTGCTTATTCCGTAATCTCAAAGTCCCAACTTGAAGGCACAAGGCGGCTCGATGCTGAATATTATCAGCCGGAATATTTGGAAATTGTGCAGAAAATCCAGTCTGTTCCGCATACGTCTTTGGATAGTTATGCAGAGAAAGTATTTAGCGGACCTTTCGGATCAACCCTCAAAAGTGAGTCATATCAAGAAACAGGAGTCCCGTTTATTAGAATCAGCGACATATCTGATCTCTTCATCGATCAAGACACTCTAGTTTTTATTTCGCCGAGTGAACACAAACGAATTTATAGCACCCATTTGAGTGTTGGGGATATAGTTTTATCCAAAATCGGGACAGTTGGAAGGTTGTCGGTGATTTCTGAAGAACTTGGGGAGGTAAACATCAGCGAGAACAATATCGGAATTAGATTATCAAAACTTCCTGAAGAAAAAAAGATAGCACTACTCTTTCTACTACTTGGTAAATACGGTCAAAAGCAGCTCCTAAGGAAAGCAAGCGGCAACATTCAGCTTAAACTAAACGTTAGCGATGTTGAGTCTATACAAGTACCGATTTTCGATGAGGTGATGCTGCGAGCACTAATGGATATTTATACAGATTTCTTGTCAAAAAGAAATGAGAGCGACTCTCTTTACTTACAAGCCGAGAATCTACTCTTGGAAAAATTGGGACTCAAAAATTTCAAGGCCGATGAAGATTTGTACAGCGTTGTGAATTTCTCGAATATAAAATCGGCGAATCGGATGGATGCCGAATACTTTCAGCCGAAGTACGAGAGACTCATTGTTAAACTTAAAGCACAAAAGGCGCAGCCGTTGGTAGATGTACTGGAGAGTATATCGGCGAAATTTAATCCGCTGACCCAAGCAGATAAAATTTTTAAGTATGTTGAGCTTTCAAATATCAACGGCTCCATAGGGATAATCGATGGTTATACAGAAACATCGGGAAGAGAGGCACCAAGTCGGGCGAAGCGCGTTTTAAAAAAAGGCGATGTCGTCGTTTCAACGGTTGAAGGATCGCTTGGTAAGGTTGCACTTGTTCATAAAGAACAGGAGGGGTGCCTGGCGTCGACGGGTTTTTTTCAATTCAGAAGCGAGGATTTGTTGCCGGAAGTATTGTTAGTGATTGCCAAAAGCTTTATTTTTCACAATCAGCTTGAACAGCGTTGCGCGGGCACTATTTTGACCGCGGTGCCGAAGGATAGCATCAAAGATATTCTTGTGCCGATTTTGCCGAAAGCAACGCAGGAGAAAATTGCCGGCCTGGTTCGTGAATCGCATACCGCACGCAAAAAGGCAAAAGAACTTTTAGAAGAGGCCAAGCGCACGGTCGAAGAATTCATAGAGCAGAAAACAAAATAAGCGAGTGGAAACTTGGGGGATTTGGGGTTGATTGTAAAGAAAGATGAGTTTAATACTGAAGCGGCCCAGTGCGTGGGTGCCGATTGCATTGTCGCTCGCCATGCTGGCGTTCATCCTTATTCTCCTTGGCGTATACGGTGTTCCTACCCCCGACCCCAATGCAGATGAGGGGACAGCCGCGCACCTCTTTCAGCTCTGGTTGGTTTTAGAAATATTTTTGGTGGCATTTTTTGCAATCAAGTGGCTCCCACGCGCTCCGGGGCCGGCATTCCTCGTTCTAGTGGTCCAAATCGCCGCCGCCCTCGCCGCCTGCGCCCCCGTCTTCCTCCTCCACCTCTAACCACAGAATTATCGCCCCCCACCCATCATTCTAGCTTTTTGCAAAAAGCTGTAATAGCTCAATAATCATCCAAATTACCCGTCCACCTTTTCACCCCGCATTCTTTAAGGCCCCCACCCCCCTCCCTTATTTTTTAACGCATCAGCTCTTATTCTAGTGTTTTGCAAAACACTGCAATAGCCCAATAATCACCCAAATCACTAATCTACTTTTTCACCCCGTATTCTTTAAGGCCCCCACTCCCCTCCCTTATTTTTTAACGCATCAGCTCTTATTCTAGTATTTTGCAAAACACTGCAATAGGGAATATACTGCGCGCATATGGCCACACCAAACTATCGGGCGCTGGAGCGCATTGTAAAGGGATTTGCCAATCATCGGCGCTTGCAAATCCTCGATCTGCTCAAGAGGGAACCGGAACTCTCGGTTGCCGATATTGCGGAGCGGTTGAATATCGGGTATGAAAACACCTCCGACCATATCCGAAAAATGGCCATAGCCGGCCTTCTTCTCAAACGCAACCAAGGCCCTGCCGTACTCCATAAACTCACACCCCGCGCCGAAGCTATTCTAGTGTTTTGCAAAAAACTGCAATAGCGAACAAAATGCAGTGGAAACGGCCATTTGATATACTTACAACCTTAACCTTCTAATCAAAAATATATATGGCTAAATATGTTGATGGGTTTGTATTGGTAGTGCCTAAGAGCAAGATTGCGGCCTACCGCACAATGGCTGCTGCCGGGGCGAGGATGTGGAAGAAACATGGCGCCCTCGACTACAAGGAGTGCATAGGAGACGACCTCAACCCCCATATGGGTGGGATGCCAGCGCTCACATTTCCGAAGTTGGTTAAGCTCAAAAAGGGCGAGACGGTGGCTTTCTCTTACATTGTGTACAAAAGCCGTGCGCACCGAGACCAAGTTAATAAAAAGGTGATGGCACAAATGGATAAAGAGTATAAGGGCAAGAAGATGCCGCCCATGCCCTTTGATATGAAGCGCATGGCCTACGGCGGCTTTAAAGTCATCGTCAGCGCAGGAAAATAGGTGTATAATCATCGCTCGTTCGGAATTAAAAATAAATTCTCACTCGCTCAATTATGAAAACCGCCCTTATTGCCATCGTTCTTATAGTCATAGTCGGTGCAGGCATTTATTTCGTTCCTAAATATTTTTCCGGCCCCGCGGGGCAGGAGCAACCTACTCCACCCGTGACTGAACAGGCAACTACAACGGAGCGGGCGGCCGTAGAAGCAATCGGCAAATCCGTTGAAGAGCGCGATATCACCGCATACCACTACGGCACCGGCGAAACGGAACTTCTGTTTGTCGGCGGTATCCACGGCGGATACTCATGGAACACGGTACTCGTCGCCTACGAACTCATGGACTACTTGGCGGCAAACCCGGGCGCTATCCCCGAGAATATAACGGTAACGGTTATCCCGGTTTTGAATCCGGACGGCCTCAACAAAATTGTCGGCACTGCAGGCCGCTTTGAAGCTTCTGATGTTCCGCAAGGATCAACCGTATCGGGCCGCTTCAACGCAAACAATGTAGACCTCAACCGCAACTTTGATTGTGAATGGCAGGCAAGTGGTACATGGCAAAACACAAAAGTAAGCGGCGGGAGCAAGGCGTTTTCCGAGCCGGAGAGTGCTGCCATCAAAGCCTTTATAGAGGCGCACAAACCGAGCGCGGCAATTGTCTGGTACAGCGCCGCAGGCGGAGTATTTGCTTCAAACTGCAACGAGGGCGTTTTGCCCGAAACGCTCGCCCTCACCAATGCGTATGCAAAAGCATCCGGCTACAAGGCCTACGAGACCTTCGACTTCTACAGCATCACCGGCGACATGGTGAACTGGTTTGCAAAACTGGAAATCCCCGCAATCAGCGTTCTCCTCACCAACCACACGGATATAGAGTGGGAAAAGAATCTCAAAGGTATCGAGGCGCTTCTGAAAGAGTACGCCGAGTAAATTTGTTATGGGCAAGTGGGGAGTCATCACCTTGCTCGCGCTTGCTGTGGTGCTTGCGGCGGGTGCGTTTGCATTTGTGCGCCTCTCTCAGATAGAGCCGCAGGTGCTACTTGCACCAAGCGAGGTGAAGACGGAAATAGTCGGCACATCGGTTGAGGGCCGCGCAATTACCGCCTACTCCTTCGGCCAGGGTGAGACGGTACTGCTTTTTGTCGGCGGAATACATGGCGGGTATGAATGGAACAGCACACTTCTTGCGTATCAGTTTATAGATTATCTAAAAGCAAATCCGAAAGTCATTCCCCCAAATCTCACGATCGCCGTCATTCCGTCTGCTAACCCCGACGGTCTCCATGTGGTAACCGGTGCGGAAGGTCGCTTTGCCGCCGCAGACATCCCCGCACAGACAACAACGGTGCCGGGCCGCTTCAATGCAAACAATGTAGACCTCAACCGGAACTTTGATTGCAAATGGAAACCCGAGAGCATGTGGCGGGGAGAGGTGGTGAGCGCTGGGTCGGCGGCGTTTTCCGAACCGGAAGCGCGGGCTATCAGGTACTTCGTTTGGAATCACGATCCGAGCGCCGTCGTTTTTTGGCACAGCCAATCAAACGCGGTGTATGCATCCGAGTGCGAAGAGGGGATTCTGCCAAGCACGCGTGCGGTTATGAACGCGTATGCGACTGCCTCCGGCTACCCGGCGGTCGACTCCTTTGATGCCTACGAGATCACGGGTGATGCCGAGGGGTGGCTCGCTTCCATACATATCCCCGCTATTACCGTAGAGCTTAAAACCCACGAGGATGTCGAGTGGGAGCGCAACCTCGCCGGCGTCACCGCACTCTTTAATTTGTATAAAAAATAAATGATATAATTTGACCATGGATATCATCATTAATTTTTTGCAGATGGTGCTCGGGTTTTTGCTCCAGCTCATAACGCTTATCATCGGTTTCTTTATTTCCGTTCTCAACCTCATTTTGAACTTCGCTCGCGCTCTTGTCTCTACTGTTCTCTAACCCCACGGTGGTAAGATTTACATATAGGATGCGTCAATAAAAATATGAAAACTACATCCGTGGTCTTGATTTTTGTTGTAGCTGTGGCCGCTCTCGTGGGGGTGTGGCTGTTTTTGAGCGGCACTCCTGTGGGAGAAAGTTTTCTCCCCGCAAACCAAGGGGGAGAAAACCCGCCGAACTCCGCCGGGGGCGCCCCGCCGGGCTCTATACATAATCTTCCTCTGCCTCCCGCGGTTGCTGCCGCCAAGGCACGCGCCGCGGCGGATGCAAACACAACCGAAGACAAAATTTTTATTGAAACTGCCTACGAGCGCGAGTGGCCGGATGGCTGTTTGGGGCTTGCCGGTGCCGGCGAATTTTGTACACAAGCTCTTGTCCCGGGCTGGGAGGTGACGGTTATGGTCGGCGGCGAGACCCGCGTCTACCGCACAAATATTGACGGCACAGTTATCCGCCGCGCTTCGTGAAGATAATACTCACAATTGTTTCTGTAGTAGCGGCCGGTCTCCTCCTTTGGTTTTACGTGCCGCAGGTACGCGAGCTTGCGCCCACGCCAGGTGGAGGAGGCGGGCCTGTTGCATGCACGGCGGAGGCGATGCAGTGCCCCGACGGCAGCTGGGTCGGCCGCACGGGCCCCAATTGCGAGTTTGTCTGCCCGGGCGGCAATTCAGGCGGAGGGGGCATCTTGCCTTATAACTCCGGCATCCGCGGCACGGTCATGGTCGGCCCCACCTGCCCGGTTGAACGCATCCCGCCCGACCCAAACTGTGCCGACAAACCCCTTCAAACGCTTGTTGCAATCTACCGCCCGACCGACCTCGTACACGCGATTGTGCTCATGCAAAGCGACGCGAAGGGCACGTTTGAGGTGTCGCTCCCGCCGGGGGAGTATGCGGTCGGGGCGGGGGAAAGTACCCCCCCGAACTGCCCCTTCACAGAGGTTGTGGTAGGGCCCGACGCCTACACCTCAATTGTCATCTCCTGCGACTCTGGCATCCGCTAGTCGGGGGAAGGGTATACACTGGAGTGTATGTATATGAACCAATGGGGAGGGAATGAGACGTGGTTTATTAATATGCCGTATTGGGTTCCGGGAGTTTTGGCCTTGCTCGCACCACTGATTTTGCTTTTTGTGTTGTGGTCGCTTGTGTGGAAGGGCTTGGCTCTGTGGCACTCGGCACGGCGCGGGCAATATTGGTGGTTTGTTATCCTACTTGTCGTCAATACGCTCGGAATATTGGAGATCGTATACCTCTTCGGAGTTGCGAAGCTCCATATCCGCGACCTCTTCTCCAAAAACTCTCACCCGCACCAGCACTAGTTAGATATTGAAGTGTTTTCCGAATTGTCCGACCAAGGGCAGCGGCGCCTCTTTGCCTTGCACGACATTGATGATGCCGAGTACCGCGAGAATGAAGATACCGAGGTTTATGAGTTGGTAGAACATCCAAAACTGCCACATGGTCATGCTCACTACCCACACAATGGCGCTTATTACCAAAAGCACCAAACCCTGCTTAATGTGGTATTTAACAAACGGGTCGTCCTTAGCGACGAGAAAGGAAATAATAACCAGCGGCCCCAAATAGCACAGCACCCCCATGAGTGTATTTTTCTGCCCGGTGTGTTGTTCGGGCATGTTAGTAGGTGGGGCTCGTGTCGCCTACGTTTATTTGGATACCGGAAGCATCTTCTTGCGGCATGCCGGGGCCATATGTTTTGTACCACCAGATGCCACCTCCAACCAAAAGTACAAGCACGATGACGATAAGAATAGTGTTCACATTGCTGCTACCCATATACATTAAAAATTAGCTGCTAATATTCTCCCCTAAGTATACCCCCAACTGTTAATTAAATCACTTCAATCAAACTCTTGAGAAAAAAGCTAGTCATGTTTCAGAGACTTTCAATCCGGAAAGTTTACCGCATCTAGGATTTGGGACAAGAGCCCTTCTTGTTCCACAGAAAGTTGGTATTTAAGACTTATATTCAGGTCCGATACCCCATTACCATCAAGGTCGTAGGAGATTGGGCCGACTTCCGTAGTTTTCTTTATCGGCAGAGTTATCACAGTATCTGTTGTAAAAGGGATAGAAATAGGTCCTGTCACAGCACATTTGTTACCCTCACCTCTTATTTCTAAGTAGATTATTCCATAGCCCTTCCCCTTCACGACAAGTTTTCCATCTAGTAACTTGTCAAGAGAAAAAATTAGTACCCCATTGGATTCTGTGCGCTGCCAATAGTCAGAACTCTCGGTTGTTAAAAAATTGACTTCAATTTTTTGTATTGAATCTTTGCCGTCAGTTTTTATACCGAACCATAGCCCTACCGCGGAAAGAGAAACATCTTTTCCATCAAGTTTGTCCTCAATAAATTTATCAAAAGTCTCCTCTGAAACATTCGTTCCTTCTATACACACTGTTCCTTCTGGCGTGGGTCGTTCAATATATCCTGGCTTCGCTGCACGAAGCCGATCGAGAAGCTCCCCTAAAGTTTGGTCAATAGAAACCGATAAAGCTGGTGAAGGTGGATTTTGTGGGTTTGTTACAATAGTTCCTGCAGATTCCTGTGGAAAAGTAGTAGGAACGTTTTGAGCAGGGTTTGAGAAGGGTAGATTAGGAAGATTTGAATCAGACAATCCTTGAGCGGTTGTGGCTACAGTTTCAGTAGTTACCGACGGAGGAGTGACGTCTTGAGTAGGCGCCACCCCACTGGCCATTGTGCCAATAGCAACAAAAAAGCCAATAATCACTGTTACTGTCTTTGTAAAGATAGCGCTTACAAAATCAAACATGTTATTAAAGAGTCCAATCTTTTTGACTTCTTTTAAGGATTAGTTCCCGGAATGTATTTTTTGGTGAACTTTCTAACCAAGAGCCCGATAGCAACAGGCGTAAAAATATAGATTACGAGAATTAACCACATCCCGATTTCTTGCGAGGAGATTGTGAGCCAAAGGAGAGGAAGGCAAATTAGGATAGCCCACAGAAACCACCATCTACTACCAAAAGTTGAGAGCACTAGCGTGGCGAGGATAGGGATACCGAATATTACTCCAACCGCTTGGCGCGCATCAACCCAATGGCCTCCACCACCGGAGAGGCTATCGAGAAACTTTCCAATTTCATATGAAAAGTACCACCCCAAAAAGATGGTTAATACTACCAAGCCTAAATTCCATCCCTGTGCAATAAAGACATCTTTCATTTAAGAGTCATTTTACCATCCCTTCTAGCGCAAGCCGATATAAGTCCACTGGGTAGTACCGTCGTCTAATTTGACGAATATCTTGTACCAGTAGCCCGCCTTCACCCCCTTTGTGCTCCAGTTGTAGATGTATTGCTGTGTCGTTGAGTCCCACGTGAAGGAGCTACCGGTTGTCGCCGGGTCAGAATAGACCGTCTCGTCCACTGAGGCGTTCATAGCGGCTCCTTTTTGTGGCTCAAGCCATTGTGGCGCGGATGCCGCCTGGATTACTGTCCCATCAGCCCTTTTGAGCTGGAGTTTGATCGGGGCCGTACTCCCACCCTTAAACACGCTAGTGTTTGCAGTTATTTTATGCGCGGTGTCATTGATCGGCTGGAGGAAGCCGTCCCAGCGATAAAGTATGTTGAGCGCTCGATTTGCGGTTGAGAGGGTAAAAGTACTTTCAATGATTTGCTCGGGGGCTGTGATGCCGCTTGTCTCTGCTTCTACATCACCTTGTGTGTCGATGTAATCAGCAACGATGGTGTACTCGCCGCCGTTTCCCGTACCTATGGTTTTGACTCTGTACTCGCCGGGGAGGGGGTTCACTATGACCGCGTACTCGTTGTCGGTGAGGAAGCCGGAGTAAAAAGCATCGGGTATTTCATCAAACTCTTGGTTTGTTAAAAAATCTTTCCCCAGCCGCTTCCCATCTGGGGCAATTATCTGCATGTCAATGGGGGAATGAAGAATCACCCACAACAAAGGCAAATCTGTTTGTATCCCATTACTGACGATAGTTTCAGGTTCTTGGCCAGTTAAAATCTCATAAACTGGTCTCGCAGCTGAGGAGGGTAGCGTTACGTGATCTACATTAATCGTTTGATATTCTGGGGCAACTGATACGGAACTTAGGAACGGTACTGTCCCGTCACCATCTCCTCGCAAAATTCCCCCATTGGTTGGTTTGCCATGCTCCCATTTGGGTAATTCGTCTGAAGGCACAATGGTGTAGCCGGTGATAGTGTTGCCTTCAACAGAGCCAATAATATTTTCAACTTGCACTCGCTGTGTAAGGAGGTTTACAGAGCCGCGCAGATCCTCAAGAAAGACATTGCGCGGATAATTATCTGGATACTCGCGTAGATTCCGCCCATCAAAAATATAATCGTAAATAGGTAAAAGTTCCTGGACGGAAATTATAGGCCTAATACGAACATACGAAAACACATCCGAATATCCATTTTTTCTTGCTTCGCTCTTGAATATTAGATTAAACAATTGGCCTCCAAGCTCTAAAGGGTTGTTGGTATATTGTCCCGCTTCCCACATCAGATACGTTTTTGGAGCGCCGAGGTGGGGTGTGCCGAGAAAGACCATTTGATCGACGTCGTTTTCATAAGAATCCGATTGAATATATTGTCGCGCGGCCAGCCCACCCATCGAGTGTGCTACAAGATCTATTTTTTGGCAGTCACAAATCTCTTGCACCTCGTTTATCTTTTCCTGCAGCAAAACAGCTGTCTCTACGTTTGACTCGCGCCAGTTATAAGGAAAGGTAAATAAGTCCTGTTCCTCTACATATCCGTTGGCCGCGAGAGTGTCTATGAGGTCGTTGTAAACACCGAACACGGGGTCTATCAACCAAACGCCGTTTTTTTCCCATGAGCCGAGGATGCCCGGGATAATAATTACAGGGTCTAGAGTCGCGGGAGGGGAGTAGGTGTTGGTGATGGTGCAGGTAACTACCTCGGCAAGGACGAGATTAATAGTATTTCCTATCTGGTGGCCGAAGTCACAATCCCACGAACCGGGAGTGTAATTTGAAGGGCCGCTTTCAGTAAGTGTGTAAATCACATCGGCTTTGACGTTATGAAAAGCGTCTGAACCTCCTGTGTCAGTAAAACTTCCATTTCCTGCTGCCGTAAGCTGCCAGTCGCTTGGTTGTGCGGTGCCGCCGTTTACAATTTTTACTAATTTAAGTGTTGGAGCTATGTCATCGTTCACAGCAGTACAAGTAACCTGTTCGCCATCCATGATCCGGACCGAATCGACTCCTTCCGGTTGACTGTTGCCGGCACAATTCCATCTGGATTCATATCCGGATGGAACAGAATCAAGATCTTCCCAAAGATCATACAAACCGGGTGGAACAACTTGTGTGGTGGTGGAACCATCGGTCCAAACGAGAGTCTGGGTATCGGGGTTATAGGCTTGGATATACCCGGGTGAGCCGGTGTATGTGCCCCCGCCGTCATTTATAACTTGCTTTGCAAGTGTGAGGTTCGTGTCGGCAGCAAAAGCTTGCGGCGCACCAAAAGAGCAAAATAGGCCGAATAACAGGGCTCCCGAGAAGAGAAAATGCCTTCCGTAACGCATGGTTCGGTACTCTACACAAACCGAAATCCCCGTGCAAGTCACCAGGCTCCGTTACCCCTCCGCTCTTACTATTCTAGTTTTTTGCAAAAAACTAGAATAGTAATATACTGCCTATATGCAAAAGGGAAGTGAGTATCGGCGGCTTGAGCGAGTGATCAAGGGTTTTGCCAACCATCGACGCTTACAAATCCTTGATTTACTCAAACGTGAACCAGAACTGTCGATTGAGGATATTTCGGCGCGTCTGAAGATAGGGTACATGAATGCTTCCGACCATTTACGCAAAATGGCAATAGCTGGCCTCGTTCTCAAACGTAATGAAGGAGTTACTGTGCGGCATAAACTTTCACCCCGCGCCGAATCTATTCTAGTTTTTTGCAAAAAACTAGAATAGATTGGTGTGGTAATGTGGATATATGGAAGGGTATGTGGTGGATATTGAAAAGGCGACTCTTGAGAACGAAAATTTCCGGACAGTGCTCTACACCGGAAAATTCAGCCAGCTCGTCGTGATGAGTATCCCACCCGGCGGCAATATTGGAGAGGAGGTGCACACACTCGACCAATTTTTGCGCTGCGAGGCGGGGGAGGGGAAGGCGATTTTAGACGGAGTCGAACATGTAATGGGCGTCGGCTCCGCGGTTGTCGTGCCTGCGGGTGCGCGGCACAATCTTCTGAACACCTCTCCCGATAAACCCCTTAAGCTCTACACCGTATACTCGCCGCCAAACCATCGCGATGGGGTGGTGCATAACACAAAAGCACAGGCAGAGACGGACGAGGAGCATTTTGACGGCAAAACAAGTGAATAACTCTTATTTGAAAAGCGGGAGTGTCGTATACTTTAGGTATGGCTAAAAATGCGGCAAAAGGGAAGGGGCGCAAGGGCGAAGTGAATAAACGCTCGCAGGTCTTGTCTCCGCGCAACAAGCGCTGGACAAAAGTCGACAACAAAACAGGTCGCTTTATAGATCAGATGAAGCGAAAAGGAAAAACGTTTAAGGGAGTGCGGATGAAATAATGGCCGGACCTGAAATGTTCAAGACAGAGGCGCAATGGCGCGAGGAGCTCACTCCGGAGCAGTATGCCGTGTTGCGCGAGCGGGGGACCGAAGCGCCTTTTTCCGGAAAATTGTTGAAAGAGAAGCGCGACGGCATGTATCGTTGTCGTGCGTGCGGCAAAGCACTCTTCCCTTCGAACACAAAATTTGATTCCGGCACCGGCTGGCCTTCTTTTGATGACGCACTTCCCGGCGCTGTTACACTTGTAGAAGACGATTCTCACGGAATGCGTCGCACCGAAGTCGCGTGTGCAAACTGCGGCTCACACTTGGGGCACCTGTTTGACGATGGTCCTACAGAAACCGGCAAACGCTACTGCATCAATTCGGTGTGTCTTCTGCTTGAGGCGCGGCCGTAAGTTGATAACCGATTCTCCGTCTTAATACCTGGTGTATAATTATCAATACGTAAGGGTACGTAAAAAAATATTTATGACAAAAATAATAAAATGGATAGTGGTTGGGGGGCTTATGTTTCCCGCACTGGTGCTCGCACAAGGAATTTCTACCACAACACGGCCGGGCCCCCAGATTAAAGACGCGGCACACACGCGGGTGGAAGCGTGGCGAGGGGCAATGCAGCAGAAGTTTGCTTCAACAAGCGAGGAGCTTAGGGCTAAGCGCCAAGAGCTTCAAGGCGCTTTTGCCGAGCGGCGCGAGGCAATCATTATGGATATGAAGACGAAGCGCGATGAGTTTCTTGCGCTTCTGAAACAAAAGGTCGCCTCTACGAGCGAAGCAATAAAAGAAAAGAAAGAGGCGCTCAAAGAGGAAGCACAACAGCGCCGGGCGGACATTATTGAGCGCTACTACACAAGGGTGGGAGCAATGTTTGAGACCCGTATCGACCGCCTCGCGCGCATAGCCGACCGTCTTGCGGAACGCATAGTAAAGATTGAGGAAGAGCACGACGTTGATCTCTCCAGTGCCTCTGCTTTTCTTGAGGACGCGCAAGCTCTTTTGGACACCGCAACACAAAAAGCAGAGGAGTTCTCCGACAAAGCGGATGACGTGGTAGACCCGACAGCAACGCAGGAAGCTATTGCAGAGATGAAAGCTCTGCGGCAGGAAGTATGGGACGCGATTAAAGCGGCGCACCAAAAACTTGTTGAAGCGATCGCGGCTGTTAAGGCGGGGCTTGGAGAAGAAGACAGCCACGAGGACTAATTGAAAACAGTATGGAACAACAAAACAACATGAGTGCAGGAGTTCCGGTGGGCGAAACTAGAGCCATGCCTCCTGCTCCGCAGCACTCAAACACCTCTTTGATAGTTGTCTCTATCGCGCTGGTTATTACGCTTCTGGTACTTGGGTACTTTGTTTGGATGAGCGGCGTTTGGCAAAGCCTTATGCCCTCGGCTGCCGACGTTGCTCCTGCACAGAGCGAAACATCTGATCTTGAGGCGGATCTTCAAGGTGTTGATGTTGGAGGTGACGCTGAAGTAGATGCGCTCGAGGCACAGCTATAAAAAAGCGATACATGGATGAACAGCTCCAGCGCATCGAACAAAAAGTAGATGCGCTGTACGCATCGTCTGAAAAGATGCGGAAATATTTCCTTTGGACGCTTATTATTACCGCTGCGGTTATCTTCATACCACTTCTTATACTGCCGATGGTTATTCCGTTTTTTCTCTCTTCGCTCGTCCTGCCTCCCGGGTTTTAGATACCCTATACACCCCCTTGCTTGAATGTTTAAAGGGGGCGTGATACGGTGCTTCTTAGAAAAGCTCTCGTTCCCTGCGCTTGGGCGATTATTTCCTAATAAACCGTTATTCACTATGTCATTTTTGCGATATTCGGTCTGTGTGACTGTATTGGCAGTGGGGCTTTTTGCGGCAATGCCCGCTCTCGCATCTGCCGCAACCCTCTATGTCGATGTAAATGTAGTGGGTTCTTACAACAACAACGACCGCGACCCAAACGACTTTACGATCGAAGTGGACGGAGAAGACGTATCTCCGGACTCGTTTAAAGGCACTTCTTCAGGGAAGGGTAAAAAGGTAACACTTGATGAGGGCGATTATACCGTTCGGGTAAAAAATACCTACGGATATAGTGTGAGCTACTCTTCCGGTTGTCGCGGTGATATTGACGACAACGATACCGAATACTGCACGGTGACTCTCCGGGGTTCAAACTATTACAACCCGGGCTCGTGCCAATATGACGATTACTGTGATTCGGGATGCCAGAATTCATACTGCAATACCCAACCGTGTCAGGGTTCATGCGCGCCGACGTACTACCAGCAACCCTGCCAGAGCTCATGCGCACCTACCTACTACGCACAACCCGTGATTACTAAAGGATACGTCCCGTACTTCCCAAACACCGGTTTTGAGCCGGTAAACCAGGGAGCGCTTGCGCTTGCAGTAGTAATGCTTCTTGCGGCCGGCTACTTCCTCTACCCGCATGTCAGAAAAGCATTTATTGCTGTCCTCAGCTAAATCAGGAGTATTAATCTCCAGTGGCTCGCGCGATTTTGTAGCGTGGTTTAACGACGATTCTACGTGGAGCGCGCGGGTGCGCATAGGGGCGCTCGCAGTTGGCCTTGCCGTGGTTGTCGTTGGGGGTGTAGATATACTCTCCCGCGTAGCGCCCACAATGCCCAACAATACCGGGTACCTGGCGTTTGCTCCGGCGATTGTCGCACTTGATCCGAGTGTCTTGCCGTTCCTAACCCCCGCATCCGGAGCGACGACCACCCCCCTGACTCCTGCGCGTCTCGCCATCCCTTCGTTGAATGTTGACGCAAGAGTTGAAGAGGTTGGTGTCAAAGAAAACGGCCAGATGGCAAACCCTTCCGGTTTTTCGACTGTTGGTTGGTACAAATACGGCTCGGAGCCGGGAGGCGAAGGACGGGCGGTCATTGCGGGTCATGTCAACAATGCGCTTGGGCTCTCGGGAGTTTTTGCCCGTCTTTCCGAAATTGCGATAGGGGAGAAGATTGTCGTTTCCGATAGCACAGGTAGAACGCTTACGTATATCGTCCAGACCAAAAACCAATACGACTCAAGCGACGCCCCACTTGCAGAAATCTTTAAAATTACGGGCCTTTCTGAGCTTGTTCTTATTACCTGCGAAGGGGACTGGATCCCTTCTGCGCGCTCGTACGACAAGCGGTTGGTGGTGGTTGCGCGTCTCGCCCTTTAGTGCTACAGTGTCGCCGTTCGGTAAGTTCTCCTGTGCCGGCGCTCATCGCCCTGGTCGGGGAGGTCGCCTTACGCGAACGTTCTTAAGAAATAGTTTTTTCGCGTAATATGGCACGCAAATTGTTCGTGGGTGGCCTACCATACCGTACAACGGGAGACGAGTTGAAAGACGCGTTCTCGAAGGCGGGGGAGGTTGCCTCGGCAAGCATCGTGACTGATCGGGAAACTGGTCGCTCGAGGGGCTTCGGCTTCGTCGAGATGGCCAATGACTCAGACGCAGAAGCCGCAATCTCCATGTGGAATGGCAAAGATTTCGGTGGACGCATGCTGACCGTCAGCGACGCTCGTCCGAAAGCTGCATAGATTCTTTTCTGCAGCTCTCGCAAAAATCCGCCCTCAAGGGCGGATTTTTGCTTTACCCCGTTAGAGAATGCATCCTGCGGCTTGCCGCAAAATGCGTTTCTCCCATATGAGCGCGGAGTTTAATGTCCCACGGGAGTTCTCTAACGGGGTTTACAATGACTGCATGAAAGAGTTGTTGCGCGCCTTGAGGAAACATTACAGCGCTCATCGTCGGAATTTGCCTTGGCGGAAGACCCGCGACCCGTACAAAATTTTGGTTTCAGAGGTGATGCTCCAACAAACACAGGTGGAGCGGGTAATACCGTACTACGAAGCGTTTGTAGAAAAATTTCCTACCGCAAGAGTACTCGCCGCAGCCCCGCTCTCGCAAGTACTCTCGGCGTGGCAGGGTTTGGGATATAACCGCAGGGCGAAGTTCTTGCGCGAGGCGGCAAAACTCATTTCAAAAAGCGGATTTCCGCGTGCGGTAGGGGAGATAGAAAAGCTGCCTGCGGTCGGCTATTACACCGCCCGCGCGATCGCCGTTTTTGCGTGGAATTATCCGGAAGTGTTTGTTGAGACCAACATCCGCACAGTTTTCTTGTATCACTGCTTCCCAAACCGCAGAAAAGTTGCTGATAAAGAAATTTTGGTGCTGGTTGCTGAGGCAATGGTGCTGTCAAAGATGGAACCGCGCGATTTTTATGCGGCACTCATGGATTATGGTGCGTCCCTCAAAAAGGAAGGGATTAAACTCAACAGCAAAAGTCGTCACTACGCTCCGCAATCAAAATTTGAAGGGTCGGCGAGACAATTGCGCGGCGCTATTTTGCGGGAGCTCCTCAAGCATCACGCGACACTTTCCGTCTTAGCACATAAAATACCGCGCAATCAGCAGGAGCTTGCGCACGAACTTGCCCGCCTCACCGCCGAAGGCCTGGTAGCGCTCCGTGGTCGCTACTTCTCAATTTCGGAGTGATTACATTCCCAAAATAACGGGAATGACGATAGGACGTTTGTTAGTCTTCTCAAAGAGAAAACGGGAAACGGCGTCGGTAACGTTACTTTTCACAAAATCGAAGTTAATCGGTTGTTGTCCTCTCGCGCCGTCCTCGATTGTTTTCTTGACGATGAGACGCGCCTGCTGGAGAAGCTCCTGGCTCTCGCGCAAATACACAAAGCCGCGTGAAATTATGTCGGGCGATTTGCGCAAGCGGCCATTTTTGGGGTTAACAGTTGCGATAATCACAAACATTCCTTCTTGTGCCAAAACGGTTCTGTCGCGGATCACAACTTCCTGAATATCGCCGATAGAGAAGCCGTCCACCAGCCGAAGCCCTGATGGAGCGCTTTCCTTAAGCCGTACGAGCTTCTGTCCCTCGTCTTGAATCTCTATGACAACCCCGTTGTCGGGGACGATAATCTCATCCTCGCCTCTTCCGCAGGCCTTCGCGATGTCCGCATGCACGCGGAGCATGTAGTGGTAGCCGTGGAGCGGCATAAAGAAGCGGGGGTTTATCTTTTGGTGTATCCAAAACGTCTCATCGCGGTTGGCGTGGCCGGATGAGTGCACATCCATGGTGTCGCGATGAATGATACGCGCGCCTTGGCGGGAGAGGTTGTCTTTAAGTTTCTGCACCGCGCGCTCGTTGCCGGGGACGATGGAAGAAGAGAGCACAATCGTGTCACCCTTTTTTATTTTGACGTATTTGTGGGTCTTCATCGCTATCCGCATCAGCGCCGCGAACTCATCTCCCTGCGCACCTGTCGCAAGGATCATAATTTTGTTGTCGGGGAGTGACTCGAGCCCCTCGGGACCGATAAAGGCTTTTTCACTGACCTTGAGAAGCCCCAAGTGCTTCACGATCTCGATGTTTATCTTCATGCTGCGCCCCTCGATCAAAATTTTGCGTCCGATGCGCTCGGCGGTTTCGATGATGCGCATGAGACGCTCAAGTTGAGAGGAGAAGGTACCGACAAGGAGGCGCCCGGGAGTTGTCGCAATAATCTCGTCCATATTCTGCTTCACGGTGCGCTCGGGTATTGAGAAGCCGGGCCTCTCAACGTTTGTAGAATCGGCCGCAAGAAAGAGCACTTTTTTATCCTTGAAAAAGGCGAATTCTTTTTCTTCCTGCTCCGTCGGAATTCCGTTTACGTGGTCAAGTTTGAGGTCGCCGGTGAAAACAACGAGTCCGTAGGGAGTTTCAAGTATGACGCCCATTGCGTCGGGAATCGTATGGGTCACGGAGAAGAAGCGCACTTTCAGTTTGCCCGCGCGCACGGTCTCTTCTTTTTCCACCTCGTGGATGTCGAGCGGTTTAAGATGCGGAAATTCCTCCTGACGTTTGCGTATCATGACCGCGGTCAGCCGGCGCGTGTAGATGGGCGGATAGCCGATGCGGTCGATGATGTAGGGGATACCGCCGATGTGGTCGAGGTGGCCGTGGGTGATAAAAAGCCCGCGGATTTTTTCTTGCCGGTCTTCGAGGTATTTGGTGTTAGGGAGAATGTAGTCAACGCCCGGGGTATCGTCTTCGCGGAATTGGAAGCCGCAGTCGACGATGATAATGTCGTCGCCGAATTCAATCGCGGTCATATTGCGGCCGATTTCCTCTACTCCGCCAAGCGGGATGATGCGGATATTATTCGCCTCAAGCGGGGGAATGGGTTTCTCATCTCCGTTGCCGCCCTGCTCCAGGGGTTCGCGCGGCGGATGCGGTTGATGCGGGCGCTGTCTGCCGCGCAAGCTCCGGTGAGCGTTACGTCCTCTGCCGCCGCGGGGGCGGCGACCTCCACCGCCGAAAGGCGTGGCGGAGGAGGGAGGTATATTTGGTTTTTTGTGTTGGTCCATAGGTATTAGTTACGGGTAGTTACAAAGAAGGGCCAGACATAATCGGTCTGCGTATGCCAATCTAGAATTGATAGAAAGCGGTCGCTCGAGACTTCGATGAACCCAAGCTCGAGGCCTTGAATAGTATCGGGGACAGAATATACAAAGTCCGGTGCGTAGAGAATCAGTGCAGGCAGGTCCTTTTTAAATTCTGTGACAAATTTTTGGTACAGTGCCATACGCTCTTCTGGATTTCCGGTCTCGCGCAATTGCTCGAGCGTTCTGTCGACCGTCGAATTGGCATAGAGTGCGATATTGAGCCCTGGGTCGTTGCGTTGAGAGGAGTGCCAGAAAGGGAAGAGATCTAACTCCCTTCCGATAACTTCTCCAAAAAGAAGCGCGTCGTATTTGCGTGGGCGGATGACATTTTGAGAGAGGTCACCTTGATCGAATATTTTAACTTCTACCGCTGCCCCCATTTGGCTCCAGCTCCGGCGCAACGCTTCTGCTGCCACGCGTAGCTCCGGCACGTTACCGGTTGCAAGTGAGAAAGAAAGAACGGTCGTTTTTTTAGTTTTGCCGCTTCCGGTTGTCTTTTGCAGTATGCCGTTTTCTCCCGCTACCCACCCGCGGGACAGAAGCCCCTCGCGCGCGGCAAGAGCCGGGTCCCGCCCCTCCACTGCTTGCAGCATCACGTTATCTTCTGTTTGAGTAAGAAGGTTGGGGGGCACGGGCTCCTGAAGCAGAGTGCCGTAACCCGCAAGCACTTCGGAAACGATTTTTTGGCGGTCGAGAGACTCACCAAGAGCTACACGGACGTCTCTGTCGCGCAAAACCTCGGACTGATTTTGGTTGAAGAAGACCCCGAATATCCGATTAAGCGGCGCACGTTCGGTGTGCGTACCCTCCGGCAAATCGGTAAGGAGTGAAGGTGAAGTGCCGCTTGCGGCGTCCACCTCTCCCGTTTTGAGTGCATCGATAAGCGCTGCCTCACTTTGGTAAAAATGCAACACAATATGCTTGAGATACGGTCCGCCAAGGGCGTAGTTTGCAAACGGCTGGAGGTCATAGGAGGACGGAATACCCGCAGAGCTTCGCGAAATCGAGCTTATTTTGAAAGGTCCGGAGCCAACGGGAGAAGTATTAAGCTCGCTGAAGGGGAATTCTTCGTCAGCGACACCTCCCCAGAGATGTCCGGGGAGTATCCCCAATGTCAGATTTTTAACAAAAGGAGCGTAGGGGCTCGTAAGAGTAAAACGCACGGTTCGCTCGTCTACTTTTTCAACCTCGACTCCGTCCCAATTTACCCGGAGAGGACTTTTGAGCGTCGGGTTTTGAATTTTGAGAACGGTAAAGACGATATCATCGGCAGTGACTGGCGCTCCGTCATGGAAGGAGGCATCCGGCCGGAGTACAAAGGTGTAGCTTGTTCCGTCTTCTGAAACCTCGTAACGTGCCGCCAAATCTGGCAGATACCGTCCGTCGGGTGTAGCCCGGAGTAGCCCCGAGTAGACAAGCGAGACCAAATCGCGATCAGCATCCGATATCGCAAGTATCGGATTTATGAAACGCGGGCTTCCGATAATACCTTCCGCATAGCTGCCTCCGGGTGAGGGTACCGCAACAAGTAGCGACTGGTTGAGGATGTAGAGAAGTCCAAACGAGCTCACGACCAGCATCCCCGCAAAAAGATAAAAAAGGACACGACCGCTTGCAGTAAAGGAATGCAAAATCTCCTCCGTAGTTTGGATAAACGGCAGATGAGCTGAACGGGACGCTGAGCGCCAAAATTCACGCATCCCGTTAGAAGTAGGGCGCGGACATAAATGTCCTTCCTGCTTTAATTACGCTGTTAATGTTATGTGAACACTTATTCATATTTCGGAAAATGAGTCCGCGTCTTCTAACGGGACGCATGTAAGAAACCGATACGGTTATTAGGTTATGACGAGAGCAAGAAACGCTGACGCACAAAACAAAACACCAATGACGATAGTCGCGTAGAAGAGGAATTTCTCCGAACCGCGGCGGGTGTGGTAGGAGGCGGAGAAGTTGTCTCCACCGAACGCTCCGCCTAAAGATGCTCCCGTTTGCTGCAGAATAACAGCGACAATAAGGAGCACACTCAGTATCACCTGTATGTAGGGGAGAACCCCCGCTATGGTCATTGGCTCAAGAGTATCATACGCTTCTGCCGGGTGCAACCGTCATTTCATTTGACAGAGACAGGCCGGTTTCTATATACTGCGCACGCTAAGTTTGAGAATCATGAAAAAGAAAACGAAATCAAAAGTTTCAGCTACTTCGGTCGGGTTTAACCCCGGCGGGGATAGGGTGCTTATACGCCCCGCTCTTCCGGAAAGAACGACATCTTCAGGCATTATCATTCCGGAAACGGTTGATAAAGAGAAGCCGGAGCAGGGCAAAATCGTTGCTGTGGGGCCAGGGAAAAAAAATGATGACGGCAAGACAATCCCCGTTTCTTACAAGGTGGGGGATAAGGTGATGTTCTCTAAATATGGTTACGACGAGGTCAAAATAAACGGCGTTGAGTACTATATAGTTTCTGAAAATAATATCTTAGGGATTTTTAAATAATACCTATGGCAAAACAAATTCTATACAACGAGCGGGCTCGTCGGGCACTAAAAAGCGGGATAGATAAGGCGGCAAATGCGGTGAAGATTACGCTCGGCCCCCGGGGGCGCAATGTTGCTATTGAAAAGGGGTACGGTGGCCCGACAATCACAAACGACGGCGTCTCTATAGCAAAAGAGATTTCTTTTCGCGACAAATTTGAGAATATGGGCGCCGAGATCGTAAAAGAAGTTGCCAGCAAAACCAACGATATCGCAGGTGATGGCACCACAACTAGCGTGGTGCTCCTGCAGGCCCTCATCGAAGAGGGGATGAAGCACACGGAGATGGGTCAGAGCGCCATGGAGGTGCACGACGGGATACTTAGCGCCTCGCGTAGCGCGGTAGAGGCGCTTAAAAAGCTTTCAAAAAAGATTGAAACGCACGACGAGGTGCGTCAGGTCGCTTCACTTGCCGCAGAAAACAGCGAACTCGGTACCACGATTGCCGACACGATTAAAGAGGTGGGGAAAGACGGCGTTGTTACTGTTGAGGAATCGCAATCGCTTGGGATTGAAAAGGAAGTTGTTGAAGGACTCCAATTTGATCGCGGATACGTCAGCGCATACATGATAACGGATGCGTCGCGGATGGAGGCGGTGTATAAGGATGCTCCGATTTTGATAACGGATAAGAAAATTTCTTCTATACAGGAGGTACTGCCGATTTTGGAAAAAGTGGCACAGAGCGGCAAAAAAGATTTGGTGATCATCGCCGAAGATGTGGATGGCGAGGCGTTGACGACCTTTGTCGTCAACAAATTGCGCGGGACCTTTAATGTGCTTGCGGTTAAAGCGCCAGGCTACGGCGACCGCAAAAAAGAAATGCTTCAGGACATCGCGACTGTCACGGGTGGCGAGGTAATCTCGGAAGGGGACCAGGGCATTAAATTTGAAAACGCGACACTTGAGATGCTCGGCCGTGCACGCAAAGTCATTGCAACCAAAGAAGATACGGTTATTGTCGGCGGCAAGGGTGCTAAAAAAGACATAGAAAAGCGCATAGCCCAGCTACGCAAGCAGATAGAAAACACCGACGGAAAATTTGATAAAGAAAAACTTGAAGAGCGGCTTGCGAAGCTCTCGGGTGGGGTTGCGGTCATACGGGTTGGTGCCGCAACGGAAACTGAGATGAAGTATCTGAAACTCAAAATTGAGGATGCGGTAAACGCCACCAAGGCCGCAATTGAAGAGGGGGTTGTACCGGGCGGTGGGGTCGCGCTTGTGAAAGCGGGTCAAGAGGTTGGAAAACTTTTTGCAAAAGACAAAGAGGGGATGAGCGAGGGCGTACGCATTGGATACGAAGTGGTGCTCAAGGCACTTGAGATGCCTTTGCGGCAAATTGCATCAAACGCCGGGGTGGACGCGGGTGTTATTGTAGACAAGGTAAAAAATGGCAAGGGCAATGCCGGATATGACGCCTTTAAAAATGAAATTGTAAAAGATGTGATGGAAGCGGGCATCATTGATCCGGTTAAAGTAACACGCACGGGGCTTGAAAAGGCCGCATCCGCTGCCGCAATACTCCTCACAACTGAAGCGGCGATAGCCGAAGAGCCAAAAGAAGAAAAAGATAGCCCTATACCAGCAGGAGGTATGGGTGACATGGACTATTAAGTTTTCTCCAAAAATGCTACAATAGAGGTATGAGTCCGCTCTATGTAATCCTTATTGTTCTTGCGATTGTTGGGGCGTGGGTAATATTTGCTTACAATAATTTTGTGCGGATGGTAAACCGCGCTAAGGAAGCGTGGGCGGATATCGACGTCCAACTCAAGCGTCGCTACGATTTGATACCTAATCTCATCGAGTCGGTCAAGGGTTATGTAAAACATGAGCGCGAAACCCTGGAGAAGGTGACCGCCGCTCGCGTTGCCGCGATGGATGCCTCGGGGCCTGCCGCGCGCGGAGCTGCGGAGAATATGCTGACCGGCGCTTTGAAATCGCTTTTTGCGGTTGCAGAGGCCTACCCCGACCTCAAGGCGAACCAAAACTTCTTGGAGCTCCAGCGCGAGCTGTCGGACACCGAAAACAAAATCCAAGCGGCGCGCCGCTTCTACAACGGCAATGTGCGCGACCTCAATACCGCGACAGAGAGCTTCCCCGGCAATATCATTGCAGGAGTGTTTCACTTTGTCCCGCGCGAGTTCTTTGAGCTTGAGGCAGGGGAGGCAGCCGCGCGCCAACCGGTAAAGGTCTCTTTCTAGTCATGGAGATAAAAGACAAGGAGATGCACCGCATCGCGGTCACGGCTATTATCTATAAGCCCAACCGGACGTATCTCATCACCAAGCGCGGGGAGAAAAAAGTATTTCCCGGTAAATGGATGGCACCCGGCGGCGGCCTCTCGACCGACGATTATATACACGGGAAGCCGAGTCTCGGCGGACAGTGGTACCACTCACTTGAAAAGGCACTACGGCGCGAAATACAAGAAGAGGTCGGTATTGACATAGGAAAGCCGGAATATCTTATGGACCTGACCTTCGTGCGACCCGACAGAGTGCCGGTCTTGGTATTGAGCTACTTTGCGCCGTATGTTTCGGGCAAGGTACATATCGGGAAGGACGAGGACGTTGTAGATTTTGCGTGGGTGAGCGCCAAAGAAGCGTCCACGTACGATTTGCTTGAAGGAATGCTTCACGAAGTAGAAGAAGTCGACCGCATTCTTTCATCACGGAAATAGTATGGCCACTCTCTATACACATAAGGATCAAAATATCGCGAAGACATGGGTGTTAATGGCCCTGTTTTTTGTCGTTGTGATGGCGATAGGGTGGGCGGTGTCTTACTATTTTGACAACCCCGGTATTTTAGTGTTTGCAGTTATGTTTGCTCTGGTAATGAATGTGGGAAGTTACTGGTGGAGCGATAAGCTGGTCGTTGCTATGGCGGGGGCAAAGCCCGCAAGCGAAACTGAGTTTGCCAAGCTCCACAATTTGGTTGAAAATTTGGCTATTACCGCAGGTCTTCCTAAGCCGCGCATCTATATCATCGCCGACCCGGCGCCGAATGCGTTTGCAACTGGGAGGAACGCTACACATGCGGTTGTTGCGGTCACGACAGGACTTTTGGGGATGCTCGAACACAATGAATTAGAAGGGGTCATAGCCCACGAGCTCTCCCACATCGGCAACCGCGATATGCTGCTCTCCACCGTTGCGGTCGTCTTGGTGGGGTTTGTCACTTTAGTTTCTGACTTTTTCTTGCGCAACTCTCTGTGGGGCGGGAGGCGCGACAATGGTGATGGCCGGGCAAATGCTATCTTAGCTATTATCGCGATTGCGCTGATTGTATTGGCGCCCATTGTCGCAATACTTTTACAACTTGCAATTTCGCGCAAGCGCGAGTTTTTGGCCGATGCCTCCGGCGCACTTCTCACGCGCTACCCGGAAGGACTCGCAAATGCTCTGCGCAAAATTGGTGCTTACCAAGCGCCTATGCGCCGCGCCAACAACGCGACCGCTCACCTGTATATTTCAAACCCCTTTGGTCCCCGGGCTGCAATGTCGGGCCTCGCCAAGCTCTTTATGACCCACCCGCCCGTAGAGGAGCGGATAAAAGCCCTCATCGGCAATAGATAAAAACCCTTCAATTTGGTAAGGTGTGTCAATTGGAGGCGTCGGATAGTGGTTTATTCCACCACCTTGGAAAGGTGGCATACCGCAAGGTATCGTGAGTTCAAATCTCACCGCCTCCGCATTCTCGGTGCGTTATACTATTTCTATGAAATACATTTTGATACCGCTCGCGTTTGTAGGAATTTTGCTCGCCTCTCTCACGATTGAGCGGCCTGCTCCTAGAGATCCACTCTCTCCTTCGGTGCAGAGCTTGTCTTATGTGTCTGTGGGCTCAACGACCATTTCGGTTGAAGTTGCTGATACTCAGGGTGAGCGTACCCAAGGGCTCTCGGGCCGCACCACACTTCCCGAAGGACATGGCATGCTGTTTGTTTTTGAAAGGGAAGGGGACTGGGGCATCTGGATGAAAGATATGAAATTTTCTATAGATATTATTTGGATGAACCGCGAAGGCAACATTATAACCATTGCCCGTGACGTTGCTCCGCAGACGTATCCAAACGCTTTTTACCCCACACAACCGGCTCTCTATGTACTGGAAGTACCAGCTGGGTTTTCAGATAAAAACGGGGTTGCCGAAGGGATGGGTGTTGTGTTAAAATTGCTCTAGCGCGTTGAATAACAGCCCTGGCCCTGTCTTCACGGATGGATGGCCGGGGAGGAAAGTCCGAACACTAAGCGCTGCACCGTGTGGTGCGAGAGTAGCAGGTAACCCCTGTCGTATGCTTTTTGCGGGCATAAGAGGTGCGAGCAGTGACGCTTCTGTCTGAAAAGGCAGGAGGGGCCCGATCCCAAGCTAGTCGGCCCAATTCCGCCATAGGGATAAGAAAGCGGAAGTGAAACGGCTAAACCCTTACTTTAGTGCAAGGCCGTGTCGCCCTCTTCTAGTTTTTAGAGGATGGGTGAAGTGCCGCTCGAGCTCCGCGGCGACGCGGAGCCTAGATAAATTGTTGTTCACGACAGAATTCGGCTTACAGACGCGCGCGCAGAAACACAAACACCCCGCCAAAAGCGGGGTGTTTGTGTTTTTACCCCCTGTGGATAGAGCGCCCACCGCTCATTCCACGATGCTACACTTATAGAGGACGACATTATTAAGTGAATAAAGGGGCGTTGTGCCCCCTAAAGTAATTGTTATGCATTCACGACTCGTTTCGTGGTCGCGTAACGCGTACCTGGCAGGCATCGTGCTTGCAATGGTCCTCGTTATCCCGACTGCATGGTTTCCGTTCCAATTATCAAAACTTAGTGCCTTCGCGCTCGCGGCACTCGTCGCGGCAGTCCTCCTGTCTCTTGCAGGAGGAGTCAAAGAACTCCTACATTCCCGTGGGGTTAGAGGCGCGTTGCTGGTCGGACTCTTGCCGCTTGTCTATTTCACCTCGGCACGGTTTGCCGTAGATCCTTCGGTTGCCTACACAGGCTCCGGCATTGAGGCTGACACCGTATTGTTTACGGTTCTTGCCTTTGTGGCGTTTCTCCTCTCGTTTACATACTTCCGCACGCTCCGGACCGCGCGGCTTCTTCTCACCGTTCTCTCCGGCGCCTTGGTTGCCGCGGTACTGTTTCAGCTTGTCTCTATTGTGTTCGGGACCAATCTTATACCCTTCCAGACCTTTGCCGACCGCTCGGTCAACCTAATCGGTAAGTGGAATGACCTAGGACTTCTTGTCGGGCTTTTGGTGATGTTTCTTCTTGTGCGAGTTGAGCTCATGGCGGGAACAAAATTCTTCCGCGTGGGAGCGGCGATTGGGTGTGCGGTGCTCGCAGTGCTTCTCGGAGTCATCAACTTTCCGCTCATATGGGGACTCCTCCTTGCGTTCTGTGTTGCGCTCGCGTTAGTTAAATTCATCACGGAGAAAGTTCCGGAGTCGCAAGGAGAGACCTCCGAGCAGGCATGGTTACGCCGCTTGCCGTGGTTTTCCGGCATTGTAGCGCTTGTCGCCGTTGTATTTCTCTTCTTTGGTACGGCCTTTAACACAGGGCTTACCAGCATTTTTCCGGTCTCTTCTCTTGAGGTGCGCCCTTCGTACGAATCGACTCTCGGGGTCGGGAGTGCCGTTCGCGGGAGCTCGTTTGGGCGGCTTCTTGTCGGCTCGGGCCCCAATTCGTTCGGAGAGCAATGGCTTCTGCACAAACCTTCGGAAGTGAATCAGTCGCCATTTTGGAATGTCGATTTTAATGTCGGCTTCTCGACCTTGGTCACCGCTCTTCAAACCGTGGGGCTTCTGGGGCTTCTTGCGTGGCTCGTTCCCCTGATCCTTGTGCTTGCGGGAGCGGTGCGCGCTGTGCGGCTTTCCGTTTTAGGGAAGGAGGACAGGGGGATTGCTGCGGCGCTCATCATCGGAAGCTTGTTTCTTCTTTCGGCTCTCGCGCTTTATGTTCCGAGTCCAAACCTGATTCTTCTTGCGTTTGTTCTCTCCGGCGCCGCCTTCGGCTTTCTTTGGCGGCAAGGGCAAGAGAGTGCGGGAGCTGAACACGCATCTTCGCGCCTCAAAATGCTTCTCATGGCGGGGGCGGCGCTCGCACTTATCGCACTCACGCTTCTTGCCGCAGTGGTGATAGTGCGCCGCACCGTTTCTGAAATATTTGTGAATCGTGGTGCTCTTACGCTACAAAGCGGAAACGCTGATGCGGCATTTCAAAGTGCCGCCTCCGCTGCGCGCATTGAAACAACCGGTAATGTGCTGCGCCTTGCCGCGAGCGCCGGCGCCCAGAAGCTTGGACAGATCGCGCAGGACACGACGCTCTCGCAAGAACAAGCGCGCGCAAGCTTCGAGTCAACCCTTCAACAAACCATTGCGGCGGGAAACCAGGCGGCGCTCCAAAACCCCGGAGATTACCGTCCGCATCTTATCTTGGCGAGCGTGTACGACTTCTTGGCGGGGCTCAGCGTAGAGGGTGCTTACGAAAGTGCAACAGCCACGTATGCGGAAGCGGCAAAGCGTAACCCCAACAATCCAGCTGTTCCTTTTGCGCTCGCGCGCCTTGAGGGTGCGAGGGGCAATATTGCAGGGTCACGTACGGAAGTAGGAAAAGCCCTCACGCTCAAACCGAACTATACCGACGCAATACTCCTTGTTGTTCAGCTCGATATTGCGGAAAACGATATTCCCTCGGCAATTCAAGCGGCAACTGCTGCCGCGCAGACCGCACCCGGAGTCGCTCCGATATGGTTTCAGCTCGGGCTCCTCTACTATGTTGCCGGTAATGCCACAAATGCCGCATTAGCGTTCGAGCAGGCTCTCACTCTGGTCGCTGATTACGCAAATGCAAAATATTTCCTCGGGCTTTCGTACGCGACACTCAATAGAAACGATGAGGCAATAAAGCAATTCCAGGATCTCGAAAAAACGAACCCCGATAACGCGGAAGTAAAGAGTATCCTCCAGAATCTGCAGGCAGGTAATGCTCCGTTTGAAGGGGCAACTCCTCCGGTAACGCCTCGTTCTCAAGCACAACCTCCTGCTCCCATAGAGGAGTAGTAAGTAATAGCAAATGGTACGCGCATTTCTCTCCGCATTCACACACGAGGTGCGCGGGTTGCATGAGGCCGCCTATCTTCTGGCGGCCTTTGCTCTGTCTTCGCAGCTATTGGGGCTCATACGCGACCGGTTGCTCGCCGGCACCTTTGGTGCCGGCGAAACGCTAGACGGCTACTACGCTGCATTCCGTATTCCGGATGTCTTATTTGCGACCGTTGCCTCCCTTCTCTCCCTCTATGCACTCTTACCAATACTCTCCCGCCTCGAGGAGGAGAACCAGGGCTTTGCGATTGCGTTTCTGCGGCGATCACTCCTTCTGTTTTTCGGGGGAATGGCCGTGGTCTCGGGGATAGCGTTTCTTCTCGCTCCTGTTCTTATTCCGTTTGTTGCTCCTGGAATAGCGGAGGGGGGAGGGTATGACGATCTGTTGCTTCTGACACGTATGCTGCTCTTGCAGCCGATACTGCTCGGGGCATCTAATGTTGTTGCGGCGTTGACTCAACTCCGGCATCGTTTTTTTCTCTACGCGATATCGCCGCTTCTCTATAACCTCGGCATTATCGGGGGCATTGTATTTCTCTATCCCGTTTTGGGAATTGCGGGTTTGGGGTGGGGGGTGCTTCTTGGAGCGCTCCTGCACTTCCTCGTCCAAGCGGGGTTTTTTGCACGTGAAGGGATAAGTCAGGAGCACTTACCGCCCTCGCGTTTTTGGTCGTCGTTTGGAGAGGTACTTTGGCTTTCCGTGCCGCGCACCCTTTCGCTTGCGGCGGGGCAGATTTCACTGTTGGTGCTGGTTGCTCTCGCTTCATTATTTGCACCCGGTTCGATTGCGGTCTTTATGTTTGCATTTAACCTGCAGGCGGTGCCGTTGGCTATTATCGGCGTTTCTTACTCGGTCGCCGCATTTCCGACCCTGGCCCGACTTTTTGCCTCGGGCAGCAACAAGGACTTCCTTTGGCATCTGGAGGTGGCGCTCAGGCACATTATTTTCTGGACGGTACCCGCGATGCTTTTGGTGATAGTGCTGCGCGCGCAATTAGTGCGCACTATCCTCGGTAGCGGTGCGTTCGATTGGGACGCGACGCGCCTAACCGCAGCAGCGCTTGCACTTTTTGTTCTTTCGCTTTCAGCACAAAGTATTACGCTCCTTATTGCGCGCGCATACTATGCCGCAGGAAAGACGGCGCTTCCTCTGCGACTCGGCGCGCTTTCGGTCGTAGTGTCTGTGGGTTCGGCACTTCTTTTCATAACGCTCTTCCACGCCCACCCGCTTATTCGTCTCTTCCTTGAGTCAGCTCTGCGTGTCAGCGATATTCCGGGGACAACTGTGCTTATGCTTGCGCTCGGTTATGCGACAGGGGCTCTCGTGCAGGCCGGAGCAGGGCTCTGGTATTTGCGGCGTGATTTTGGAATAGCTCTTTCCGGTTTACGGGAACTCGGATTTCAAAGCTTTAGTGCGGGCATGATTGGTGGCGCCGCTGCCTACGGCACTCTCTGGGTTATGGGTGGGGTGGTTGATATCAATACCGTCTTCGGGATTGTCTCGCAGGGTTTTGTTGGAGGAATTGTAGGACTTTTAGTCACTGGCATCGTTTTGATGCTACTAAAAAATGCAGAGTTTACCGAAGCGGTATCGGCATTCCGGAGGCGCTTCGTCGACACCCCGCCAGTTGTGTTGGAACCAACCGACGTGTCATAGCGAGGGGGGTGTGGTAGATTCTCTCTGTGCAACACATACGGAATTTCAGCATTATCGCGCATATCGACCACGGTAAATCAACCCTTGCCGACCGTTTTTTGGAGCTCACAAAAACCATAGAGAAGCGCAAAATGCGCGAGCAAGTGCTTGATTCTATGGAGCTTGAGCGCGAGCGGGGCATCACAATTAAGATGCAGCCGGTCAAAATGGTATGGAAAAACCACGTCTTCAATTTGATAGACACTCCGGGGCATATCGACTTCTCCTACGAGGTTTCCCGTGCGCTCTCTGCGGTTGAAGGCGCTATTCTTCTTGTAGATGCGACCCAAGGGGTACAGGCACAAACTCTTTCGGTTCTGCGTCAGGCAAAGGAACTAGGGCTCGTTATTGTGCCCGCTGTTTCAAAAATTGATTCTCCTCTTGCACAAACAGATGATGTCAAGAATCAGCTCGCGAAATTGCTTGAGGTATCTCCGGACTCGGTTCTTCTTTGTTCGGGTAGAACAGGGGAGGGGGTCGATGCCTTACTTCAGGCGGTTATTGAAAGAGTTCCTCCGCCAAAGGAAGGAGGAAAGCACGCCCCTCCACGCGCGCTCGTGTTTGATTTTCAGTATTCCGACCACCAGGGTGTTATCGTGTATTTGCGGATATTTGGCGGTTCGCTCAAAAAAGGGGACGCCCTCGAGTTTGCCGCAAACGACAGGTCGTTTGTTGCTCTTGAAGTGGGTACCTTCTCCCCGGCGCCATCGCCCGCCCCGGCACTTGAGGCGGGCGCTATCGGTTATGTAGTGACCGGCATCAAAGAGCCGGGGCTTGCGCGAGTAGGAGACACGGTGCGCGGCAAAAATACTAAGTCTGCCCCGCTTGCGGGCTACGCGGAGCCGCGGCCGGTCGTGTGGGCTAGCGTGTATCCCGAGAGCCAGGATGATTTTACGAAATTGCGACAGTCGCTCTCTCGCTTGCGACTTTCCGACTCCTCGCTTTCGTTTGAAGAAGAATCTTCGGGAGTTTTGGGGCGGGGCTTCCGGTGCGGTTTTTTGGGTATGCTCCACCTTGAGATTGTTACCGAACGCCTACGTCGCGAATTTAATTTGGAACTCGTCGTCACGACCCCGACAATTTCCTACGAGGTGGAAACAAAAAATGGTGAAAAGCGCACAATATACTCGCCCTCGCTTTTCCCCGAGTACGGGCAAATCCTCTCCGTACGCGAATCACAGGTTCTCGCAAAAATAATACTCCCCGCACAATATTTGGGAAACGTTGTGTCGCTTTTATATGAACACGAGGCGAGTGTCGAGTCGACGACTAATTTTAGTGAGGGGCGCATCATGCTTGCGGTAGTGATGCCTCTGCGCGAGCTTATGCGAAATTTTTTTGACAAGGTAAAAAGTGCGACACAGGGGTACGCCTCTATCTCGTATGAAATAAAAGAGATGCAAAAGGCAGAGGTCGCCCGCCTCGATATTCTCGTTGCCGATGAGTTGATCCCCGCATTTTCCCGCATTGTTGCGGAGGGGCGTGCTTTTGAGGAAGCAAAAGCGGCAGTAGAAAAACTCTACGGCATACTGCCGCGGAGCCAGTTTGCAACCAAAATCCAAGGGGTTGCACTCGGCCGCATCCTCTCCTCGCGTACTTTGCCGGCGATGAGTAAAAATGTTACCCAGCACATGTACGGCGGTGACAGAACCCGCAAAATGAAATTATGGGCAAAGCAAAAGCGTGGTAAAGAAAAGCTAAAAGAGCGGGGGCGTGTCAACATCCCCGGGGAGGTTTTTCTCAAAATGGTTAAGAGTGAGTAGCTCTAGAGTTAAAGAGCGAAGTAAGTGAGTATCATACTCGCCGCGACGATGAGCGCGACCACGATACCAAAGATGCGCACCGCCTTCTGGCCCTTTTTGCTGAATAGAAACAAGTGCATTGAGGTACAATATAACATGTATGCAGGATTTCAGCAAAGTAAGACATCGCCAGGGACTTGAGTTGCTGCGGTTGTGTGCGACGGTTGCGGGTACTGTAGCCCTCGCGTTTCTGATTATTGTCTCGGCGCGTGCAGCGTGGGATATGTACGGAAAGTTTTCTGCAGCGAGCGAAAGCCGGCAGGCAGCCGAGAGCGAGCTCCAGGCTCTCCAGGAGAAAAAAGAACGAGTAGAAGCGGCAGTTGTCTCTCTTTCCTCGGAGCGTGGTGTTGAAGCAGAAGTGCGGGAGCGTTTTGGGGTTGCAAAACCCGGGGAAGGGGAAATAAAAATAGTACGCGACGAGAGTCAGGATGCCCCAGATGTTTCAAAGTCGAAAAATATCTTTCAGCGTATTTGGGAGGCGCTTTTTGTATGGTAACCGGTGCGAGTGGGGGGAACCCCGCAGGAAACGCTTCGCGTTCCAACGGGGCAGGTCGAACTCTGTGCGGATAGGGAGAATCGAACTCCCGCCTACTGCTTGGGAAGCAGTCATTCTACCACTAAACTATATCCGCCTGTTTTTTTGGAAGTTTACCCCGTTCACTTTGCGAAGCAAAGTTGTTCGGGGCATCTGTTCTGCCACTAAACCACACTCGCAGGATATTTATATCTCGTGCAAGTGAATTTTATGCTATAGTTTTGGTATGGACAAGCATGTCACCATTTATTCAACGCCGACCTGCCACTTTTGCAAAATGGCAAAAGATTTCTTTACTGAAAAAAATGTTCCCTTTACTGCCTACGATGTCGCGGCCGACGCCGCAAAGCGTGCCGAGATGATAGGCCTAACCGGCCAGCTCGGCGTCCCCGTCATTGTTATCAATGATGAAATCCTGGTCGGCTTTGATAGAGAGAAGCTTGCTGCTAAACTAGGCATCCAAGCGTAAAGTCGCCATAAGCATAGCTCGTGACGGCTCGCTCGGGAAAAATGAAGATATGGTATCTTCATCTTGTCCCTCGCTTCGCCGCCATAGTTCAATGGATAGAACAGCCCCGTCCTAAGGGGTAAATGTGGGTTCGATTCCTGCTGGCGGCATGATAACATTGTCTCGTGGACGCTGAAATAGACGAGTTGAGGGAGCTGGTGCAGCGGAATATAAAAATTACCGAGGATACCAACAAGGTAGTCCACGGTATGCGCCGCTCTATGCGTTTTACCCGCGTGCTAAAACTCCTGTGGTGGGCGACGCTTATCGGTATATCAAGTGCCGCATACCTTATCTACTTTCAACCCTACGTTGTGCAGATACAGCAGTTCTACGGTAACGCGCAAAATATACTTGAAAATTTTCGTCCAGGACAATAGCTGGCTTTTTGTGCTTGGGGCCGGGATCGAACCGGCGACCTCACCCTCTTCAGGGGCGCGCTCTACCAACTGAGCTACCCAAGCAATTTGGGCATTCTACTACACCCCAGACCCTAGTGACTAGACCCTAATTTGATTTAACCTTGAGTTTTGCTTGGCGGCCTTTGTCTACCTTTGGCAAGCGCACGGTAAGGAGGCCGTGCTTTTCGGTTGCCTCCGCTTCCTCTATCTCAACCTCTTGAGGGAGCACCACCGTGCGGGCAAAGGAGCCCCAATAGAGCTCCTGGAAAAAGAAGTCGCCGCTAGTGCCTTCGGTATGTCTCTCGCGCTTTCCCCGAACGGTTACCATGTCGCGTGTTATTGAAATGTCTAAATCCTCCGGCCGCACTCCCGCTATCATCGCTTTGATGACGATATGGGTCGGAGTTTGGTACACGTCCACAGCCAACTCTCCGTCTATTTGTTCTTCCGGGACCTCGGCCATGGCGCGCTTGTCAACCCGTGCGGGAGCACCTCCAAAACCGTTACCGCTTTCTATATCCTCAAAAGAGTAGTCGGTATCAGCCTCCGCTCCGCCGGTTAGCCAATCAAACAAGGATCGTTTTTTTCGTGCCATTGTAATTAGTTTCTAGGGGCTAGGTTTTAGTGATTAGGTTTTAACTAGAAGCTGAAAGCTAGAAGCTAGTAGCTGGCTCAGCAGTAGTCTCGAGCGGGGCGCTTGACGCGTTCAGTGAGTAGTAAAACCGAGAGAATTCCAAACCAGATCGTGAGAAACACCCAAAACGTAACGCCGCTCCCAGCCCCTAGTATAAAAAAGTTAAATATCGTATGCAAGACAATGGCAAGGACAACTCCAAGGAGTACGGCGAGCCGGCGTGTCTCGGCGCTTCTGTAAAAAGAGAGTGCGAGCGCCAACCCGACCGTCGCCGAAGAGAGTGTGTGGAGCAGCGTTGCTCCGATAAAGCGCAGATCTCCGGTCACTATGGTGCGCAACACGTCTCCTTGCTGCAGAGGCCCCCAAAGAAAAAGTGCATTCTCAAGCGCAGAGAAGCCAAGCGCCACGGTGACCAAGTAAATGATAGCGTCGAGCGGCTCGTCGTATGCCCGCGAGCGCAGAGCTATAACATATGCAGCGCCAAACTTGAGTATCTCCTCAAGGGCGGCCCATACAAGGAGGAGCATTGTGCCGGTAAAATAGCCGACCGCGAGCCGCTCGAGCGGTAACACGAGTGCCACCGCGGCCATTCCACCGAGAAAGGAGAAAAAGATATAGCGCTTTGGCTCCGGCTCACAACGGTCCTCCATGAGCCAGAAGAAAAGCCACAAAAGTGCGGGCAGAAGCCCCCCTAAGAATGCAACGAAAATTAACGGAGAGGCCATGCTTCAACCATTATATAACCCTTTTTGCCCGGGAGACTCTGCCATATTTCCTCAGTAATAAAGGGCATAAAAGGATGCAAGAGCTTGAGCGAATTTTCAAGAATGTAGTGGAGCGTCTCGGCGTACTCGGGTTTGCCCTTGCTCTCTTCTATAATTTCTGCAGCAAAACGGTCCCAAAGATAATGATAAAGCTTTTCTGCAGCGAGATAGACGCGATAGTTTTCTATATCGTCGGTTACTTCGGCGGCGAGAGCATCGAACTCTGTTTTTAATTCTTGTTTCAGTTCACCTCCGCGCACTTCCGAAAGCACAAACCGTGCAATGTTCCACAGTTTGTTGGCGAACAGTTTGTAGGCTCTGATTTTATCTTCTGAAAGAGCCATGTCCTGCCCCGGTGTGTTACCGACTAAAAATGCCATGCGCAGGGCGTCGGTACCGTACTGTTTAGTCACCGCAAGCGGATCTATGACATTACCTTTGCTTTTGCTCATTTTTTGTTTGTGCACGTCTCGCACAAGCCCGTGGAGGTACACGTCGCGGAAGGGGACCTCTCCAGTGCGGTAGAGCCCCAGCATAATCATCCGCATCACCCAAAAAAAGAGTATGTCATAACCCGTCTCCATGACCGAGGTCGGGTAATAGGTCTTGTAATCGGTGGAGTCAGGGTAGCCAAGCGTTGCAAATGGCCACTGACCGGAGGAGAACCAGGTGTCAAAGGTATCCGGGTCTTTACTCCAACCTTCGCCGGGCGATTCTTCTCCGATTTTGATTTCATCACCCTTAAACCACGCCGGTATTGGAATACCCCACACAATTTGTCGCGAGATATTCCAGTCCCGGAGATTTTGGAGCCAGTGGAAGAATATCTTTTTTTGAAAGTCGGGGAAAATGCGGATGTTTCCCCCCTCAACCGCTTCTTTTGCAAGGGCCGCAAGCGGTTCCATTTTTACGAACCATTGTGGGATAATACGCGGCTCCAGAATATCGTTCTCGCTTTTGTAATTAACAACTATAGTGTGCGTGTAGCTCTCGTCTATTTTTTCGATAAGGCCTTTCTCTTGCAAATCTTTAACGACCGCCGCGCGTGCCTCCATTATTTTCATTCCCGCATATTTTCCGCATTTCTCGTTCAATTTTCCGTAGCGGTCTATCACTTCAACCACTGGCAAATTGTGCCGCTGCGCGATTTCGAAGTCGTTAGGGTCATGCGCGGGGGTGACTTTGATGATGCCGGTGCCGAATTCGGGGTCGACATACTCATCTGCGACGACTTTTAACTTAACTAGGCCAATGAGCCCCTCAAACTCGATTTCTTTGCCTACCCATTCCGCATAGCGCTTATCTTTGGGGTTGACCGCGACAGCGGTGTCACCAAATTTTGTTTCCGGGCGCACGGTTGCAAGGGTGAACGGTCCGTACTTGAGATAATAGAGCGGGTCTTTGCGCTCTATTGCTTTGGTTTCCAGGTCAGAAAGGGAAGTCTGATACTTGTTCGACCAATTGACCGGCCGCGCTCCGCGATATACCAAACCGTCATCGTAGAGCTTTTTGAACGTGTCGTAGACCGTTTTTACAATGTCGGGGTCGAGCGTAAACTTTTCCCGACTCCAGTCGCAGGAGGCGCCGAGATCCCGTAGCTGGCCCTCCATAAACTTTTTATTTTCTAAAGTGAAGGCGAGCGTTTCTTTGTAGAATTCATCTCGCTCCATCTTGAAGCGTGAGCGGCCTTCTTTTTCTAACTTTTTCTCATATACGAGCTGTGTTTCAAAACCAGCGTGGTCGGCGCCAGGGAGCCAGAGGGCCTTATAGCCCCGCATGCGCTTATAGCGGATGAGAAGATCCTGGAGCGTTACAAAGAGGGCATGCCCAACGTGGAGCGAACCGTTGGCATTTGGCGGCGGCATAATGATGGTATAGGGCTCTTTTCGCTCCTGCTTCCTACCGTCAGTATCTTCGATCGGTGGTAGTTTGTCGGGGTTGAAAAAGCCGCTTTCTTCCCAGCGCTTATATATCGCACCCTCGGTTGCCTGGTGGTCGTAGGGCTTCTTAAATTTCTCGGGCATAGAGGGCATGATAGCCCATTTTTTGGCTTTGTGGTATGGTTATTTTAGACACTTAAACGCAGAGAGGAATTCTCATGCAAGCGAAAGCGCCGGAGTTTGGGCGATTTGAAAACTGGGTGGACCTGGTGTTGCCCTGGGGGGTCCATTTTCAGGTCAGCAAGCTCGACCTTGTTAAAACCCCCAAGGGGTATGAGCTCAAAAGCACGGAGCGTCCCATCCACGTGTACCCCGGACGCTGGCCTGTGCCGGCGGTCGACGATGAGCCCAACATCATCGATGGGGTAGCTGTTGAGGTCGACGAGGCAATCATTAGGGTTATCGACGAACGAGCGGGTATCCATAAATCCGGCACGGCGAGTTCCCAAGCGACACAAGCCGTCTAGGCAGCAATAGAAAGATTCCCAACGGCGCGTATTTCCGCGCCGTTTTCTTTTTGTTTTCCCGAAAGTAAGCGGGCGAGCGCAGTTTGGGCGATCATTACCGCATTGTCGCCGGTTATGGAGAGCTCCGGCAGGCGAAATTCAACATCAGGAAATTCTTTTGTGATTAGATTTTGAAGCGACTCGCGCAAGTGTTTGTTTGCGGCAACCCCGCCGCCGATAACAAACGTTTGCGTCCCTGTTTCTTCAAGTGCGCGCCGCGTTTTTGCAACAAATACTTCCGTAACCGCATCTTCAAACTCGCGTGCGAACGCCGCTCTCTCTTTTTCAGTTAATTTTTTACCTCGCAATGCGTAAAGCGCGGCGGTTTTAAGACCCGAAAAAGATACGTCACAATTTTTGCTCGTGAGCATGGGGCGAGGGAGCCGGAAAGAAGTGTCCTTGAGCAAATGGTCTGGCCCCGCCTCGCGACCTCGAAGAAAGGGAACGGGCGGGGAAACCCGAGGACCTTTGCGAGAGGATTCTTCTTGAAGGCGATGTTTTTCTGCAAGTTTGCTAATTTCGGGGCCGCCGGGGTAGGGGAGGCCGAGCATCCGTGCCACCTTATCGAAACACTCACCGACCGCATCATCCAAGGTCTCGCCGATAACCTCGTACTCAAACCACTCTTTCATTAACACAAATTCCGTGTGCCCGCCCGACACTAAAAGGGCTAACACCGGCAGTTTTATATTTTCCAGTCTTCCTTCTTGTGCCAAAGAGGAAATGAGGTGTGCCTCCATGTGGTTGATGGGGATCAGTGGCCTTTGCCATTTTTTTGCCAAATCTTGTGCAAAGGTGATGCCTTGCCAGAGCGCGGGCTCAAGCCCCGGTCCATACGTCACCGCAATCGCATCTACCTCCTCTTTTTCAAACTCTCTAAACAACAGAGGCAAGTTTTTCTGGTGCTCGCGCTTGGCGAGGTTAGGGTAGACGCCTCCATACTCGGCATGGAGATGTGCTTGCGAAAGGAGCGCGGCACGGAGTGTTTTAAATTCAAAATCAATCCCTCCTGTATCGGGATGTCGGGCAGAGCCCTCCACAACCGCTATTCCTGTTTCGTCGCACGAGGTTTCTACCGCGAGAACTTTCATTTAGACCGCTCTTGCCACCAGGCCATAACAAACGCAACAAATCCTACCACACCAAGAATCCAGGAAATGAATCCAAGTGAGTCTGCGGTCGGATTGGAGAGAGCTTGCCACACCTCAGGCGGGATGGGCCAGGCAAAACTAATAAAACTTCCAATAAGAAATGCCGCCGAAAACAACGCCGCAGAAAGAAAATATGCGTTTTTCATGACATGCGTAAAAACTATTAATAATTTTTATTCTACCACTTTTTGTGGTCACAAGTTCGCTTGCGCCAGCCGCGCAAGCGACCCGCGACCCCGGCTCGCGGCCACGCAGGTGCGTGGCAATGCTCCGCCTCGCACAAAGCAGAAAATATGCAGCAGTGCATATTTTCCGTCCTTTGTGCGCGGTGCAGGACTCGAACCTGCGACCCTCCCCACGTCAAGGGGATGCTCTACCAACTGAGCTAACCGCGCGTCAAAACACGATAGCAAAAAAGTGTGTACGTTGCTACTTTTGGGGAGACATTACCGGCTGAATCATCCCAAATATGTTACCCTCGGTATCTTTGTAGTAGCGCAGAAGCCCAACGCCGGGCACGTTCATTTTTTCGGTTTGGGGTTTTGCACCTGCCGCATCGGCTTTGGCGATATAGGCATCGATATCGTCAACGGCCACGATGCAGGTAAAAGCGTTTGGTGAGTGACCATCGGGCGGCAGGGGGGCATTGCGCTTCATCAGCCCACCATTGATGCCAACATTTTCCATAGTTACCTTCCCCTTAACTATCTCATCCGGCCCGGGGCCGGTTACAACAATGCGGTACCCGCCAAACCCTGGGCCTGTCTCAATAAACTTCCACCCGAACACTGACTCATAAAATTTCTGCGCCCGGTCGAGATCATCTGCTTGGATCTCGAAATGTACTACTCGATTCATACAGTTATTTATTATTGGTAACTGAAGCAGTATAGCAAAACACCCAAAAAAATGTTATTTTGCTTCTGTTCTGAAGTGCCACATACTGGAGAGGTGGCTGAGTGGTCGAAGGCACCGCACTCGAAATGCGGCGTGGGGGAAACCTCACCGTGAGTTCGAATCTCACCCTCTCCGCGGCCCCATCGTCTAACGGTTAGGACATCGGCTTTTCAAGCCGGTAATCGGGGTTCGATTCCCCGTGGGGTCATGAATACAAAATGCCGGCTTCTGCCGGCCTTTTGTATTCACTATGATACCTGGGAGGTAAATCGAACCGCCGGAGCCGTGCCGCTTTGCGGCAGGCGAGGCGTGTCCCGCGGCACTTATGAGCGAAGCGAATTTGTGACCGTCAGGATCGAATTCCCCGTGGGGTCACAAAAAGACACAAACATTCCGCCTGCGCGGAATTTTGTGCTTTTTGTGAAGCCGGAGCGTTGTTTTGCAATTGCAAAACCGCGAGGCGGGGGCTGCGTGCGAGTTTGCTGACGAGCAAACTCGACATGTGGCTCACAGATGACAGACGGAACCATGTTTTGCCAGCAAGCAAAACAGGTGAGTTGGGGCCGGCGACCTCGCTTGCGCGACGGCACAAGCGAGAGTTGTGGGCCACTTGTGACAATTACGAGGCGGGGTCGCGAAATTCCTGAGCGACGGCGAAGAAATATTTGTGACCACAGTCTGGTAGTATTCAAAATGTTATGCAATCCGAACAACTGAAGCCTGAAGAATTTGACGCACATATAGCAAGCGGGACGTTTCGTCTTGCGTTTATAGGTATGTCTAATGCCGGCAAAAGCTACCGCTCAAAGACCTTGCATAAAGAAAAAGACTTTTTGTGGTACCAAGTGGATGAAGAGATTTGGAAGGCGCTCGGTTTTGACACCATAGCAGAGATTTCCTCATGGATCGGTTATCCGACCGACGAAGGGTATGCCGAGCGCGAGCGGCAGTATCTCGAACTTGAAAATAAATTCACCGAGCGCGCGTCGATGCGCACAGGCGGCAAGAATTTTGTATTTGACACGACAGGCAGTGTCGTCCACCTAGAACCGAAGACCCAGCACATACTGAAGGAAAACTGTCTTGTCGTGCACTTGGATGTGGGGGAGAGCGCGATCGAGCATATGACGGAGAAGTTTTTTCTGCACCCAAAGCCGATCGCGTGGTGCGGTTATTTTTCCATGCAGCCGGCTGAATCAAAAGAAGAGGCGTTGCGGAGATGCTACCCCGAGCTTCTCCTAGAGCGGCTCAAGCGGTACCGGGAGTTCTCTCATATGACTATCAGAGCCAAAGAAGTGTACGACAAGTCGGGGGAGGAGACGCTCGCTATCATCAGAAATCACTTGGTACAATAGACCCATGTACCGCAAACTGCTCTCTTTTTTCGACAGGCTTGAGGACAAGATCCGTATTCGCTTGAGCCACAGCCCCGTTCTCTACTCGCTCATTGGAGCAGTCGGTATTGTGCTCATCTGGAAGGGTGTGTGGGAGACAGCCGAGCTCTTCCCATGGCTCTTTGGCCCTGCCTCGGTGTTACTCGGCGTTATCATTCTTCTTGTGACAGGGCTCCTCGTTTCTTTCTTTATCGGCGACAGTATCATTATTTCAGGCTTCAAGCAGGAGAAAAAACTTGTCGAAAAGACGGGAGATGAGGTGAAATCGGAGATGGAGGTTTTAATAAAGATGGAGAAAAAGATTGAACATCTGGAGAAGGATGTTCATGAAATACAAGGGGAGAAACGCCGGATTATTTAGCCGCCCGCAAAAAGAAATAGATATCCTCAAGCGCCTTCACCGCATCGCCTGCGGCGATGTTGTTTTGATGGTAGAGCTCGTCTGAGCAATCGCCCGCAGCCCAAACCCCTGCCATTGAGGTGCGCTGATTTTTGGCGTTCACTTTGACCCGACTCCACTCGTCGAGCTCTAGAAGCCCTTTTACAAAGTCGGTTGCGGGGACCATGCCGATTTCTACAAATACCCCCGAAGCGGGGATCTCTTGTGTCTCGCCGGTTTTATTGTTTTTAACCACAACGCCGGTTACAAATTTTTCTCCCCTGACCTCGGCGGGCTCTGTATTGATAAGGAGCTTCATGTTGGGATGAGCGAGTACTGCGTCGACGGTTGTTTTGTCAGCGCGGCTACACTCGGCACTCCGGTGAATGAGTGTCACCGACTTCGCGTAGGCCAAAAGCTGTGCTGCGGTTTCAAACCCGGCGTTCCCCCCGCCTATTACCACCGTATCCTGGCCGGAGAAAAGGGGTCCGTCACAGGAGGCACAGTAGGTAACGCCTTTATTTTCAAATTCGAGGGCTCCGGGAACCCCTAGCTTTTTGCGGGAACCACCGCTTGCGACAAGAACCGCTCTGGCCTTATGAATGCCCTTGTTTGTTCGTATCGAAAATTCATCTCCTGCTTTTTCTATCAACTCCGCCTTCTCCCCGATATGGAGCTCGACGATATCGTCCGCATAGGTCCGCATATGACCCTCAAGCGCTTTTTGGAACTCAAGTCCCGCGATGTGCGGTGTTCCTATCCAATTTTGGATATCTTGCGAGTCGGTTGATTGTCCGCCGATAACCTCGGCTATCAAAATAGTTTTGAGGCGCTTGCGCGCGGCATACACTCCTGCGGCAACGCCTGCCGGTCCGCCGCCAATAATTGCTAGATCAAACATCCAGACAGTATACGCGAAGTAAAAACAAATCTGAAGGGCAATGATGTTGAGCGCGACTGGCGCGAAATGTAAGAATTTTCTAGCAAGAAAATTCTAGTGACCTGAAGACTTCGTTTTTGCGAAGCGTTCCTATTTGATTTTCGGGCGGCGCAAGAATGACGGCACCGCACCCCATTCATCTTCCTCCTCTTCTTTTGGTTTGGATGCGTGCTCCTCTTTCTTTTCTTCTTTTTCGCTAGGAGCAGGATAGACCTTGCCGATGGGAGATTCCTCTTTTTCTCCACGGCCAAACCCAAAGAGCGGGGTGCCGCGCGGCGCTATCCCTGCTGCAGGGAAACCGGTTGCAATAACCGTAACGCGAACATCATTTTTCTTGAGTTTTTCGTCGCGAATAGCGCCGAAGATAATTTTGGCGTTTGAATCAACTGACTCGGTAATTACCTTAGCTGCCTCGTGTACCTCTATCATGCCGAGATCGTCGCCGCCGGCAATCGCAAAGAGGACCCCCTTGGCGCCGTTAATTGAGAGTTCAAGGAGGGGAGAGGAGACCGCCGCGCGTGCCGCAACCTGGGCTCGATTTTCGCCGCTTGCGGTTCCAATACCCATGAGTGCCGAGCCGGCGTTCTCCATAACCGCGCGAATGTCGGCAAAGTCCACGTTGATGATACCGGGGTGGGTGATGAGGTCTGAGATACCTTCAACCGCCTGCATCAAAATATCGTCGCACATCGCAAAAGCCTGCTTCAGGGTTGTTTCTTTGGCGACGGTTGCGAGGAGCCGGTCGTTCGGTATTACGATCAAGGCATCCACTTCTTTGCGCAAATCATCGAGCCCTTGGTCGGCCAAACGCATACGCTGGGCTCCCTCAAAGGAGAAGGGTTTGGTAACAACGCCGACGGTAAGCGCTCCCATCTCTTTTGCCGTTTTTGCGACAACAGGTGCTGCCCCCGTGCCGGTTCCGCCTCCCATGCCGCACGCAACAAAAACCATGTCGGAGCCCTTGAGCGCCTGCTGGATTTCTTCCTTTGTCTCGTCGGCGGCGCGCTTGCCAAGCTCGGGGTTCATACCCGTACCCAGCCCCCTGGTCAAATTTTTGCCGATGTGAATTTTTTTCTTTGCTTGTGAGTGATGGAGATCCTGGGCATCTGTGTTTATTGCAATAAAATCAACGCCTCGAACTTTGCTCTCAACCATGTGGTTGACGGCGTTTTTACCCGACCCTCCGACTCCGACGACCCGTATGCGAGCGAATGCTTCAATCTCCGGTTGTAATTGCGCCATAAAGAAATTAGGTTGCCCTGATAAGCTGTAGCGAAACTACTGTATCATCTCGTATTTCCTTTGCAAACCCCTCGCCCGAAGGAGCGGGTTGACAAAATTGAGCGGTGTTTTCTTTCTTGTTACGGCAAAAACTTTCTAAACCATCTGAAGAAGTATGAAAATATATCAAAGATGCCGCTTCCTTCGTGTGTTTCAAGGCCGTCGCCTTGTGTGAAGCCCCAAATAGTGAGGCCGTAGGCGACCGCCCACGAACCGTCACGCAGTTGCATCTTGGCTGCCGGACCGTCGGCAAGTGTGGCGGTCTTGGAGGGGAGGCGTAGGACCGCTTTTGCCAAATCGGACATGGTAGCAACGGAGGAGCCGCCGCCGGTTAAAATCACTCCCGCAGGCAAGAGTTCGTCTTTGCCGATTTTTTTGAGGTGTGCTTCGACAAGTTTAAACATATCGGATACTCTCCGGGTGATAATGTCCTCGACTTTACGCTTGGAGTACGGAGCACCGAGGACCGCGCCTTGCTTTAACTGTTCCGCTTCTTCGGGGCTGATACGAAGCCCCAATGCGATATCGTTGGTGATATCCGCTGCTCCCATAGGAAAAACTTTAACAGAAATCGGCATTGTATCTTCAAACACGACAGTAGAGAGTGTTTCCGCGCCGATGTTGGCAAGGATGCACCCCACTCGCTTCTGCATCTTACTGAGCGCTACAAAGCTTGCGGCGATAGGGGAGGCGACCACATCTTCAACCTCGACACCCGCAGCTTCGGTTGCCTCGACCAGATCGTTCACGTGCCGTTCAAGGCAGGTGACGAAAAGCGTATCGACCGAGAGCCGCATGCCCTTCATCCCGACCGGGCTTCGCCCGAGGACCCGTCCACCGTCGACGTAGTAGCGTAGGGGTATGGTGTGTATGATTTTGCGGTTTAACACTGCCGCAGGCGGCAGCGAAAGTTTAGAAGCATCGATCGCACGCGGGATATCGCGGCCCGTTATTTCAGAATCTCCCCGTTCAACGACCGCATCTCCGCGCGAGAGGGCCTCATCGAGCCCGACCCCGCCTATACCGAGGTACGCCTTTTTGACCCTGACACGCGCGGCTTTGGAGGCCTGGGCAACCGCGGCGCCAATGGAGCGGGAAACCTCAGAAATAGAGATAATATAGCCGTGTTTCAGCCCGCGACTCTCGGCATACCCGGTGCCTAAAATGCGCGGTGTTTCGCGGAGGTTTGCGGGACGTTCAGCAATGACCACTTTGACGTGGTACGTGCCGACATCGATTCCAGTAACGTAATTAGGCATTGCGGCGAAAACGAAACCGCTTTAAAAGGCGGTCCTCTTCGCCCTCCATTGTACCACTGTGCCTCAACCCTTTTAAATGTAAAAGTCCGTGGATAAAAAGATATTCAGAGGTGTAGGGCTTTGCCGCGGCGCGGCAGATAAGTATTTCGCCCGAGTTTTTTGAGAGCGGAAACGCCAGGACATTAGATACTTTACTTTTTCCCTTTGTGCGGCGGGTTACCGCGCGCATTTTTTGCGGAGGCAAAAAAGCGACCGAGAGGTCGTAGTGCTTACCTAGAACAAAATCCTTAATTTTGTTCAAGCTTCTAGCTTCTAGTTTTGAGCTTCTAGCTAGAGTTTTTTTCATGCTAAAACCTAGTCCCTAGCACCTCGAAGCTATTCTAGCGGCGGCGGGGGCCACGCGGAGCGCGTTCCAACATTTTGCCGAGTTTGATGAGCTCCTGCACCTCCTCACGGCGCTTGATGACCTTGAGTGTATGTTTACGGCGCACCTCGCGCGATTTTATCCGTAGGTGGTAGCGTCGTCCGCGCAGGCGCTGAATCACACCCGCGCCTTGCACGCGTTTGGAAAAGCGGCGGATTAAATTTACCGCCGTCTCGTTTTCATTTTTCTGCACTTCCGCGTTGACTCCCATTGCGCGGATGATAATAGCACAAAAAGTTTCAGGTACGCAAGCTCTTGAGGATCCGCGGCAGGTGCGCCAACTCGACGATTGTTTGAGAAGAGTTTTTTACTTCGCGCACGATGATCGTGCCGTCAAGCGCCTCCCGTTGACCCATAATAAGGACGTGGGAGACACCGATACCTCCGGCCAAGCCAAGCTGCGGGGAGAGCCGGCTTGAGTCAAAAGATTGTGAGACAGGGACACCCGCCCGCCAGAGCATATCCAAGACAGAGAGCCCCTGGAGTTTTGCAAGCGAACCCAACTGCACAAAAAATACTTTCGGAGATCGTGTTTTTTTTGGGGAGGTGAAATTGCTCCGCGCTGCGCCCTTTTTGCGGAAGTAAATGCTTGCGGAGGCAACCGCGCCCTCCTTGCGTCCGGTCGTACGCCGCAAATATTCGTCCCACCTTCCTCCGGTGCTTCCCAAAATTGTTGCGTCGGGCTCTTTGAGGTCGACGGCAAAGACAATATGCTGTTCGCGGTCGTCTCCGACGAGGAGATCATCAAGCTCGTAGGAAAATCCCAAGCCCTCAACCTGCTCTAAAACCGCCCGGAAATGCGCGCGGCTTTTTTCAGATAGAAAATTAACGCTGCGCGGGCCTTCACTTAGGAGCGCGCGACAGGTTGTGTGTGCGCAGCGGTATGCCGCAAACGGATTTTTTGCCAGATTTTCTTGGCAGGCAGCATCAAACTCCGGGGTGCGGCGGCGGACGTACGAAAATAGCTCCCGGGTATAGCGCTCCCTGCTGTCTCTATCGCCGAGCGCGTTGAGCCGCACGCGTGCAACCGGTGCGCCCCACTCGGAAACAATTGCCGAAATTGTTTTGAGTATCACCATCTCGCCGACACTCTCTTTAGTGCCGACAACGCACAAACCAAACTCGCCCGTTTCCCGGCTGAGAAGATTTCCGGGCAAATGTGCAGGGGAGGGGGTTGCAAAGAACGCGAGCACAGGCTCTTGCGGACGGGCGGCTCCCGCGGCGGTTGCGAGGTGTGCTATCGCAACGGAGGCGGAAGGACTAATAATCTTTGGACGGTCGACGCGCTTGAGGCCGCGCAAAAGTTCGCGCGTATTACGAAAGCCATAAAACGATGCGACATGCGAGGAGAGTTTGAGAAACGAGACGGGAGACACTCGGGTGTTACTCATGGTTATTGTTTTACAGATACAGCTCCGGGGAGAATATCAAGATGTTTTAGCGGCAAAAGACGTAAGAATGCCCGGCCGACGATATTTTCGCGCGGCAAGGTTCCCCATACGCGGGAGTCGGAACTCTCCTTGCGGTTGTCGCCGAGCACAAAGTAGTCGTCTCCCTCGAGCGTTTTCTTTAAATATCCGCCGTTGCCGTCGTTTACAATATAGGGTTCAGAAAGTGTTATCATTTTTCCATCAACAGTCGTGATAGTTATCGTGCCCCCCGCAATTTCTACGGTCTCGCCGGGAAGCCCGATGACGCGTTTTATATAAAATTGTGAGGTGTCCCGCGGCGGGCGGAAGATAATAACATCTCCCCGCTGCGGCTCCCCCAAACGGTAGGAGAGTTCGTCGACAATCAGATAATCGTGGTCCTCAAAGGTAGGAGTCATCGAAGCACCAGAGACGACAAAGGGTTGTGCAATAAAAAGTCGTATGGGGAGCACAATGACAGCGGCGATGAGAGCAAATTTCAGGAGTTCGGTGAAAAAACCTTCACGCTTCTCCTCTGGCATGGGAGTATTGTATGCTTCTCTATGCGTCGCGCAAGCCCCGCACCAAACTTGCGCATTATTTTTGCTGTTTGGCTAGAGTGCCTCGCGGATTTATTAGTGAACAGGTAAGCAGAAACTGTGTTGAAAGCGGAGAAAAATGGAACAACGATGCGTAAGTGTGGTGTCGGGGCAAGCCGTTTGCTACACTAGACCACATGCAATGGATATTGGTAGGGCTCGGAAACCCAGGGGAGGAGTACACGGGGAGCCGCCACAACGTCGGCAGGGAGTTTTTGCTCGCGCTTGAAGGCAAAATCGGGAAAAGGGCGAAGATGTTGACTCCGGACTCGTACATGAACAACTCGGGGGCAGCAGTAAAGAAGCTCGTACCGTCGCTCAAGGCGGCAAAACAGCTGGTGGTACTCCACGATGAACTCGATATGCCCCTCGGAGCGGTCAAAATCTCCTTCGGATCAGGTTCTGGCGGGCATAGGGGTGTCGACTCAATAATCAAAGCGCTCAAAACGAAAGATTTTATCCGCATCCGTATCGGCATCAGCCCCGCGACTCCGAGTGGCAAGTTAAAAAAACCCGACCAGGAGAAGATAATTGATTTTGTCTTGGGCAAATTTAAGCCAAGTGAACAGGCAAAACTAAAAAATGCAAAGAAAATTGTGGGCGACGCACTCGAACTCTTGCTTGCTGACGGTCTCGCCGCCGCAATGAACACAATAAATTCGCGCGCGTAAGTTCCGCAAAAACGAAATTTGCCGGAACGCGGAAAATTTTCTGCTGATAAATTTTCCCGTTGCCCTGCCGCCGCACCTCTCAACGTTCCGTCAAACTTGTTTTTGCTCCACTTCTCACGCGGAGTAAAAGAACCTTGAAGGAGGCTTTCGAGCACGACGGTGCGAGAACTTGAGAAAATTTATCAGCAGAAAATTTTCGTGCTCCTGAAGGGTTGCTTTTACGGAGCGATTTTGCGAAGTTACTTCTTATCGCCGGAGAAGGCGAGAGCCATGCGCATTTCTTTGGGATCAAAAAGAGAAATGGTGAAGGGGTAGCGCTTGCCGAGCTCCAGGTTGCCGCGGAGCTTCTCGTCGCTCCCAAATTCTGAAATGTGTACCAAGCCGGCGATACCTTCCTCGATCGAGGCCAAGGCGCCGTGTTTGTTGAACTTGATGACGACGCCCTCCACCTTGTCACCTTTTTTATATTTTTCGCCAGCAGTCTGCCACGGGTTTTCTTTCAGCTGTTTGACCGAGAGCGAAACCTTGCCTTCCTTGATGTCGATTATTTTTACCTTCACCTTCTCACCGACTTTGAAGAAGTGTCGCGGGTCATCCACCAGGCCCCAGTCAATTTCTGAAATGTGAACCAACCCCTCCAACCCTTCCTCGAGTTTCACAAAGACACCGAAATCAACCATGCCGGTTATCTCGCCGGAGACCACGTCGCCCACCTGGTAGGAGGCGATGAGCTCTTTCTTTTCTTTATCGTCAACTCCCTTCTCGGAGAAAATAAGTTTACCTTCTTTTGGTGCGGCGCCGATTAGAGAAACCGCGAGCTTTTCTCCGACCAGTTTGCGCAACTCATCCAAAATTTTGTCTTTGTCGCCGTCGAGTACACGCGGGTAGTGCTCGGGCTTGAGCTGGGAAGCGGGTAGAAACCCCGCGATGCCTTGCCATTCCAAAATGAGGCCGCCTTTGTTTGCTTCTTTGACCACCAAATCAAACTGAGTTTTATTTTTTACCGCCTCTTCCGCCTCGGCCCACAAAATTGCCTGACGCGCTTCCTTCAGCGATAGTTCGATGTAGCCGTCTTTAGTATTGATTTCTAGTACCTTGGCAGCAATGCGGTCGCCGACGTTGGTGCGTTTGATTACCTCGCGGGCGTTGAGGTATTCGCGGCCAAAGATAACTCCCGTGCCCCAGGGCGCTATGTCGATATAGAGTCGCGCACGGTCGAGCGCGATAACCGGGCCCTCAACGATGTCGCCGGGTTTCGGAGGTTCCTGCGCGCGCGAAGCGAGCCCTTCCATGAGCGTGGGTTCTCGTAGCGTATCTTCAACTTGAGCCGCAATAAGAGCGGCTTTTTTTGCTGACATGATATTTAACTGTTGGTCGGGTCCTAGATTCCTAGATTATTCCCGAGCCGGTTAATAAAGGTAGCAACCTTTATTGGTTGGAAAGATACACCATCCCCTCCGCAATTGCAAGTATGAAAAGAAAAAGCCGGGTTCGCATGATGCGAACCCGGCTGCCCCACACACTGAAGTGGGGAGGGCTTTAGTTTTAGTAGAAGTCAGTCGAAGATCAGTCGAGACCGGCGCCGCGGCCGGGCGGGCGATGATGACCGGGACGCATCCTCGGCGTCTGGCTCCTGCCGACATGATGCGTAGTGACATCTTTGCCCCGCGGCTGCGGCGCATCGAAAGGCGATTTCTCGCCGGCGGGCTCTTTCGGAGCTTCGGCGGGCGGTCTCGCTGGGCCGCCACTGCCCTCAGCGTGTTTCGGCGGGGCGCCGGGACGAGGCATCTGCATCGGTTGCAACATGAAGGAATGGAGCGGAGAGTCCACATCAGGGCGGCGCATGCCACGTCCCTGCGGTATCGAGACAGTCGACTGCATCTGGTTCCCTTCCAAAAGAACACTGCACCGCCTATCGGTGCAGGTAGGGTAGGGAATATATACAAGAAAACCCTGTAAGTCAAATAGAAAATCCCTAGGGCCTCCAATTTTTATCCTGCCAAGCTACTAATACACATTTTTTGTTATTACAAAAAATGACCCCGGCAATCAGCGTCGCGCTGAGCGTCGGGGTCGTGGCCAGGGCCTGGCAAGTTCAGTGAGTATTACCCACCACATGCCTGTCGGCCCAAACTAGTTCTTGTGAGGTGTCATCCGTTTCCTCCAGAGTTCTGTTGAACTTGAAGAGAAGCGATTGGATCCTTTTCCCTAGATCCTCGGGCGTTTCGAGGACCTCTTTAGTATACGCTTTTTCAGCGTTTTTTGACTCTTTTTGAAACATGAGGTGGGGATAGCGTACAGAGGCAAAATCGCTTGAAAATTAGGCCGAAATTTGCTACAATTAGGGTATGGTAATCAGCTACCTCGGGGGCCAGTGCTTTAAGGTAAGCCATGGCGATTTGACCATTGCCTACAACCCCCCCGGCAAGAACTCCTCGTTTAAGGGGGTCAAATTCGGCTCCGACATTGTGCTCTCCGCGCAAAACCATGAGGACTTCAACGGCATCGAAAATGCCTCCTTTGGCGAGCGTGCACCGTTTGTCATCGAGGGCCCCGGCGAGTATGAGATAAAGGGGGTCCAAGTGCGCGGCTTTGCCTCCGACACGAGCTACGGCGGCAAAAAGAGTATCAACACTATTTACAGCGTCACCCTCGAGGGGATGAATCTTTGTTTCCTCGGGGCGCTCGGTTCTGCAACATTGCCGCCGGCCGCCAAAGAAGCACTCGACGACATCGATATTCTTTTTGTGCCGATAGGGGGGAAGGGAATGCTCGACTATGGCGAGGCCGAAAGCTTGGCGGTACAATTGGAGCCGAAGGCGGTCATCCCGATGCACGGGAGTCCTGAAAATTTAAAATCCTTTTTGAAGGAGGCCGGAGCCGAGGGCACTAAGCCCCAGGAGAAACTCACGGTGAAGCGCAAAGACCTCGACGGTAAAGAGGGCGAGATAATCGTGTTGTCATCCTAAATTATGTATACGGAGCAAAACAAGTTGAGCGGAAACTCTCGGAGGGCGGACGGCCCGAGAGTGAGCAAATTTCCAGCAAGGAAATTATGCGTGTTCCGCGAGACTTCGTTTTGCGCAGTAATTTCGCTACACTAAATATGAAAAAATATTTAAAACACATTCAATCCAAAGAACCACACGACCGGCGCAACCACGCGCTCCAGATCGCGGGTACTTTGACGGCGATTCTTTTTGTCGGGTGGGTCACGACCCTCGGGTTTCGCTTTGGAGGTGGGGATGCAGAGGTCGCGCAAACCGGCGACTCTTCTCAAGCGGCAAGCCCGGCGGTCACACTCTCGCAAGACGGCGGGCTCCAAGTTTCAACGACAAGTACTATCAGTTATTAATATGCCCGGTAGGACAACTTCGAATCGCTTTTACTACGTATATACCCTGCAAAGTATGATAGATGGAAAACGGTATATTGGATTCACTACCGATTTGGTCAAACGCGTACGCGAGCATAACAGCGGAGCCAGTTTAGCTACGGCGCCCAGGCGGCCGCTCTCCTTGGTATATTACGAAGCGTGCAAAGCTGAAAGTGACGCCCGAAGACGTGAGAAGTATCTCAAGACAACGGGCGGCCGCCGATTCCTCGCCAAGCGGCTAAAGGACTTTTATACGCGTAATTCGAAGTTGTACTAACCGGGTATGACAGACGAACACGAAGATGCAGGGGGCATTGTGCCCCGAAATATTTCAACCGAGATGCGCGAAGCGTATCTCGACTACGCGATGTCGGTTATCACCGCTCGCGCTTTGCCTGATGTGCGCGACGGGCTGAAGCCCGTGCACCGCCGCATCCTCTACACGATGCACCGCCTGGGGCTCACCCCATCGAGCCGCTTCCGCAAGTCGGCGCTCGTTGTCGGCGATGTCTTGGGTAAATATCACCCGCACGGCGATGCTAGCGTTTATGACGCAATGGTCAAAATGGCGCAAGAATTTTCCATGCGCTACCCGCTGGTGTTGGGGCAGGGGAACTTCGGCTCTATAGACGGCGATTCTGCGGCCGCGATGCGCTACACGGAAGCCAAGATGTCACCGATGGCCTTGGAGCTTTTGCGCGATCTGGAAAAGGATACGATTGAGTGGCGCCCCAACTACGACGGCTCGCTAAAGGAGCCAAGCGTTTTGCCCGCCACGGTGCCGAACATTCTCCTCAACGGCACGCTCGGTATTGCGGTCGGCATGGCGACCAATATTCCGCCGCATAACTTGGGCGAGCTCGCCCAGGCGCTTTCTCACTTGATTGAAAACCCTTCCGCTACCGTTGAAGAGTTGATGCAGTTTGTGCAGGGCCCCGACTACCCAACGGGCGCTATCGCGTTTAATAAAAAAGATCTGCTCCACGCCTATACAACCGGCAAGGGTGGGGTGGTGACGCGCGGCAACGCCGAAATTGTTGAAGGCAAAAAGGGCGACTTCCAAATTATCGTCGACTCACTCCCGTACCGCGTCAACAAAGCCGACCTCATCGTCCATATCGCCGACCTCGTGAAAGACAAAAAGATAGAGGGTATCAGGGGCCTGCGCGACGAGTCGACCCGCGACATCCGCATCGTTGTGGAGCTGAAGCAAGGCGCTCAGCCGCAAAAGGTACTTAACTTTTTGTACAAGCACACGGCGCTTGAAGATACCTTCCATTTCAATATGGTGATGTTGGTAAACGGCGTGCCCCAGACACTTTCACTCAAAGGTATTTTGCAGGAGTTTTTGAAGCATCGCCGCGAAGTTGTGCGCCGAAGGAGCGAGTTTGATCTGCGTGAAGCACAAGCGCGCGAACATATATTGCTTGGCCTCAACAAAGCACTCGACCACATAGACGAGGTAATCAAAACGATCAAAGCGTCAAAAGATGTCGCCGAAGCGCACGCAAACCTCAAAACCAAATTTAAATTCTCCGACCTGCAGGCAAGTGCGATTCTTGAGATGCGGCTCTCGCGGCTTGCAAACCTTGAGCGCAAAAAGATAGAAGATGAGTTGAAAGCGGTGCAAGCGACTATTGAAGAGCTCCAAACACTCTTGAAGTCCGAGAAAAAGATGCTTGGCGTCATCAAAGGAGAGATAGAGGAGGCCGCCAAGAAACATAGTGGCGAGCGCCGCACAAAAATAGTGAAGGGAGCCGCGGGAGTAATCTCCGAGGAAGACATGGTTGCCGACGCTGAGCAAGTGCTCGTTATCACCCAGGGCGGCTACGTAAAGCGCACCGACCCGTCTGAATTCCGCAAACAAAAGCGCGGCGGAGTTGGCGTTATTGATTTGGATACCAAAGAGGAAGACTTTGTCACGACCTTTCTCACAACCTCTACTCACAGCGACCTCCTCTTCTTTACCGAGCGGGGTCGCGCCTTCCAAATTAAGATGTACGACTTGCCCGAGGGCAAACGCTCAACCAAAGGCAAGGCGATAGTGAACTTTTTGCCGCTGACGGATGCAGAAAAGGTCTCATCGGTACTCCCCATACGCAAAGGGCAAAAGAAAGGGGAGCAGGGTTTGGTAATGGTGACAAAGCAGGGGACTATCAAGAAAACCGACGCAACCGCGTTCCACGATGTGCGTCGGAGCGGGCTTATCGCAATAAAACTGCAGAAAGGCGACGAGTTGATTGCCGCACTTTTGGTAGACAAAGGCGATGAGCTCTTTTTGGCAACACAAAAGGGGCAATCAATCAGGTTTAAGGAAAGTGATGTACGCGCGATGGGGCGCACCGCCGGCGGCGTGCGCGGGATGAAATTGTCTGCGGGTGATGTAATTGTTGGCGCAGATGTAATCCCCAAAGGCCGCGAGGGCAAAGACCTTGAAGTGCTTGTTGTCTCGCGCAATGGCTACGGGAAGACTACTGAAACCGAGGAATACAAAACCCAAAAACGCGGGGGAAGCGGCATAAAGACGATGAACGTGACCGCAAAGACGGGGCCGGTCATCGCCGCGCGTGTGATTTCAAAAGACGAAGGGGTGGGGGAGGACGAGATAGTAGTTATTTCCAAAAAAGGTCAGGTTATCCGCACCGAACTCGTGCAAATCCCCTCACTCTCGCGCTCAACCCAAGGCGTGCGCATCATGAAACTGCGCGACAAAGACGCTATCGCGTCTTTCGTCTGTCTATAGGCACCCATAGAGAGGAAAAGGGAAAAAGCGTGGTATAATAAAAAAGTTGACCTTCGGGTCAACAGGGCCCCACTCTCCGAGTGGCATTATTCGGTAAGATATTTCTTTATGGAAATTCTTATAGAAAAACTGCCCACTCTCAGTCGAACTGTTCGGAACTGAAGTCATTACTCAGGGAAGAACACATCCTCTCATGAGGGTGGGAAAAGAAGCCCTAGAAAGAGGATTTGATTGGATGCCAAGTGATAAACGTCGAAAACCGACGAGAGAACAGTCAAAGAGGTAATTCCAAATTGATCCAGTATCGTAAGCTTGCTGAGAAGCAGTCCTCAATTTAGGCGCGCAGGAGGTCGGCAGTTTTAGCCGGCCTTTTGTGTTTCTGGCTGTTGTCAATCGCGAGGCATAATCGGGGCATGAATCGAAACATTATGTATGTCATTGGAGGGGTGGCACTTGCGGCAGTCCTTTTCTTTGGGTATAGCAAGTACGCGCATATTACTTGTACGGAAAGTGCGAGGGACTTCACTAACGAAAATAAATCAGGGAAATCTGTTTCTGATGCACAAAAGCTCTATGAGCTTTCCTATACAATCTGCATGGGCAAGAGGGGGCTTTAAGATTTAGGGTAACTTTTTTAGAAAATTCTTGGATAAGAATCTGCAACGATTGCCTACGAAGATTTTGAGAAGATATGAAAACAATTACTGAATTGAATAATCACTGGTGGTATCGAACAGTTAAGGTTCTTTTTATATTTTTTATTGGCTCTGCGTTTCTAGTTTCTTTGTTTGCTGCATGGGGGGAGTCTCAGGTTTCAGATTATAGTCTGTCGAAAGTTACGTGTTTAGATGGGAGAATCTCTACTGTCGCAAGTATAGAAAAGGTATATGGGAGTGCTTTTGACGCAAACGAATTTTGCGGTAATTACTTATATTCGACCGATTGGCAATACAAACGCGACTGGAGCTCGCTAGCCGATTGGATTTTTTGGATTTTCTTTTGGGCCGCCCTAGCAGTTCTAATTCTAAGAGGTAGTTTTTACTACATTGCGCTCGGTAAATTCAACCCCCCGGAGTGAATCAATTTTTGAGAAGATATGAAAAATTTTGAAGATTTAGAAAATCGAGTAGACAAGCTCGAAAAAGTACAAAAAGAAGGGATATGGGTTTTGAAGTTTTGGGTTGTAGTACTTCTAGTTCTGATCGCAGTATCCTTTTTCTTCTAGAACATAGCATGGATTTAGAACAGCGGGTGCGGAAAATTGAAGAGAGGAATGCGGGAGTTGAAGCCGACAAGGCCTGGGAGACGAGTTGGGTGCGGCGCCTACTCATCGCTCTTTTTACCTACATTGTCGCAAGTATCTTTCTTTGGTATATCGGCGTGCCAAACCCGCTCTTAAACGCACTGGTGCCTACTGGCGGGTTTGTACTCTCCACTCTCACCATATCCTTCTTCAAAAACCTCTGGCTCACCCCCCGCAAATAACCCAACCACCAAACTCTTATTCTAGTGTTTTGCAAAAAACTGCGATAACAACATCCCAACATTCTATAGAATGTTGGGATGTTTGTGAGGTGGAAAAGTAATTGGGGGAGTGCTATATTCGCGGGTAGATAGGAGGAGGCAGGGCGATGAGAGTTAGCAAAAGGCGGAACTACCGGGCGCCATTCTTTCCGTACGGCACCCTCGGTCGCACAATCCGCGTCCCGACCGAAGCGGAGCTTCAAGTAAAGAAAGTAAACCATACTCTCCGAGTGATCGATGCGGAGGATACAGAGCGGTTGAGCCGCAAGCATGTGCTCGAGGTGCAAAAGCACATGCCTTATATCCGCAAATGCAAGGCAAGGGGCAAACCACCGCGCCGTGTTTCCAAGAAGATTTTGGACATGGTGGAAAGACTCCACCTAGTTTGAATGACCCGCCTGCAGCCCATGCTGCAGGCGGGGTCTTTGTTTTTGTGATAGGGTAGTCCGCAGTTTAGGAGGCAGCCATGAAGGAACCGAAGCCCGCTGCGTCTGTGGTTCCTGTGGCGTATTTGCTTTTGGAGAAGCAAGGTGAGATTCTCCTTGTTCGTTCACTGCGTCAGAGTGTTGAAGGTCCGTGGAGCATCCCCTCCTGCGTTATAGGGAAGGGGGAGCTCCCACGAGCCGCCGCCGCGCGCCTTGGCAAGGATGAGTTCGGGCTCGAGCTTACCGCAATTGAGCTTGAGCGCGTCCACACTTCGTACTGGGTTAGTGGTAGCGATGGTGGCGTTGATACGGCGGCGTATATGTTTTTTGCACGCCGCCGGGACGGGTACTTTGCTGTTGATCGGCAACAGCGCGGTGAAGTGCGGTGGATGCCGTGGAGCGAGGTCCCGCTTGAGATCGGTGTCGGACCGCGGGAGATGCTCGAGCGTATCGATTGCGAAGGCATGTCCTACAGCGAGTTGCGTGAAGTAGTGGTTGCCTAAGCGTCGGCCCGTCCCAAAGAATCTGGGACGGGCCTTTCTTGTTATACAATAAGAGGGATGGCAGAGAGTTCGTTTTTAAATCCGAGTGCGGCGATACAGGCGGCAAAGCTTCAAGAAGGTATGCATGTTGCTGACTTCGGCGCGGGTTCCGGCTTTTTTACCCGTGCCTCGGCGCGCGCTGTGGGGGAGGAGGGGCGCGTTTGGGCGGTTGATGTTCACCGCGATTTGCTTCCTCGCATTAAAGCGCTTGCAACAGCAGAAGGGCTTCACAACGTCGAGGTGATGCAGGGAGATGTGGAGCGCCCAGATGGGAGCCACCTGCCCTCCGAGGAATTTGACTTTGTCATCATCTCAAATCTTCTCTTTGGGAGCGAACATAAGGGGGCGATTGCGCAGGAAGCGCGACGCATCTTGCGGCGCACAGGGAAAGTACTTGTTATCGATTGGTCGGGCTCGTACGGCGGGCTTGGGCCCCACCCCGACCATGTCATTTCTGCCTCCGCGGCACGCAAAATTTTCGAAGAGAGTGGTTTTACACATATCGAAGAGGTCCCGGCGGGCGCATACCACTGGGGATTAACATTTCGCAAAAAAGCATAAAAAGGAGCACAATTACATAAAGCCCATGTCCATTTTTCAGACAGTCGTTCTTGGCATATTTGTCGTCTTTATCGTCGCGGGAGTCGCGGTGTTTGCTATATTCTCTGGTTTTGGTGGCGCAGGCGATGTCGGTGCGGTCGCTATCTGGGGGACACAAGGCCTCGACACTGTGCAGAGAGTTATCGAAGACCTCCGGCAAGAAGAAGATGCCTTCCAAGAGGTCACGTATGTGCAAAAAAATGCCGCGACCTACCAGGCGGAACTTATCAACGCGATAGCGGCGGGACAGGGGCCGGACCTTTTCTTTATTGAGCATAAAGACCTGTACGCCTTTTCCGATAAAATACTTACCATACCCTACAACGCCATTTCGCAGGCGCAGTTTATAAACTCATATATTGATGAAGGCGCGCTCTTTTTAACAGGCCAAGGGTCGCTCGGGCTCCCGGTCCTTATTGACCCCCTTGTCATGTATTGGAACCGCGACCTGCTTGCGGGTGCTAATGTCGGCTCCGCACCACAATTTTGGAACGACTTTTTGGATCTGGCGCCGAAGATTACTTCGATAGATACCTCCTCCGGCGTGCGCAAAAGTGCGGTGGCGCTCGGCGAGTGGAGGAACATTCGGAATGCTAAAGCCATACTCTCAACGCTCATGATGCAGGCGGGCGACCCGATAGTAGCGCGCGCTGAAGGTGGGCGGCTCCAGAGTGTTTTGGCCGCTACTCCGGAAAATGCGGCGGAGAGTCCCGGACAGTCGGCACTGCGCTTCTACACCGAGTTTGCAAATCCGTCTAAGAAAAACTACTCATGGAACCGCTCTCTGCGCGAAGCGCAGGACATGTTCGTAGCGGGAGATTTGGCGGTTTACTTCGGTTTTGCAAGCGAGTACGCAACACTCGCCGCGCGCAATCCGAATCTCCGCTTTGGGGTCTCGGTAATGCCGCAAATCGAGGGTAACTCCACCCGGCTTACATACGGCACGCTTACAGGACTCTCGATAGCGCGTGGCGCTAAAAATCCACAAGGAGCTCTCGCTATTGCGCAGCGGCTCACCGGAGCCCGCGGAGCGGGCCTTTTGGCGGCCAGTATGAGTTTGCCCTCTGTGCGGCGTGATGCACAGGTGGACACTTCGGGGAGCGCGGTCGGAGCTGTCTTTGTTGAGTCGGTCCTCATCGCACGCGGCTGGATTGACCCAAACCCCGCGACCACCAATACTATCTTCCAGACCATGATAGAATCGGTCTCAAGCGGGCGCTCTAGCCCCGCCGAAGCTGTTTCGGATGCCGACCAAGAGCTCCAGCAACTGTTACCGTTTTAATATGACCAATTTGAAACGAGATATTGCAAGTATTTTTATAGTGTTTTCTTTGGTCTTCCTCCCATTAGTGG
>Ga0155704_103_pt1 | contig 57562 bp, 65 predicted proteins | sample RifCSPlowO2_01_FD_107361 | JGI IMG/M metagenome (GOLD analysis project Ga0155704, IMG submission 107361) | Candidatus Adlerbacteria bacterium RIFCSPLOWO2_01_FULL_51_16
AGAACTGCCGAAATTATAAATTGTGCCGAGCCGCCAACGCCGGCAGTTGCTAAGTTTTCAAATACTTTAGAAACCCAAACGAGTTGCCCGACAACCCATAGGGACGCAATGAAAATATAAAGTTCGAGAGCTGTATAGCTCACGAGTTTGCGCAGAGTATAAATCAGCGCGACATTTGCCATAACGTTTTGTTCAATTTTTGTCATATATGGGTTGTAACTGCTTCGTATACTTTTCTAAACTCTTGTTTCGCCCGGTGGACTCTTGTTTTGATGGCACCGACCGATACCCCTTCGCTCTTCGCTATCTCTTCTTGTGTTTTACCTTCAATAAAGAAAGCTGAGAGCGCTTTTGCAAACACCGGTGACATCCGCGAGAGAACCGAGACGACTTCGTCCGTCAATTCCTTCTTTTCAAACTGGCGGAGATTCTTGTCGGGAATCAGCGCCCAGATCTCCTCATCCAATTCCACCACCCGTCCCCCGCGGCGCTTCACCCGCGCATAGTGCGTGAGTGCGGTATTGATAAGAATGCGGTACCCCCAAGAAGAAAAGCTTGCCCCCTCTTGTTTTTTGAACTTCGGACCCGCGAGATAGATTTTGGTAAAGGTCTCCTGCACGATATCTTGTGCCTCTTCTTTCCCCCGGACGATACTCATCGCCTTGCGCATAAAGGCTTCCTCATATTTGCGCACCAAGAGCGCAAAGAGCGATGGGTGCTTGAGAGAAAGCGCGAGGATTTCCTCGTCTGGTTTCTCTTGCCCCGCCTCTGCCAGCGAGAGATACTCCATGGCAACAGAATATATCATGCTCCACTAATCTACAACCAACACACTTGTAAAAGGTTTCCGCCTTGCAAAATAAGGGTTTTTAAGTACAATGCTCTGATGCTTGAATACAATGAAGTGTTGCCAAAAAAAGTAATTCTCATGGACGGTCAGCCGTACGAGGTCTTGGAGGCACATGTGTCCCGCAAACAGCAGCGCAAACCCGTCAACCAGGCGAAACTGCGCCACCTCATAACCGGCAAGGTGACCGAGCAGGCTTTCCATGTTTCGGAGAAAATTCAAGAGGCCGACCTCTCACTCAAGTCGGTGAAATATCTATACGAGAATCGCGGCGAATATTGGTTTTGCGCGGCAAACGACCCCGCTGATCGATTTGCTCTCAGCGAAACGACCATCGGCCCCGCAGGACAGTTTTTGAAGCAAAATACGATTGTCGACGCACAGGTGTTTGATGAAAAAATTATTTCTTTGCGCGTGCCTATCAAAATGGAACTCAAAGTAACTGAGGCGCCGCCCGCGGTGCGTGGCAATACCGCTCAAGGCGGCACTAAACAAATCACGCTTGAAACGGGTGCTGTTATCAATGCTCCGCTTTTTGTAAACGAAGGCGACATCATCCGCGTCAACACAGAGCTCGGCTCCTACGTCGAGCGAGTCGACAAAAAATAAGTCCGCCAAAATGCTTCGTAAAAGCAACCCTTCAGGAGTGCGAAAATTCCCTGCTGGTAATTTTCTCAAGTTCTCGCGCCGTCGCGCTCGAAAGCCTCCTTCAGGGTTCTTTTACTTCTCGTGAGAAGCGGAGCAAAAACAAGTTTGACGGAACGTTGAGAGGTGCGACGGCAGGGCAACGGGAAAATTTATCAGCAGAAAATTTTCCGCGTTCCGGCAAACTTCGTTTTTGCGGAGCGTTTACCGAACGATGTAAGGCAAGAGAGCCATGAAGCGGGCACGCTTTACGGCTTGAGCAAGTGCGCGCTGGTTTACGGCAGAGAGGCCCGTGCGGCGGCGCGGCATGATTTTGCCGTGCGGATTGATGAATTTTTTTAGGGTCTCCGTATCTTTGTAATCAATGGTGCCGATCTGTGCGCCGTACAATTGCGTTTCTGTGCGTGGTGTTGCCATAAAAATTTAAAACGGTATGTCGTCAGGGTTAATGTCTTCAACCGGGTAGTCTATCCCCTCGTCTTTGGGCGCTGGCTGATCTTCACTCTTCTTAGCGCGGCTTCCTCCCGTCGAAGGCGCTCCTGCTCCGCTACCGCGGGGTCCAAACTGCACGCGCTCGGCGATCACCTCCGTGCGATACTGTTTTCCTTTTTCAGGAGAATCCCAGGTCCGGGTTTGAATGCGGCCTTCAATGTAAGCTGAACTTCCCTTTTTGAGATACTGCGAGACCGTCTCTGCCTGCCGGCCAAAGACAACTATATTGTGAAATTCCGTTGCTTCCTGCTTGGTGCCATCCTGCTTTTTGAAGACACGGTTGGTCGCCAACCCGAAGGATGCGACCTGCCCGCCCGAGGGGAGCGAACGCAACTCCGGATCGCGGGTCAAATTGCCGAACAGCATTACTTTGTTGATATACATGCTAATTTTCTTAGTGAGTAATACGAGCTTTAGAAATGGGATTATTTTATTTCTCCGATACTAATGCCTCAATACTTTTATCAAGTTCCTCGTCAGAGACCTGTCCGCTCTTCTCAAGAGCACCTGGGCGCTTTTCTATCGTTTTGCCTTCAAGCCGGTCAGAGGAGAAGACTGCGCGGCGCGGAGTTGCAATGATTTCCTCACGCATGGTTTCAACCACAATAAAGCGCAGTACTTCTTTCATCCCGCGAAGCATCCCCTGGAGGGCTTGAATGTGTTCTGGCTCCGTTGCAAATTTTATCGAGCCGAAGTAAGCGCTTCCGTGTTTCTCTTTGACACCTCCCGAAACCGGACGTTCAACCGTGTAGGCAAGTGTTATTTTTTGTGGAGCACGTTCAGTAATTATTTCAGCATCATTCTTTTTTATTTCCGCGCGGATTTTATCAGCAACTGCTCCTACCTCACCTTCTGCAACGGTAGATACGACATGAAAGCCAACTTCGTAGACGGCTCGTTCATCGCTATATGCTTCGTCCCTCGTCGCTGAAGCTTCTCGGGACTCGCTAACGCTCGCTTGGGATGATCCTTTGGCTGTGGCCTCAGGATGCGACATTTCTGTCATCGCACGATACTAGCACGCTCTGTTGGTTACCGCAAGCCAAAAACCCGTTGGGAATTAAGGGTTATTTGGGAAGCCGTCTCTTTGGAAGAAATATTTTTAACAGCGGCGATTTTTTTGACTACTTCTGCGACATAGCTTGGCTCGTTGCGTTTGCCGCGGTAGGGAGTAGGGGCTGCAAATGGAGCGTCTGTTTCTGCCAAAATTTTATCCATGGGTGTGATACGGATTGAATCGTCATACATATCGGTATAGGTGATAGGCCCGGGGAACGAGAGGTAACATCCTAAATCCAAATACTTCTGCGCAACTTCAGCGGTCGCGGTAAAAAAATGCATCACGACCGGCACTTCTATTCTAGTATTTTGCAAAATACTAGAACAATCATCGTGTGCATTGCGACAATGGATGATGAGGGCTTTCTTAAGCCGTTCGGCAAGTGCTATTTGTTTTTCAAACCGCTCTTTTTGTATTTGCTTCTCTTCATCTGTGCCACCACTTCTAAAATAATCTAACCCACACTCCCCTACTGCAACAACTTTAGGATTTTTCGCTAAATCTTCAAATGCTTTTTCATCAAAGAGTTCTCCTTTGTTGTCATTTGGGTGTAGCCCAACACTCGCCCACAAAAAGTCATACTTTTCAGCAAGTTCTACCCCCGCCTTGCTTGTTGCAAGGTCGGTCCCTACCACAATCGCTCCCATTTGTAGCTCCTGCATACGCGCGAGTACCTTCGCAAAGTCATCCTTGTATTGCGGAAATTGCACATGGCAGTGCGAATCAAACAACGTAAGCATCATTCTTTGCGGGGGAAGAGATTTTCGGGTTTTTTGTTTGCTATGATCGCTTCAATTATTTTTTTACTTGTCCCTGGGAGTATCGGCTCAAGCAGCAAATCTACTGCCGCAAGCTCTCGCACTAAATCCGAAATAAGCGATTTCCCTTTCTCCGGATCGGTTTTTATCAGTTTGAACGGTTCCGTCTCTGTAATCTTTTTATCAAGTTCCCCAATACGCCCCCACACATAATCTGTTGCACGATTTACCTCGAATTTTTCAAGAGCGTCGGTAAATTCTTTCGGATACGGGACAAATTCCACTTTCACCGGCCCAGGCAAATGTGTTTGTGCCAGTGTCATGACGCGTGAGGCAAGGTTGCCAAGCCCGTTTGCTAAGTCGCCGTTGTAGATACTCTTAAACCCCTCGTGCGTGATATCGCCATCTTCAAATGGCGAAACATGTCGCGCTAAGTAGTAGCGCACCGCATCCGTACCATACTCTTGAAGTAACTCAGTTGGGTCGATGACATTGCCAAGCGTTTTGGACATCTTTTTGCCGCCGGAGGTGATAAACCCATGCACAAAAAGGGTTTTGGGGAGCGGGAGTCCAGCGGAAAGGAGCATCCCCGGCCAAATAGCAGCGTGGAAGCGTAAAATGTCTTTACCGATCACATGCACATCCGCCGGCCAAAATTCGGCAAACAGTTTTTCATCCCGACCGTAGCCGAGTGCCGTAATATAGTTTGAAAGCGCGTCGCACCACACGTACATCACCTGAGAATCATCGTCGGGTACCGGGATGCCTATTGAACTGGCCGTTTTTGGTCTTGAAAAACTCACGTCCTGCAAACCCTCTTCGAGCAACGAGAGGATCTCATTTTTGCGGGTTTCGGGGATGACACGAAGTTCTCCGAACTCGATTCGTTTTTTGATTTCGCTCGTATATTTTGAAAGGCGGAAAAAATAATTTTCTTCTTTTATACGCTCGGGGCTCGTGCCGTGCTCCGGGCATTTGCCATTTATCAATTCTTTCGAAGTCAAAAACGCTTCGTGCCCCACACAGTAGAGCCCTTCGTACTCTTTTTTGTATATATCTCCTGCCTCCGCAAGCTTTTGCCATAATTTCTGCGCACCCGGCCAGTGTACTTCCTTGTCGGAAGTCCGGATAAATTGATTATATGAAATATTTAGATCGGCAAAAAGCTTCTTAAAGCCCTCAACCCGAGCATCAAGAAATTTCTGAGGGGGTTTCCCCGCTTCGCGAGCCGCTATAACTATTTTTTGGGTATTCTCATCCGCCCCGGTCAAGAAATACACCCTTTCTTTCTGAAGCCGGTGATAACGGACAACAATATCCGACAGAACCGTCGTGTACGCGTGCCCCAGATGCAAATTAGCATTGGGGTAGAAGATGGGGGTGGTGAGAAAGAATTTTTTTTCCGCCATTGCGTCTACGCTACGCGGCTTCTTCGCCTTCGGCAAGCGCTTTGGATTTTCTCCGCTCAATATCCGCGACAAACTCTTGAACTGCTCCGGCTATAGGAACCGAAAGCAAAACTCCGAGGAACCCCGCAAGCTTATAACCAATAATGAGAGCAAGGATAACCAAAAGTGGTGGAACTCCAACAACTTTTTTGACAACAACTGGATATATGAGGTGCGCCTCAAACTGCTGGACGACAACATAGAGTCCCACGACCAGAAACGACAGCGGTAGTCCTCCGGCAACAAACGCGACCGCGATTGCCGGTATCGCCGCAAGAAACTGTCCAAACACGGGGATAAGTTCAAATATCGCGGCTAAAACCGCCAAAACGAGCGCGTACGGCACGCCAAGAACCGATAGGCCGAGGTAGAGCAGGACCCCGACAATAACCGCGAGCACTAATTGCCCCTGCATCCATTTGCCGATTTTTGTTTGGGAGCGCTTCCAAAGGTTGAGTACGTAGGCCTGGTGAGCCGTTGGGGTTACGATGCGCAAAAAATCATCCACTCCCGTCTCTTGTACGGAAAAGTAAAACGCAAACACCACAATGAGTATGAACGAAGCTACGCCGCCGAAGAAGGCGGTGAGTGTTGTAAAGACACCTCCCGTTGAGTCAGCAAGTGTCGCTGAAATATCGCGCAAAAGGTCGGCCGAAGAAATGAAGGAGCCGACATTCCCCCACGACAAGAATCCGCCTGTTGTATCAGAAAGATTGAGCGAGGAGAGAGTCTCAGGAAGTTGCTGGAGAAAACTTGCTGCATCATCAAGAACTGGCGGAATGAAGAAAAAGAGAACGCTAAAGAACACCAGCGCTATAAAGAGATACATGAGAATGACCGCGAGCACCCGCGCGATCCCGTAACGCATCATAAAATGCGTCGCGGGCTCCATCGCTGAGGCGATAACGATTGCGGTCAATACAATGAGCACGATGTCGCGCAAGAACCACAAAACCGCGATAAGTAACGCAAAAAGAATCGCGTTGATGATGCTTCCTAAGGAGATAGAAACCGAGACGTCTTTCATCACTTCCCTATACTATCACCGAAAGCTTTTTAAGAATAAGGGAGGAAAGTTCTACCGTTGGCATCCGCTGTTGTTCGCCGGTATCCCTGTCTCGCACCGTCACAGTGTCGTCAGTAAGCGTGTCGAAGTCAATGGTGATGCACCACGGGGTGCCTATTTCGTCCTGCCGGCGGTAGCGCTTGCCGATATTGCCGTTATCGTCCCAAACAATCTGCGGAATTTCTTTTTTAAGAGCCGCATACACCTCGCGCGCCTTCCCAACAAGCTCCGGCTTGTTTTTAAGAAGCGGAAACACCGCTGCCTTGACCGGCGCTATGGCCGGTTTGAGTTTTAAATAGGTGCGCTTCTCTCCCCCGAGTTCGTCTTCGGTGTGTGCACTTATGAGCACCGCGAGTACGGTGCGGTCGACCCCAAACGACGGCTCTATCACATGCGGAGTGAATTTTTCGTTTGTTTCGGGATCTTGATATTTCAATTCCACCGTTGAAGCTCGCTCGTGTGCGGAGAGATCAAAGTCAGTGCGGTATGCCAAGCCATACAATTCTTTACGACCGAAGGGAAAGTCAAATTCAAAATCAATAGTGCGTTTGGAGTAATGGGCGCGCTCGCTATCCGGCACTTCAAGTTCGTGTACGGACTTTTTTGTAATACCCACTGCATCATTAAACCGACAAACCTCTGTGCGCCACTCTTCAAAACTTTTCTCCCACTCACTATCACGGATAAAATACTCGATTTCCATCTGTTCAAATTCGCGCGTACGAAAAACAAAATCCCGGGGAGCAATTTCATTTCGAAATGCTTTACCAATCTGCCCAACACCAAAAGGTAATTTGGGATGGAAAGAATCAACGATATTTTTAAAATTCACAAAAATACCGCCCGCCGTTTCCGGCCGGAGATAGCTCTTTGTGGCCTCTTCTCCCGTGCCAACCTTCGTTTCAAACATTAAATTAAAGCGGGTGTTGCCAAGCGGATCGGAGAATCCAGAAACATGACCACTTGCTTCCCACACTTTTGGGTGCATCAAAATTGCTGCATCAATGCCATACATGTCGTCGCGCCCATCGACAAACATCCTCCACCACAAGTTTTTTATGTTGTTTTTAAGTGCAACACCAAGCGGACCGTAGTCCCAGGTGCCCGCAAGTCCGCCATAAATTTCTGACCCTTGGTAGATAAAACCACGCCGCTTACACAACGACACGATTTTCTCCATCAAATCATTTTTGTCTTCCATACTATTTGTTGACCACCTCCGCCATGCTCGAATTGTAGCCCGGATCGCCGCTCAACTCCGTTGTCGGAGCTTCCGCGCGCGCCTCAACAGGGATCTGGGCGAAGCGATCTTGCCCGGTAAGAAGCGCCGAGCCCGTAAGCGCAGGTGATTCTCCGATTTGAGACGTAGACGGAGTGAGTATTACCTGAAACGATCCGGTTCTTGCGGCTCCCGAGTATCCCACTCCGGCCGCCACATCCCCCAGAGACCACCGCACCGTGCGACTCGCTTCATCATACGTGATGCCAGAGCCAGGTATTGCCGCAGTAAATGTTACATACGGCGGCAAGATGGCTGATACGCTTGCGTTGGCAACTGCGTTTGAAGAATTTTTCACCACCCATTGAATAGTGTACCCAGTTTGGCTTTCTGCCCGAGGCGGCATAGGGCCCCCGTTTGTAAATGGCCCGGAGAAGTGAAACGCGTTTGCCTCAAGTGAGATATCGGAAGCAAGTGTTACTTGGGTTGAGGCGGCAGAAGCCACTGCTTGCGGGACTTCCCCCTCACTTTGCCGGGTACCTTTTATTTTGAGGTCCAGGTTGACGGTCGGGTTGGTGTAAAGAGTCCCGCCGCTTCCCGGGGGAAGTGTCGCGAAAGAAAAGAAGAGCGTTCCTCCTCCACCCGGAGCGACTTGCGCAAGCGAAGGATCCTGGGCCTTTGTCCAAATGATAGAGCGGTCTTTGGATTGATAGAAACCACTCTGCGCTGAGATCGAGGTCGGGTCAAGCGGCGCCCCATCGAAAGAAAGCACTAATTCGATGTCAGAAACAGCCTCGGGGAGATTATTCTGCCAGACAACAGTACCTTGCAGAGTTTTCCCGGCCGGAACAGAAATATTCTTCGACGTTTTCCCATCAACGGAGATAGAACCCGCAATGAATGGTTTTTTGACGGAGAGTGTTACTGGTTGGGTTAAAAAGGGTACCCGAATGCGGGTGTTGGTTTCGTCTGGATCCGCACCGACCAAAAACCGCAGTACACGCTCATCCCCCGCTGAAGCATCGACAGTGCCGCTTATACGTATTGTTTTTTTGCTTCCCGGTGCCATGGTGCCAAGCCGCCACAAAAGTCCGCCAACATCGGCTTTCGGCTCCGAGCTTATGAACGTAAACCCGAAGGGATACTGCCCCTCTACAGCTACATGTTCAACCGGTGTGGGAGCATTTGATTGAACAACTATTACTATCGAAAAGAGCTCGCCCGCTATCGCCTCACTCGGCGCCTCGACAGAGAGCGAAACCGGCGAGGAGCCAACCAAGAACGAAACCTCGCTGTCTTTAACAAATATAGCGTTGGAGCCGGAAACTGTATATTCGAGTGTTACGCGTATTTTTTGCTGACTACCTTCAGCTCCAAAGAAAACTGCCGAGGCGGTTTGTTTTTGTTGCTCTCCGCTCTCTATAGCTCCGATAGATATCCGTTCATGGCTAAGAGCCCTCGTTGTGTCTTTTGGATCACGCGTGCCTTCCGGATAATCGATGACGAGGTCTGCGAGACGCAAGGAGGTCCTGTTGCGGTTGCTAATAATAAATTGAAGTTGTGTTTCCTTGCCACCATCAATAAGAGAAGGCGCGATGATTTCCAAATCAATATTGCGCGAGGAAACAATGTTACCGCCGCCAAAAAACATATAGGCCGCCGCTGCGGTCGCCATCACAAAAAAAAGTAGGGAGCCCAAAAGAAACTTTGTCGCAAACGATATGCGCACGCGCTTAGGCAAGACAAGCGGAGGGTGCGGTGGTTGAGGTCTCTCTTCGGGTTCCTGCGGAGCCCAAGAAACAGGGGTCTCTGAGGTTGTAATGGAAAGCGGAGTACGATCTTGCGTGGGTTTCTTCTCCTTATCGCGTGCGTAGAGGCGGCCTTTCAGCCGCTCTACGGAGCTTTTTTCTTCTCGCGCCATAATGCACAAGTATACCGCTACAGCCCTGAAGCGGAAAGAGAGTCGTTGATGAGACGCACAAGATGCGCGCGGTAAGTAGCGGCTTGTGCCGTGAGCCGGAGCGAAGAAAAATCGCCCTCAAGAAAGTGAGCAATTTCCTTGGTTTGCGAGAGATACCCAAGACGCGAAAGTATCCTCAGAACTACAATACATTCAACGCTTGCCGCATCACCCTCGCTTTGCGCGGAAGTAAGAGCAAAAAAACCTTCCACCACGTCTTTATAGAGCATCGTATTTATCTCTTCGCCCTGAATAAGTCGGAGTAACAGCCGACTGATACGACCGAGCGCTTGTTTGCGAGGCAGGGGGGAAGTGAGGAGGGTGCGATCCGCCTCGCTAACCCCCACAAGTCGCCACTCGTGTTTGCCGCGCACGAGGGAAAACTTCGCGCAAGTGAGAGGCTCGAGTCCGTAGCGCAGTTTTGAAGCTTCACGGCGGGCGCTGCGTGCTGTCGCACGCAGGAGTCCCAGCTCTTTTGTAAGAAGAATAACTGAGACATTCGCCTCTCCTACCCCGCGCTTACCCAATACCAACCCCTCCGTTAAAAATTTTTTATACATACCCGGTTAGTACAACTTGGCATTACTCCTCGTGTCAAACGAGAGAGAGTATTGCTGTTGATAATTGTTGCTCATAAGGGCAGAGGTGTAAACCATTTAGGTTTGGAGTAAAAAACACTACGCCAAGTTGTCCTACCGGGCATATTTATTCAACTTCAATCGTTAAATCACTAAGGCCTGTTTCCACAATAATTTTATCGCGATATTTCTGGGCTACCGCCGCTTCGTCCTTTGTCGTTTTCAGCATGTAGTGCGGTCGGTCGGCGATGTTGAGCTTTTGCTCCTTGCGCCACTCCTGCACACGGCGCATCAAGTTGCGCACCATCCCCTTTTCCCTGAGCTCCGGGGTTAGTTCCGTATCAAGCTCAACTTCTCTAGCAATCGTCTCGTCTATTATAATCTTTTCAACGTTCACCTCTTCTTCGACGATAGCTCTAGACGGCTCGGGGAGGTTTCTTACCGTGAGTTTTGATAGTGGCTGCCGAATTTTCAGTCCGGATTCCTCGCGTTGCTTGAGAGCTAGGGAAACAATTCTGCGCGCGTCGGCCATTTCACCGAGAAGTTGGGTATCGATCCGTCCCGCCTCGGGCCACGAGGCTAGATGTACGCTCTCGGGGTCACTCCCCTCTTGCACCGCCTGGAAAAGATGTTCTGCAAAAAACGGAGTTGTTGGCGCCATGATGCGCGCGAGCGTGTGGAGCACATAACGCAGGGTTGCGAGGGCCGTTTGTTTATCTTCGCTTTCCTTTTTAAACCGGTCACGCGAGCGGCGTACATACCACGCCGAAAGATCGTCGATAAATTGCCCGATGGGGCGGGTCGCGCTGTCCAACTGATACGCTTCAAATCCTTCCGTCGCCTCTTTGGTAAGCTCCGCGAGTCGCGAGAGGATCCAGCGGTCCAATATATTGTTGCTTTTATCTGAAGCCGGAGTGTCGTCCGCGTAGAGTTGATAAAACGAAAGGACGTTGCCGAGGCGCCCGAAATTTTTCTTGACTATCTCATCAACCATCCGTTCATCAAAGTTTTTGGAGTCGCCCGGGGCATTCACGGTGTACATAAAGTAACGCAGGGCATCCACTCCGTATTTCTCAATCGCTGCATTCGGCTCGACAATGTTGCCGAGCGATTTGGACATCTTTTTGCCATTAGCGTCCAAAATGTGCCCGAGACAAATTACATTTTTAAAGGCCTTTCCACGCCCCATAATCCCGCCGGTCGCGTGAAGCGTGTAAAACCACCCGCGCGTCTGGTCTATTGCCTCGCAAATATAGTCCGCCGGGTATGATACTTCCTTTTTTTCGAAGGGATGGTGGTCTTGTGCAAACGGCATTGCCCCGGAGTCAAACCACACATCCAAAATTTCCGGCACCCGCCGCATCACCCCCCCGCAATCGCACGTAAATGTGGCTTCGTCAATGTACGGGCGGTGTAAATCATCGGGAACCTTTGCTCCTTTTTCCTTCAATTCGGCCATACTGCCAACAACTTCAAATTTTTTGCACGTTTCGCATTCCCAAATTGGGAGCGGTGTGCCCCAAAAGCGCGAGCGGCTTATCGCCCAATCCTTAAGCTCGCGAAGCCACTCGCCAAAGCGGCCATCACGGATATGCTCCGGTTCCCAATGAATCTCTTTATTCTCTTTTATAAGTTCGTCTTTAATTTGTGACATCCGGATATACCAGGAGTCGCGTGCGTAGTAGAGAAGCGGCGTTTTGCATCGCCAGCAGAAGGGGTAGGTGTGGACTATTGTTTCTTTTTTAAACAAGAGCCCCCGTTTTTCTAAATCCTCAATTATTTTTTCATCCGCTTTTTTGACAAACAGGCCGGCAAATTCACCCGCCTCGGGCAAAAACTTCCCGTCCTCCCCCACCATGTGCTGTTTGGGGAGGCCGATTTTTGTTCCTAACTCAAAATCGTCCGCTCCGTACATCACCGCCGTGTGTACAATGCCGGTGCCATCTTTTGTCGAAACAAAATCTGCCGCGTATACCTTATACGCCTTGCCGTTGTCTTTGATAAATGGGTAGAGTGGTTCGTATGATTTACCAATAAGGTCTTTCCCTTTTACCTTCTCGATAACTTTTGCTTCAGGTACCACATCTAAACGCTCCTCCGCAAGCCACAAGATTTCTTTTCCGTTTTGCACTTTCACATAAGAAACATTTGTGCCAACTGCAAGAGCAACATTACCGGGAAGCGTCCACGGCGTTGTCGTCCATACTAAAAAATATTCATCTGTGCCGGCTAATTTAAATTTAATAAAGACAGAAGGATCTTTGGCGTCATCATATCCTTGCGCTACTTCGTGAGAAGAGAGCGCGGTGCCGCATCGCGGGCACCACGGCACTACCTTGTAGTCCTTATATAAAAGCTTTTTCTCGTTTGCGGTCTTTAAAACATTCCAAACCGATTCGATGTAGTTATTGTCAAAGGTAAAATACGTATCCTCGTGGTCGACCCAAAACGCGATGCGATCAGTAAATGCTTTCCACTCGTCTATATAGCGCAAAACGCTTTCTTTACACTTTTGATTGAACTTGGCGATGCCATACACCTCAATGTCCTTTTTATTTTTTATGCCGAGTTCCTTTTCCACTTCAAGCTCAACCGGAAGTCCGTGAGTATCCCAGCCCGCCTTGCGGCGCACATGGTAGCCCCGCATGGTGCGATAGCGCGGTATTGCGTCTTTAAACGCCCGCGACTCAAGGTGGTGAATCCCCGGGCGACCGTTGGCGGTCGGGGGCCCTTCATAAAATACAAATTCGCCCTTGGGAGCGGGCTTCTCTAGGGTCTTTTTAAAAATTCCGCGCGCTTGCCAAAATTTGAGAGTTTCTTCTTCGCGCGCAGCTATTTCGTTTTTTGAGCGGAGTTTATCTTCCCCCGCTTTGGGGCCTGACATATCAAGGACATTATACTATGACCGAACGGATGAGTGAAGCCGATTACATTTCTTCAGGTGCAGGTATGCCGAGTACGTGAAGACCTTTGGCGAGAGTTTGCTCTACTGCTTGGGTAAGAAGTGCTCCATAAGAAGGACCTAAACCTCCGATAACCCGCGCGCTTGCGTACCAAGAGTTGAATGCCGAGGCGAGTTCGGTTAAGTAGGTCGTCACATAATGTGGCTCGAGTTCTTGGGCCGCACGATCCAACACATGAGGAAAATGAACGAGTGTTCGCTCAAGAGAACTTGCGTCTGTCGGTGCGTCAGAGGGGCTTGGTGTAATCCTCACTTTTTTTGTCTCGCGGAGAAGCGAGAGCGCGCGGGTATGCGCATATTGCAGATATGGCCCCGAATCACCTTCAAGCGAGAGCGATTTCTCCGGATCGAAGATAATATCCTTTCCGCTCCCCGATTTGAGTACGGAGTATTTTATGGCCCCCACCGCAACATCCATCCTTCCGCGCGCTTTTTCTTTCAACTCTTCAAGCAGAGACTCGCCGGTAACCACATTGCCCGCGCGTGAAGACATTTTCCCTGTCGTAAGGCGCAAAAAACCATTCGGAATATGCTTGAGAATTTTATTTTTTACTTTATCGGCAAAAATCTTCTCAATCGCGGCAAATACTACCTTAAAATAATCTTTCTGCTCACTCCCCGTAACTGTTATGGAAATATCAAAATCAGGATACGTTCGGTTTTTCAATTCAAATAAGCCTATTTCTTTTGCTTCATAGGTTGGAAATCCTTCTGAAGTTATAAATACGCGAGTATGTTCTCCGCGAAACACAACCGCACCCTCACTTTCTTCGAAAACTTTGCCGATGTGAGTGCGGACAATATCGCGACCGAGAGGGCCTGATTCGCTTTCGAAAAATTCTTTATCAAATGTGGTCCCCAGTTTCTCGCATAGCTCATCAAGGTGTCGGCGTGATGTTTCAACCCCCTTTTTTCGCAAATCAGACCATTCGGGATTTGAGTTTTCATACAGCGCTCTGTTGATACCCTCGATTTCCGCCTTGGCAGAGCCATCTTCATAAGCTACGTTGCCCGCGACATAGGCTTTGCCTAATTGGGCTATGTCAGTTGGGTCAAATTTGTGCTTCCACAAACCCCATACCCCTTTCGCAACCGTGAGTCCAATATCCGAGGGATAATTTATTCTTTTAACTGTCGCGCCACTTTGCTCAAGTAGCCGGGCAATAGATTCACCGAGGACATTTCCTACCAAATTTCCAATGTGGAGTGGTTTAAAAAGGTTTGGGCTTGTGTATTCAACCATCGCTATTTTCCCTTCGTGTGAGGGGATTACGGACAACTTCCCTACCGCAAAATTCTCAACCGTTTTTACAAGCGCTTCACGAGAGAGCCAAAAGTTTATAAACTTGCCGACCACTTCAACTTTTTCAACTCCATCAATTTTGAGTTTTGATGCAAGCGCATGCGGATCAACTTTTGCAACAAGTGTGGCGTTGGTCGCGTAATCGCCATGCTCCATATGCGCCGGGCGTTCCACAACAAAATGAGCTCCTCCCGCTCCTATATCAGCAAGAGCTTTCCGCACTGCTTGCTCAATCGCGTCGCGAAACATATCAGAAGAGTATCACTTTTTGCTACTAAAGGGTTTTAGTGGAGAGCGCCGGAGGTGCGACGGTTTCTACTACAGTAAAGGCAGCGCGGCCGATGAGGGCTCCCTCTTCGGTCTCAACTGCACAGCGCCAGCGGCCGGGCGAGAGCGAGTACTTGGTGCTAAAACCCCTATACCCTTCGCTTCTGCCTCCCGATATGGGAAAAGAGATGCGTGAGCGCGTCTGCCACTCCCGTGCTTCCTCGTCGTAGTATTCCCACCGGTGATAGACCGGCGTCTTCAAATCAGCCGGAGCAAACACCGAAGAAAAGCAAAACGCACCTTCACCGGGAGCAGCGTTGAATGTCTCTGCAGTTGCTCTCCATACCTCAAACCGGCCGGGTTTTTCATACAAGGCTACATAGTCGCCACTCGAGCGGGGTAAAACAGAATGGTAGACGCCTATATCTTTGAGCGAGAGCGGAACTGGTGGAATAATATTTAAAAAATAGAGGATATTAAATGCGATAAATATCCCTCCCACGGTGGCAAAAACAGATAGCCGCTCTTCCCGGTCGCGCAACGCAACTGCAGAAACCGCAACGAGAAAGATCGCGACCACTCCCAAACTCACCAAACCGCTCAATAAAAACTCCCATCGGCCTATCGAGTGTGTGATGAAGGTAGGTACCGCGATAACGCAGTACGACAGAAGGAGAAGATAAAACACCCCGACATTAAAACGCAAAAGCGCGTAACGGCCCCGAAAAAATTCATTTCCCAAAATAAGCACCCCCAGGAGCCCGACAAACAAGGCGTTTACGGCAAGCGTTCCGCTCCTGCCGTAGAGCACAAAAAGATTGCTCGCTAGACCACCGAAACAAAACTGGAGAATCAGCAACATGAGTAACTTCTCAAACGAGTCCTCACTTTCGCGGTGGTGCGAAGCGCGGATGTTGAGAAGCACGATAGTCGCCCCCGCGATAAAAAGATACGAAAGAAGCAGGAGGTTGTTGGGGATACTATCAGGCCGGTCGGCAATAATGAGATCAAAAAAGAAGCCCGCCAAAATCGCCGCAACCCCGATATGGTGCTCATACTTCTGCCACAGCACAAAAAGCTTTTCAGAAAACCCCCTCATTGCATCCACTATACCGCAGTGCTAGTATGGCGGCGGATTGGAACGACTGACCCGGGAGGAGAAAGTGCCCCAAGCAAAAGCGGTAGTGGAGCCCTACCCCCACTGGCAAAAGTGGTGGAACGCAAAGGGCTGGAAGATGAGCCCAAAACTAAGTCTCGCCAACAAAATCTTGGTGATTGAGAATCGCAATATCGCTCGGCTCACCATTAAGAAAGTGCCTCTAGCCGTACGGAAAGACAGCGGCATCTTGCCGCAGGAGGAGTGGTTGGTGCAGTGGTATATTCTGCACGAATATCGCGCCGCAAGGTTGGACTTGGACGACAATATCCGCGGACAGGTTGTAATGAGCGAGCGCGGACTTCGAACCGCGTTTCGAGTCGAAGGCCTTGAGCCCGAGAGCCAGGATGGTTTCGCCAATTTCTACGGGGCCGATGTTGCCATACAAGGATGGTTCATCCGGCAAGAGAGTTACTTGAACATCCCCCACCCTGGCACGCCCCTCCAAGGAGACCCGAACATTTCTATCTACGTGTCAGACGAAATCCGGGATGCGGTTGTCCGCCTCTTGATGGTTTCTTGATCAAAAACCGGCCGGCGCGTGAAAACGCGCCGGTTTTTCTACACAAACGAGTCGGGGATGGGGAACTTTTTGCAGAGAGTAAGGACTTGCTTCCGCAATTTTTTAAGCTGCTTGTCCGCATGTGCGCGCTTTTTGAAGCTGGCGAGGTATGCCTTGCGCTCACTTTTTTCCTTCGGGAGCTCCTCGTCTTTCGTTATCTTTGTAACCTCGGCGATCCATCCTCCGATGAGTTTCATTTCTCGCTCTTTCATATTCCGTGTAGTTACTGAAGGGGTCCCTATGCGAATGCCCGAGGGGTAAAACGGCGAGGAGGGTTCGTGGGGAACGGTATTTTTGTTCGTCGTGAGACCAATCGTGTCAAGTGCAATCTCGAGGATTGCGCCGCGGCCTGCGCCGCACTTCACAAGCATCATGTGGTTGTCCGTGCCGTTACTTACAAGTTCAATCTTGCGGCGCATAAGCTCTGCCGCAAGCGCTTTTGCGTTTTTAACAACGCGCTCCCCGTACGCACGAAATTTCGGGGTGGAGGCCTCGTGGAGCGCCACTGCGATGCCCGCGGTCGTATGATTGTGCGGCCCGCCCTGGAGGTAGGGAAATATCGCACGGTCTACCTTCGCCGCGAGCTCTGGGTCCTTCGCGAGGCCCTTCCTCGTCACCATGATCATCCCCCCGCGCGGGCCGCGGAGCGTCTTATGTGTTGTTGTCGTCACTATGTGCGCGTACGGGACTGGGCTCTTGTGCGCCCCGGCAATAACAAGACCCGCAATGTGAGCAATGTCGGCGGCCAGGTACGCCCCAACGCTATCTGCAATCTTTGCAAGCTCTTTGAACGGGAACTCCCGCACGTAGGCCGTTGCCCCGACCCATATGAGCTTCGGTTTGTTCTTTTTTGCGAGCCGGGCTATTTCTTTGAGATCAAGGTAGCCGTCGGGCTTTACCCCGTACTGCACAGCTTTGTAGAAGAGGCTGGTTGCGTTCGCCTTCCACCCATGGGTCAGGTGGCCGCCTGCGGTCAAGAGCTGACCCATAATGGTGTCCCCTGGCTCGCATGTCGCGAGATAGACGGCAAAGTTAGCCGGGGAGCCCGAGTAGGGCTGAACGTTCGCGTGTGGCACCTTGAATAGCTTCTTCGCGCGTTCGCGCGCGAGGTCTTCTACCTCATCAATTATTTCGTTGCCGCCGTAGTAGCGCGCATGCGGGTACCCCTCTGAATATTTATTGGTAAGGCACGAGCCCATCGCCTCCCGCACTGCTTTGGAAACAATGTTCTCGGAGGGAATGAGTTCAATACCCTCCGCCTGGCGCTTCTCCTCCGCCTCAAGCGCGCGGAAAAGCTCTTTGTCTTGTTTTTTAATAAAGTCGTACATATTAAGCACCGTGGAGTTTCTTATTGTACCCGCCGGAAACGGTAAAGGGAGCTTTGATTAGGGGGTGCGGATCATAATTCTCAAGTTGTACAAAATCGGCTTTGAAACTTTCTAGCGAGTCGAAGTCTTGAGTAAAACTCACGGTCGGGAAATTTTTTGGTTTCCTCTCAAGCTGTTCTTTTGCCGCATCAATATGGTTTTCGTAGATATGAAAATCACCGAAGGTATGTACAAACTCTCCCGCCTCGCGGCCGAGAATTTTTGCAAGAACGATGGTCAAAAGTGCGTAGCTCGCAATATTGAAGGGAACACCGAGGAAAATGTCGGCGCTTCGCTGATACAACTGCAAGCATACCTTGCCGTTTTTGATATTGACCTGGTAGAGATTATGGCAAATAGGGAAGCGTGCCCCCTCCCCTTTTTTTGCCATTGCATAGAGATATTGCGGGTCCCAAGAAGTCACGAGCGTGTTGTGAGCATCAGGATCCTTACGGAGCTCGTCAACCACCCATTGGAGCTGATCTACCCCCCGTCCGTCTTTGGCAGGCCAACGGCGCCAGAGTTCTCCATAAATATGAGGGAGTTCGCCGTACTCTTTGGCAAAGAGTGGGTCGTTTTTAATTTTTTCTATAAAGTCCTCTTTGGTAAGCTTGTTGCCATACTTTTCGCAATACATTTTGTACGGGTAGTCATCCCAGATGTGCACGTTGTTATCAACCAGGTATTTAATATTGCTATTCCCCGAGAGAAACCAGTAGAGCTCGTGCAAGACACCCTGCCAATACACCTTTTTGGTTGTCAGGAGCGGAAACCCTCTTGAAAGATCAAAACGCATCTGCGCGCCAAAGACGCTATACGTTTTGACACCAGTTCCTTTATCCACCTGTTCCTCTCCCTTGAGAGTCGCCCGAAGCAGGTCAAGATACTGGTCTTCGGGATGACGTGCCATAGTCATTTCTTTTTCTTCGGAGGTACATATCCTTTTATGTTGTCTGTGGAGTATCTGCCCGTCTCTTTATAATTTTGTTTAGGGGGAGAAGAGAGCTCAGAAAAAGTGAGCTGTGCTATTGCCATATTGGGACGCAAGATAATTGGGACGTTGTTGAGGTTGCATAACTCCAGCGCAACATTGAGGAAGTGGCCGGGGTTTATGAGTGCTGCGGAGTTGTGTACCAAAAGGCCGATGCGAGCGAGTGATGATTTCCCGTTTACCTCTATCAGATAGTCGTCCGAACCAAAATAATCTTTGGAGTAACCGAGTATCGAGACGCCCGGATGCAACACAAAAATTCCGTCGTCCGGCACTACGACTTCCCGGGTTTTTGGAAATATTTTCTTAACCGGGTCGATGTTGGTTGTAGAGTGAGGGTCGTTTATGACGAATGTGTTGGCGAGCAAAATGTCGTAGCTTGCCGGCTGTAAACGCTTCTCGTCAAAAGGAGTCAGTGTAATCCTCCCCGCTATAACTGCTTTTTTAATATCTACGTCGGATAGCATCATACGTCAAGCAATAGTGAATATCTTATCCGTTCCGTAGTAATCAGGCCAGTGGGCGTTATAGAAGGAAAACATTCTCTCAAGACGGTCCTGCTGGAGCTCTTCAACGCCACACTCGCGTATGAGAGTGCGAATTTCCTTGCGTGCCGCATCCACCTGCGTCTCGTCTGCCACTACCTTCTCAAATTCTGCAAGCCATCCGTACCCTGCATTTTTATCAAGGCACACCGCAACTCCCCTGCAAAGGTATTCTTCGCGCTGTCGAGACCATTTTGCCTGGTAGCGAAAATTCGCCTTCTGTATTAACTCATCAAGCACGGCAAGCGATAGTGTAACCCCCTCCTCAAATTCCATACGCGCAACACCATTAGCGCTCGTGTCATCCCCGACAGAGGCCTTAAGAACCAAGAGGATCGTGCCATCCTTTTCCCGCGTACGCAAAGAGAAGTCCTTAGCACGGGACACAAGATCCTGAAGTTTAGCGAGGGCCTTTGGCGGAAGATGGCCTCCGAGCAACGCAGGGAGCATTGTGAGATCACCGCCCACAAAATAATGGTTGAGTTGAACATTTTTTGACGTGAGTTTTGTGCCCGCGTCAATTTCGCGCATGCGGCGGCGCAGGGTTTCCGCCCTTTCCACACTTCCCAGGAGCGACTTCACCTCAACCTCAAATGCTTGCATTGCCTTATCTTAGCCCGTGGCAGTACAGTAGACAAATGGCGCGAATTTCATTCATCGCCGCTATCGGGAAAAACCGGGAGCTGGGGAGGGAGAACAAACTTCTGTGGCATATCCCCGAAGACTGGAAATATTTTAAAGCGACAACTCTGGGGCACCCCATTGTAATGGGGCGCAAAACCTTTGAGTCTATCGGCAAGCCGCTCCCTGACCGCCCCAATATTGTTATTACAAGAAACCAAGCATGGAAGCATGAAAGAGTGATAGTCACTCACTCGCTCGACGAAGCAATAAAAAAAGCGGAAGAACTCGACAAGAAAGAAGTTTTTGTGATCGGAGGCGCACAGGTATTCGAAGAGTTGCTCCCCAAAGCCGACCGGCTCTATTTGACGCTTATTGATGTAGAAGGAGAAGCGGACGCGTTTTTCCCGCCATATGAAAAATTGTTTACAAAAAAACTCTCCGGGTTTATCGGAGAGCATCAGGCATTCAAATATCGCTTTGTAATACTGGAGAAATAGACGTTTTCTATTTCACGTCTACGCCCATTGAGCGGGCGGAGCCGGCGACAATGTTTATTGCCGCATCCAAATCGTTGGCGTTAAGATCGCGCATTTTCTTTTCTGCGATTTCTTTTACCTGTGCTTTCGTGAGCGAGCCGATTTTTTCGGTATTCGGGCGGCCCGAACCTTTTTCTTTACCTAATGCCTTAAGTATGAGTCCCGAGGTCGGAGGAGTTTTCAAGACAAAGTCATACGAGCGATCCTCGTATACGGAAATTTCCGCGGGGATCATGTCTCCCCGGAGTTCTTTGGTTGCCTCATTGAATTTCTTCACAAATTCACCGATGTTGATGCCCGCAGGCCCCAAAACCTGCCCCATCGCGGGGGTGAGTACCGCGGCACCGCCAGCCGCAATTATCTTTATTTTTTTGACTATCTTTTTGGCCATGTACTGGTATCTTACTTAAAAATTGTTATTTTGCAACGGATTCTCTCCTATCCCTCGCAAATCCTCGGGATGAAGGAATTTAAAGTTGCTTCGCTCGTTTAAATTCTCTTCACCTGCAAAAAGTCCAATTCAACCGGAGTTTCGCGGCCGAACATTGCAACCAACACCTTTACCTTGCCACGACTCTCGTCTACCTCCCCCACCTTGCCATCAAGGTCCTTAAACGGCCCGTCAACGATCAACACGGCATCTCCCGCCGAGAGGTCTATGGCGTGTTTGACTGATCCTTCGGTCTGCGCCATGCGGCCGAGAAGCACATCTACCTCTTCTTGCTTGAGCGGCACAGGATTGACGCCGCTACCCACAAAGCCGGTCACCCGTGGAGTGTTGCGCACCACATACCAGGATTGGTCGTCCACAATCATATCGACAAGTACGTAGCCAGGATAGACTTTTTCTTCTTCCTCCACCCGGCGTCCGCCTTTGATTTTAATGGTCCGCTCGGTCGGTACCACAACATTGAAAATCTTATCCGTAAGTCCGAGTGATTCGATACGCTGCTTTAGGTTGCGCGCCACCGCGTTCTCATATCCAGCATAGGTATGTATCGCGTACCAAGCTCTCCCTACCGATGTATCTTGCTTTGCCATAATCTAGCGAATGAGTGAAATAAAATTCATTTTAATTTCCGAGTGAGCGACGATTATATAATGTGAAACATTCTATAGATAAATTTAAATAATTAGTTTAACGAGCTCGGCAAACAAGTAATCCCACAGGCCAAGATACACTGCGGTTGCAAGCGAAACCGCAATAACGACAATTGTGTACGTGATCGTTTGCCGATAGCTTGGCCAAGAGACATGCTTCATCTCGGCGCGGACTTCTTTGAAGTAATTAAACATATTGTTTTTGCCTAAGAAAAAACCCCTCCCGGGGGCTTTCTCTTATACTACTCCAACTCTTTTCGTGAGTCAATTACCGGATTTCGTAGGTGACGGAGACGTTTGAGGTGACTTTGTTTTGGCCGACTGATATCTCGGGCGCTCGTGCGGGCTCTGCCCCGCCCATGCCAACTGCCGAGTCAAGTTTGTAGTAAGGCATGGGGCTCGGGTAATTACCGTCCTCGTTGAACGCGACAACCCGCACCAGCCGAACACCGAGCTGACGGGCAAGAACATCTGCTTTTTTCTTAGCGTCGGCAATTGCCTCATTACGCGCCTCGTCTTGCATAGCGTTTGGGTCATCGAAGGTGAAGTTGAGGCCGGAAACTTCCGTGGCACCCTTCTCTCCAACGCCGGTCAAAAGATCTCCCGCTTTTGCGGTATCGCGTACCTTAACCTGCGTCGTTTGGCGTACCTCGTAGCCTCGCAACACCTGTCTGCCTGGGGGACAGTAAATAGCGGCACCAGTCGTCGACTGGGGGCAAACAGTACTCTGATAGTCGTATTGCGGATACACATTGTAATCTATCGTTTTGATATCTTTTTCGTCTATCCCCGCATCTTCAAGGTAGGAAGTAATCGCGTTTATTTTTTGTGTTGCATCCTCCTGCGCTGCTGCAACTGTCGGTTTAAGCGAGGAAACCGTAAAAGAAAATTCCGCAATGTCAGCAACGGCAAACACTTCGCCGTAACCCGAAACACTTATCGTGTTGGTCGCCTGGAGCCCCGCGCCGATATAACGCAGGCTTTTAAATTCTGCGAGCACCTTCACCCCCAAAAATAGGGCGAGCAAAATGACCACGACCAAAACCGCGGTGCGCAGACGCTCGCCTGTCTGACCTACAAAAGGCAACCCTTCCATATAACTAAAGATGAATTATCTATTAATAATGCCGTGATTCTATTGACGGCCTTGAACGTTCTTTATTACCGCCATGATTTGGGCATACGGGAGCGCCCCAGAGAAAGGCACCTGTTTGCCGCCGCTTACCACGACGGTGAAAGGAGTGCCATTGCCGCCGTTATCAAACGCTTCCTGCGCGTCGGTATCGATTTTTGAAGCGTGTTTTTGTGAAGCAACACAAGCGTTGAACGTTGTTGTGTTAGCACCAAGCTCGCCTGCAACTTGTGTGTAGTAGGCGGCGCTCATACTTTTTTGATTTGCAAATATCTTTTCGGCAAACTCCCAGAAACCCTTCTCTCCCAACTGCTCGGCGATGCATTCAGAAGCAAGCGCGGCGGGAGTTGCTTGCGAGTGGATGCTGTCGAGCGGAAAATGCCGGTACACCCATGCAATTTCTCCATTTGATTCATCTACAATTCTTTTGAGTGTTGCGTGAATGAGTGCACAGTACGGGCACTGAAAGTCAGAATACTCGACCATAACCACCGGTGCTGTCAGAGAGCCATACTGGTGGTCCGTAGCCCCCGGTGCACGAATAGAAACCGCAGCCACCTTGCCTGCGGCATCAACCGGTGCAGTAATTTGACCTGAAGGATAGTAGCTCGTAAAGAAAATTGCTCCAGCAATGAGTCCGCCGGCAAGAATGATTGCGATGGAGGGAGAAATGTCGAGTTTTTTAAGTTCGGGCATTTACAAAGAGTACGCTATTTCCGTCGCGTGAGCAAATCGCGGATCTCTTCAAGCAGCCTCTCTTGCGGAGTTTTTTCATACTGCGGCGTATCTGCTTGTCCGAGTCGGAAGAGACGTTGTCGCGCTACGGAAAGTAGCTTAAATACCATAAATATTGAGAGCGCAATAACAAGAAAGTCAAAAATATTTTGCAAGAACATTCCGTAGTTAAGTACGACCGCCGGATCCAGCCCAGAGGATTGTCTGAGAGTCCACGCAAGGTGCTTAACCTCCGCGCCACCGGACACCATAGCCATAAGTGGCGTAATTATGTCCGCAACAAGAGAGCTTACAATCTTTCCGAATGCGCCACCGATAACAACCGCGATCGCAAGCTCCAAAACATTGCCCTTGATGGCAAAGCTTTTAAATTCTGCAAAAAGTCCTCGGGTTTTACCTATCATATCCGTGGGTGGCTACAGGGAATCGAACCCTGATCGAGAGCTCCACAAGCTCCAGTGTTAACCGTTACACCATAGCCACCATACTAAAACAGCCCGAGCCCTGCTTTTATAACATAATTACGACCTAATGGCTCGGCGGGAAGAGACATACGCGAGGGAAACAAACACCAAACCAATCAGGCCGGTTAATATCTCCGGTACATGCACCACAATGCCGGTAAGCATAGAAAGTCCGAGGCCGAATATCGCCCAATGCGCGCCGTGCTCAAGATAGCGCAAAGCGTTCAAGGTTTTCTTGCGTACCAAATACACCGTGATAGAGCGCACGAAATATGCGCCTATACCCAAACCCACAAAAATAATAGGAATGGCGGTTGTGAGTGCGAAAGCTCCTACAACACCGTCGAGCGAAAAGGCGGAATCGAGGATGTTGAGGTAGATAAAAAGCACTGCACCGCTGGAGACAATGGTGCCGGCTTTCACGTCAAGAGTAGAGGTAATTCCCTGCATAATCACAAAGGTGAGGAGGCCGATTGAGCCCGCAGACAAAACTGTAGCCTGATTTTCTGCCAAATACGACAGTCCGAGTAGGGTGGCAAGCGCAAGTGCAAGCTCAATTGCCTCAACCCTGCCCCAGCGGACCAAGTGGCGTTCAATCCAGGCTATCCAGTGCACATGTTTGCTGACATCAAAGAAATATTTCAGTGCCACCATAAGCAAGAAGACTCCGCCGAAGGCGCTGATAGCCGGTGCTACGTTTTCCATCAAACGGCCATATGCTTCCGGGTCATTGAGAGCGAGTTCAGCAGCCGCAAGCGGCGATATCCACGCGGCAAGCCCAACAATAATTGCGGGCAAGATAAGACGAGTGCCAAAAACCGCTATCAAGATACCCCAGGTCAAAAAACGCCGCTGCCATGCGGGGCTCATCTGCGCGAGTACCTTTGCATTCACAACCGCGTTGTCAAACGAAAGCGTCACTTCAAGTAACGAGAGCAGAGCCACCAATAGAAAGGCGGGCCATCCGCCCCAAAAAAATATTGCAACAAGTGCCGAAAGTGAGATCAGCGCCGGAGCAATAAAAAGCCTCATGTGGAATTATTTTACGGCAAAAATCTCTGCCCCCTCTTTGGTTTTCTGAGAGAGCTTCATTGCCGCGTCATCGCCTTTTTTTGCGGAGGCGACATCCTTATGATCTATCTGCAACGACCCAACAACTTCCTCAAACTCCTCCTCCCCCCTTTTTATTTTTATTTTGTCGCCCTTGTTGAGTTTGCCCGAGAGCTTTACCACAGCGACCCCCAGCTTGTCGTACCAGTGGGTCACGATACCGAGCGGTTTTTCTTTTTTCTCTGCCATATATAAAAGTAGTTAGCTAGTAAATCCTAACCATCTATGGTCAGTATACCATTTGTGCACTTGGAGGGATAGCTTACGAACCATCAGATGGGAGGAAATGTTCCCTTATCCCAGCGTTTCTCTTGGGCAGATGAGAAGCCTGCTGGCTATCGTTCAATAAAACTGTATCCCTGCCTCGTATAACAGAGTTTAGCAGAATTGTGCCGCATTATGAAGAGGGAGCGCCAGCCGTTCTCTCTTTTTGAATTTGGGTGGTACGTGTTTTCCTTTCGAGTTTTTTATTCGCGGCGGGGATGCCCTATACCAGTTGGAGTATTTTTATATAAACTTCGTCGCTCGGCATCCTATCCAAACACTAACACCTTATCTGATTCCTCAATCATTTTTACCAAGTCGCTCATAGTAGTAACTGGGCACACTTTGCTCTCGGACTTTAAGCGGATTTTTAGGCAGGTCTCACACGCGGCAACAAAACCCTTGAGGTCTTTAAACTCTTGCAGTTTCTTGGAGATGTCAAACTGTTCTGTGTCGTGGATGTCTTCAATCTCAACACCCTCACTCATAAGAGAGATTTGAACCGAATGCCCCGTTTTCAATGCGGTAATGCCCAAGCGAAGCGTATTCCAGATATGTTCTGGGTTATTGGATTGTAGGATGATTCCCAATTTCATAGTCAGGTTTAGGAAATGTCTTTTTTGCGTTCCTCAAACTCTTTCTTGTCAATCTCGCCACGGGCGTAGCGTTCTTTGAGGATGTCGAGTGCTGATTTCGAGCCACTGCCCTTATTTTGATTTGTTAGCCATTTTATAAGTGCCACAATACCCGCGATTATCAGCACCCACCATAGAATCATAAAAATCCAGCCGAAACTACCGAAAGGCGTAAATCCAAAGTTCATCATAGAATTGTTTGACTGATTAAAACCGAGGGGAGACGACCACCCTCCCCACATCATCTGCATCATCGGCATCCAGCCAATAGTTCCTACTGGGAATGTTGCGGAGGTATCGCAACTAGATAGACGTTTGCCCATCACTACGTGAATCTGCTCCTCGCCTTCCTCGCCGTGCACCCGCGTCATCATAGCGTTCATTGAGGCGTGGGCATCACCCATCATCTGCCCCATAAAGTATTCGCCCAGCGCCCCAAAATCTTCATCAGACAAATCAGCACAAGTGGTCTGCTTGGCTTGTAACTTCTCCCAAACGATTTTGCCCTCGGCTTCCTCGCGAGCGGTATGGTCATCCGAATCAATCGCAACATTTCTCATCATTCCCTGTGCGGAAACAATGTTTGAGCTTAATGCAAATAACATTATAGCGATAAGTGGAATGAGGGACTTTTTCATACTTGTATTTTACCAAAATCTGATACTCAATTCAATGACATACGTTCTGACTGGTACGTAACAATACCGTACTGATACGAACATACCAGTGGGTAACTATTTAGTGCCATCCCTATACACCCAAACTCGCTAATGGTACTCCATAAAACAGTGCCTTGTTTACCTTCTGGTTAATCGTTTATGACGTAGCATCCATTGTCCTGAATATGCCCCTACTGCTACGGGGAGGACAAGTAGCAGGTTTAACTCCTGTATAACAGGATTGACTGGGATTATGGCGGGATAAAGAAAAGGGGGGTGCCCTCGTTTCTCTCGGTTCTTTTTACGTCAAAACCCAGAGGCTCTTTTCAAACTACACAGGGGCAGATTTGCTTTATTGATTATGAGAATATTTTTTCTACAATCTCCTTCAATCTTGTAGGAATGCTGGCAACGTCAATGTCCTTAAACGTCTTGAATGCCTTAAATGGTTTGTTGCCACCAGCAGGAATAACTACTCCGCCATTTTCGCAAACCTTTTCAAAATTTGGGTCAAGAACTTCTATGCTGCCGAGTCCTTCGGATAAATTCACCTCGTCTTCAATTTTCTGACTACTTGCTTGATTGTCCGTATCCTTGTCATAAATAACTACATAGGGAAACTTAAAAGCGTTTAGAACCTTCGAGAAAAATGGTATTGCATCTTTGCTGCCGCATTCCACGATAGTTATGCCGTAATCATAAAAAAGATATTCTGGTTTTACTTTCTGGGCAATAAGTGGCAAAACAACTTTTTCAGTATCACCTTCAACCAAGACTACTTTTTTACCAAAAAACATCTCACTGCGTTCTGGGTCAAACTCATTCAAGAGCTTAAAGTTTTTCCTCTCCTCTTCTACTGCAAAAATATCTTTCTGATATTGAATAATCTTAGTTCCAATCTCAAGGTTGTTCTTTACTGCGATGCCGATTGATTTGTACTCACCCATATCAACAAAGAAGCTGGAGTGTGTAGTAAAAACTACTTGGTCTGTTTTAGTAATTTCTTTAAGCAAGGCAAACATCGCCCGTTGCATCTGTGGATGTAAGTAAAGTTCAGGCTCTTCAATCCCAAAAATCAGCGCTTTTGCTTTTTCACCCTGCTCCTTCTTGAGTAAGTCAGCGTAAGCTCGAAAGATTACAAAAATTACCGACCTCTGCATTCCGTGCCCTTTATTTTCTATTGCAGTAGAAATACCGTCATCCACCATTATCTTTGTCCCAGATTGAAAGACATCTTTCAAGCTCGGTGGCGTTACATCGAGCTTTATTGTTGTGCCTTTCATATGTGCGGAGAGTTTCTCGCTCAACATTGTCTCGAACTCTTTTAGTTGGGCGATTCTGCCATCTTGTGCATCGTTTTCTCCCATCAATAATTTCGTAAATTGCTCGTTGACCTTTTTAAGTTCCGCATCTTGCAAAACACTACTAAGCATAGCGTTGATTATCTGCCCAAATCTGGACTTCTCGGTTATTTTTGCCTCTTCCTTAACATCCTTAACGGCTGGAACGTAGAGAAAGTCTGGTAAGTATCCATTTGCAACTTGTGCCCAACCAAAAGGTTTGGGCTTCCAGAAATACTTTTTATCGGTAGATGTGAACGGTTCAATTTCTTCTTTATCTGTAATTTCAACCGCGTCCTTTTTATCTTTTTCGTTTTCAAACTTTTCTTCCAAGATAACTGCAAACAATCGTTGCGTTTCTTCACCTTCAAAGAAATACTCTTTACGAATTATAACAGTCTCTCCGTCTTCCAGTAGATATTTTCCAAAAGTAGTTTTTGCTTCCGCGTTCAAATCACGAAACCAAACTTGGATGATAGTCTTCTCACCACAATCATTAAAAAAATGAGCATCAAGTTTTTTCGTATCACTAAAAAATAAGTCCAGCGCTTTTAAGACATTGGACTTCCCAGCGTTATTCTCTCCGATGAAAGCCATTAAATCCAAAAAATCAATTCGCTCGGACTTAAATGACTTGAAGTTTTTAATAAATACTCTTGAAATTTTCATAACGTTGATTCATAGGACTGCCTTATCAAATCCAAAACGTATGACACATCGTCTTTGGATTTTAATTTGATTCTTCCTTTGTAGCCCCATTCAAAGGAGCTAATATCTTTTATCATCCCTTTCGGGTCAATTTTGTGGTCATAACGGGAATCTCGTACTAAAACGTCTATATAGCTCTTGCCGAACTCAAAGCGCACAAAACTCTTTGTGGTACGGTAGGTAATACCTACTTTTTGGTCTGCTTTTTCTTCGACGTTCGCCCATTTCTTTATTTCTTCTTGCAACGCATAAAAAATTGCCTTAACGTCGTCGTTAACATTACTCAAATGGTAATCAACATTGTAAGCCCCCTCCTCTTTTCTCTTTGTAGTTTCGGCAACAGGCTTTACTGTCTCGGAGCTATACATTGTTTCCAAGAACAAAATATCGGAGCTGTATGGAGTGTACTTTATCAATTCGACACTGTTTTTTACTTGGCGCGCTGCCGAAAGAGTGTAACGGTCAAAACCTTGGGCAATGAGTATAAGTCGAGGACTGTCCCAAATAACCTTGCTTTCCTTACCGAGTTTATCTGCTACTAATAAATCAAATAGACGCTTATTTTCCTTGAGCCAATCAATATAGAAAAGTCCTTGGGATAGAATGTTATCCTTTTCTCCCCACTTATATTCGATAATGACTGGTGTGCCCGTCTCATCAATCGCCAACGTATCAATGCGTCCATCCTTTGTTTTATACTCATTTCCTAAAAAGCGCAGTCCCAGCAAACTTTCAAGATTTTCTGCAAAAAAATCTCGCAAAGCCGCTTCGTCCTTAAATTGGCGAAGGTCAACTGGAACTTGATGGGCTTTCTTACTTTTGATTTGAAAGAGTGCCATATTAGTTTGCTAAAGATTGACTTATAAATTGTTGGTAACTCTCGACTTCCTTGTATTTCACTTCAATGACTTCAAAATGCTTCTTGGCAGAACTGATTTTGGCTTGTTCAGATGGTCGGAGATTACCAATATCGCCCTTCGTTTCAATCACAAAATAAACGCGCTCCCTTTCTTCATTCCCCTGCAAGTCGCGTTTGGCAGTAACGATTGCCCAGTCGGGATTGTAGCCGCCAACGGGAGTTTCAACTTTGAACCAGTTAGGCAACTTGATGAACAGTTTAATACGCTCGTCGCTGTCCAGTTCAACCGCGAAATTCTTTTCAACATCAGAGTCATACACCACCGCGTCATAGATGGAGTTCTTCACGGGCTGAATTACGTCCTTGTAGCTTGGAATGTGCTCGAATTGGCTTACAGAGTAATTGTCGGAAACAATTTCATAACGAACTTGGTCAACATAATCCTTGAGCAATCCTTCTTTGATGATGCGTGATACTTCAAAGCAAAATCTTTCAGGGTTATTTAGAAACGCACTAACGTTATTAGCTTTAGTAAGAATCGCGGCAACAGTTTGACGCGTCAGTTTAGTTTCGTTCTTAATCAGCTCAACACAATCAATGACTCGGCTCATTTGACTTAGGTCTTCGGCTCTTGTGCCAATAACTCGTGCCGTAACTCCGCCTTTGCCAATATCAACACCAGCACGCTCAACCCGAACTTGCGGCTTGGCAATTCTTAATTGTTGAATCCTTGCGGCGCAACTCTCAACAAGGCGCTCACTGTTTACCTTCACAAAATACCTCGTCTTCTTCGATATACGCTCCCAGATGGCACTAAAGTCGTTGTCCTTATCAAAACCTTTCTTGAGCTTCACTGTATGCTTACGCTTGGCGTTATAAGGCAACGGCGGGGCTTTGTAGATGCCATCCTCAACCAACTCGCCTTGGAGTTGCCCAACATACTCTGCGTAGCTTTCATTGGCAACAACGGAGAGCAAATTGACGTTTTTTAGAAAGACGCGCTCGCCGTCCTGATTGACGCATAGACGCATACCGCGTCCAATCTCTTGCCGCTTGCGAATGGTTGAGATGGTTTCCCGTAGTGTGCAGATATTGAAAATGTTTGGATTGTCCCACCCCTCCTTGAGCGCGGAGTGAGAGAAGATAAACTCGGTTGGCTCATCAAAAGAAAGAAGCCGCTCCTTGTCTTTCATTATCAGCTCGTATGCTTCTTGGTTCTCGGCAATACTTGATTCTCTTTCAAGATATTCTTCGCCGCGCTTGGCGAAATAACCCTTGTGCACGTGGTCAGCATCCAGCGCCTTCAGTTTGTATTCATCTTTGAGGCGATTGAACTCTTTAACAAATGTTTTGCGAATGTAGCCGTCTGATTGAACATAATTATCAACTTTGTCTATAAAGAACAAAGAGAGCACTTTAATGTCCATCTCTCGCAACTGCTCCCGCTTTTCAAAATGGCGGCGTATGGTTTGTTCAATCTGCTCACGCATTACTTGTTCGCGGTTACCTCCGATTCCTTCGCCCTGCTTAATTTCGATATGGTTACGAAAACGAATCTTGCCAAACTGCCCGATGTCGGGAGCATCTGCATCAAGCGCTTCCACGATGTAACCCTCATACACATCGTTATTGGTCTTCTGCGCCAAGTCATCACCTTGCTTGAGCATTAGGCGCTTCTTTTTAGGGTTGCCGCTCGCGTCTTTCGCTATTGCTTCAACTTTCGCCTTAATAACTTTGCCTGCCGCAACAGATGATAGGTTAAGGTAGGGACGGGATATGCCCGTGTCATCGTCAGTAACAGAATACACCTCAATCTTCTTCACCAGTCCCAGTTGGTAAGCATCAAAGGGTGTGAGCTGATACATCAAGTTGTAGAGATTACGGTGCGTTGCAGAATAGCGAAGGCGGAATAACGAGTTAAAGTTTTTGAGTCCCTCTTTTGTTGCTTCGCCCTCCATATTCTGCGGCTCATCAAGAATCAGAATTGGATTGGTCTTTTGGATAAAACTTATCGGTTGCTCACCCTGCATCTGGTCTCGCGCGGCGTAAAGCACATTCTTATCGCTGTTGAACGCTCCAACTGTCATCACCATTATGTTGATGTTGCTTGAGTCGGCGAAATGTTTTACCTGTGAGATATTTTTTGATTGGTATTCATAGAAGCGATATGGGACGTTATCGTATAGCTCGGCAAAATGTTCTTTGGTAATTTGGAGCGCTTTCATAACCCCTTCGCGGATGGCGACAGAAGGAACTAAGATAATAAACTTTTTCCATCCAAAGCGTTTGTTGAGTTCAAAAATGGTGCGGAGATAAACATAGGTTTTACCCGTGCCCGTTTCCATCTCAATCGAAAAGTCAAAGTCATCAACCACGCCACCATTGGTAATCTTGTTACGCTCCTGCACTTTGTGAACGTTATTAAGAATCTCCTCTTGGGAGAGCGTGAGGTAGTTTGGATAGATGCCCAAAAGTCCGCTCCCAGCAATTATTTTACTTGCCGTTGCTTTCTCTTGTCCTTCAAAAGCATCAACGATAGCGTTGATTGCTTCAATCTGAAAATCTTGGTTGGCATCAAACTTAAACTTCATATTGTTTTTAATTCCACGTTCAGCCCAAGATTTGCTTTAGCGCTGTCATCGAGGGCACTATCCAAGCAAATAAAGACCTTCCCTTTATAATTCTTGCCCGTTAGTTCGCTTACGGTCTTATCGTCAATCTTCTTGTCGAGGCATACCAAAAGTCGTTTCTCGCCATCGGAAACAACATAAACATCATTCTTCCCAAGTTTAGTTTCGTTGACTTTAGAGTTCAGAGAAAGCCCTTCTTTGACAATGTTCTCATAAACCATATCAACGGCTTTGGTATCATCAAACAGTTTAGCTTGCTTGGCTTTTGCGAGATAACTTTCAAATGTCTTCTTGTTCTCCTCCTCGGATTTTGTGGGGTCAAACTCAAAAGCATTTTCAGGGTAGTTAGATTCAGCAAGTTTGAATGTCTTGAAAGTTGCCTCAATCTGTTTGAGGCGGTCTTTGGCAATATCTGCGACGGTATTATGCCCAGATTTATAATCTGGGCTTTTCACATCAACTACCTCTGGCAACTGAACTAAAATAAACTTTCTTGAACCCGTGTCAGCGTAATTTTGCTCCAACACTGCTTCCGCCGTTGAACCAGAACCAGCAAAAAAATCGAGCACGAGAGCGTTTTTATCATTAACAACTTGAAGCATCCTTTGGATAAGTTTAGGATTCTTGCCACCATTTTTTATCCAAGTTGAATCCGATTCAATAACATCCGTCCAGTTGGTATCAAGATTAGTTTCTTCGCTTGCGGGTAATCTATATTGCGGCTTACTAGTATTCGGAGATAAACGCAAATCGCCAGCATCAATCATTGTCATTGCTCTTTCCTTCTCATACATCCAATGCCTACCTGTCGGCGGCTTCTGCCCAAATAATTCGTATTCCATTGTTGGTCGCACCCCTGGCGCATCAAATGCGTGCCATCGTTCCTCCTTCTTTTGATACTTTTTAGGAGGCACTACTAAAGTAGCGTCGCTTTTTGCGTAGCATAAAATGTAACCTACCCCTTGATTGAGGGCTTTTACTGTGTCAGTTTCTTGGATATTCTTTTTTACTCTTGAAACAAAAATTGCATTTCTAAAGTTTTCTTCACCAAACACTTCGTCCATTATCATTCGCAAATGGTGAGCTTCGTTATCGTCAATGCTTACGAAAATAATGCCGTCATCGCGTAGTAGATTCCACGCCAACTTAAGGCGCGGATACATCATTGAAATCCAATCGCTGTGATAACGTCCGCTTGTTTCTCGATTCGTGGTCAAGCTCGCACCGTTCCCGTCTTTCTGTCCTGTTTGCTTGAGGTAATTTGAGAGAGGCGCGGAGAAATCATCGTGATACACAAAGTCGCCGCCAGTGTTGTATGGAGGGTCAATGTATATCATTTTTACCTGCTCAAAGTATGCCTTCTGAAGAAGTTTGAGGACTTCAAGATTGTCGCCTTCAATAAAGAGGTTCTCACTTTCATCGAACTTCACGCTCTCATCTTTGACGGGACGAAGCGTAGCTTTGCTTGGAATCAAGACATTCTTGATGGCGTTACTTTTGCCAGCCCAAGAAAAGTTAAACTTCTCGATTCGTTCATCAATCGCACTACCAAGAACGGCTCGGAGTTTGTCCCAGTCAATCTTATTCTCACTAAATGCTTCGGGGAGGACTTTGTGCAACTCCACTAACTTCTCCTCGGAAAGATTTGAGGAGGTGAGATTTACTTTTTTGTGATTCTTTTTTGATGTATCCATATCCATTTCAAATTAGGGCTTACTTCTTTTTTCTCCGAAATTTTGCTACCTCGACTTGGAAGTTAGCGTTGTCCCGAAGAAACTTCTCGTAGGATTCTTTAGGGATTCGCCAGTAACCAATCTTTATTGCGTGTAGCCGCTCATCTTCAATATAGCGAAGGATGCTTCGTGGATGGACTCTTAACTTATCGGCTACTTCACGGAGAGTATAAAAATCTCGTTCTTCTTTTGGTTGTTTGGGTTTGCGCATACAAGAACAGTTTACCGCATTTTTTGTAACTGTGCAAATGTGTACACTTGTGATAAAATGATTTTATATGGAAATGGATATGGCAACCACAACACAAGAAAAAGACATCCAAGCTATTGCCGACATCATCCAGCAGCACTACCTTGCCAGTGGAGATGAGTCAGTTGGCGTACCCGTGAAATACTTTGAGCAAAAGAGCTTTGGGCATCACGACGTCAAGATTGCTTTATCAATTCTCACAAAGAGTGGGGCTGTCCAGAATTATCATCGTTGCTGGGGACATAACGATATAGATAAACAAAGTGGCACTGTGTCATTCACGGAAGTTGATACAAAAGAGCCCAAAGAGAAGTTTGAGGGGGTTGTTCAAGCATTTGAGGCGTATCACATACTCATTAAGTCGGACATCCTAAAACAGCTTGCGCAGCCCTCAAAAAAGAGTGCTCGCTCAAGCAAAGCGAAGGAAGATGTTGCTATACAGCTTTTTCTTGATAATGACGGCGATTTATATAAAGAGCCCAAAAAATCATATTGCTACCCACTACTCCAAAACAAAGAGCCATTAAAGTTGATTCTTTACTTCATCAAAAACCCGAATCGTAGCTATGAAGAATCAACCCAAATGATTGCGCTATCGCTGGAAAAAGACCCTCAATACTTGAGAGCCGAAATTGGCAAGATAAATCGCATTGCCTTAAATCGGCTCGGTTTAGGTAAGGAAAAATTGATACAAGCAAAACAAAACAGTGGCTACCGATTGAATCCAAAGATAAAAATTACTGCTGAAAAAGAGATACTCCTAAGATAACCATAGATACTGTGGACAAGTTCGAGTAAGGCAGCTCAAAACGAGCTGCTTTTTTCGTTTCAAAAACTACCTTCGGATTATGTTCGGCTACGGCACGCGACTGTTAAGTTTTCTGTATGAAGTCAAATACAGAAAGCCAAGTCGCAATTTCTGATTTAGGACTCGCAGCGCTATTGGTAACTCTCCAATTCGAACTGGTTAGTTTGGAGAGAACGAGCGAAAAGCGAGTTGACTTCGTATTCGCAAACTCGAAAGAGGTCGAACGAGCAATCGCGGATTTTTGGGAAGACAAGAATGTAAACGTCCCGATTCAAACGCTGTTCAATAACTTTCGTCTTCTGAAGAATCGCCTTTACGCCTTCAAATAATATGCGCCTCAAGCCAGAACAATTTGAGCGTTTGAGAAAGCCATTCGATAAGTATGGGGCATTTGAGGGGCGTACGAAGGATGAAGTCGAAGAAATACTCAATGGCGTGATGAATTATTACCTCACACTCGCAAATATAAACCTCCGCTTAAAGCGGGAAGAAAAAAACAATGGAACAAAATAATATGGAAACAAATAATCAAATCTTAGAAGCTGCTTTACACTACGCTGAACTTGGCTTGTCAGTCATACCTGTTGGGCGAGATAAAAAACCCCTCATCGAATGGAAGAAGTACCAAGAAGAGCGCGCATCACAAGAACAAATTAAAGAATGGTGGGCACAATTTCCAGACGTAAATGTTGGAGTCGTAACGGGTAAAATATCTGGGATTGTTGTCGTGGATGTTGAATCTGGTGGCGATGTGAAGAATCTGCCGCCCACTGTCATATCAAAAACGGGGGGTGGTGGCTGGCACTGTTTCTACTTGTACCCTAATCTGCCAGTCCAAAATGGTGTGAGAGTACGAGAGTTGACCGACATTAGAGGAGATGGTGGGTATGTTGTGATGCCGCCATCACTCCACAAATCTGGGAATCGGTATGAATGGTTAGTCTCGCCAAACGATGCGGATTTTGCCGAATTGCCAGAATGGGTATTACAAAAAACTTCAAAACAAAAGCAGAAAACCAATTGGCAAGAGTTCATCTCAAGGGAAAATCCAAATGGCGCAAGGAATATGAGCGCGACACAGCTTGCGGGCAAGTTGCTCTATCACATACCGATAGAGTTTTGGGATGTTTCTGGTTGGGCAACGATGAAAGAGTGGAATGCACAAAACAATCAACCACCATTGACCGAGGGTGAATTGAGAGGAGTTTGGGATAGTATCAAGAAATTGGAACTTGGAAGACGGGAAAAGGCATCATCAACTCCAACGGCACCTACCAAACGCGTTTTTGAAGCGCCGATGGGAGCAGATGTAACGTTTGCGGAATGGCGCGAGACAGTCCAACGAAACTTTCCAGAACTGGTATTCCCTGCGGAGGTTTCCCTTGCTGTCGTATCTCAAATACTTATTACAGAAATCACCAATCCTTTCGCATTGGTGCTTGTAGATGTGCCTGCATCGGGAAAAACGATAACGTTGAACTTTTTTGCTGAAATTGAAGGACTTTCGTATGCGACTGATAAGTTTACACCTGCCTCATTTGTATCAAATGCAGCAAACGTGAAAAAGAAAGACCTTCAAGAAGTAGATTTACTTCCGCGCATACAGTACAAAACTCTGCTTGTCCGCGACTTTGCAACTTTATTTTCCAAGCGGGATGACGACTTAGCTGAATTGATGGGATTGCTCACGCGCGTCCTTGATGGCGAGGGATTAAATACTGATTCAGGAGTACACGGCAAGCGGCACTACGTTGGAGAGTACCTTTTTATGATGCTGGGCGCATCAACGCCTATACCTCCAAAAGTCTGGAAACTAATGGGCGCCCTCGGTTCACGTTTATTCTTCTTAAAAATGAATGCGCAGGACAAATCAGAAGAGGAGTTGATAGAACAGCTTGTTACTCAAACAGCTAAAAATAAAGAGCGGGAATGCCGAACAATTACAAAGGACTTTCTCTACACTCTTTGGCGTAAGTATCCGAATGGTTTTGATTGGGATAGGGCAAAGGATAAAAAAGAATTTCTTGCAGTTATCGTTCGTTGCGCTCAACTTCTTGCGCACTTACGAGGCAATATAAATGTTTGGAAGGAGTGGGACGAGGAAGGCAGAGTGTACAACTACAACCCGCCCACTATTGAAAAGCCAGACCGCATTAACCAACTTCTATACAACCTTGCTCGTGGACACGCATTAGTGTGCGGCAGAACGCAAATCAATGAGGATGATTTGAAATTGGTTATTGAAATAGCGACTGATAGCGCTCCCACCATACGCTCGAAGCTGTTTCGGAAACTGCTTGAAAAGAATGGGGTGATGAGCACGGGAGAAGTCGAGATAGCGCTTGATTGTTCCAAACCAACCGCATTAAAGGAGATGGAAACGCTAAAGTTTTTGGGCATTTGCTACTTCGCATCAAACAGTTATGGACAGGTCGGCGAACCAGAAAAAGAGATACACCTTGTCGAAGCATTCAAGTGGTTTCTGGGTGAAGAATGTATACGGCTTCGAGGTATCCCCCTGCCACCGAAGCAAGAACAGCTACTTGGAGGCGATGGGTAATCAATAAAGCGAATCTGACGCTGTGCATAAAGGTCGAAAATTAACAACAATAAACATTAAATCTATGGAAGAAAAAGGAATTGTGTTTAGTATCGTGTTTGATGAGGAGGAAGTTCAGAGTTTCGCGGAAGCAAACTTTGAGCGAGAACTGACAGAGCTGGAGTTGAACCGAATGAAAATGCACTGGTACGAAGATGGCGCTGCGTATGGGGCAAGAACGGAACTGCTGGCAAGCGCTATAAAAATGGCGATAAATACAAAGGATTACAATTTCGAGCGAACGGATAGAGATTATTTGGAAAGTGGTGGCGGGAAGTAGTGCTGTTTCTTGAGCTGAAACGTAGTGTGGATAGCACCTTGACACAAATGTACACCTTGCTATACTGGTAACGTAGCCTACATCCGTATATAAGTCGCAGGGTATTTTTATCCTTCAATCCAGAAAGGGGTTCATCCTCTGTCTGCCATTGAAGGATGTCCTTGCGACATTCGGATGTGGGCTACCAGATAGATGTGGTGAGCCCCTTTTTGGTTTATGGGGATTGCCGCGAGCATATAACTTATGAACGGCAACGACAACAAAAAAAGTGGTTGGGAAACCATAAAATATCTTTCAGGAATTATTTGTATGGGATTCTTGTACGGGATATTCTCATTGGTCTTTCTGGCTATGTTACTGCAATGGACTTTAGAAATAGATATTACCGAGTTTGATAAAATATACCGTCTTCTATTTCTTGTTTGGGCTGGATGGGTAATAGGTTTGCACGTATGGCTGCGGAAAGAAAAAAGAATACCGCAATCGCCAAAAGAAGGAACACAAACAAAGAAGGAGAACCAGGAAACAGACCCGCGAAGTTATGACCCGTTCTACATATCGGACAAGTTCAATCCTAATCTTAGTAAGTTAAACAAGAAGAACACAGAAGAAGAATCGGATGTAGTGTTCTTCCGTAAAAATCCGTCGAAATCAAATGAAAATAACGAACAAACAAAATTATGACCAACAATCAACCAAAAATTAAAGCGGTACTTTACTGCCGCGTATCATCTAAAGAGCAAGAAGAGGCTGGCTATTCTTTGCCGTCTCAAGAAAAGCTCTTAAAAGAGTATGCCGATAGAAAGGGCTTTGTCATTGCAAAAACTTTTTTAATCGCGGAATCTGCAAGTGGAGCAAAGCAGAGAAAAGTGTTTAGCGAGATGATTAAGTTCACGGAAAAAAACAAGGTTGCCAATATCCTTTGTGAGAAAGTTGACCGACTTACAAGAAATCTGAAAGATGCCTTAGCTGTAAACGATTGGCTTGAAGAAAAGCCAGAGCGACAAGTACACTTTGTCAAAACAAATCTCGTCATCCACAAAGGCGCGAAGTCCGATGAGAAGTTTCGTTGGGATATTGAGATAGTGCTCGCCAAAAAATACATTGCCAACCTTTCAGAAGAGATACGCAAGGGACAAAAAGAAAAGATAGCTCAAGGGTGGCTTCCAACCAAACCACCGCTTGGCTACAAGACAGTTGGTGAAAAAGGGCATAAAACCCAAGTGATTGAAACAGAAATAAACAAGAAAGGAGAGGAAGTAATCAGTGGGACTGCTCGGCTTATCAAACAAATGTTTGACTGGTATGCCACGAGCAACTACTCCCTCTCAAAACTTGAGGTTGAGCTGTATAAGGCTGGATTGCGCACAAGAAGCGGTAAGAAGCTCGGTATCAGCCGCATCCATCTCTTGTTGTCAGAGCCATTCTACTACGGCAAAATCCGTTGGAATAACGAACTTTATGAGGGCAAGCAAGAGCATCTTATTGGCAAAGATATATTCGATAAAGTGCAAACTATCCTCAAAAGGAAAATTAAAAATCCTCATTTCGCTACGCACAATTCCTTATTCAAAGCGAAAATCCATTGTGAGCATTGTGGTGGAATGGTTACTTGGGAACGCCAGAAAGGTCATTGGTATGGGCATTGCAACAATCACGGTGAGTATCGCAAGTGTCCAAAGAAGACCTACATTCGAGAGGAGAAGGTTGAGGAGCAACTTATAGGATTCTTTGAAACAATAGCACCGAAAAATAACGAAGTACTTGAAGTGATTGAGGAAATCGTAAGACAAGAGAACGCTCAAAACATTATGGAGCGAGAAACTGAAATTACGAGATTGAGCGGGTTACTTGCCTCAATACGAAAACAGAAAGATAAATACTTTGAGGCGAAGATAAATGAGAAAGCTCCACTTGAGTTTTGTGAAAGAAAAATTGCCGAGTGTGTTGAAGAAGAATCAAATCTTGAATCAGCTCTGATTCTTGTAAGTGATAAAAGTGATGAGTACCAGCAACTACGCTTGGTGATTCACGAACTTGCTTACAAAGCGAAGGAAATATACGAAAAAGCCACTATTGATGAGAAGAGATTACTGTTCGCTCAAATCTTTACGAACATCGTCCAAGATGGGCTTAGAATCAAGCCAAACTACACTTTAGCGGCTGAATACTTGGCTACTTGGGCGCCGAAGCTCAATCAGGATTACGAACGCGAGAAAAGCCTTACTACAAAAGCAAAAACAGGCAATTCTGTGCCTGTCTCTACTGTCTGGTGCGCAGGAGAGGATTTGAACCTCCAATCCCTTGCGGGAGCTACCACCTCAAGGTAGTGCGTCTACCAATTTCGCCACCTGCGCGTATGCGAACGAGATTTACTCTACCGCAGCTTCGGCCTCTTGTGGAGTGTCCTCCGGCGCGGCTTCGACCGCCGACGAACCTTTTTTAGATACGATATTGATTTGACGGCGCATCGCGCGCTTTACATCGCGGGCCGCCTTGCGGCGGATAAAGTAGAGCTTGGCGCGGCGCACGCGAGCGCGGCGGAGCACCTCCACTTCAAGCACTTCCGGCGAATAGAGCGGGAAGATCCTCTCCACCCCAACACCGCTGGCAACTTTGCGTACGGTAAAGGTAGCGCCCGGTTCGGTGCCATGCTTCACAGACAAAACCAAACCCTCAAAAGCCTGTCGGCGTACCTGTTTTGTTACTACCTTCTTTTTTCCTGCGCTTTTTCCTTCTTTGATCTCCTCTATTTTTTGCCATACCCGTACGGTGTCGCCAGCGCGAAGCCCAAGCGCTTTACGCGCTCCTGTGTCAACGGGCGAGATTATAACTTGCGATTTCTGCATTGCCGAGACACTTTAGCACACTTGAGAATGCTCCGCAAAAAACCATAGCTGCCGAGAGATGAACGGGAGCGCACTCCTGCGCAAAGGGTTTTTACTGCGCCTTCAACATTTGTTCTGCCGCAACGAAATCAGGCGGAAGTGGAGCTTCAAACGAAACTTCTTTTTTGGTTATGGGGTGCATGAAGATAAGCGAGAACGCATGGAGAGCAAGACGTGAGAAGCCAAAAAGGTGCGGACGTCCCGGCGCGTAGAGCGAGTCGGCAATAATGGGGTGCCCTATCGCCGCAAAGTGCACGCGCACTTGATGTGTGCGGCCGGTTTTAGGAAACACCTCCGCGTACGATGCGCCACCGCCCGCGGCGACGCGGCGGTAGAGGGTTTCCGCTTCACGCATCACCCCGTAAGCGCGTTTGGCCGAGCGAGGCCCCAAACCTCCGCGGGATGAGCCGATTGGCTTCGTAATGGTCCCCCGCTCGGGGATAGTGCCATACACAAACGCCCGGTACACTTTTTTGGTCTCGCGGCGCTGAAATTGTTTTTTAATCCGCTCGTACGCAGCGGCGGTGCGCGCCACCACCATAACGCCGGAGGTTTCTCTGTCCAACCGGTGCACGATGTGAAACTCTTTATATGTTGTCGCAAGCCAGTCTGTAAGCGTTTCTCTGTCTTTTTTGGTCGCAGCAGGGATTACCTGCAGCCCCGAGGGCTTATCAAGCACTACAATATCCGCATCTTCAAAAATAATTTTGGGTTTCATATTTTTATTCGCACTCAAGTATAAGAGGCAAGTGGTCGGAAACCGTTTTCTCAGGCACGACAAAGGTACGTACGACAACTTCTGGAGAGACAAATATATAGTCGGCAAAGAATTGTAGTTCTTCGAGGGAGTATTTTTTTCTGTTAAAAGCTCCTCGAGTATCAGTTATTTGAAATTCTTTTATAAGGTTGCGCATCGGAAAACGCTCAATCATGGCAATGCTTTCGGTTTCGGGCATAAGGTTAAAATCCCCACAAAGAATTGTCGGGAGTCGTTGTTCAGACAGAAATGCCACGATACTAGACGATTGCTCCATCCGTGCGAGAGTGTCAAGCTTGGAACCAGGCCTTCCTAGTCCATGCACGTGAGCAACACGGCGTGGGCCCTGAGACGTCTTCACTACTGCGTGTTGCAAGCCGGCTGGCATGGTGAGTCCCCCCTCCAGTAAAAATGGCTTACCGAAGCTTCCGTACACGGACCTCCCGCCAACAGAGTCGACCGGAATATCTTTTCTTATAAACAAAGCTTGTCCGCCCCGGCTTCCCTCAAGGTGCCCAACATTAACATCATATGAATCGATGACTGGAAGAAAGTGGCATTCGAATCCAGGAAGCGCCTCTACGAGAGCTGCCATAATACTCCCCGTTGAGCCGCTGAATACTTCCTGAAAACAAAAAATGTCCGTACTGAGAGCTTCTTGCGTTACAAACTCCAAAAGTGGAGTACGCTCCCTTCCCCCCCAAATATTGAGCGACACTATCTTCATGGTGCACGCTGCAGGACTCGAACCTGCGACCTACCCGGTGTAAACGGGTTGCTCTACCAACTGAGCTAAGCGTGCTTGAGAATTCTATCAAACCACAAGCGGGCAGGTTCTGCCATCACGCAGCATTTCGACCGGATACTCCTGCGCTCTCACCACCTTATCTTTTGAGATTGTAAGAAGCACAGTAAGGCCTTGAAAAACGCTCTTGTCCCAGTACTGGTCAAAAATAAAGTTACCGAGCGAATAGTAAATATCTTTTCCTTTATATACCTCGTGCTCCTGCACAATGTGCGGATGTGAACCAAAAACTGCGATCGCGCCCGCGTCTATAAACGAGCGCGCGAGGTCTTTCATCCGTGCGAGCGGCTCCTCGTACTCCTCTCCCCAGTGAGCGTACACCAGGGTTGTGCGCCCCGCCTTAACTTCTTTTTTTACCTGTGCCACGGTGTGGTCCGTTTTATCACTCGTCCAATCGCTCCAGTTAACAAACGACGTTGGGATTCCGTTTATTTCAATTCGAGCGACACGGTTTTCCTCTCCCGCATCAGGATCGCCAAAGAACCCAACCCCCGCGGCGGTAAGTCTCTCTTTTGTTTGCAGCAAACCGTCCCGACCGAGACTCATGATGTGATTATTACCGAGGTTCACCATTCTGATGTTGTGCGCGGCAAGAAGCGCCGCAGTCATGGGCGGGAAGGTGAAGTGAAAATTTTCTGGTGACCCGATCTCACTCCCCGCGGAGATCGACGGCTTGTCGGTTATCGGCCCTTCCAAGTTCCCAACTACCAAATCCGCACTCCCGAGCAGGTCACCGATGCAAGAGAAAACATACTCTCCGCCGCGCGCATCCATAACCTGCCTGATGTAGCGGTCAAAAAATAAATCTCCAACAAACAACACTCGTGCTTCTGGAGGTTTAATAAAAAAAGCGAATATATGTTCCGGAGCTTTAACAATGCGCGCCGGGCCGAAGACAGCGACAAAAAATAAAAGCGTCCCGGCAAATAACACTATGTTTCGAAATCTTTTCAAGTGCCCTTGCCAGGAGTCGAACCCGGATCAACGCCTTAGAAGAGCGCTGCTCTGTCCATTGAGCTACAAGGGCGGGGTGCTTACCAAGGCAGGAGGCCGAAGTGAGCACTAATATAATAGACGAACACGAGAACAACAAGAAGCGCCAAATAGAAGAAGTATCGGTTGATGACGGCAAGAATTGTAGCGCCAAAGCGATGTACCAAGTACGCTACCAAGAAAAATCGCGCGGTGCGGCCGGCCAAATATCCAAAGAGAAACGGGATGAAGGGAGCACCCAAGACCCCCGCGGCGATAACGAGCGCTTTGTCGGGAACGGGAGTAAAGGTCGCAAACAACATGATGGCAAATATGCTTCCCGCAAGAAGTACCTGCGCTTGTGCCATCTGTTCCTGCAAACCATACAAACCAACGATAGGCGTACCGAATATGTCATACAAAAATCCAAAGATAAAATAGCCGAACACTCCCCCCGCAAGTGAAGCGGCAGAGGCGATGACCGCGTAACGTACCCAGCGATCGCTTTTTGAAAGAAGTATCGCCGCAAGAAGTGCCTCCGGCACAATGGGAGAAACGGTGGGCTCAAGAAAAGCCGTAATAGCAAGCCATGCCTGCGCGTGTGTGCCGTGTGCGCGGGCATCAAACCACGCCCACGAGCGCTCGCGCATAGTGGTGATGTGTTCAAGGATATGCATGAAAGTTAGCGGGCGCGCGAGCCCGGTGGGGCTATGCTCTCAAAAAGATAGAGCGGTTCCCCCTCACTCCCTCCAGTTGCCAAAACCATTGCCTGGCTTTCGTGCCCCTTGATTGTCCGTGGCTCTAAATTTGTTACAAACGCGCACCGCTTGCCGACAAGCGCTGAAGGATTTTGAAAAAACTCGGCGATACCCGAGATAACTTGCCGCTCTTCATCGCCGAAATTAACCCGGAGTTTAAGGAGCTTGTCGGTGCCTTCAACTTTTTCGGCGGAGAGGATCTCTCCGACGTGGATCTCAACTTTTTTGAAATCGTCTATCGAAATTTTATCGGACATCGCTATATTGTATCGCGATTTTTGTCCAAATAACTTTGGAGTATCAGCGCTGCAGCTGCGGCATCCAATTTTTCTTGCGAAGGAGCGACCTGGCGGGTCTTTTCTTCCGGCGTGTACTGCCGCGCAGCCGCGGCGCTTGTCAAAAACTCTTGCTCATATGCAACCGGCAGCCCGCTCAATTCTTCCAAATCTTTTTTAAACTGCTCGATGTCTTCCATTACGGGGTTTGGTGTGCCCTTAAAATTGCGCGATTCACCAACTACGAATTTTTGTACTCTGTTTTTTTTGGCAAGCTCAACAATCCCGGAAAGAGCCTTCGGCCCCGCAGGTACGGTCATGAGAGGAAATGCAACACGGCCCTCGTCGTCCGAGATCGCAATACCAATACGTTTCGTTCCGTAATCAATTCCTAGATATTTCATATGCGGAGGGGGTGAGAACCTCACTGCTCAGCTTACTTCGTAAGCTTGCGCTTGCAAACCCCTCGGTTTGCATATTCCGCAACGGGAAACCGGCTGGTTTCCCGACCCCTATTCCCAGTTCGAATCTCACCTCAACTCAATCAGTAAAATAGCCGGCGCAAGCCGGCTTACTTTGCAGAAGCGGAGGGGGTGAGATTCGAACTCACGGTACCTTGCGGTACGCCGCATTTCAAGTGCGGTGCGTTAGACCACTCTGCCACCCCTCCTTACTCTGCACCACAATACACTTTTTAAAAGCGGTATACTAGAGATAATGGCGGAGGCAGGACAAGTGATTGCGTGGAATGTACACTCGCACGTGCACCGTGAGCGCACCTCTGATTGGTACTGGGCCTTGGGGCTCATCGCACTTGTGGGCGCCGCCGCATCAATATTTTTTGGGAATACCCTCCTTGCGGTCATTCTTGTTGTTGGAGCGGCATCAGTTGGAGTTCTCGCCAGCCGCACGCCACGGGAGCATGGCGTGCGAATTGACGCGCGCGGCATTTCAATAGACGGGACGCTCTACCCCTACGCATCGGTGCAATCATTTTGGGTTGAAGAGTCGGGTGATGCCCCGCGACTCTTTGTTTCAACAAGCGGCATTATCGCTCCGCACCTCACCCTACCGCTTGAGGACCGCTCCCGGGCAGGTGTGGTACGCAGTTTTTTAAAAAAGCATGCAAAAGAGGAAGAGCAGGGTGCACACTTTGGTGACTATGTCGCGGAGTTCTTCGGTTTGTGATAAAAACTAACAATTGCTCCCGTCGTTCAATGGATAGGATGTATCCTTGCGGAGGATATGATGTAGGTTCGATTCCTACCGGGAGCACAAGGTCAAAAAAACGAAATGGTTCGCTTTTTTGTACACTTGTGCTGGGCGGAGCAATGTTTCGCTAGCAAGCGAAACTGCGAGCCGGGGTCGAGAAAATTTTGAGCGACGGCGAAAAATTATTCGTGACCACAAATGTACACACAAAAGTAAAAACGCTCTCGTAGTTCAATGGATAGAATATCTCCCTCCGAAGGAGACGATGCAGGTTCGATTCCTGCCGGGAGCACTGAGGTTATCCGAAGCAAACCGATTCCTGCCGGGAGCACTGAGGTTATCCGAAGCAAATCGATTCCTGCCGGGAGCACCGAAAATTAAGTTTGCGCCTTGAGAAGACGGGCTATTTTTGATTTGCGGTGGGCGGCGGTATTTTTCTTAATTAAACCCCGCTTCATCGCCTTATCTATCGCTTTGTAGGCGGCTTTGAGTGCGGTAGCGTCGCCTTTTTGTGCAAGACGCGCACCTTTAAACGCCGCGACAAGAGCCTTCCGGCGTGTGTCGTTCATGCGCTTGCGGCGTTTTGACTGGCGGTTCGCCTTTTTTGCCGACTTGGTAATTGCCATTCGGGGATAGTACTCTAGATATATATGATAGGCAAGTTAACCGGCTCCTTCGGCGGCACAACTTCAGAGGGCGCGGTACTCATCGACGTGGGGGGTGTCGGGTATGCGGTGCGTATTCCGCTTGCAGCGCTTCAAGAGCTACGTGCAAAAAAAGAAAAAGGAATTTCTCTTTTCATCCACACCGCGGTACGCGAGGATGCCATCGATTTATACGGGTTCAAGGCACAAGAGGAGCTAACGTTTTTCAAACAGTTGATGAGTGTAAAAGGAGTGGGACCAAAGACTGCGCTGGGTATTCTTAATGTTGCGGATGTCAAAACCCTAACCGGCAGTATCGCGCGGGGTGACGCGTCAGCATTAACTAAAGTGTTCGGCATCGGCAAAAAGAGTGCTGAGCGCATCGTTGTTGAACTGCGCGACAAGTTGGCAAGCGTTGCGGGCGCCTCTTCCGGTGGGGTTTCGGGTGATGATGTAGAGGCTATTGAAGCACTAATAGCGCTTGGCTACAGCGCCTCAGAGGGTCGCGAAGCACTCAAAGGAGTTGCTCCAAGCGCCTCCGGCGTGCATAATCGCCTCGCCGCAGCCCTTAAACTGTTGGGCTCAAAGCGCTAAATGAAACAACTCCTTGCATCAGTTATTCCCCAACCCATTCTAAACTTCTACCATCTTGCATTCGCCTATTGTGGAGCGCTACTGACCGGCTTCCCTTCCCAGAAACTCGTCGTTATCGCAGTAACCGGTACCAAGGGCAAATCAACAACTGTCGAACTTATCCGTGCAATCCTCACCGAGGCGGGACACACGGTTGCGGTTGCTTCAACTATTCGTTTTGCCATAGGTCGCGACTCCGAGCCCAATCTTTTTAAAATGACGATGCCGGGGCGGGCGTACCTTCAGTTTTTTTTAGCGCGCGCGGTGCGCGCGGGAGCAACCCACGCGGTCCTCGAAATGACTTCAGAAGGTGCGAGACAATTCCGCCACAAAGGCATTGTGCTTGATGCACTTGTATTCACTAACCTCGCCCCTGAACATATTGAGTCGCACGGAGGACTCGAAAAATACAAAGAAGCAAAGCTTTCACTTGCGCGACATCTTGAAAGTTCATCAAAACGTCCGCGCATTATCGTTGCAAACGCGGACGACTCGGTGGGAAAAGAATTTTTGAAGGCGGGGGTGGAAACACAGGCCCCGTTTATACTTCGCGATGCCGAGCCCTATCATGTAGACGAGCATAGTGTGCGTTTTTTGTGGCGGGGAGAGCTTATGTCCGTGCCGTTGCCGGGGCTCTTCAATCTTAAAAATTGCCTGGCGGCATTGGCGCTCGGCGAAGTGCTCAAAATCCCCGTTGGCGTCATGAAGAAAGCGCTCGAACATGTGGGACCTATACCGGGCCGCGTGGAGCGTGTAGAGCGGGGGCAAGAATTCTCCGTTATTGTCGATTACGCGCACACGCCGGACTCTTTGCGCGCACTCTACGAAGCGTACCCGGGCAAACGGCGAATATGTGTCTTGGGCTCAACGGGCGGCGGGCGCGACTCCTGGAAGCGCCCGGAGATGGGGCGCATTGCGGACGAGTTTTGCGACGTCGCAATCCTGACCGAGGAAGACCCGTACGACGAAGATCCGCATAAAATCGTTGACGAGGTAGCGAAGGGCTTTGTGCGCCGCAAGCCGCGCATTATCCCCGAGCGGCGTGCTGCAATCCGCGACGCGCTTAAGGAGGCGCACCGGGGAGATGTGGTTTTGATAACCGGCAAAGGGACCGACCCCTTTATCATGGGGCCGCGGGGGCAGAAGCAAGTGTGGAGTGATAAAAAAGTAGCGGAGGAAGAGCTACAAAAGTTGGGGTACAATTGAAAAATGGCGGATGAGAAAGACAGCGGAGGCGGGCCTATGGAGATGGCGCTTCTTTTGTTTGGGGGACTTGTGGTCTTGATTGTCCTTTGGTTTGCAAATGGAGGGCCCGAGCGCGCCGACCTCAAAGGAATATTTTTAGCACCTCCGGCGCCACTTGGCACCGGTGAGAGTTACGGCCCACAAGTTGGGCAACCCGCACCCTGGGCCCCAACAAGTACAAACCCGCAATAGATATGCTCAACCCATTCCCCGGCCTTCTCGATTTTGGTTTTTTTGCACCGACGATTTTACGTATCGTGGTTGCATGCGTCTTTTTGTATGTCGCATACGCGCAGTATCAGAGCCGCGAAGTGATGGCGAGAATCCCCTTCCCCATTATCGGAACTTCGCTTGGGATGGGGGTTGTGTGGGTCGCAATCATCGTCGAGATCGGGCTCGCCGCCTCGCTCGTCGCCGGGTACTACACCCAAATTGCGGCGATAGTCGGCATAGTTGCTGCGGCAAAATACTTTTTGTTCGGAAAACGCTGGCCGACCTTCTCCCCAATTTCCCGCGGCACCGCTTTTCTCCTTTTTATTATCCTCGCATCACTCCTTCTCTCCGGCGCCGGCGGCTTCGCCTACGACCTCCCGTTGTAAAAGAAAAAACCGCCGTTCCCTTTCGGTACTAGGCGGCAGTAAAGGCTACCATGCGTGGGCAACCACGGTGTTTTTATCGGCGAGGAGGTTGTTCGGCTCAAATACAAAAAACCAAACATTCTTCGCCTTCGCGGCTGCTTCGAGTAGTTCATACAACTCGTCTCCACGAGCGAGAGTAAAGTGACGATCAGGACGCTCCACTGCAATATGCTCCTTGGCCATGTAGGCGACTCTGAGTTCCGTTGCGGCAAGTATCACGTTACGCTCCTTCATTGCGAGGATCTTGCCCGCAAGACGGCTCGCCCGGAAGTTTAACATTCTTTGCCGGAGTCGCGACTCGGCACCGCTGAAGATTCTTGTCGCAAGGGCCTTTTCCCGTTCTTCTAGCGCTTTAAATTTCAGAGCGGCGTTCGTCAAAATTCCACTCCCGTCATAGAACCTCACGGCGATCTTCATACTTGTGGGCGTATCTCGTTTCATCTCACCAGAGATGAGTTCAATATCATCGCTGGTCCGTTCACGACACTCGGCGAAAAGATCGCCGAGTGAATGTGTGTTCTTCCCGCCGACATGGAAGAACTCCGCCTGCACAATATTCCGATGCTCCTCCATGGGAACCTCTCTGTAACGACCAACTACCCGGCACTATGCCATAGTTTAAAATTGCGCGCTATTTTGCTATAGTGCGCTCATCCGCCCATAGCTCAGTTGGTAGAGCGGCTCCCTTTTAAGGAGAAGGTCCTAGGTTCGAATCCTAGTGGGCGGACTAGAGTTTTAGAGCAAACCGCTCAAGGAGAAGGGCGAGGTCACCAAATCCCCGGTGCGAGTCGTGATACATGAAAGTTATCTCACGCGAGAGGTTAGCGTCTTTTATCTGACGCGCCTTCCATGCCAAGAGCCCCGCCAAGGTCTCGGGCTTCTCCCCTTCCCGCAGCGCCTTCACGAGCCCCAACCACAATTTTTTCTTATCGTAGTTTGCGAGCGCAGCGGTAAGGCCAAACTGGTCGAACCGATACTCTTTTTTCTCGGTTTTTGTTACTTCGATCTTTGCTCCCGCTTTTTGTAAAATCTCCGTTGGTTTTTTAAGTAGCTTCTCTTCTTCAAAAATAAATATGTGGGGCGATTCAACTAACCCCTCGGCAAGTTCCAAAAACTCCTCTCCTCGCTCACTTGCAAAAACTCCTACAAGTACAAAAGTTCGCGCGCCGCCAAAGAGTGTCGCGGTGGAGGCAAGCGTTGCAATTTCCTCACTACTTATTGCCTCCCACTTCAGCTCTTCAGCCGGACCCTTCCTTCTCCCCCCGACAAGTACTATCAGCATAAAATATTGGAGGCAAAACAAACCTGAGGGAGGCTTCGCAGGCGCGACTGGCGCCGAGACTGAGCAAATTTCCAGCAGGAAATTATGCGTACTCCTGAAGGTTTAGTTTTACCGCAAATCATATTTTTTCCATTTCGCCCCAGTTCCTCCCCATTTTACCCTCTGCAATAATAGGCACCCCGTGCGTATCTTTTTTGGGAAGCACGTTTTCCATTATCTCTTTTATCTTGGGGCTAAGTTTTTCTATCTCTTTGTCAGCAATTTCAAACACCAACTCGTCGTGCACCTGCAAAAGAAGATGGGCTTTTTCGCTCACCCCCTCTTTTTTGAACAGTTCGTCAATTTTAATCATTGCAAGCTTTACGATGTCTGACTGTGTGCCCTGCATCGGCGCATTTATCGCCATCCGCTCGGCAGCCGCGCGCACATAGGGGATCGGCGATTTAATCCCCTCAAAGTAGCGCCGCCTTCCAAAGAGCGTTTCCGTGTAGCCGCGACGCGCGGCATCTGCTTTCACTTCTTCAATGTACTCCGCGAGCCGCGGAAAGGTCTTGAAGTATTGGTTATAAAATTCCTGTGCCTCTGCGCGTGAAGTCCCGAGCGCCTCGCGCAGAGAGTTAACCCCCATCCCGTAGAGAATGCCGAAGTTGATAACCTTGGCGGCACGGCGTTGGTCGTAGCTCGCTGTCTTGACTCCAAAAATCCTTGCCGCAACCTCTGTGTGCACATCGCGCCCGTTTTTAAAGATATCTATAAGCCCCTTATCGCCCGAAAGCATCGCCGCGATGCGCAATTCGATCTGGCTGTAATCAAATGATACAAGCTTTAGCCCCGCATCTGCGACAAACGCGTCCCGTATAGCGCGGCCAAGGTCGGTTTTTATTGGGATGTTTTGGAGATTTGGGTCTTGCGAAGAAATTCTTCCTGTTGTTGTCCCTGTCTGTACAAAAGAAGTGTGGAGTCGGCTGTTATCGTCAACAAGCGTCGGGATCGAGTCTATGTAGGTTGAGAGAAGTTTTTGCAGTTCCCGGTATGCCAAAATGTCAGCGATTACCGGGTGAAGCCCCTTCATCTTTTCAAGTTCGGACTCCCGTGTTGAGCGCTGGCCACCTGCGGTTTTTTTATGATTTTTGAGAGTAATTTTCAGTTTGTCAAAGAGTACTTCCCCGAGCTGGCGGGGTGAATTGATATTGAACTCGCCCTCGGCCACTTTATAGATGCGGACAGCAAGTTTGTCTAACTCTTTGTGATATTTGAGCGAGAGTGTGGTGAGAAACTTCCTGTCGATTAACACGCCGCGCCTCTCCATTGTCCGTAGTATCGGCATAAGTGGGAGCTCAATACCCTCGTACACAAACGAGAGATTTTGTTTTTTAATTTCGCTAAGAATGTGTTTGCGCGCCTCGTCGAAATCCTTTGACTTACCAACCCAATGGGCATCTTCAATGGTCGGCTTGGTGATGGAGGAATCCAAAACCCACACCGCAAGTAATATTTTTTGCAGGTCTTCCTTATCTGGAGGCGGAGGCTCATGAGCAAATGTTTGGTTGAGTGAAGCGACCCGAGGACTTTGCGAAGGAGTCTCCGCCGAAAGTAGTTCTTTAACCCGCGGGATGAGTGAGCGAAATTCAAACTCTGATAACATGTTGAGTAATTTTTCTGTATCAACCCCTTCCCGCCAAGACTTTTTAGGGATTGAGAAATCAATAGGAACGTTTGTGGAAATTTCTGCAAGCGCTTTTGAAAACAGCGCGTTCTCCTCACCTGCTTTAAGTTTCTCCAAGGTCGCCCCCTTAACTCCCGCCTCTTCCAGAGCGGCGGGGTTTTTTTTGAGCTTGGTATAAATTTCCTCAACTCTTCCAAAGTTTGAGATTAATATCCCCGCAGTCTTTTCTCCGATACCTTTAACACCCGGAATATTGTCAGAGGGGTCGCCACGAAGCCCCTTGTAGTCGGGTAAAAGCTTGGGGCCAAAGCCGAAACGTTTTTCAACTGCCGCCTCGTCGTAGAGAATCGTTTCGGAGAGACCTTTTTTGAGGGTATACACTTGCACGCGCTTATCATCAACAAGCTGCAGTGCGTCCATATCACCCGAGGCAATGATAATCTCTGTTTCGTTTTGCTTTTTCAGTTTCTCGACAATGGTCCCTATAACATCGTCGGCCTCATACCCTCCACTTGAGTACATAGGAATGCCGAGTGCCTCGAGTACGTCGCGTGAACGCTTAATTTGAGCGATCAAATCATCCTCTGTTTTGGGACGCTGTGCTTTGTATGCCTTAAACGACACGTGTCGGTGCGTCGGCCCCGGTAAATCAAGTGCCGCCGCGATATAGTCGGGCTTTAAATCAGTAATAATTTTTACAAGCATTGAGATGAGTCCGTAGAGGGCACCGGTCGGCTCTCCCTTGCTTGAGGAAAAATCGGGCAGCGCGTGGTAGGCGCGGTGCAAAATCGCGTGGGTGTCCAAAATCACCAGCCGCTTCTTTACCCCGAGTTTTGTCGAGGGGTTACCCTTCATACAGCCTCAATATACCTCTCCCCCTCATCCGCGCCATCGGAGGAGAATTTGATGGTGAGATCGGGTTTTGGAAGCAATCCGCCAGCTGGCGGACCCGCGCGCTCGGGCCATTCGATACATATGAGATTGTGTGGGTCATTCAAAACAGTATCGAGCTGCAGAGCGACGAGCTCCTCCGGTTTTTCTAAGCGATATAAATCAATATGAATGAGCGCTCTGAATTGTCGATATGATATATCATATCGTTTCATCAAAACGTAGGTAGGGCTCTGTACTATTTCCTTCACGCCGAGTTCTTTCGCAAGCGTTTGTACAAAGGTCGTCTTCCCCGCGCCAAGCTCGCCCGAAAGCGCTACAAAGGTCGCTCCGGTATTTTTCGCTGGCAGTGTACCCAAAACCCCTCTCACAAAGCCGGGGAGTCCTTCTCGCGGCACCTTTTGCATCAAACGCATTGTACAATAGAACCATGGTGGTTTTTGCAGACGCAGAGCAGGAGAAGCGGCTCGACTTTTTGCGCAGACGCGAAGAGGAGGAGCTCGCCCAGGTACTCTCTCAAAAATACGGCGTCGAATACGTTGATCTCTCTCTTGTCTCGGTTAACACCGAGGCCTTGCGGCTTATACCGGACGCGGAGGCGCGCGCCGCTGAAGCGGCAGCTTTTGGTCGGGTGGGAAAACGCGTGAGTCTCGCGGCCCGCGCGCCGGAAAATCCTAAAGTGAAACAGCTTGTCGCAAAGCTCACGGACATGGGTTACGAGGTAACACTCTTTATGACTTCGCAGGAGTCCCTAAAGCGCGCGTTTGACCGCTACGCCGACCTCTCCTACGCGAAGGAAACAAAAGCCGGCGTCTTTGAGCTTTCAAACGAAGAACTCGAGGAGCTCCTCACTAAAGTTAAGGGTCTCAAAGATATCGGCGCTCTCATAAACGAAGCGATAGAACTGAAGCGCGCCTACCGCATCACTCGAATCTTGGAAGTAATCCTCGCAGGCGGGCTCTCAACTTCTGCTTCTGACGTTCACTTTGAGCCGGAAGAGAAGGATGTGCGGCTACGCTACCGGCTCGATGGAGTCCTCATCGATGTACTCACCTTCGACCACGAAACGTACCGGCTACTTCTTCCCCGCCTGAAACTCCTCTCGGGACTCAAACTCAACGTGGAGGGCGAGGCACAGGATGGCCGTTTTTCTATCAAAATAAAGGGCGCGGAGATTGAACTGCGCACCTCGATACTCCCCGGTAACTACGCAGAGACGGTGGTCTTGCGCATTCTTAACCCCGAGTCAATTGGGGTACCGCTTGAGCAATTGGGGTTTGAAGAAAAGTTGCGTCTCCGGATCGAAAAAGAAATCACAAAACCAAACGGTATGATTTTAACAACCGGCCCCACCGGATCCGGTAAAACAACCACGCTTTACGCTTTTTTGCGCAAAGTTAATAACCCCGAAAGTAAAATTATTACTATAGAAGACCCCATTGAATACCACCTGCAGGGCATCGTACAGACCCAGGTAGATAAAAAAACCTACACCTTCGCTGCGGGGTTGCGTAGCGCACTCCGGCAGGACCCGGACATCATCATGGTCGGAGAAATCCGCGATGCTGAAGTTGCTTCAACGGCGATCAACGCCGCGCTCACCGGCCACCTTGTTTTCTCAACACTCCACACCAACGATGCGGCAGGGTCTTTCCCCCGCCTCATTGACCTCGGCATCGACGAGAAGGTGCTTTCCTCTTCTATCAACGTAGTGATGGCGCAACGCTTGGTGAGAAAGCTCTGCCCCACGTGCAAAAAAGAGCGCGAAGCAACACCGGAGGAAAAAGTGATTATAGATCGTGCACTCGCTGGCGTAGCGGACCGGGCACTCGTACCTGAAAAACAAAATGTGGTATACGAGGCGGCAACAGGGGGTTGCCCCGAGTGTCACGGCCGTGGCTACAAAGGGCGCGTCGGTATTTTTGAAGCAATATTTATGGATCAAAAAATAGAAGAGGTTTTGCGTACCAAACCCTCGGAGCGTGAAATTGCCGCCGCGGCAAAGCCACAGGGCATCCCCACCATGCAGGAGGATGGCATCATAAAAGTATTGCGTGGTGTTACCTCGCTTGAGGAGCTGCGCCGTGTTGTTGACCTCGATATCGCGAACTAAAAAATCCGCACGGTCAATGTTGTGCCGGTGCGGAGGGAGTGTAGAGTAGGAGAGGTCGGGCGCAAGCACCTCTAAGCAAACAACATTTCAATCAAGTGAAAGGCGGAGTCACTCCTCAGGATAGTCCCCGCAATCCCGCCGAAGCGGGACGCCAAGACGTCCTTGTCGTGACCCCAAGGTTGCTTAGAGGTGTTTGAACCCGAGCCCCGTTAGAAACCCCACCAACAACGATGATTAAGTTTATACTAGAGTTCGTAAGGGTTCTAACGGGGCGAGCTGAAAATAGGGTATCATAGTATTAAATATATGTCAAGCTCCTCAAAACCTTCCGCCAAAGTCTCTGACATCGATATCGAGGAGCAGAAACCAGACACCTTTCTTGACCAGACATTGCGTCCCGCTTCGTGGAACGAATATGTGGGGCAGGAGGGGATAAAAAACAATCTGCATATTTTGATATCTGCCGCGCGTGAGCGAGGGAGCCCGCCCGAGCACATTCTTTTTTATGGACCGCCGGGGCTCGGGAAGACAACCCTCGCGCACCTTATCGCCCACGAATTAAAAGGGAGCCTGCGGGCAACCTCGGGTCCGGCAATAGAGCGAGTGGGCGACTTGGCGGCCCTGCTTTCAAACCTTTCGCCCGGTGACATCCTTTTTATAGACGAGATTCACCGCCTCTCGCGCGCCATCGAAGAGGTGCTCTATCCTGCGATGGAGTCGGGTGCGTTAAACATCATTATTGGGAAAGGCCCTTCTGCGCGCACTCTGGAGCTTCCGCTTCCGCCGTTTACTTTGATTGCGGCAACAACACGTGTTGCCGACCTCTCTGCCCCTTTGCGCAGCCGCTTCTCGGGTGGGACTTTTCGCTTAGAGTTTTATTCACAGGAAGATATCGAACAAATTGTTAAGCGCTCGGCAAAAATTTTAGGGGTGAAGATAGATAAGGACGGTATTAAAGAAATCGCGAAGCGCAGCCGCGCTACCCCGCGCACCGCCAACTATCTCCTCAAGCGAGCGCGCGACTTCGCTCAGCTCAAACGTGCCCCACTCACACAAAATTTGGTCGCCGAGGCACTTGCAATGCTTGAAGTAGATGTCTTGGGCCTCACCCCACTTGATAGAAAAATGCTGACGGCTTTAATTGAGCGCTTCCAGGGCGGCCCCGCGGGAGTAAACGCTCTTGCCGCGGCGCTTTCCGAAGAACCAGAAACTCTTTCCGAAGTCCACGAGCCGTTTTTGCTCCAGCTTGGCCTCATCGAGCGCACTCCACGCGGTCGCACCGCCACCCTCGCCGCCTACAAACACCTGGGACTTACCCCTCCCCGTGGCCAAACACTTTTGTAGTATAGATTCTATATGGCGGGACACAGCAAGTGGGCAAAGCTTAAACACACCAAAGGTAAGACCGACGCACAGAAGGCAAAACACTTCAGCAAGCTCGTGCGGTTCTTGACGATTGAAATAAAAAAGGCGAAGGGCGACCGCACAGCGCCTGGTGTGCGCACCGCAATAGAAAAAGCTCGTGCCGCAAATATGCCCAGCGACAATATTGAACGCGCATTACAGAAAGCGGAAGGCGGGGGAGAAACCGAACAGGTAGTGTACGAGGCCTACGGCCCCGGCGGGTGCGCACTTATCATCGAGGGTTACACCGACTCACGTAACCGCACCTCAGCGGAACTAAAGCACCTTTTAGGTCTTCACGGCGGTACGCTTGCGAACCCCGGTGCCGCGATGTGGGCGTTCCAAAAAAACAATGAGGGAAAACTTGAGCCCCTCTCTCCCATTGAACTTGCGCAGGATGACATGCAAAAGCTCGCTGATTTGGTAGACGCGCTCGAGGAGCACGACGACGTGAATGATGTCTATACCAATGCCGCATAAATCTCCACTCGGCAGCTTCCCGCGCGGGGTACACAGATTTTCTGCTAAAAATTTGCTCAATTCTCGCGCCGTCGCGCTCAAAAGCCCCCGCTTAGGGACTGGCTCGTTTCGTGTACTTGCGTTTGATCCAGGGTTCGAGCGCCTCGGTGTTGCCGTCGTGGAGCGCAAAAACGGAAAAGAAAAGCTGCTTTATTCTGACTGTGTGCGCACTTCTGCGGCATTGCCCTTCCACAAGCGTCTTGAGGCGCTCGGTACGGCGGCCGAGGTTTGTATTGCTACATACAAACCCGATGCGGTTGCTCTTGAAGACATTTATTTCGCAAAAAACGCAAAGACGGCGATGAAAATAGCCGAGGTGCGTGGCATGCTTATGTATATTGCGAGCACCCACAAGCTGGCTTTATTTGAATACACTCCCGCGGAGGTGAAAGTCGCTATAACCGGCTACGGTAAGAGCGACAAGGAGGCTTTAGCCCTTATGATTCCGCGTCTTGTAAGGTTGCCGGAGCGTAAACGTCTCGACGATGAGCTTGATGCAATAGCAGTTGGGCTCACCTGTCTTGCCTCAATACGAAAGATATCCACATAGGAGCACTCGCGCGAGTTGCAAAGCGCCACAGGTTTGTTACAACACTCAACATTGGGACCTAAAAGCATATTAGTAGGTTAACGGCCAATACTATGCGCGACGAGTTTGAGTTTGACGGTAAAATCCCCGGTGAAGACGTCGAGGAGAGCAACCTTGCGGAACTTGATGAGGAAACGGAGGAAGAAACGGAGGAAGTAAAGGATGACGAAGAGGAGGAAGAGGTATAACTAAAACCCCCGCCGTACGGCGGGGTTTTTAGTTAACTTTGAGAAAACGGTGTTTACCGATGCGCAGGGTGTCATTCGTTATTTCCTGATCAATACTTTCAATTTTCTTTCCGCTTACCACCGAAGATACCGCTCCCTGTGCTACTAAGCGCCGCAACTCGCTCGTTGATATATCTTCAACAATATCTCGAAGCTTGCCTCGGGCCACGTTAGGCGCCGCGCTTGGCGATATGGAAGAGAGATCCCCATGACCTTCGAACAACGTTTCGGATTCTTGTTTTGCTTTTTGAGCTTCGTTTGCTCCGTGCACCAGCGCGGTCACTTCAAACGCAAGGTTTTTTTGTGCCGCGCGTGAGGCAGGATTTTTACGTTGCTCTTCCATGGTCGCAT
>Ga0155704_126_pt1 | contig 51977 bp, 50 predicted proteins | sample RifCSPlowO2_01_FD_107361 | JGI IMG/M metagenome (GOLD analysis project Ga0155704, IMG submission 107361) | Candidatus Adlerbacteria bacterium RIFCSPLOWO2_01_FULL_51_16
TTCCGTAAAGGCGGTAGTGTTTGCATTCAAATTCGCGGAGGCGGGCTGGAGTCCTTTTATCAGAAGTTCCGCCCGGACAATACCCGGCACATTGAATTGATACAGTAAGATGACGACCGCTACTCCGACAATCGGTGCGGCGATGGCGAGTGTCTTATCGCCCGTCGGGCGGGAGAGGAACATCCATGCCGGCAATTCTCTGCGCGAGAGCCCGTGGGCAAACGCAAGCAGCATGAAGAAGTAGACGGCGCTTATGAGGTTGTCAAACACAAACATGCTGTGAAAAGCGTACGCGGCTAAGAGCCCCAGGAGTGCCGCTTGCTCGGGAGGTTTTAGAGTATCGGTGCGAAAAATTGCCCACGCGGAAAGTAGAAAGAATGAAATAAAAAGCAAGAAAGCCGGAAGCCCCGCGGCAATCAACCAATCAAGAAACTCGTTGTGGGCACGGTCGAACCATTGCTCCTGCGCGTACATGCGCGGGTCGTAGTATTTATTGAACACAAAGTTAAAGCTCTCCTGTCCCCAACCGACGATAGGCCGCTCCTGAAAACCCTGATACGCCATGTTCCAAATAAGGAAGCGCGACTGCGTCGTTCTGTCCTCAAGCGAAATGGAGGCCAAGCGCGAGAGCGCGGGAGTATTTTTAATAAACGTTGTGTCTTTGACCCCGAAGAAAACAATGACAAGAACTGCTAATCCTCCGAGAACCCCCCAGGAAATTTTGCGCAATGTTTTCCACTCCGGCGTCTTTGCTTGCCAGGCGATGTAGAGAGCCATAACAACAAGCCCGCCGAGAACTCCTAAGATGGTGCCTCGTGTCTCGGTAAAAAAGAGGGCGATGAATTGCAAAAGGAGTGCCGAGCCGTAAAACGCTTGGAGCCACCCCGAGCGTCGCTCCCGCATGAGCATAAAGAGCGTGAGGAAGATATTGAAGAGCATAAATACCGCGAGGTAGGTTGCGTTGCCGAACGTGGTGTCAACGCGTGGACCGCTCTGAGTACTTATCGCGAGCCAGCCGAATACCTGAAACAAGGCGTAGAGCCCCTGGAGTAGGGAGACGCCGATTGAGGTCTGGAAGAAGCGTTCCCACAGGCGATCGGCGGTCAACACCGCTCCGGCAATAACAAAATAGACAAAAAGATGGAGCACCGTGGCATAGCCTTCCATGCGCTCAAAATTGCTCCAAAAACTTTTTGTGGGGTCAACGCTGAAAATGGTCGCAACACCTACCCACACGACAAACGCGAGCATCGCCCACATAAGGTAGGAGGAGCGTGGGCGGTATTTCGGCTCGCGGAGCGCCAAAAGAATATAGAGCCCCAAAAGAATTTCAATAAGAATGCGGAATGCAAAATTTTTCCCCGTAATGTAAGGGAAATACATCGCCGGGAACATCCCTCCGCTCGCGACAATAAAGGTAACAAACGGAATAAGAAAAAGCCCGGTCAGTGTGCTCCAGCGCAAGGAAGCGGTGTAATTCATACAGAAATACTATATCACTCTGTCGCTCCTGCGCTACCGCCCAAGATGTTGCAGAAGATCCTCAATTTCTCTAACCACCGATTCTCGCGTGGTTGATTGTGCTTGTCGTCTTGCCTCTACCCTGTCAATCATGGCCGCGTTCATGATGTGGAGCGCGGGCACCTTGCGCCCGGGAGGCACTACAACGCGATGTTTGGGGCCTCGGGGTGGTTGTTCATTTTCATCCATGGGCCCGATAATATCCACTGTCGGAATGCCAAATGCCTCCGCGATATAGATGGGGCCCGTGTCGCTCGAAATAAAAAGACGTAACTGGCCTACGAGCGCTTTCAGCTCTTCAATAGAAAGTTTCCCTGCCGTATCGACAAGGCGCATACGGGGCGGTAGCGCCCTCTTCATCGCGTCTACTTCTTCTTTATCGCCCGGAGAACCAACAAGAACAATGGTCGCGGCATGTTTACGCGTAAGCACATCCGCAAGGTAGGCAAAATGCTCCGCTCCCCATACTTTTATTTTACTCCCCGCGCTGGGAGCAATACCAACAAGAAAATCCTTTTTAAAATCGCACCCTCTCTCAATAAGCATGCGCCGTATACGCTCAACAGTTTCCGGAGCCACGGCAAGTTCTTTGCGGGTATCTTCGCTCATAATGCCAAGCGGTTCCAATAAACGTAGATATTCGCGCGGGGCGTATGAGCCCATGCGGTGAGGCACGACCGTCGCAAAGCGGGAGAGGATCCGGTACACCCGCGTGTTATACGACGACCATCCGTTCGTAATATACGGCACCGCAACCAGTGGAATCCGTGCACAAAGAAAAGCGGTGAGCATTTCCGGGTCGGGGCTTGTCATGCAGACGAAATCAAACTTCTCTTCGCGCAAAAACTTCAACAGCGCAAAAAACCCGGGAGGACGTATACGGTACATATCGATACGCGGATGCCCCGCGAGCAGTTCTTTATTGACGGCGTTCCCCATAACAGTGAGGTGCGAGTGCGGGTAGCGTTCCTTTACCGCACGGAAGAGCGGAGTCGTGCATACCATATCGCCCAATTTTGATCCCTGTACCACAAGGATATGCCGCGGCACACCCGCCTTTTTGCGCAACATCCACGCAACAGGAGTGACTAGGATAAAGAAGATGTTTTTTAGCAAGGCAAAAAAAGAATTCATGCTATAGCTCTACGCGATAGTGTCGCGCCCATACCTGGAAGGTCAGTATGGCCCAAAGTAGATGGAGGTGGTAGCCCCCGCTTTCGTGCTCCAAAAACATTTTTTGAACTTCCTGCCAATCAAAGAGTGCAGCGGTAGGCGCGTAGTACTCTGCGGTGAGCGCCTCTTGCGCAAATGAGCGGAAGGGTTCAGCTCTCAACCACTTTGCGCCGGGAGAAAACCATCCGCGCTTGGGCTGCGAAAAAAGGTATTTCGGCAATCTGTACGCGAACGCTTTCTTAAGAATCAGTTTGGTGCCCCCGAGCGACACCTTCTTACTTTGGGGAATTTGTGCGGCAAGTTCTACAACTTTTTTCCCCAAGAGCGGCACGCGCGCCTCGAGCCCCGCGGACATCGTCATTGTGTCGGTCATTGCGAGCGACTCATCCGCAAGCCAGGTCTGCCGGTCAACTTCCATGAATTCGTTTTCAAATTCTTGAGAAGAGCCCGAAGAAAGATAGGGCGCAAAAACTTCTTCCACGGGTGGAAGCGTGACTCCCGAGGCGAGAGCGCGCTGTATCGTGCTTTTTTTCTGCGCCATAAAAAGAGCGATGCGTTCCGTCCCCTTTGTATTAAGTTTGCGGAATGGCCCGTAGGAGGCGAGTATACGGCGCAGGAGTGAGGGGGTAAAACGCCGGTACATGCTCGCGATTAAACTCCGGCGGTAACGCTCGTAGCCGCCGAAGAGCTCGTCGCCCCCGTCTCCGCCCAAAACCACAACCGCGGTTTGCCTTGCGAATTGCGCGAGCGCGTACATAGGCAGTATCGTCGGATTTGCGATTGGTTCTCCCAAATGTGCGACCGCTTCAGGAAATATCCTGACCGCATCGGAAGCGGAAAACAGCACCTCGTGATGGCGGGCGCCATACAGCTGCGCGGTTCTCCGTGCAAGATCAAAGTCGGCGTTAAATTTTTCTTTTTGTTCTTCTTCCGTTAACTCAAACCCGACCGAAAATGTATTCACATTTTTGTGCACCCGGCAAACCGAGTCGAGCACGACGCTTGAATCAATGCCGCCGGAGAGATAGACACCAACAGGGCGGTCGGAAATAAGTTGCCGCTTAACCGACTCATCTATTTCTTTCTCAACCCGCTCCCGCCATTCCCCCGCCGCAAGCGGCCGCTTGGTGTCCCGCGCGTTCCAATAGCGCTCAAATGTAAGCGCTCCGCTCCGGACATAACCGCGCGATGCAGCCGGAAGCTTCATAACTCCCTCAATCATCCCCTCCGGAGAGGGAGGGTAGAGAAGCTGCAGATATAGCCCGAATGATTTTTTATTGAGCCGGCGCGGAATGGGGTGCACCAAAAGCCCCGCGATTTCAGAAGAAAAAATAAACTTACCCTCTTTCTGCCAATAAAAAAATGGTTTGATGCCCTGATGGTCGCGCGCAACAAAGAGTTCTTTTTTTTCTTTGTCCCATAGCGCAAGAGCAAACATCCCGTCAAAATGTTCAACACACTCCTTACCCCAGCGAGTGTAAGCCGCAAGTATCACCTCCGTATCCCCCGTTGTTTTAAACGGATAGGGCGCAAGTTCTTCCCGCAACTCTTTGAAATTATAAATCTGTCCGTTAAAAACGATTGCGTAGCGCCCGCTTGCGTCGTGCATCGGTTGGTTAGCTTCTGCGGAGAGGTCGAGTATTGCCAGGCGGTTGTGCGCAAGCGTGATACCTTCCTGCGTGTATATCGCGGTCGCGTCCGGGCCCCGGTGTTTGGTCGCCTCATTCATTGCTCTGCCTAGCGCCTCATCGCCCCAGGTAAAGCCATTTATTGAACACATAGGACTACTATAACTCCCTGTACAAGTAAACGGTTAGCGTCCTAAACTCGTCTCTTCTAAATAGAGAGAATTCATTCCGGATGCTTCACGGTTATATTTACGGAGTCCTCAACAATGTAGCGCGGACGCCTCTTCACCTCATCAAAAATTGCTCCAATGTATTCTCCCAACACGCCCAAAAAGATCAACTGCACTCCGCCAAATATGGAGAGCAAAACCACAACCGTCGCCCAGCCGGCCGGCAAGGAGCTGCTGGTAAGAGATTGAATGACGGTAATAATGGCCACGATAAAGCCAATGAGCGCAAACAGTGCGCCAACAATAATCGCTGCACGCAGCGGCACTTTGCTAAAAGATATAATACCCGCTACCGCAAGCTGCAGTAATCGCGCAAGAGAATATTTGCTTGCACCCGCATAGCGCCGTCCGGTGGTAAAGTGCACCTCCGATTGTTTGAAACCAACCCAGCGTATAATGCCGCGCAAGAACATGTTCCGCTCCCCTATATCGGAGCGGATAACCTCCACCACCCGGCCGGACATGAGCCTAAAGTCGGATGCGTTCTCGCTTATGGGAACCTCTGACATCTTATTAAGAAACCAATAGAAGAGTTTGCCTATAATCCGGCGCAGTAGACCAACGCTCTCGGTATCGTTGCGCACTGTGTAGACAATATCGTTTCCCTTTTCATACTCAGCGATAAGTGCGGGTATAACCGAAGGCGGATGTTGCAGATCAGAATCCATCGTAATGACGACATCTGAGAGCGCGTGGTCAAGACCGGCAAGAAGCGCCATTTGATGTCCAAAATTTCTTGAAAAGCGAATAGCCCGCACGTGCGTATCGGACCGTGCGATATGACGTAAGGTCTCATACGTGTTGTCTTTGCTGCCGTCGTCGACAAAGAGAATGTACGAGTCGTAGTGAGAAAGCTTTGTAAGCTGTTCTTTAAGGACCGCCGCAAAGTGAGCGATGCCTTCCCCTTCGTTATACGCAGGGCACACTATGGTTAAGGTTTTCATATCGATTTTTCTTTAACACGCATCCGCTCTTTTGAAACTTTAGAGACCGTGGGAATCTCTTCTGCAATGTAGATGCGGGGGACAATGCTCTTTCGTAACTTATTTTTGTCATAAGTCAATTCCTCATGTATTTTCTCTCCGGGCCGGATGCCTGTGATAGTAATGGGAATGTCAATGTAGGGCTCAAGCCCGTGGATGCGTATGAGGTTTATGGCAAAATCCAATATTTTTATAGGTTCTCCCATATCAAGCAGCAGGATCTGGCCGTTCTTTGCGATTATCCAGGAAAGAAGCACCAGTGAAACCGCCTCGGGGATGGACATAAAATACCGCGTCATGTCTGCGTGTGTTATGGTGACGGCGCTGTGAGCGCGAATTTGACGCAGAAAAATCGGTAGCACGCTGCCCGATGAATTAAGCACGTTTCCGAAGCGTACCGCACAAAAGCGCTTGCCGGGGTTTTTTTGCGCGAACTCCTGCACAAGTAGCTCTGCTTTTCGCTTACTGCTACCCATGACGCTCGAAGGATTGACCGCCTTATCGGTTGATACCAGGACAAAGTCGGCAATGTCGTATTTTTGAGCCAGATCCAGGACATTTTTTGTTCCGAGATAGTTCGTTTTATACGCTTCGTCGGAATTTTCTTCCATTAACGGCACATGTTTATAGGCGGCTGCATGTACGATGACATCAACGCGGTGATTTTTTAGTATTTCCTCTACACGCTCCCGATCGCGGATATTTCCGATGTACGCTTTAAGCAACGGTCGGTCGGCATCTTTGATCGCGCGTAGTGCTTCGAGCATATTAAAAATCCCTTCCTCCCACGAATCGAGGATAATGACACATTTTGCTTTTGAGTCGTACAGTTGACGGACGATTTCGCTCCCGATAGAGCCTGCTCCACCCGTTACTAAAAAGGTCTTACCTTTAGCTTTTTGAGAGATGCGTTCCTGTTCGGTCTTGATAAGAGGCCTCCCCACCAGGTCGGACGGGTCAATGTCACGCACATATGAAAAATCGACCTTCCCCAAGATGATAGAAGAGACGCTCGGCAAAACTTTGATGGATACGTGCACGGGCAGGAGGCTCGTAACCTGATTCACCATTTCTTTACCGATCGAAGGGGTCGAAACAAGCACTTGTTCTATCGATTTTTCTTCTATTATATCCGGCAGATCGTTCACGGTGCCCAGCACCTTAAAACCGCTTATCAGTTTGCCCTGCTTCTTTTTATCGTCATCGACAAACCCGAGGACCAGAATATCGGTGCGGTTCTCCTTTTTGATCTCTTTGACGAGCATTTCGCCGGCTACACCTGCCCCGACGATGAGCACCCGCTTTTTATTGCCCAACAGCGCGCGCACCCCTTCCTCAAGGGTTGTAGTCGCTTCCCATCCGAGCAGGCGCTTGGCTTTCGCCACATTCGCTATCGAACAGGTAAAAGTTTTTGAACCTTCGGTAATGGTGTACTCCTTATTCACGAGCGAGCCGAAGATCTTTACCATATCGCCGAGTGTTGTTCCCCGCCCCGACCCTATGTTGATTATTTCATACCGGCCTCCCTTTTTTGTCTCAAGTGCCGCAAAAATTGCTTGCATAATATCCTCAAGCGCAACCAGGTCGCGGACATCGCGCTTGCTACCGATTTTTATTTCTCCGGTAAATGCAGGGCCGAACTGTTCAAACAGGGCTTCAAAAAGAGTCGGCCTGCCCGTAAGTCCCGGTGAGGATTGTTTTGGAAAACCCATCACGTTAAAGATCCGTAGCGTTTGCGTTTTTATCCGGTGCTTTTTTGCGAACTCCTTTATAAGTGCCGTTTGCGCGACCTTGCTTTGGCCGTAAACATTTACCGGTTTTTCCCTAGAGGTCTCTAAAAAAGGTTTGGGTCCGACTCCATATTCCGCGGCAGAGCCTATATGCACGAGACGCTTTATTGCCGTGTGTTTCTCAAGCACTTTTAAAAGCTTTTTTGTCTCCTCAACGTTCGCCGCATGATACAGGTCATCGTGCACTGTCCCTTTTTTTGTTTTCGAATACGGAGTCAAGCCAGCAAAATGGACAACTTCCGTAATATCGGAAGGTATGTCCTCCGGGTCTTTTCGATCATAGAGCACATAGGGAACAGCTTTTTTACGCAAAAAGGCCGCAAACGCGCCCCCCAAAAAGCCATTACCGCCCGTAATAAGCACCCTCCTGCCCTTCATCTCCATGGTGTGTAGCCTACCGTATTTCCCTATAGAACTCTAGATATGCCGGAGAGGTTATACATGAGGTACTATGGACACCATAATGCCACCCGAAAATCGTAAAAAAGCGCTTCGCGTTCTGATTCTTACCTATGTATATACAGACGGTGACCCGCGCTACGGAGGAGAAGGCAGGGTGGTTTGGGAGACGACACAGGCTCTTGCGCGCGCGGGAGTTAAGGTATTTGTCGTTACCTCAATGAAAAATCTTAAAACCTCTCCTTATCCCAATATCACACTTTACAAAATCCCCTTCGCCAAGAAAGATTTTCTTAATTTCAACCACGGAGAACTCTTAAAAATATTTTTGTTTTCTATTCCGCTCCTTTTCCTCAAGCGGATAGATATCATTCATCATCTCCCCACCAACGGCCCGAATCCGTTCGCGCGTTTTAAATTCGGCAGAATCTTTGCGGAGAGCGCGGACCCGGCGTGGGATTATATGAACCCCAAGTTCGGCAAAGAGTTACAGCTCGATAACGCGCAAAAATCGCAAGCAGCCGGCTACACTACCACTCGACGCGACCTCTCATCCCGCATAGCGCTTAGGTTTTTTAACATAATCGGAGTTAATGAAAAATTCCCCAAGGGAACGGATATATTTTTCTACCGAGCGCGAAGTTTGCGCCCAACTCTTGAGGCCGTGCGGCCGGAAAGCGAGCTCAAATATGTCCCCAATGGCGTCGATACAAAAGAATTTTCGCCTGATAGAAAGCCTCTGTTTAGCCGCACTCAAAAGGGTCTCCGGTTCCTCCACGTAGGAAGTGTCTCCCGCAGAAAGGGGGTGCACCATCTTATACATGCCTTTATTTCAGTTCTGCCGAAACACCCCGAGAGCGAGCTGTTTATCGTCGGGAGAGGTGAATCCGGTTTCGTCGATGAGCTGAAGAAAGCCGCCTCCGCCTACCCGCAGATCAAGTTTTTTGACAATGTTTCCAATAAAGACCTTCCGGGCGCGTACACATCGGCAGATGTCTTTTGCTTGGTGCCTCTTAGCGGCTCAACCCCGACAGTCATGGGCGAAGCGTTTGCGTCGGGACTTCCTGTTCTGGTAACCAAAGAAAGCGGGAGCGGCGAAGCGGTCGAGGAGCACGATGCCGGTTTTTTGGTTGAGCCGGGCGATGAAAAAGACCTCGCGGAAATGATGACTCGCCTGATAGAAAACAAGGACTTGTCCCGCTCAAAGGGAAAGAACGCACTCCTCGCTTCACAATTTTTTTCTTGGGATTATATTGCGCGTGCACTCATCAGCGGATACGAACATATCCTGCAGATCAGAAAAAATTCTTCCCTATGACGACCGTAAATACTCCGCGAGGCAAACTCCATTCGTTATTGCGTTGGAGCGAGAAATATATGAAAACCGATATGGTGTATCTCGCCGAGGGCGGTTTTTGGATAAGTGTGGGGACCTTTGTCACCGCCTGTTCGTCTTTTGTCCTCTCCATCGCCTTCGCCAACCTGATACCGGTTACGGTATACGGTATCTACAAATACATTATTTCGATTGCGGCGATACTTAACGCCTTCACCTTAAACGGTCTTGATATTGCCGTGACCGCGGCCGTGTCGCGCGGAAAAGAGGGGGTATTGCGGCAAGCGTTTACTACAAACTTGTGGTGGAGCATCCCAAGCAGTGTCGTTGCAATTGGGGGTGCCTCGTACTACTTTATTAACGACAATTCAGTGTTCGGGATCGCCCTTTTGTGTATTGCGCTCTTGCAACCTCTTACCGTAAGCGTCAACTTCGGAGCGGCATATCTTGTGGGGAGGCGTTCATTCAAAGAGCTCGCCCTTTTTTATACGGTCGACAACATCATACCGACTCTCGCGCTCATCGGAGTCATGCAGGTTTCAAAAAGTGCCTTGGTCATCATCGTAACCTATTTTCTCTCCAATCTCGCGACAACCGCGGCCATGTATTGGTATGTGCTGTGGCGCTTCAAGCCAAATACTGAAAAAGACGACCACGCTATCACGTACGGCAAACACCTCTCCGCAATGAACATACTCGCAAATGTCGCGGACAACTTTGACAAAATCCTCACTTTCCAGTTGTTGGGTCCCGCCGAGCTCGCTATATACTCCTTTGCGTTGGCGCTCCCCTCGCAGACAAAACTTATTACAAAGCCTCTTTTCAATCTTATCTTTCCAAAATTTTCGGTACGGCCGGAGGGGGAACTGCGTCAGAGCATGGGTGAAAAGACACTGCGCTTTTTTATCGCCGGGGTAGTACTCGCTACTGGGTACATACTCGTAGCACCTATCGCCTTTAAGATATTTTATCCCCAGTACGAAAGCGCGGTGTTCCTCTCCCAAATATTCGCCCTATCGATGCTTGCGGTTACCGCGACACCCATGGGCACATTCATCAGCGCGAAGCGCAAAGTCCGCGCACAATACATTATGAACATCGGCATAAGCATCTTTCAGCTTGCCTCTGCGGTTGTGGGGATACTATTTGCGGGTCTTCTCGGGCTTATTCTTGCGCGCGTAGCGACACGGTTCGTAGGCGCCTTTTCTGCCGTCTTTTTCTATTACACCGACCGAAGTGGAGAGACCCTATGATCAAACAACTTACAACGCCTGTTGCAATTATTGTCTTTAAACGCCTTGATGCTACCAAAAAGATGTTTGAAGCCGTGCGCGCGGCACAACCACAGGAGTTCTACATCATCGCCGATGGATGGAGAAACGACGCGGAGAAAGAAAAGTGCCTGGCGGTGCGGAAATATCTTGAAGGTGCAGTCGATTGGCCGTGCGCAGTACGTAAAAATTATGCGGATGTAAATCTCGGCTGCAAAAAGCGCGTCGTCTCCGGTCTCGATTGGGTTTTCTCGGAAGTTGAAGAAGCAATCATCCTTGAAGACGATTGCGTGCCGGACCAGAGCTTCTTCCCTTTTTGTGAAGAGATCCTTCTGAAATACCGCAACGAGCCGCGTGTGATGCAAATTGCAGGACTCAATGTCCAGCATAAGAACAGGTATTTCAACACCAACGGCGCAAGTTATTACTTCTCGCAATTCGGGGAAATTTGGGGGTGGGCCACCTGGCGCAGAGCTTGGAGTCTTTACGACGCAAAAATGGGGGCCTGGCCTCACGCAAAAGAAGCCGGATTATTACAAGAGCGCATTAAAGACCTCGGCATAGTAGACTATTTCGAATATCGGTTTGATTTCGTGTATGGTGCGAGAGAAGACCGGAAAAAGTCCGATGTTTGGGGAGCACAGTGGATCTTTACACAATTATTACACGGTGGGCTTTCGATCGTTCCAAAAACTAATCTCATATCTAATGTGGGCGACAGTGACGACGCAACACACAAAAAGGCGGCAACTGCAGGGAGTGAGTTTTTAAGAATGAAGACTACCCCGGTTGTATTTCCTCTCGTACACCCGCAAACTATCGAAGCGGATGAGTTAGCCGACGCGTTTAGTCTGCGCGTCGGCTCCGGTATTAAAAAAAGGCCTATCGAAAAAGGGCTTTTCTTTCTCAAACATCATGCGCCATTCCTCCACCGCGCACTCAAGTACTTAAAACAATGAACATAAAACCCCGAAGTAGAATACGGAATAAGATTTCTCACCTATTACTCAAAGCTCGTAAAAGAGTTGAAAATGAGATACGGGAAGATTTTGAAAAAAGCGGCGAATCCTACTTAATACACTCTATTGCCGAAGAATACGCCGGAGAAAAGATAACGGTATTTGATGTTGGAGCAAATATTGGCTCATGGAGCACTCTACTTGCTCGAGAAGTTTCCAAACACAAAAGCGTTCTCGATTTGCATGCTTTCGAGCCCGACGCAGATTATCATGGACCCGGCGAATTTATTAAAGCGGCCGTATCTTCAACACCAGGAACAGTGCAGATATATAAAAGAAAAGACAGTGATCAGTCGTCTTTGTACGAAAGAAGGCTGGCGCACTCAAAGCAGGGCGATGCAAAAATCCTAGAAATCCCTGCTATTCGCTTAGACGATTACATCAAGAAAAACAATCTACAGCATATAGACCTTTTAAAAATAGACGTAGAGGGGCATGAACTCTCTGTCTTAAAGAGCTTGGGTTCATATTTGAGACCATCTTTTGTTACTTACATACAGTTTGAATACGGCATCACTTATGTTGACGCGAGCACATACCTTCTGGATATGTATGAGATTCTGAAAGAATACCGAATATGTAAACTCTTCCCTAACCACCTGGAGGAAACTCCCTACCAGAGCGATTTGGAGGATTTTATGTTTACGAATTACGTCGCAGTAGCAAAAATCTAATAAAATTTTCCGTACTGCGCCAACTGCCGTTCAAGTGAAAATTCTTTTGTAAGTCGCGTGCGGCCTGCAGCACCAAACCGTGCCGCTAGAGCTTCATCTTGCAGTAGTGTAGTAATTTTTTGAGCTAATAAATCAATATCGAGCGGATTGATAATAAAGCCGGTAACCCCATTTTCAACTACCTCGCAGGAACCGCCGAAACAGGTTGCGATAACCGGTTTGCCTGCCGCCATTGCTTCAAGATTAGCTGTGGGAAATGAATCAAAAATAATTGAGGGCACCGCGACAACAGAGGCCTTACAGTATTGTTCGGGCATTTGCGGATATGGGACTGGAGGATGAAGCACGATATTTTTTCTGATATCGAGTTCATCTATAAGAGCATCCATCACCGGCTCTTTTTGACCCACAGGAAAACCAATAACATGCAGCTGCGCTTCAGGTATTTCTTCTACAACCTTAGCAAAGGCGCGCAGTGTTACATCCCTGCCTTTGTCCGGCGTAAAGCGTCCTACAAAAAGAACCGTTGGTTCGTTGTGCGGAGGACAGTTTTTAAATCGCTCACTGTCTATGCCATTATGTACAACAGAAACATTGCCCTTAATGCCATTGTCTGCAAGTGCTTGTTTCAGCGCCTCGCTTACGGCAAAAATCTGATCAACCTGCTTTAGACACCTCCGGATAATAAAGTTACGGAGTGGGTTGTACCGCAGACGCGCGTCTTTGAGATTCACAAGCCACGGCACATGGTAGTTGAAAGCGGTGGGAATGGCAGTTGAAGAGTAATCTATAAAATTGTGGAGCTTTTGGTAGGCGAAACTCATAACGTCGTGCGCGGTCAGAAACACCTTTGCCCCGCTTCGTTTTGCGATTGTAATGGAACGGTATGAAAAATAATGATGAATATTGTGAAAATGCACTATGTCGGGGCTAAATGCTTTCAATTCCTTTTCAAATGCTTTGGTCAATTCTCTATTATTCAAACTCTTATACGCCCACCACCGCGGGAGATAATCAGTATAGAAAGTGTGTACTGAAATTCCTTCGTACATACTCGCGCCAATTGGCATATTTTTGTCTTGTGTCGTAGTAAAAACCTGCACCTCAAAACCCCGCTCGAGCAATCCCTTTGCATGCAGGTAGGCAATGGTGTTGGCTCCTCCCCACCCCCGCGGGGGGAACCCGTCATTTACAATAAGAACTTTTTTCATACTAAAAGACACATAACAGTAGAACTGCTGCGCATCTTGAAGTGTAACAAACCTAATAATCAACGCGAGCTTTTGCTTTATGGTGCTGGTCGTGTTAGTTTTTGTGATGTTATATGAAATATATCGGAAGGAAATTAATTAGTCAGATTTTATACCACACCCACTCCGAAAAATATCAAAATATTTTGATGTGGCCTGTCGCTCGTCGGGTGCTGGGAGAGCAATATATAGAAACTGTGAATATCGGCGACGACATACGCATGCATCTATATTCGGACATGCATGATATGGCAGTTAAATCACTACTATTTTACTCTGACCGCGTCCACTATGCGATGGAGCCGATCACTGCGCGGCTCTTTATTAAATTGGCAAAACATGCGTCCTGCATCGTGGCGGCAGGAGGGCATCTTGGTTATTATTCACTCATAGCAGCAAAACATAACCCATTAGCAAGCATCTATACTTTTGAGCCGGTATCAAAAATATACGCCCGCTTAGTCGAAAACGCTAAGTTAAACAATTCCAATATTCATGCAGAACATAAGGCCCTTTCAGATACAGAAGGCGAGGTAATCATGAATGTCGATGATGGACAATCGTCAGTTCTATCTGGCAAGAAAAAAGTGCCGCAGGAGAAAGTCAGGGCTACAACTATGGACGCATATTTCAGTCGACAAAAAAACTGGCCTAATCTTATACTTTTGGACGTGGAGGGTTACGAAGCAACCGTGCTCTCTGGAGCCAAAGAAACACTTGCGCATAAACCTGATTTGATAATGGAAATAAATCTACACATGATACGAGGTGCATACAAAGGAGAGATACAACTTACTCAAAATCTTAAAAATCTTGGGTATTCGCTCTACATTATTCGCGACAACTATAAGCATCTTTCCATGCTTACCACTCCCATGGAGGTGAGTGTGGCGCCGTTTAGGCCGGGTGATTCATCCCTATTTACAAGTACTTGGGCGAACATTTTTGCTACGATGAAGACGAGTGCAGAACTTGAAAAATTTGGTATTCAAATCACGGATTAAAAAATAAAAAATTAATCATTAGAGCATTATTGTAACTTTGCGATAGCAAGAAGTCCACTGTCCGTAACAAATCTTACATCCTTGTGGCGGGAACCCGTCATTTACAATAAGAACTTTTTTCATAAACGCTTTAAAATAAGACCGCGATTTATTGGATGTTTGGTAAAATCCGTCAAAGCATTTATGGAGTCAACATAGTGGGGACGGTCGGCATCGTCGAGTAGTATGGATCCCCCCCGTTTCACTTTTGTCCGTGCGTGTAGCAGGCATTGTGTACGACATCTGCCGTCTACGATGATGAGGTCGAAGTAAACATCGGGGTAAGAATCTATTGCTTCCACATATTTTTTATACGTTAGGTGTCCGTATTTCCCGCTACTCCGATACGGTTCCGTTTGTTTGGATTGTCGAGATGCGGGTTCGGGCAAAATAAGCTTCAAGCGGCAGTTGAATACGAGGTTAAAAATGACACTCAACAGAACTTTTATGTACCATCGTTTACTCGATTCAATAGTAATGATCGACTTTACACGCGGAGCTATAAACAGCGTGGAGCCACCGCTCCCCCACTCAAAAACACGCATATCTTTTGTGAGATGGCTGCCGAGCCAGTCAATCATCTCTTGGGGCATATAGGGTACTCTAGCCATCGATATATTCATATCGTCATTCACGAATTGAATATAAATGAATACTCTTCTCCGTTTGGGGAGATATAAAAAATCTTATATCCGGCTTCGTGTAGCTTCTCTATCGCCCCTTTTGTCTTATGTATACCAAGTCCTTTCCACCGATGATGAAACTCAACCAGGAGTTGTTTTGGAAATATTTTTGACGCGAACATATCGTCTATAACTTCATACTCTCCGCCTTCAATATCCATTTTGAGGACGTCAATATAAGTATGGCCAAGCTCGCGCATGATGGTCTGTAGGCGCTTCACCGGTGCTTCTACTCCCTTGCCTTCACGCGCCGTCGAATATGAGACCCAGTGTGGTTTAAGTGGTTCTGCAAAATGTTGCATTCCGTCTTGCGGACCGATTCCGTACTCATAAAAAATAAAATATTTTGGAAGCTTTTGTTCTTTAAGCCACACAATCGATTTCGGTGTCGGGTCAAACGCGTGCACTGTTAGATTATATTTTTCAATTAATACCTTATCCCACGAAATATCTTCTCCCACTCCAAACGAGTAAATAATGCTATCGGCAGTAAGATCTCCCCCGGTAACCCATGACCCGCCAATATGTTCGGACGGGATTACTGTCTCGATGGTCGGGAGTTCCGCGGCTGTAAGTAACTCGCTGTTCGTTACAAAACGGATATTTTTGTGGCGTGCGATATAAGCGAGTAACTTTTCAAGATCGTCCCACATGCCGTACGCCTCAAGCTCCCACGAGTGGCCCCAAAGGTGGAATACTTCGCCGTGTTTTTGGGAATGATCAAAAGCGGATTTCGCAACCGAGAGCCAACTGGTCATACGGCTCCGCGGCACACCGAGCGCGCGGTAGAGCGAGTAGCGCTCCCGTAGCGGTTCCAGCAACCGCCGCCAATAATATCCCCCTCTCAAATTTTTTCTGAATGGGAACGGATAAACTTGGAGCGTTGTCGGCACTTCATATGCACTCGTCGGGAGATCTATTTTTGAAGCAATCGTGGTGCGTGCCCCGCGAAAACCCGCTTCGCGGACGAGTTCTGCTGTTGCCTCATCAAAATATCCCGAAGGGTAGCAAAACATCGGGACTTCCCCGGCCGTGACACCCTGAAGCCATTCTTTGCTTCCTCGTATCTCGCGAACCTTCTCTTCTTTTAAAAGTTTGCACAAGTCCGGATGTGTGAGCGTGTGCGCGCCCACTTCATGTGCTTTTGAAAGTACCCTGATCTCCTCTTCCGACAGACGCTCTTTTCTATACTCTTTGGCGACATAAAAAGTCCCCTTCACGCCGTAGCGCGAAAGCAAACGGCCTAGCTTGCGGTCGAGCGTGTCGCCGTCGTCCCAGCTTGTCGTTACATATAGCATGGTGGCACAATCAAGAATATCACTCACAGGAATGCTTGCTAACATGGCTTAATATCGGTATAACTCTCGAGGATGGAAAAGGAGAACGCCATGGCTACTCTTATTATCGGCGGCACCCGCGGCCTCGGGTTTGAAATCGGCGTACTCCTTGCCAAAAGGGGTAGCCGCGTTTTCACGACCGGTAGGTCGCAGAGAGCAATCGAGGGGTTCACTACAGTTGAACTCCCGGTAAACGAAAAAGTTGCTGAACTTCAAGCGCGGCTCGACACCATCGTATCGGAGCTGCCGCACATAGACCTTCTTGTCTTCGCCGCAGGGTTCGGCGAACAGGGCACTATCGATGAGTTGAGCGACGAGCATGTCCTTGCAATGATCAACGTCGGTCTTGTATTGCCGGCGCTACTTCTGCAGCGGATCCTCAAAAAACAAGGCGGACTCAAGGGGCTCATTGCGATAACCTCGACCTCGCAATGGATTCCGCGGAAGAAGGAGCCCGTCTACACCGGTGTGAAGGCGGGGCTTGCGATGCTCGCAAATTCTGTTTCGCTTGACTCGCGGGTGAAGAAAACTCTAGTTGTGGGGCCTGCAGGCATGGACACCGGCTTTTGGGCTGGCTCCGGCCGCGACACCGCCGGTATGCTCTCTCCGCAGTTTGTCGCGAAGGAAGTGTTTAAGCTCTGGAACGAGAAGTTCGTCTACCGGCTTGCACGGATACTGCGAGACCCGCCCCGTGTTGAAGTACTGGAAGCAAGATGAACCGCCCTCCGTGAGGGCGGTTCTTTTTTATTCTCCTGTGGTAAAGTGGGCGCAGACGGACATCTACACAAGAGAGGTGAGACCATGCAATCCTTCAGGATTGAAGATAGGCACGATTTCGCCTCTAAACTCCGGCAAGAGTCGGAGTTCGGGCGTATGCAGGCCTACATCAATTGGCAACGGGCGGTGCGCGACGCAAAAGTTAAGGGGCTTGAGGCCCCGCGGATGCCGCAGGGGTGGGGGCCGCTTTCCCTGAACCTCGACCTCACGACCGCCTGCAACTACGCGTGCACCCACTGCATCGATTGGGACATGCTGAACAGCAGGGCAAAATACGACCACGAGATACTCATGAAATCTTTGTGGAATTTGATCGAGCGTGGCTTGCGTTCGGTCATCCTCATCGGCGGCGGTGAACCGACACTCTACCCGAAATTCGGGGACGTCGTGCGCTTCCTCAAAGAGCACGAGGTGCAGGTAGGCATCGTCAGCAACGGCTCCCGCAATGAGAAGATCTGTGAGATCGCTCCCGTCCTTGTGAAAAAGGATTGGGTGCGGTTTTCGCTCGACTCGGGCACGGAGAAAACCTTTGCAGCCATGCATCAGCCGAAGAAGCCCATTGGACTTGAGAAGATCTGCTCCTTTGTACCGCGTATCCGGGAGCTCAATCCCCTCATTGCGGTCGGCTTCTCCTACATCATCGTGTGGGGAGGTGCCGAGCGCGAGGCGCATGTGAAGATAATCCCGAACATCGGGGAGATGGTCGCTGCGGCAAAGCTCGCTCGCGAGCATAGCTTCACGTACATCTCCTTCAAACCGTTCCTAACCCGGCACCCGGACGGAGCGGAAGTGATGGATACAGCCGCGGTTTTGCAATTCAATGAAACCGTTGCCTCAATCCGGGAAGCGCTTTCCGAGGCGAAACTCCTCGAGACCGAGGGGTTCAAGGTCGTCGAAAGCACGAACTTGCGGGTACTGCTAGAAGGCAACTGGCGGGACTACACCCGCCAACCACACATGTGCCACATGATGGCCTTCCGGCAGGTGCTCTCGCCTTTGGGGCTCTACAATTGCCCGGCACACCGAGGTGAAACAAAGGCGCGTATGGGCGATCCGACCTCCTACCGGGACGAGAGCTCGATAACGGAGTTTGAGCGCTCAACCACGAGGATGCTTGAGACCTTTGATGCAATGCACGAATGCCGCGAGGTGACGTGCCTGTATCATTCCGCCAACCACATGTTGGAGGGGCTCATTGACGGCACGCTTAACGCCGCCGACGTTGAAGCGCTCCCCGACCGGGAAGATTACTTCTTGTAATCGTCCCACGATCACGACCCCTGGGCCTACGGCCCAGGGGTTATTTTTTTATTGCATACAGTTTAAAGTCACCGCTCTCAACTACCGCCGGTTCTGTTATTAACCCCTTAAGCCGCCACTCCGGCTCCATTTTGAAGTCCCAAAGTATGAAGTCGATTTTGTGCGTCTTGATGGTCTGCGAGAGCGGTTGCGATAAGAACTTTTGATACTGCGGCACCAATGCATCAAGCACCGAGTCGGGGAAGCAACCATAGGACCCGCACAAATCGCGCCAGTAGGTTCCTATAAATAAGAGTGCGCCAACCTCATCTCTGTGTCCATATAGATATGTCTGTACCTCGCCTGCGGCAACTCCCTGCAGCGCGAGCATGACAAAGTAGTCGTGCACGAGTTGACTCTTCGGCACCGCAAACGTTGCATCATAACCGCCCATGTAGGTAAACCCTTGGGTATATATCGTCAGCCGTGTTGCAAGGTAGTAGTTGGTAAGGGTGACCGTGCCCGGCCCCTGTGCGCGCAGATATGCAAACATAGGCGCTAGCGCCTGATGTCTCGCAGAGTCCTCGCTGTGAGCCCTGTACGAGGCCACTTGTACACCGAGTGCAAACCATCCGCACACTACAACTAGAGCGACTACGGTAAGGACACGCCAGACCTTTGGTACGAGAGTCAACGACTCCATCGCCAAAAAGGTCATGGCGAGCACAAACATCGGAATATTGGTAAAGAAATGGAAGTGCTGTTGAAAGACGAGTTTGCCGGTTATCACTTGATGGTTTGAGACAATGACACCGGCGATCAAAAGAAGCAAAACAAAGAGATACTTTTGTGCAAACGCGGCAGCCCACTCTCCGACAACTCCCCGCCCGCGGCTCCACCAACCCCACAAAAAAATGATTGAGTAGAGAAAGAGTGGCAGGAGAATGACTTTTTCAACAATAACGCGGTGCGTGGGAATCGCCTGCGTGAGTTGACTCCCACCCCCGTGTACAAATATAGACAAATTCGCGACCAAGAAAGGCATCATTACAAGTGCGGCTACAAAGCCGCTTGCGCAAGTGGCAAAAAAGAGCGGCCAGTTGCGCATTGCAAGCGCATAGAGCCCCATAACGCCGAGTGCGACAAAAGCGAACATCCAAAAATAAGGGTAGATATAGGCGAGTATCCCTACACTCACACCCGCAAGTGCTATCGCCCACGCTGAACGAGGAGCGCGCAACAAATGTAGTAGCGCTCCGAGTGCGGCAAAGAAGAAAAGTCCGCTTACCTGCGGATTGACCGGGCGCGAGTAGGACAAGAATTCACTAAATTCGCCGCGAAAAATAAAATTGCGGAAAAGATTTGATATCCCATTGGGGTGCACTAGCTCGGTGCCGAGAAGCATCGCGGCTGCAACCGCAATCGCGGTAAGCCGACTCCCCGAGATTCCATATGCGAACGCGTAAAGAAGCAGCGTGAGCAGGGCGGGGAAGAAAAATTCTGCTGCTATGGCCAGCTCATCTATGCGCAGACCGAGCGCCTTGCCCACCTTGCCGAGCACAAATTCTATAGGAAAGTATTGAAACGGATTGCCACTGTCTCTGTATTCATAATGAAAAGGATCCCGCACTAACCCCCGGCTCTCGTAGCTTTTGTTGATGACAGTGAAGTAAAAGTCCGCGTCTCCCGAATCCGCCATGACAATGCCCTGATACCCCGGGGTATAGGTGTTATACACATCAGGGCCGACATATATCGCCCCCACAAAAAGTGCGAGTATGAATGCGGCAAAGTGTTTCTTCATATCTATTTTCTAAAACGCATATGCCAAGGAGCAAGGACCGCTTCCCCTATGACACCACTGGACATCTTTGAAGCTCCCTGGTGCCTGTCCTCGAGAAGAACGGGAATTTCTACAATCCGTGCACCCTTTTTCCATAACCTATGTTTGATCTCCATCATAAACGCGTGCCCCCGGGCATTGATATCCTGCAGATGGGCTTCGCGCATAAAACTCGCGCGCATCAAGATAAAGCCCGCAGTGCAATCATTGATTGGCATACCGGTGATGGTGCGGCAATAGCGGTTGGCAAACCGGCTTAAAAGACGCCGCCACAAGACCCAACCCACCGTGCCGCCGCCTGTGACATAGCGCGACCCGATAACCACGTCGGCTTTGTGCGAGGCGGCAATCATTTGCGGCAAGTATTTCGGATCGTGTGAGAAGTCGGCATCGAGCATCTGCACCCACTCAACTTCCTGATCTTTCAGCACCTCGTCAAACGCATTGAGGTACGCTTTGCCTAAGCCCTCTTTGCCCTTGCGGGACAGAAGTTTTATATGAACATCACCCGCTATGAGCGAGCGCACAATGCCTGCCGTACCATCCGGCGAGTTGTCATCGACAACAAGTATATCAATCGTCGGCTCAAACTCGCGCACGCGCGCAATAATAGGCGCAATATTTTGCGCCTCATTGTAGGTGGGGATTATAACCACAATTTTTTGCATGTCTGTATACTGAAAATACAGCATTATAGCTTGCGGCGCAACGATAAAAAGAGTATGATTTTCCTGTTATGAAGCGCGTTACCTGCCGTATTTCAGGCGAACTACTTGTAGAACTTTTTTCACTTGGCGACTTATACATATCTGATTTTCTTCCCAAAGACAGTTCCCCCAGTTCAGCAAAAGTCCCCTTGACCATGATGCTTGCTCCAAAATCGGGATTGGTACAGCTTGCCCACACGGCATCCTTTGACGATATGTACAAGCAATACTGGTACCGCTCGGGTACAAACGAGTCAATGGTCGAAGAATTGAAGCAGATTGCAACGTCTTCAGTAAAACTCATGAATATGAAACCGGGCGACATATTTGTCGATATCGCCTGCAATGATGGAACACAATTCTCCTTTGTCGACCCGAGTATCGTCCGTATCGGTTTTGACCCAGCAAAAAATACATATAAAGAGGCAGACAAGACGCGATTTGATCTCTTTGTGAATGATTATTTCTCCGCAAAAGCATACCGCGAATCAAAATGGGGCTCAAAGAAAGCAAAAGTCATAACAACGATTGCAATGTTCTATGACCTGGAGGACCCGCACGTATTTGTTGAAGATGTAAAAGAAATTATGGACGACAACGGGTTGTGGGTAGTGCAGATGAGTTATTTGCCGCTGATGTTAAAACAACTCGCATTTGATAATATTTGCCACGAGCACTTGGAGTACTACACGCTCCAATCCTTTAAATACCTGCTCGACCAGCACGACATGCAAATAGTCGATTGCCAGCTCAACGACGTTAACGGCGGGAGTTTCCGCGTGTATATACGGAAAAACAAAGCAGATCCCACAATCTTTGCGACCGCCCCCTATCGAGATGTTGCCAGGTACCGTGTCGAGTCAATTCTTACGCACGAAGAGACGCTCAAACTTAAAGACCCGAAAACCTTTTTGAAGTTTTATAAAGACGCGTGCGACTTGCGCGACAAAACACTTGCCTTTATGAAGGCCGAGAAAGCGAAGGGTAAAAAAATTTGGGCCTACGGCGCATCAACCAAGGGCAACACTCTTTTGCAGTGGTGGGGCATCGACAATACGTTGCTTGACGGTATTGCCGAACGCCAGCCGATGAAATACGGTCTCAAGACGGTCGGCACCAATATTCCTATTTTCTCCGACGAAGAGATGCGCAAAGCGGAGCCCGACTACTTGCTGGTACTGCCCTGGCATTTTATAGAATCTTTTGTGCGACGCGAACAGGAATTTCTAAACCGGGGAGGTAAATTCATTCTCCCCTGTCCCCATTTTGAAGTGATTGGGAAATAGTTATTGGTCTTTCAGTTTCCGCATCTCAAGAAATACAATCCCCAAAGGAAGCGGTTGGAGTAAAAATACACGCGAGTGCGGAGTGATTGCCTTGCCTACCTCGAGCAGTTCTTTGCGATCAAAAAAGCGCTGCTCTGTCCACGGCCAAAAGCGGCGAAGCATTGTAGGGCGGGTACTTTTGTACCAGAGTGTGTGATAGGAGTATTTATACGGGACACTAATGAGCGCCACACCGCCCGGAGCAAGTGCCTTATAGTGTTCGCGCGCGACACTCGTTGAATCCTCAAAATGTTCAATGAGCCCCTGACTCCAGACAAAATCAAACTTCTCTTGCAGATTGAGTTTCGTACAGTCATCCACTACAAACCGTGCGTTTGCAATGTTATGTTGTAGTGCATATTCGGTCGCTTGCCGCACCGCAACATCTGAAATGTCTACGCCCAAAAGGTTTTTTAATTCAGGAGCCAGAGAAAGCGAGAGAGACGCACGGCCGCAGCCCAATTCAAGCATCCGGGTTTCGCGGGTTATATACCGGCGATGTATCCGACGGAAGAATATATTGTATGTCGAGCGGCCGAGGTCGATGACTTTATCCAGCATCCCCCGCCGCTCCCAGATTTTTTGCCACTCCTCTGTCTGTTCGGTACTTTTTTGCATCTAGCCAGTATAACGGTCCGCATCCGCTTTCGCCATCAGCGTTGAGCGCCAACTGATAAAGTACGGCCTTAAAACCAATCGTTTGTGCTACACGAAAATGAATTTTTGGATAGGGGGCGGAAAATTTATTGTCCCTTGCCCCCGCTCCAAGGTTATAGGAAAATAACACCATGCAAGCGGTTATTTTGGCCGGAGGATTGGGCAACCGACTTCGGCCTATTACGCTTGAGATCCCCAAACCATTGGTACCGGTCAAAAAAAGACCTATACTTAACCACCATGTCGCATTTCTTATTAATGGAGGGGTTGAGGAAATTTTTGTCATTGTGAATATTGCAGAGGCAGCAGACTACGATCGGTGGATAAAAACATGGAGCGACGAGCCGTGGATGGCTCGAGTGCGGGTTGTATATGAGAAAGAAAGTAGAGGGACATTTGGCTCCCTGCAAACAGTGCTTCCCATGCTTAATAAAGAGCGGCTCATAATAAGCAATGGCGATAGCCTGATGGATTTCGATATGCAGGAGCTAATACGCTCACACACCCAAGGCGGAACATTAGTGACTACTGCACTTGGCACGACAGAGGACCCGTACGAGTACGGGGTAGCGATTATACAAGATGGACGGATTGAGCGATTTACAAAGAACCCCGCAGAGCCGAATAGTGGACACATTTCCATGGGACTCTATGTCGTAGAACCTGCTGTCCTGGAATTACTTGAGGACCGTATCCAAAGTTTTGAATATGATGTATTGACCGCGCTATCCTTGCAAAAAGAGAATAATGGTGGTATAATGAAAAACAGTCGGTTCTACGAGTGCGGGACTCTCTCCCGTTGGGAACGAGCCATTAAGGAGTGGTAAATGGACAGCGCATCGCGGGAGAAGACCCGCTATTTCTCGAAATTCGCGCTCGCCCACCTGCGGGAGATGCGAATTCTTAAAGCAGGAAAGATCCTCGGACCTGAAAGCGAAGGCTGGCGAAATGTTGCCCAGCATTGCCTAGCGGAGGCAGTCGGCGCGGATATACTGGCCGAACACCTTGGAGCAGACCGGAGCAAGGTCGTGCGCGGAACATTACTCCACGACTGGTACAAGCGCGGCGAGATTGCGGCGCGGCGCGAGCACGGTGGAATGAAAGGGTACCTTCTTTCCTCTGCGGAGGACGAGCAATTGTTGGTACGGTTCGGGGTCACGGAGGATATCATTCGCATCGCTCACGCAAATATCCCCGAGACAGAGGATCTAGGTCGTCTTGCACAACGTCCGTTGGAGGAAAAGATCATGCACTTTATGGACATGATCACCGACCAATCCTCATTCATTGAGTCCGAGGAGCGGCTGCAGAAAGTCGAGAGAAATCCTATGACCCTGGAGTTTCTCGAATCCTTTAGGCCTAGGTATGGCGGCAAGCACCTCAATGAGATCCAACGAGAGGTGCTCACGCTCGAGCAGGCGGAGTTCGAGTCCATACTCGGCATCGAGCATGGCACGCTTGTTCCCTTTCTCAACCATGAAGTGCAAAAGAGAATAGGATGAGCGCACCGAGACCGGTTCCACTCATAGCCGTCGCAGGGAGTTTACTCTTTGCGACGGTTTTTATTTTTCTAAATCGGCTTTGACCATCATTTCGACTAATTGTAAGAACGGGACTTCGGGCCGCCAATTGAGATCTTTTTTTATTTTATTGTTCTCACCAAAGAATATTTTGCCTTCGCTTGGACGGTAAAATTCTTTTGAAACCTTCACGATGACCCGTCCGTCTTCGGTCTTCCCGATTTCATTGATCCCCGTCCCGCTCCACGCAAGTTTCATACCAAGTGCTTGTGCCGCCGCTTCGACAAACTCTCGCACGGTATGAACTTCCCCTGTAGCGATTACATAATCATTCGGTGCCTTTGCCTGAAGCATCAAATACATCGCGCGTACATAGTCACCTGCAAAACCCCAGTCACGTTTAGTGTCTAAGTTCCCGAGCGTCAGACAATCAAGTGTCCCTTTTTTAATTTTTGCGAGAGAGGAGGTAATTTTACGTGTGACAAAACGTTCGTGGCGGCGAGGCGACTCATGGTTATAAAGAATGCCGGAGACCGCAAATATTCCATGATTCTTTCGATAGCCCTCTATCGCTTGATGTGCAAGGAGTTTGCCGTATGCATAGGGTTTTTTAGGATGAAAGGGTGTTTGCTCATTCTGCGGACTTTCTACCGGCTCTCCGTACATCTCTGCCGAAGACGCTTGGAAGAAACGCGTCTTCGGTGAAAGAGAGCGAACTGCTTGAAGAAACAATAGCGGCACTTCCCCACAACTTCTCACCGTTCCTATTGGGTCTTCCCACGGATCTTGAACGGTCGAAACAGAAGCGAGATTATATATTTCATCAAATTTTTTTGAAACAAGGTTACTTATAAACAAAGGATCGAGCAGGTCGCCATCACTTCGGTCAACGCCGTGTACCTCGTACCCCTTCTCCGTAAGGAACTCCGCTAAGTAGGAGCCGTCTTGCCCAGCGACCCCCGTTATGAGTGCTTTTTTCATTATTTATTACGCTTGGCCAATTCAGCGGAAACCATAATCCTTATCAGCTCTTTAAAAGTAGTTTTTGGCTTCCACTTCAATTCTCTGCGGGCCTTTGAGGCGTCCCCACGGAGATACGCGACCTCATTGGGGCGGAAGTAATACGGGTCGATCCCTATGAGAGTTCTGCCGGTTTTTGCGTCAATGCCGCGCTCTTTTCTTCCTTTGCCTCTCCACACGATAGTGATGCCTAGGCACTTGAACACTTCCTCGACTAATTCTCGGATTGAGTGCGTCTTCCCGGTGGCGATAACGTAGTCCTTGGGTTTTTTCCTCTGCAACATGCGCCATGTCGCCTCCATGTACTCCGGCGCATATCCCCAGTCGCGCTTGGCATCGAGATTGCCGAGTGTAATCTTCTGTCGAGATCCTAAACTTACTCCGACCGCTCCCATAACTACTTTGCGGGTTACAAAGTTTTCGCCGCGACGCGGGCTCTCGTGATTAAAAAGGATCCCGTTAACCACAAACATGCCGTAACTTTCGCGGTAGATGCGGGCTATCTCTGCGGCATACAACTTAGCAACACCGTAGGGACTGCGGGGATGAAATGGCGTTTTTTCGTTTTGGGGAGCTTCTTCTTTGTCGCCGCTGTAGAGTTCGGACGTTGATGCCTGATATATCTTTGCCTTTGGAGAGACAGTGCGCACGGCCTCAAGGAGCGTGAGTACTCCTATGGCATCGGATTGCGCCGTATAAAACGGTATATCAAACGACACGTGTACATGCGACTGTGCCGCGAGATTATACACTTCATGGGGTTTCACCCGGCGGAGTGTTGATATGAGAGAATGCATATCTGTCATATCTCCGTAATGGAGAAAAATCTTTTTGGAATATTTACTTTTGTGTAGATGCTCAATATTGTGCCGGTTAAAGGTGCTTGTGCGGCGGACAAGACCGTGGACCTCGTATCCTTTCTCGAGCAGAAGCTCCGCCAAATAGGAACCGTCTTGCCCGGTAATACCTGTGATGAGTGCTCGTTTTTTTGCCATAAGAAGCTACAGTAACAGAAAAAAATAATTTACGAAAGCTTGATAAAAGAAAGAATTCTTTTCGTCCGCTCGTCCCAGCTGTACGCAAGGACATCTCTTTTTGCCTGACGCGCGAACTCTTGCGCACGCTCCGGATGCTTGAGCAGTTCTTCTATCGCTTGTGCAAGTGCGCTCGGATTATCGGGAGGCACGAGCACTGCATTTTTTTCATTGAGCACCTCGCGTATGGTCGGTAAATCGGAGGCAATAATGGGTCGCCCGCCCGCCATATATTCAAACATCTTCACCGGAGACATGTTGCTTCGGTAATGCGGTGTGTCGGGAAACGGCATGAGGGCTATGTCCGCTGCCCGCTGATACAGCGCAAGCGTTGCTTGAGGTGCAAAGCCCTTTAAGATAACTCTCGACTCAACGTGGAGGTTTTTTGCCTCTTCTGTATACCGCGCAAGATCTTTTTCACTACCCCCCACCGCGACAAACAGTACCTTGGGAATATGCGAGAGTGAGCGTAGGATATCGCTGATGCCTTTGTCCTCCCCCATCGTGGTGAAGTTGCCGCTGTAGAGAATAATGGGCGAATCAGGCGGGAGTTTGAGTGATTGCCGCGCAGTGTCCTGGGGCGTATCAAGAGCGAAGGTGGCGAGTTCAACGCCGCTTGGCTCAACTTGTATACGCTCCCCCTTAAATCCCGCTGAGATGAATTTTTGCCGGAGCGCTTGTGAGATGGTGATGATGCCTTTTGCCCGGCGCGCAAGCCAAAAATACATTCTCTGTTTTGCAAACACATGGTGACACTCCAAAACACTGGGGATGCCGAGTACGGTGAACAAAAGGAACGGCGTGTCACGCGTATAGATAACCGTATCCTTCTTTTTTGTCCGCGCCAGCAGAAAAAAGACACTTATATAAAAGGTGGTATAGGCAATAAAAAACGCAAGACGGCTCGATGAAAAGCGCAATGCATCGAGTGTCGGCATATAATGGACATCAAAAGTGCGCGCAACTCCATAGGTCTCAAATAAATTCTTTTCAAACTGTGTTTTGCGGCGCGGCAATACGAGCGTTACTGTCGCACCCGCCTTGGCAAACGCTTCGCATCCCTTAACTATAGTGAGCCCGTGCGCTTTTTCTGTCGGGATCCGCGCGTTTGCTATGTAAAAAATTTTCATAGGAATTTTTGGTCTTTGAACACCAAAAACTTATAGCCCATAAAATTGCCACAGACCGATATCGGAATCGTAATAAGCACCGCTATGTTTGCCCACAAATGCGGGGAGATGCCTTGAGGTGCCCCGATGCCGTTTACTAACAACGAAATGACCCCCACGTTTACAAGAGCGACCGTGCCGGTAAGCACAAAAAAACGAATATACTCTTTGTGCGCCAAAGCGCGGTCGTGCGAATTAAATACAAAATATTTATTCCAAAAAAAGGAATGCGTGATAACAACGGCAAAAGTGACGGCAGAAAAAAGCGTGACTAAGAGGCCCTGTGTAACGCCGGAGACAAAAATAAAAAAGTTGAATATACCGAAGCTCAACAGGGTATTGAGCACGCCTATCGCTCCGTAACGTATAAACTGATAGAGGTGGTGTTTCATCCTAGAGGTTTTTGGGTATCAGGCTATAGCGTGACCATACTGTCCTGCTTATAACACTCGAAAAGTCCGGAACGTTCCTTGTACATACGTAGCGTTAAGAGAACTTCTATAAAATGTGTCGTCAGTGTATACCAAGTTGCTTCCCCGGGCAAAGAATATACGGTATAACATACACAATAATGTCAACGATTTTTGCACGATTCTACCCATGGCTGTCAGCACATTATGTGATCATCGTGGTATCTTGTGCCTTCTTGTTTCTTAACTTTTTTTCGATCCGCACACTGACAACACAGCCGGCATTTTGGTACGACGAGGGCATCAATGTTGAACTTGCGAGAAACTTTGCCTCTTCCGGAAATCTCGACATTATCGTCGCACCCAACACCTTCTCACAGGAAGGTGCATTTTTAGGGTCGACAGGATACACGACAACCGTACCACTCGCGTGGTTTTACCGACTGTTTGGGTTTGGGCTCGAGCAATCGCGCTTGTATATGCTTTTGTGGATGAACTTGCTCTTGTTGACGGTTTTTTTGTTTGCGAAAAAGCAGTGGGGCGACTGGATAGCGGTGTGCACGACAATCTTTTTTGTCACCTACCCTCCATTCTACGGCAACGGCCGGAGTGTCATGGGCGAAATACCCGGATTTTTCTTCCTACTGCTGTCGCTACAATTTTTTATAGAGAAGCGATCCACTGCGCTCGTAGGCTTACTCGCAGGGCTTGCCGCTGTCAGCAAACCATCAGTGTTCGTATTTGTACTACCGGCATATGCACTACTGTGTCTTTTTGAAAAAAAATCAATTATAGAGTCGGTAAAAAAAATATTCTTTTTGGGTCTTGGGTCCGTCGCAGCGATCATTCCTTGGATTATCTTGTACCGCGACTATGCTCTCAGTGGTAGCACCTGGCAAAGACTTGCGGAGTTTTTTGCAAACCCTTATGCATCCGCCGGTTATTCAGTGCTCGAAAATATCCAGAAAAATCTTGGCACTTTCTTTTTTACAGGAACACTGCTGTATATGCTTGCTATTGCGGCGTGTATAGCCACAGCGGCATACCTCAAGCCGGAGTGGCGTCTGGGTAATCGCACCCTGTTGCTGTTCACACTCTTGTATAGTCCCGGTGCCCTGTTCTATTACCTGAAAAGCTTTGGTTACCTGCGCTATCTTATCGCTACCCAGTTTTTACTGCTATTGCTCGTTATTCCTGCGCTTGTTGCATTGATAGAAACTATGCGTCCAAAAATCAAGAACGGTCTGCTTATTATCGGCGTTAGTGCATTGTTGCTTTTTCAAGGCGTGTATTTGTTTACCGGCGCAAAATTATTTTACTCAAACCAAGTACAAACTGCGATTACTCATGTAGAGTCTCTTTTCCCAAATTCAACATACGGGGTGATTAACGTCCCTCCCATAGCAAGCTTGCTGCCCGCTGATAGAAAATATAATTTCATTTCAACCTACGGGGTCAAAGGCACCGGCGTCAATTTTACACTGCTACCGGAGGCGGAGTTGCCTGAAATCGCATTTATTAACGATAAAAATGACCCCGCTCTTGCTCCCCTCTTTGCGCGCCGCTACATACCACTTGAAGAAAACCCTACAGGCATAAAGATTTATAGATTGCAGAAATAGCTGATACACTCAAGAAAATATGTCGGTTATTCGATTGTTAAGTTATCTACCGATAGATCTCGGCCAGGGTCAATACAAGCATTCGACAAAGGCGAAGCAAATTGCCTGGGAAAATGTTCCGCGCGCACGTGCCGGCGCGACGGCACTCGATATTGGCTGCGGAGATGGATATTGGTCGGAGATGCTCAAAAGTAAGGGCTATGCGGTGACCTCTATCGATATCCCCAACGACCATTACCCGAATGTCGATGCCGATGCCCCATACGCACACATGATAGAGATGAATGCAAACGAAAAGCTCGCATTGCCTGGCGCGTCTTTTGATATTGTGTGGTCAACCGAGGTTGTGGAGCATCTTACCGGCTACCGCACAACGCTTGCGGAGATCCAACGCTTATTAAAACCCGGAGGGCAAGCAGTGCTTACAACGCCGAACTCTTACTTTTGGCTGCATTATTTTCTAAAACTATTCGGGATGCGCAACGAGGATTGGCAAAACGAAGGTCACGTAAACTTTTTCTCTATCGACGATATTAAAACTTTTTTCCCATCGCTAAAGATGTACGGCTACTTCTTTTATCTACCTCTCATGAAGTTCCGGATCTCCCGCGGCATATCACTCCTTTCGCCTTCATTTGTCATTATCTATAAAAAGTAAAAGTCGTTCGACAGTCCATGTTTACCGAACACTAAACGCGTAGGAAAGGGGAAATTTTTCGCGCCAGGCGGGGCGTGCGGCAAGCACAAGAGCATCAAGTCCGAGAATGAGCGGAAGGAGAAATAGTTTGAAGATGCGCGGGAGAATCAACTCGGTTTGTGCATACGCGGCACACAATGGTCCGCGGCCGATAGGAGAAATAGTTATGCGGACAAATCCGGCCATTTTGAAAAGCTTCATGAGCCCCTCCCCCGTCAGGCGAGTGTAATCATGCGGACTCGGATGCACCCCAACAAGAAACGGGACGATACCCAAGAGCGTCCCGTCACGCCTTAACACGCGCCGGATGTTGCGGAGAAGTCGCTCGCGATTATGTACATGCTCAAGAACGTTAAACAGGAGCGCTGTATCAAAATGATTGTCAGGAAACGGTAAATCCCCCTTTTCGAGATCCACAAGAAAATCGGGCTTGGCCTTCGGGTCAATATCAAGCGTCGTCACGTTATGCCATCGCGCCTGACCCAAAAACCGCCAATAGCTTGCGTGCCCGTCTCCACCCACATCAAGCACACGCCCATAGGCCTCAAAATGACACACCGCGAGGTTCCCCAGTATCCGGTTAAGATCCTTCCCGCGAAGCGTCTCAACAAACAGTACATACCACGCCCGCGTCGCGAAATAATTTTTTATGTCTCCAAACAAGACATAAAGGTGATAGCGTACGATAGTGAGCTCAATTGAGAGCGGCATAGAGTTTTTAAAGCCCCATCGCAAGTACATTGCGGGTAGGCGCCAGAGGAGATAGCCAAGAATCGTCTTTATTCTGCGATATACGCTCCAGTACAAAAACGAGGAGAGCGTTCCGTATTGTGCGGTTTGGAGCTCCCGTTTTGCATAGGTATGCAAATAATCCCAGTACCTCTCCACGCGCTCGCGCGGCCAGTGGAAATTGTAGAAATTCTGCATTTCTCCTATAGGAAATTTTTTCTCATCAAACGCAAGTCGCTCGTGGACCGGTCCGCGGAAGTGCGCACCAACGCGCTCGTGCACCAGCCGCGTTTGGTAGGAAGGGTAGGTCGCTTCATGTTTTATTTCTCTACCGTCAATAAAAATACGGGTTGGCATGCGCCAAACAAAATGTTTCGGATTCGAATCCGAGACGATTGTCCTGATTTCTTCAACCGCCTCTTTTGAAAGAGTATCGTCTGAATCCATAAAAAACCGCCACGGAAGTGTCGAGGAACTCATTGCACGCTCCCTAACCCTTGCCTTGTCCATAGCACACGGGGTCTCGGGCTCGTCGGTATCGTATTGCTTAATAACGCGCGCGCCGAAGGCGCGTGCGATGTTTTGTGTTGCATCACTGGAGTTACCGTCACAGACGATAATTTCCTCAAAATCCTTCAGTGACTCCAGACACGCCGAAAGCCCCCGAGCGCTATTGAGCGTCAGTAGTGAGACCGAGCACGGAATTTTCTTTCCCTGATTATTCATAGGGAGGAGAGCGCGTCCCGCACTATAGCATCAAGCGCTTGTTGTGAAAACAACGTTTCCGAACGGCTGCGAGCAGAGAGTGACAATTCTTTGCGCCGCGAGACACTGCGAAGCTGCAGTAGAGCCTCAACAAACTCATCCGCTGTTTTCGCCGCGATAAACTCCCTGCCGCTTGCGTATGCATATCCTGCGATTGCCCGCCGTGAGGTAATGGTCGGGATACCCCTGACAATCGGCTCAAATACTTTTTGTTGCATGCCCGCCCCCATGAGAGACGGCACAAGTGCCACATCCATTGAAGAGAGAAACTCCTGAATGTTTTGCACATATCCCTCGTAGTGACATCCCTCTTGTTGTGCCGCACGGACAAGTCCATCGGGGAGTTTTGCTCCGAGAATATGAAAAGCAAATTCTCCCGGCGCGCGGCGATTAGCTTTGGGGATAATCTGGCGCAGAAAAAATTCTGCCGCTGCCTCGTTGTGGGTAACACTGTAGGAAGAACCCATAAAAAAGACATTGAGCGGCCGGTGTTCGCGGATATTCTGCAGCGGCGAAGCAAGAAATCGAGGAAGAGACCGGAGCGGCAATACCCCCGTACGACGAGCCCCGAGCTTGCGATACAGACGTTCTTCTTTTGGCGTTATTGCAAGGAGAGCGTCACTTAAACTGGCAGTTATAATCTCCCCTAAAAATTTTGGTACAAATTTCAAATAATTAAAAAGTGTATAGCCCCCTTCCTCCAAAAAATGTACCGGTTCAAAGTTATTGGAGCGGGTAATAATAGACACTCCCGCTCTTCGCACCAATCTGTAGAGCGGCCAAAGGTATGTGTACTCAAACCATACGACATTAGGGCGAAATTCTTTGAGCTCTCTTGCGAGGGCCGCCCGGATTCCCGGCTCTGCATATTCGTACGCCGCGCCATCAAAGTAGAGCGGGTTGCGGAACTTTCCAAGAAATTTCCATACGCGCTCGCTTGGGGAAAGTTTTCGGTTGCTGTAGCGATACGGAACAGGCACGACTCTCACCCCCATCTCGCGCGCAGTGCGCTCAATGGCGCCCCGGTCTGCCCACTCCACTATCTTTGCAATAATCACGACCTCGCAGCCCAACCGCACAAGTTGCCGAATGCCATCCGCCCTGTCCATCTGCTCCGCCCCACTCTCAATTACAGGGAAGCTCGGGCAAACCATGAGCACGCGTTTGTTCACAGGGTTAGACATAAAGGCCAAGAATTTTTGGTACAAGCCGCACGAGTGAGTGCCGCTCTTTAACGATCGTTGTCCGATCCCGACTTTCCCGCTCGACTTTCAGTTCCTTTGCGATAGCTTCGGGTGTTGCCGGTACGATTTGTACCGGATAATCCCTGTATACATCACTTGTCGTAACAACCGCGACATCTGTTGCAAGAGCTTCGAGGACCACTTTGTCCAAACTCCCGGTTTCACTCGTGTGTATCAAGAAGGATGCTTTCCGGTATTCGTCGCGTAACTGCCCTTGTGTAAGGCCGCCCAGAAAATGTACACGGGGCTTAATTGACTGCACAAGCGACTCAAGTATTTTACGCTCCGGCCCTTCCCCTATGATATAGAGCTCTCTGTCTGCAAGTACTGCGGCGCGAATAGCCAAATCGTGCCTCTTGCTGGGCGAAAGTCTTCCAACTGAAAGTATCGCGTCGCCCCGTACAGTATTCGGGTCTGAAGTAAAAAAATCAGTGTCTATGCCGTGTCCGAGAACGGTAACTTTTTTGCTCTTGAGGCGAAAACTCTCTTTTGAGGCTGTTGCGACGGCGTGTGCAAGTAGTGTTGCTATACGTAGTGCAAGCGTCACACTTTTGTGCGTATACCACAGCACTATTTTTTTATTCCACAAACGCCAAAATATGCCCCCGAGCACCACATATTCCGGGCTCATATGCACAAAGACCGCATCATGCTGTTTTCGAAGCACTACGATATACCGCAATGCCCGGATCCATCGCATCAACCGCGGAGTCCCTTTCTCTTTACCGAGAGAATGTACTTCAACATTTTTGGGGAGAGCGTGCTCCCCTTCCTGTAAACATATGACGACCACTTTCTCACAGTGTTTTGCAAACTCTTCTAACCAGCGGTGAAAAAACCCTAAGTCCGGGTCATTGCGATCGACGGTCTGCGTGCAAACTAAAAGACGCATAGTTACTCACCGTAAACTCCGCTCAGCAGATCGGTGTCTTTACCGCTTGTTTTAAGCAGTTCGATATTTTTTTGCTCAAGAGCAGCGAGCACTGCGAGACCTTTAGTATCTTTGGGCAGAAGTTTTTTGTAGAGCTCCCGGAAGGCCGCAAAGTCCTTAATGAAGCACCCCCCACCCGCACCACGGCCGGTCTTATGCACCGGCTTGCCGTAGCGATTGGCGACATAGGGATCATGGTCAAGTGCCTCACGCACCTTCTCCCAATCGGCACTGAGTGTCTGTGCCGTGTCGTATAAAACGTTTGCAAGTATTACTTGAAAATATCCGTTGAGGTTGTGCGAATATTTGATGAGCTCGGCTTCAGTCGAGGTGCATATCTGGACAAAAGGAGCCTCAGGTAAGACCGTTAGCACTTTCTGTGCCGCTGCGCGATGCACCTCGTCATCAACGGAAAGTCCAACAATATTGGAGAAGGGATGTGCCGCATCGTACGCCGCGCTTCCCTCACTCAAGAACTCCGGCGCGTACAGCACAACTATGCCCGGATTTTGTTTTTGTAACTCTACCGTGCTTCCCGGGAGTACTGTCGATTTGATAACCGCTATTTTCCCCTTCCCGATGAGCGAGAGTGCCTCCTGCACGATACCGGGGTCAAAACCTTTGGGAGTAGTCGGTGTCGGCACCGCAACAAATACAATATCGCACTCTTTTATTTTTTCTTTGTTCATGCGGTACGGCTCCTCAAGCGCGTAGCGCACGGTTTGATACCCGCGTTCTTCGAAATTGTCCGCATAGTTCTTCCCTATCCAACCCTGTCCGATGAATCCGATTGTCATATAAGAGTATTTTTCCAATTTTGCGCCCACGCTTCTTTATTAAGCAGGGGTAATTGTATCGCACCTCGTGCTCCTGAGCGAAGTATTTCGGCAACGCCCACGGCTATTTCCGAGTGTGCTTTCACTGTAGCGCCCGCCTCTTTTGCAATACCCACATCGGGCGAGACGACCGGCACCCCCGCCGCAAGGGCCTCTACAATGCTTACGCCGTAGCTTTCGTGTTTAGAGGTCGAGAGTACCACATCAGCTGTCGCGAGATAGAGGGCCGGGTCCTGCCAGCCCGGAAATTCAATCGGAAGTCCCTGCGCCCGCTCTCGCAATTTCTTCTCCGTACTTCCACTACCGAGCATCACGAGTTTTGCATCCAGCGTCTCTCGGATTTTTTCAAACACTTCAATTGCGTACATCGGATCTTTCTCGGGCTCAAAGCGCCCTATCCATAGGATTGTTTTTGTATCGTGTGGTTGGCGCGCAATATTTTGAAAACGGCTTACGTCAACAAAAACAGGGAGTACACGGACCGGCACTTTGATACTCATACTCTCCACTTGTTTTTTTATTCTTTCCGACACCACTCGCACCGAATCGGCACGGCGCAGAACAATTTGCGCAAGAACACGGCGAACGAAAGGTTGCGCCGAGAGATCTGTGTGCACCTGGACATTGAGTTTCGCGCCCATGCGGCGCGCTATTAGCCATCCTATAAATCCGCGCCAAAACGGGTCTTGAGCGGTTACGACGTCAAATCTCCCGCTCGCAACGCTGGGCCACAGCGCACCGCGACCCCAATACACAACCACGAGTGTTTCCACCTGTGCCCGCTGTAGTGCAAAACGCGGGCTTGTGGCAAAGTTTTTATCACCGGTGATCATGAGAACTTTCATATAGTTTGCAAAAGGTCGATCAATTTGCCGAGCGTAGTATCGATCGAAAAGCGGGCTACTTTGATGCGGGCTTCCTCCGCCCGCGCACGGGCTGTCTCTCTATCCTGTTCTATTTTTTTGAGCGCGATATGTAGCGCATCGTCGTCTTTAGGCGGAATAAGCAACCCTTCGATGCCGTCGGTAATAAGTTCCGGATTGCCCCCCACAGCAGTCGCCACTATCGGCGTACCGAGAGACATGGCTTCCAGGAGCACGTGCGAGAGACCTTCGTAGGTTGAGTTGAGTACAAAGACATCGGCGGTTTTAACCCAACCGAGCGCTTGAGCGCGCGGAAGACCGTCTGCAACAAACAGATGCCAGCTTGGCTCCCGCCCAATGACGCGGGCAAGACCCTCAAACCCTTTCCACGGCACCTTACGCCCGACTGTAACAACTAAAAATCCGTTCGAGCGATTTTTGGGAAGTTCAACAGGCACCGGGAGCGCGATTCCGTTATATATAAGAACTGGCACCACCCCCCAACCAGAAACTATGTGCCGCATATACTCGCTCGGCACCACTACTGACCGTGCACTCCGTACAACAAATTTCTGCAGCGCGCGCAACACGCCAACCCGCCAACCATAGCTTTTGGGCTGAAACTCATCAAGAGAATCCATGACTCCCCACCGCCCCGATGCCTGCTCCCACGCGTAATCTCCCGGGACACGCACGATAAACTTCTTACCCAAGACGTGTGCGGCAAGTGCCGCCGGAAACCCAACGCTTACGGTGTCCTGCGCGAATATCACGTCAACCTTGCGCGCGAGCATAAGGCATTTCCATACATATACGAGATGACGGATCCCTTTTGGGAGGGACCTCACGGCGCGAAACGGTAGCACAGATACCCCAATCCCCCGAGCAGGCAGACGTTCTTCAAGTAATTTAGTATATGTCGCGGGCCCGCCAGTTTCTGGCGGATAGAGTCCGGTTGCTATAAGTATGCGCATGTAGTCATAGTGTATAACCTTCGGTCCAAACTACCAGTTACAATGAGCATATATGAAAGTAGTCGTAACAGGTGGGGCGGGATTTATCGGCTCACATCTGGTCAAAGCTCTTCTTGAGCGTGGAGATGAGGTACACGCGGTGGACAACTTGGCGGGAGGGAAGCGAGCTGATCGCCTGCACAAGGGAGCTGTGTATCATGATACGGATATCCGCGACACAGGGGCACTCGATACTATTTTTTCCGGAGCACAGCTTGTGTTCCACACAGCAGCGCTTCCCCGCGTGCAGTACTCTATAGAACATCCTGAAGAAACAAACGACGTCAACATAGGAGGCACCTTGCGTGTGCTTATAGCAGCGCGTGATGCAGGGGTTAAACGAGTAATATACTCCGGTTCCAGTTCTGCCTATGGAGACCAAGAGGTTATGCCGCTTTCTGAAGACATGCCCGCGCGCCCGAAAAGCCCATACGGACTGCAAAAACACGTGGGAGAGCTGTATTGCCGGGTGTTCAGCGAAGTATACGGGCTCCAAACCGTATCGCTGCGCTTCTTCAATGTATATGGCCCTGCGGCGGACCCAAACGGCGCTTATGCGCTCGTGGTCTCAAAGTTTATAAAGCAAGCGTTAGAGGGTAAACCCCTTACCATCACCGGCGACGGCGAACAGACACGTGACTTCACCCATGTGAGTGATGTCGTTCGCGCGAACCTGCTTGCGGCAGAAAGCCCGCTCGTTGGAAAGGGCGAGGTCCTTAATATTGGTGCAGGGCGTCCGGTATCGATTAACACACTAGCACAACTCATTGGTGGTAAAACTGTCCATATCGAGGCACGACTTGAGCCAAGACACACGGCGGCAGACATTACGCGTGCACAAACACTCCTTGGGTGGAAGCCTGAAATCTCTATTGAGACAGGCATCGCCGAGCTCAAAACACTTGCTAAGCTATAGAACCTTTTTAAACACCCGCTCTTGCATCTTACCTGCAATCAAGTTCCAATCATAGTTTTCAAACACAAGTTTCTGCGCATGTTCTGCCACTTTTTTTGTTTGTTCGGGGTTGTTGAGAATTTCTTGAACCGCTTGTACGATTTGCTCCGGCGAATCTGTATCAACCGCAAAACCGGTCTGCTCTTTTCCAGGATTTCTCTTTGCATCATATAGAAAATCGGCAATGCCTCCCTCTTGTGTTGCAATGACCGGAATTCCCGCGGCCATCGCCTCAATAAAAGAGCTACCCATTCCTTCCGAACGGCTGGGGCGCACGAATATAGTTGATGCTTGAAGATATGCCGGGAGTTCTTTGTGTGTTATGTGTCCCAAGAACCGCACGCGACTTGCCACCCCGAGCTCTTTGGAAAGTTTTTTAAGCTTTATTTCTTCAGAGCCTTCGCCGAGCACCAAAAAATGAACGGCAGGAAGTTCCGGCAGAGCACGGAGCACGTCATCAATCGCGTTTTTATGCGCCAAACGCGAGGTTGTTATAAGAATTGTTTCATTCTCGCGGATATTTAACGTCTTGCGTACTTCAAAACGCTCTTGTGGTTTAGCAAAACGCTCTATATCTACCCCGTTGGGAATAACTTCAATTGGTCCTTTGTAATCAAACGTGCGAGCCCAACCGAGGAGATATTGCGATATGGTTTGGATGACTGTCGCGTGGCGAAAGCCATATCGCAGAAGCGGCATGAGAAGCCGTATATAGAAACGCTTAAAGACTACTTCAAACGGATCGCCATCTTGGAGGGTGAGCACGTAGGGGGTCTTCACACCAATTGGGCGTGAAAGTACGAGGGGAAAAACCATATAACTCATCATCGCCCACACAGCGTCAAAGTGGTGCTTTCGATGCAGCCGGGCCGCTGCAAACGCGGCGATCGGCACAAAAAGAATTTTGGAGAAATACGACGCCCCCCCGCCTACCCTATGTACGTACACATTGCCTATCTTTTCTCTCCGCGGCTCGTTGCGAAAACGCAGGGTGATCAAATGAAATTCAATATCCGCAATGCGGTCAGTGATTTCTTTAATAGCAATCTCCGCTCCCCCCACATGGGGAAAGTACGCGAGCGAAAAAATAAGAACTTTTTTCATATAACGCTTCGTATATAGTCGGAAAGTTTTCGTTTTGGTGCCCAGCCGAGGGCCTCGGATTTTGCGGTGTCAAGAACTGAATCCATGCGGTTGCCTTTACGCCCAGGAAGCATCACTATTTCTCCACCAAACATTTTGGCGACTTCAAGTATTGAATAGGATTCCGAGGCGCCAAGACCAAACTCGTCTCCGATCCCCCCTTTTCCGACCAACATGAGACCATCTACTATATCGTCTACGTGCGTAAAATTTCTTTTTTGTGTGCCGGGAGAAACCACCGTAAGCTTTTCTCCGGCTTGCTTTTGGCGCCGGAATGTTTCTATCAGAGTGCCGTACTCGGATGCCGGCCTCTCGCGCGGGCCGTACACGTTATAAAAATAAGTGACAGCATACGGGAGTTCGTACCATGCTCCATAATTTTGGACGAGCTCGGTGTTGCTTGCTTTTGCCCACGCATACGGACTCTGGAGGCGGCCGAGGCCTCCATCGCCAAATTTGGTGGAAGAGCCCGCGTAAATGAGCTTGCACTTTTTTGAGCGCCAAAATTCAACGACACCGAAGGTGCCATCTTTGTTGAGATTCCACACTAACGCGGGTTCAGTGAGCGAAATTTCCACCCGCGAGTACTCGCCAAGGTGGTAGATAATGTCGGGCGTTTCGGGAATATGTTTTGCAATATCTTTTGTGTGGCCCTCGCGGTACTCAACCCCCTTTATGTGGTTATCTTTGGAGCCGGTAAAATAATTATCAAGCGAAATAACCCGGTGCCCCTCGCCTGCGAGCCGTTCACAAAGATGCGAACCAATAAAACCGGCACCACCGGTTACCACAATAGTTTTCATTCGTTTATTATTTCAAACTCATCTGCAGAGGAGAAAGTTGCTCTTTGCATTTCAGAAGTTCGTGCATAAAAGACGGCTGCAACACCAAGAACAATAATCGCCACGAGACCGAGTGCGTAGGCCATAACCGTTGATTCTGCTTGAGGCATCTCGCGCGATGTGAACACAGCGGCCTCCTGTTGTACCTTTTGTTTTGGCTCGGTAAGCGGCAAGGGCGGCGATGTCTCAACGGCGGAGCTTGCGGGAGCAGACCTCGGCGGAGCCGGCGAAACAACCGGTGCAGACGGCGGGAGCGGCTCAACACTGCCGACCGTTATCTGCTCTTTAATAGCCGCAAAGGTGACTGTACCAATGCCTTTCACCTGCATAATATCTTCTACTTTTCTGAACGGGCCATTGTACGTGCGATAGTCGATGATTGCTTGCGCTTTTACTTCGCCAATGCCATACAGCTCTGTTAGCATCGCCCTGTCGGCGGTATTGATGTTTATAAGATCGGCAGCATAAAGCGGCGTCCACGCGCAAACCAACAGCATAAGCGCCCAAACAATAAAGAGAGGGGTGTTGCTACTCTTCGGTTTCATCGACCGCAAGCATCTCACGAAGTACTTTTTCTGGCAACTCCGCGGGCTTCCGTTGCGAAGGAGAAGCTTGGGGAGCAAAAGTCTGGCCGTCCGGGGAACGGAGATCCGAGGACTTTTGCGAAGCAAGTTTCTCCGAAGCATTGGGAGCAATTTTGCCGAGCGCCTCCTTAAGGTCTGGGGCGTGCCCTGTGCCACTGGAGGAGTTATTTTTTACTACTTGTTGAAGCGCCTCGCGTAAGCTGGTAGCCCCGCCAAGGGGTGGGCGCTCGGGCTTCTCCTTCGTGGAGTGATGATGGGCTTCGTTCTTCGGCTTGTGGCTGGGAGGAACTTCCTGGTGCCTTGGAAGTTCCTGTGGGGGGGTATGCTGGGGGACCACCAGAGAAGGAATCGGCGTTGTGTGTACCAGCATTCGATGAACAGGAGTCTCTCGCCGCGGTTCTGCATGTTTATCCTTCTTTACCACAACACGGGGCGCTTCTCTATCATTTTCGTGCCACTTAGCGATTGAAGCTTCCACTTCCGCGCGGGGTTTGCTGAATTGCGTGCGGGAACTTTCTATAACTTTCGCGACAAATTTTTGCGGCGGCGGGTCAAAGGGTGGAAGTGCTGTCGCAGAGAAGGGCGGTGATCCTACCCCATCTATCATGAGGGTTAGGTACAGCTGATACGCGCCGAGGTTCACAAGGTCGGTCGCCTCAAATTGCGGGGCAAATATCACTTCCAGGGTTTCCGCGTCAAAAGGCCCGACACGGAAAGCGACGGTCGTGCCGACATTCCCGAAGACCGCGTCGCGCACCTCTTCTTCCATCTGCTCCACATACTGGTGCGCGATAATGAGGTTCAATTTATATTTGCGCGCCTCCGAGAGTATGTCCGCAAAACTCTGGTTGGCGAAACTCTGAAACTCATCAACATAAAAATAGAATGAGGGCAGGTTTTTCATAACCTGCATTGAGGCGTCCGCACGCGACATCGCCGCCAGGTAAATTTTGGTGACCAACATTGAGCCGAGGAGTGTCGCATTGACTTCCCCCACCCGGCCCTTCGAGAGGTTCATGATGATGATCTTCTTTTCATCCATCATCTTGCGGATATCGAAGGATGATTTTGGCTGGCCGATAATATTGCGAATCAAGGGGTTGTTGGTAAACTGTCCGACTTTGTTTTGTATCGCAGGAGTCGCCTCTTGGGTATAGCGGTCAGTGTAGACGGCAAACTCCTCGACCCAAAAGGCCTTTACGGTCGGGTCTTTCACATTTTCAACCACTTTTTTACGGAATATTTTATTAACGAGCATGCGATTAACATCCAAAAGTGTCGCGTCCGGATACTCCAAAAGCGCGAGGAGTGTGTTTGAAAGGATATACTCCATGCGTGCGCTCCAGGCATCCACCCAAATTTTTCGGAATGCGGAGAGAAGCCCCGAGACAACCAAGTGCCGCTTGTCGTAGCCGACATCCTCCATGACGTTGAAGGCAATGGGGTGCTCCATATCAAACGGAGCAAAGTACACCACATCTTTGATGCGGTGCTCGGGCACGTACTCCATTATTCTGTCGGCAGTCGAGCCGTGCGGGTCAATGAACGCGAGCCCTTCGCCGTTGCGGATATCCTGGATTGCCATGTTTTCCAGCAAGGTGGATTTGCCCATGCCGGTCTTTCCGATGACATACATGTGACGCTCCCTATCTTTGCGCTTGATACCAAAGGGGGTGTTCGCCCCGCGCGAGTTCGTCGAGGCAAAATAGGTTATTTTCGCGGGATCTTCCTTCACTTCTTAATTATACTCTCTATTGCACGGTTGCGGTTGCTGAAAGTACCGAGCGGAGCGAGGTATATTTGTTGGCCGCATCCCAAAAGAGGTACGACTCAATCCCCGCATCGTTTGTGGCTTCTATTTGGGCGCTGACCATCTCGGGCGAGTAATGGACTGGGTAATCAAACCCCTGTAGCCAGGGGATGACTTTGCCGGAGTATACGGGTTTCTCGTAGAGCTGGGGAGAGGTGGAGGCGATCGGAATGAACGCAAAACTCGGCTGTCGAGTAGTGGTCGCTACTTCCCGTAGAACGGCTCCCACAAGCGAGGTATACACAACTTTGTATGGGTCGCTGTTTACATCTGCAAGTCCCGTGAAGCCATTGTTGTAATGGGAGGGATAGACCATCGGGTAGATGTAATCGAAATACGGCAACCCCCGCTCAAGTACTTGACCGATACCGAGATCATCTTGGTGGACGGTGACATACCCAAACAAGTCGGCAGACAAGACAGGGACTTGTCCCGAGCTTATCGAGGGAGAGCGCAAGTTTTCGGTGAGATATTTATAAAATTCCTCAAGAGCTTGCGCTTTGCTCTTGCCCGCACTCCAAGTGTAATCAGCTTCTGCCATATTGCCGTCGGAGGGAAAACGTATGTAGTCGAAATTAAGTTCATCAAATCCAAGTTCGTAAGATTCTTTTCCAAGCTCAACCATATAGTCCCAAAAGGGCTTCGCACCTACATCGACAAACGCGAGTCCTTTGTGATCCTTCCACACACCACCGCTCTTTTTTTGTACGGCCTGTTCGGGGTGAACGCTTGTATAGTGGGGGTCCTGAAACACAGTGATGCGTCCGATGACATAAATATTTTTTGCATGGAGACGCTCCACAAACTCTTTCATATCGGAAGCCCCGCACTCATCTGAAACCGCGCCCGCGAGTATCGCATTCTCGGTTGGGAAAGCAATGCCACCGGAAAAATCTTTAATATCGATGACGACTGCGTTGAGTGCGGTGTCGTCGATAAATTTTACGAGCGAGTCACGGAAGGAGGGTGTCCCTGCAACGCACTGCGACATATAAATTGCCTTCAGCGGTTTCGGGGTCGGGAGATGCTGTACGTATGGTGCGGCGACAACATTAGGAGAACTTGTTGCACCCAAAATATTCGCGGAATATGAAACCGAGAGAAGCGTGGGGAGCGTAACATATGCAAGTGAAACAACTGCAACAACAGCAACAGTCGCCGCCACCGCGTAGGACAGAAAATATTTAATTGAGAGGGGTGAGTCGGTTTCTTTGCTCATGCGAGACATCTGGGTTTGCGGGGGCGCCATTTTCTACAAAGTGATGGCGGGGGGTCCTCCGCGAGCCGCCCGAGAGTGCTTCGGCCCGCAAAATAAATCCTATAACAATAAGAGCGATGCCGGAGAGTACAATAATCGCCGTGCGCCAGGAACCGGGGATCCCGAGTTGGGTGGTAATGACGACCAAGCCACCAAGTGCAATAACAATAGCTTCCTTAGACATACAACAATACTACCTGCCTTCTACAATTACGACAAACTCCCCCCGTTGTTTTTCTGGCGTCAGCTTTTGCAGGAGCTCCTGCGGCACGTCAACAAGATGCTCCTCGTATATTTTGGTAAGCTCGCGGAAGAGGCCAACTCGACGCCCGGGTGAAGCTTTGGAAAGAGACGTCAGGGTCTTGAGGATCCGGTGAGGTGACTCAAAAAATATACTTGCCCGTTCATCCTTTGCGATAGACGCAAACAATTTTTCTCTTCCTTTTTTGGGAGGGAGAAATCCGTAAAAAGTGAAGCTCGGTGCCTTGAGGCCTGCAACTGCAATCGCCGCCGTGAGCGATGAAGCCCCGGGGATCGTCTCGATTTTTGTTCCACTCTCGCGGGCGTTTGAAACAATCTCAAGCCCCGGATCGGAGACCCCAGGGACCCCCGCGTCCGATACCAACGCCACATGCTTGCCCGCCTCCAGAAATTTTTCAATCTGTTTAAGATTAACCGCAGGAGTTTTGATACCAAAATGGGACAGGAGCTTGCGCGTCATCCGCGTGTCTTCGCACGCGACATAATCCGCTTCTTTTAAAATACGGAGCGCGCGCAGAGTGATGTCTTCAAGATTCCCTATCGGGGTCGCAACGACAGAAAGTTTACCAACCATGACTTCAACACCCTAGCACAATTCAGAAAAATATTGTATGTACATGAGTAGTCGTTGGCTCTTGCGCAGGAGATTTGTGCATGAACTCCTTAACCGGCAACAAGGTATCCGAAGAGGAACGGGAGAAGATGCGCCAACAGTGGCGCAAACAGGTGGAGTTTGCCTGCCGCACATGCGGAGGAAGTGCCTATGCAGAGCGCGAGGGGTCCTGCCGATGGGGGTGCCCCAAGTGCGGCTTCTCCACTTTCACCCCTTCTCTGTTCTTCAAGGAATCGGCTGTCGCCTAGCGCGATAGCTGAGAAAGGCCGCTCGCAAAAGCGGCCTTTTTCTTTCCCCCGCCCTCGCGTATACTGCGGGCAGATTCGATCTTCTCAAAACAAAGGGCAACCACATGTGCGGATTCTTCGGCATTTACAACAAAAGGAAAGCTGCCGAGTTGGCCGTCATTGGTCTCCACGGCATTCAGCATCGAGCACGAGAATATGCAGGAATCGCCTCAAGCGACGGGTTCAATATCTTTCGAGAAGTCGGTAACGGAATCGCCCGCGAAGTCTTCGCCGATACCGATAAACTCAACCGTTTACATGGTCGGCATGCTCTCGGGCATGTGCGTTACTCGACCACACTTCGGCAGGAGAACGATCGATATCGCGACAACACCCAACCGGTAATTGGTTGGTATAGCGGGCGGAAATTCGCACTCGCTCACAACGGGAATCTCACAAATCTCGATGAGCTTCGCCAACTGCTGCACGATCGACCGATGGAAACCACGATGGATACTGAATTCATCGTTCGTCTTATTGAGCAGCACGATACCGGAAAACTAGAATCCGATCTCGCGCGGGTTTTTGGACTGCTCCGAGGGAGTTACGAGCTTGGTATTCTCTTTCCGGACCGTCTTGTTGCCGTGCGGGACCCCCAAGGAAATCACCCTCTCTCTATCGGCAAAATGGAAGAGAGCTTCTTCATCTCATCGGAAACTACCGGCTTCAGCGGCGTGGGTGCACAGTTTGTCCGCGACGTGGAACCTGGAGAAATGGTCCTGATTGAGAACGGAGGAATCTTCTCTCGACGTTTTGCCAAGGCAACACCGAAAAAATGTCGATTCGAGGGAAATTACTTCTCCCACCCCGCGAGCCTTATCTTTGGCGAAGCGGTCGACGACTATCGTATCCGTTTAGGGCGTACCCTTGAGCAGTGTTGTCCAGCACTTGGTGCTGACATCGTAACTCCTGTGCCGGACAGCTCTAACTACATCGCCATGGGATATGCTGAAAACCAACGCTCGGGCATATACCGTCCAGTTATCGTCCGCAGTCATTACGGACGTTCATTCATCGCTGCGACACAAGTGGAGCGTGATGAAACGGTGGCACTCAAGTTCCACTTTACTGGGCATGCGATCAGGGGTAAAAGTGTGGTAATCGTGGACGATTCCATAGTCCGCGGCACAACACTCACCAAGGTTATCGCGGAGATACGTCGCTACGAACCACGCGAAGTACACGTCCGTAGTGGTACGCCGATGATTAAGTACCCCTGCGTCTACGGCATCGACATGCAGGAGAAAGAGAGGCTTATTGCAGCTACCCACACGAATGCAGAAATCTGCAAAAAACTAGGGGCGGACAGTGTTGAGTTCCTCCCGCTCGATGTTCAAAAACAAATGTCCCCTAACCCAGAGAGTTTCTGCTTTGCTTGCATGGACGGCAGGTACTGGCATTAGCAAAATGGGCGAGGCCGCGGTTTCCCGCGGCCTCTTCACTTTTTAAACGACGGGGATTTCGTTAAGGTTTCAGGGTTTGTCCTGAGCCTTACGAAGGGCCGCTTCTCCTGCTTTATAAATATCCCCCGCTCCCATAGTGAACACAACCGTATCAGAGGAAAATGTTTTAAGCTTTTGAGCAGCCTCCTCAAGCCCCCCGAGGGCAGTTGCCTGTCCTCCTCTTTTATTAGTGGCTTCCGCAAGCGCGGTATTTGAGACGGTCCCGTCGTACTCCTCGCGAGCGGCATAGACCGGCAACACATAGGCCTCGTCCGCCCCGGCAAGTGCCTCGGCAAAATCCTGAAACAAATCCCGAGTACGGCTGTAGAGGTGAGGGTGGAAGAGCACGACTATTTTTTTGTTAGGGAACTTCTCTTTTGCCGCCTCAATGGTTTTCCTTATCGCAGTCGGGTGGTGTGCGTAGTCATCGTAAAGCAGGGCGCCTCCCGGTAGCACTCCTTTATATTCAAACCTCCGCCAGGAGCCTTTAAATAATTTCAGGGATTTATCCATATCCGCTTCAGAAATATCGGGGGCGATGGCCCGCGCCGCAGCCTTCGCGGCGCGGGCGTTTTCTTTATTAAACTCACCCGGCACAAGAAGCTCCGGCACCGATTCATTTCCGTATTGTTCCTTTTCTATCACAATTCTCGCCTGTCCTCTTGCTTCGTTAAACGCTACGGCGAGTTCCTCCGGAGATTTGAAGTAGTCGGTGTGGTCCCACTCGATATTGGTAATGACAAGCACTTCGGGACAAAAAGTGAGGAAGTGCCTTCGATACTCGCACGCCTCAACGACGACAATGTCACTCTTGCCGGCGTGGAAATTGCTGCCAAAGTCTGTAACAATACTCCCCACAATAACTGTCGGGTCGAAACCGGCGTCAATTAAAATTTTGCCGAGCATGGCGGTTGTCGTCGTTTTACCGTGTGTGCCGGAAACCGCCACTACCCTTTTGCCTTCAACCGCTTTTCCCAATGCTTCAAAATAAGAATGTTCCGGAATCCCGAGTTCTTTACCGCGAGCGCGCTCCGGATTCTCTGCCGGCACCGCATCGCTATAGACCAGCAAATCCGCATCCGGAGGAACCTGTTCCGTTTTTTGCTCGAGACATACCTGAATCCCCTTTTTTGAGAGCATGTCTGTTGTGGGCGACGACGCTCTGTCAGAGCCCGAGACACGCGCGCCTTGTGCGGCATAAAACTGGGCGAGTGCCGACATACCAACACCGCCAATCCCGACCATGTATATTTTTTTACTGTTCATTGGCAACGAGTGCGTTAAATTGTTCTCCACGATCGTACTCATTTTTAAACATCCCGAAGGAGGCAAAAGCAGGGCTAAAGAGCAAAATATCGCCTGGTTGAGCCAGTTTAAAGGCATCCTTCACAGCGTCAACGACAGTATGATATATCATACTGTCGCGCAGATCGTTTTTAATCCGGTCGGTACCAGTGCCTGCAAGCAAGAGTACTTTTTTACAATATTTTGGAATCTCCTGAAGTAACTCTCTCATATCAAGCCTCTTGTCTGCCCCGCCCAAAATCAGAATAATATTCTGATTTTGCCCTGAGTCCGATCGAAGGGCACGCAGTGCCGCAATAGTGGCTTCCGGTACTGTCGCGGTCGTATCGTTGTATACTTTGACTCCGCGAATTTCTTTTATTAACTGAAGACGCCCCGGGACCCCTTCAAACGACTCGATGCCGTGTTTGCTGTGCTCCTCTTCAATACCAAGCATCTGTGCTACGGCCAAAGCTATCCCCGCGTTGTAGCGATTGTGCTCACCCGGAATCTTCAATACCCATGTGAGGGGCAGGTCGCTCCCTCTCGCCACCGTCAGGTGCGCTTTGATTGCCGGTTGGTACCCATATTTCTTTATAAACGGTGCTGCCTGCTCTCCCACAATTAAAAAATCGTCTGCCTTCTGATTCACAAAAATATTCGCCTTGTCGGCAAAGTATGCGGCGAGATCATCGTGATAGTAGTTCAGATGATCCGGCATAAAAGTAGTAAAGACCGCCACGTGAGGACTTGTGTGCGCTTCGCCAAACCCCTGCAGCTGCCAGGAATCAAGTTCCAAAACCGCGATCGCGTCTTGGGTAACCTGCGGAAGAAGCGCGAGAGTCGAGACACCGCGCACATTACCACCCAAAAGCATTTTTCTGCCGGCAGTTTTGAGAATATGTGCAATAAGGTGCGCAACCGTTGACTTGCCGCGTGTCCCGGTAACTCCGACCGTTGAGATACCGGAGAGTTCGGCAAACAAGTCAGCGCTCATTCGAACAGGAATATTATTTTTGCGGGCTTCGGCGATAAAGGGCGAGTTAAGCGGCACCCCCGCGGCTTTTATAATCAAATCGCGGTTTTGAAAATCCTCAAACCGGTGGCCGCCAAGATGATAGGTAATATTCGGAAATGCTTCGAGCTGGCTTACGGAAGATCCGAGCTCTACTGAAGGCTTAAGATCAGTCACTATAAGGTCGGCTCCGCACTCGGCAAGAAAACGTGCGTCCCCCACCCCGCGCCCCAAAAGACCCAACCCCATGAGGGTTATCCGCTTGCCCTCAAAAAATGCCTTATATGCTTCCATTTCGCTCTATCATGCGATACTTGAGGCATGTACGTCAAAGTGCGGGTGAAGGCGGGGGCAAAAAAAGAAACGGTGCTTGAGGTGTCTAAAATTCATTTTGAGATCGCCGTGCGAGAGGAAGCAAAACAAAACCTCGCTAATAAACGCGTTATTGCGCTTGTTGCCGGACACTTCCGCGTGCCTATTAAGCAGGTGCGCATCGTGAGCGGGCACCGAAGCCCTTCAAAAATACTTTCCTTGCCTGGTTGATTGAAGAAAGAGAGTATTTGGTATATACTCGTGATGGAAGTGTTTTTGTATTGCGTGAGCGGTAAAATTGGAAGTCAACCCAAACAAAGAGGCGTGGAACGATGACAATAAAGAAGGTTTTTCCCATGGACAAAGCCTCGCAGATGCCCAGCCACAAGCGTCCGGACACTATGCTCAGCCGAGACGCCGGCATCAACAACCCCACCAAAGTGCCGGGTCAAGCCCATCTTGATTCTGACGACCAGGGAGGCGCCCCTACCATCACCTCACGCTGAACCATAAGTACCGCGCCGCATCAAAACCCCCGGAAATCCGGGGGTTTGCTTTTAGAAAAGTTTTTGTCCGTGAGCGCTCCAGCGTTGATGGAGATAGATAGCGGAGACAACATACAGGCCGGCGACAACCACAAACACAATGTAGTTTGAACTAATTGACATGCCGATGTTTTGGCCAAGGAGCCCCACAAACCCCAAATTGAGACCCGAGACCACCATAACCGCAAAGGCGGCGCTGTCCCACGTATCTTTTTTCCCAAATAATGTTCTGTGCTCCGCCCAGCGATAGAGAAGATATGCCGCCGAGAGGCCCGAAATAATCCAACAGAGCTTGAGGCCGAGTAATACCAAAGGAAGAGCCCCGGGAATGTTTACCGCCAAAGACAACGCCGGCGGCACCCCGCCGATAAATAATGCAACCGCCGCTATGAGTAACCGCACCTCCGACCACACAAAACTCCACCACAGAAGCTTATCGTGATTCATAATGCCCTCAATTATACATCCAAACCTGAAGCCCTCATGAATGTGCGGGCAAGAGTTATGGGTGCCGGAGAGAGGATTTGAACCTCCAAGCCCTTGCGAGCACTACGACCTGAACGTAGCGTGTCTACCAATTTCACCACTCCGGCGATGCACGCATTGTAGACATTTCTAACTATTCAAGCAAAGATTGCTTGACAGCCGCGCAGTCGTCGAACATGGGTAGGTTTTTTAATTCTTCTTTTGGGACCCACTGCCATTCCTCTACCTCAGTAGGATCAATAACGAGATCGAGGGTGTCACAGGTGCAGGTATACGCGATAAACACCTGATGCATATTGCTTTTGTAGTGAAAGGAGGGTTCGACTCGAAACGGTTTTACATTTTTAATATCAAGACCAAGCTCTTCCTTAATCTCGCGAACTATCGACTCTTCAGGAGCTTCGCCGGCATGGAGGCGACCACCGGGAAACTCCCAGACAGTGTCTCCTATACCACGGCAAACCAAAATTTTTCCATCGCGTATGATGATCGCCTTCTGCGCAACATTACCAACAAAAAGTTCTTTATTAATTGCCATGTGCGAGCGGAAGGGATCGAACCTTCGGCCTTCCCCTTATCAGAGGGATGCTCTACCACTGAGCTACGCTCGCGTGTGAAAAATATTAGCAAATATAACGATTATCCGCCAGCGAAGAAATTTCTTGTAAAAATAAATTTTTGGAAGAAATCTTGTCCACAGGTTATACACAGTTTTGAGTTGTCAAAAAGTATTGCGCTCTCGTCCATAGACGCTACTATAAATCTCTATTGTCAGTTTTTGTCCGTTTATCCTTTCTTAAGAAAAAAGAAAGACCCGGGCAAAAAATTAATTAATACAAGAAATATAAACTAAGAAATGGAAACTCAAAGTGCGCTTCCGAAAATCAAAAGCGCCGCACTAGACGCTCTTGAAGGAGGCGACGCTGCTATACGCAGCGAGTATGAAAAAAGTGGTGCATGGGGGATGTTGACCTCTATAGACATCCACGGGTGCAACCCGGAGACCATCCGCTCTGCGGATGAGATAAAGCGGTTCGTTGTGGAGCTATGTGACCTCATCAAAATGAAGCGCTTCGGCGAGTGCACGGTTGTAAATTTCGGTGAGGATGAAAAGGTGGCCGGTTTCTCGATGGTTCAACTTATCGAGACCTCCTGCATCAGCGCCCACTTCGCAAACCAAACAAACACGACCTACCTAGATATCTTCTCGTGCAAGTGCTACAGCCCCGTAGAGGCGGCAGAGTTTGCCAAAGAGTTCTTCGGCGGCTCCGACTACACGATGACCTACACCCTCCGAAAGTAGACTCTTGGACATAGGAAATTGAAAACCCCGACCGCAAGCGGTCGGGGTTTACTCTATTTTGTGCAACCACCAGAATGGCGGTGGCATATAGAAAAGAGGGTTCGCAGCGGCAAACCACAGACGCCAGAGCTGCTCGGTGTTGCTCGTTGTCACGCTGAACCACATTGAAAGAAAGTCAATTCCTGGGGCTTGCTGATGCAGGCCCGCCGTAGCGAACTCATCCTGCGTCATGACAAACCTCCGTTCTGTCCACTCTAATCGTAGCACGCAAAAAAGGAACGCCGACCTCGCGGTCGGCGCTTTTTGTATTTCCGATTGTAAGTAGCCGAGGATTGCTCAGTCCCACCACTTCGCGTTTTTAAGCTTGGGCATCGTGAGCGTAAAACGGACAACGGTCCATACAACGGGAACGAGCATGATCGTCAGGATGATCCCCGCAAACCAGGTCGCCGCCGTATTGCCTTCGCCTATTTCAGCAGCCAAAGGCGGAATCCAGAAGAGCATCGCGATAGGGCCTATGACTCCCAAAAGATAAGTCATGACAACCTCCCTTTCTGTCGAGACTATACCACAAGCACGATAAAACCGCCCCTACATTAACTTTACGCTATAGTGTAAAGTTAATGTATACGGCAAAACCGCCCGATGTGGGCGTTTTGATTGAGCATTGACACACTTTCAGAGAATTATCCTTCACCCCAAGGGGTTCAGGATCGTCTAGAAGACGACCTTTCTCTTGTTCCGTTCGGCTTCGCGTTCCTCCCGTTGTACTCAACGGGTACTGGCGAAACCTCTAGTCCCTAACGGTTGGGGGGGCGTACCGAGTGCAATTTGGGATTAGCACTATCATCCGAGTATCTTGCGATACCCATCGCCATTCAGTTCTATCGTCAATTGAGCGATAGAACGCATTTCATTTGAATTATTCCACGACCAGCTTCCGCTAGCCGTGCCTTGTTACGACTTACTCCCTGTCACCGAGTTTACCGTGGTCCCCCTAAGGGAACTTCGGGCACTCCCGGCTTCCTTGAGTTGACGGGCGGTGAGTACAAGACTTGAGAACGTATTCACCGCGGTATAGCTGACCCGCGATTACTAG
>Ga0155704_125_pt1 | contig 24539 bp, 29 predicted proteins | sample RifCSPlowO2_01_FD_107361 | JGI IMG/M metagenome (GOLD analysis project Ga0155704, IMG submission 107361) | Candidatus Adlerbacteria bacterium RIFCSPLOWO2_01_FULL_51_16
TGATGGAGACGATAAGAACAAGAAAGAAAAAAATGGCGTCTGTTGGCATATTAATAAATTGATGATATCATATCGCGACACAAGAAATTGATATGGCAAAAATTTGTCCGGTAACCAAAAAGGGGTCTCAAATGGGTGGCCGCTACTCCAACCGTATTCGTGCTACCAAATTCAATCCGGGCGGTATGCTGCGCAAACAGCCGAACCTCCAAAAAAAGCGGATTTTTGTTCCCGAGCTCAACAAACATATCACCCTAACGCTCTCCACGACCGCGATAAAAACAATAAATAAAAACGGCGCGTACGCGACCCTCAAAAAAGCCGGTTTGATTTAACCTGTCCCGACTAAAACGTCGGGAATAATAAACGACCGGGGAAATTCTCCCGGGCGCTTTTGTTTCGCCTCGTACTTCAGCCACGAACAGGCCGCTCTTCTTGGTGCCGGGGGATCCACCCCATGGTTTTCGGACCCTCCGAGAAACAACGAAGGGCGAGCCAGAAGCCACCGAGGGCCACAGCCGAAGAGACCCAGACATACACCGGCGGAGCGCGTCGCACGATATACGAAAAGTCGAAGGCCACCCCGATAAACAACAGTGCCATGCCCACGGCAACACCGACAGCGACCCTGGGACGGAAATTGAATCCCTTGGTCAATGCCAGAGCAATGAGGGTTCCGGAGAAGAGCGGCCCTAGGAGCATGCCGAGCCAGCTGCCATTCACGAGAAACGCCGCAAGTATGAGCGCCGTTACCGAACAGAAGAAGGTGAAGAATGCGACGAAAATCACGGTAACGATTCCGACATCGTCACGACGAAAGTTTGTATCGAGAAACCAGTTCCGCATCGTTCCCTCCCTTTGGTTGACGGGCTAAGACAGAACAATTGACTTCTGCCAAGTTAGCAGAAATGCTTCCACTATTCAATACTAGTGCTCGCGCACAAAAGTTTCTCCGCTACTGTGAAAAATAATCGTCCCTTCTTCGTCGGTACGTAAAACTTCCACCCCAAAACGTGCGAGTGTCTCAAGAACCTCCTGGTGCGGGTGGCCAAACTTATTATTTTTACCCAAAGAGATAAGGGCGAGCGCGGGCTTTACACTTTGCAGTAAAATATCACTCGTTGAGGTGCGCGAGCCGTGGTGCCCGATTTTTAAAATATCACTTTCAAGGTTTTCGCTCTCGAGTGTTGCAACCTGATACTCAACAAACTTTGGTACATCGGCTGTTAGTAGGGCCGACGCGTCGCCATAGACAAGTCGCGCGACAATCCCCCCTTCATTTACTTTGTTTGAAGCCAATGCGGAAACATCGTGGTCGGGGAATAGTATAAAAAGCTTCGCTCCCCCACCTAAATCCAATATCATTCCCCGCCGCGCGATGTATCGTGGAATTTTTTCATCCACCACTTCTTGCTCTAGTGCTTTTGCGGTTGCGGTCGGCTTTGGGATGCCTGGCTCAATAAAAACCCCGACCTCGTAGCGACGCAGAACATCTACAAGCCCCGCGATGTGGTCGGCGTCCGGGTGGGTTGCGATGACCGCATCAATTGAGCGATCGAAGGTACCCATCACTTTGGGGAGCTCACGCAAGACAGAGGAGTCCGGCCCGCCATCTATCAATACTTGGACACCTGTTGGCGACTCTATAAATAGCGCGTCTCCTTGCCCGACATCAAGCACGGCAAAAGTTAACTCGCCCGAGAGGGTGGCTGCATAAACGGCGGCCCAGACAGAAATGCACGCAAGCAAAAGAGCACCAACGAGCCCGAGAAGTATTTTTTCTCTTGAAATAGCGAGGCGCGGCACGAGAGGACTCTAGCCGAATTAAAACCAAATGAAAAGGGCGCGGCAGCATCAGCTGTCCGCGCCCTTGTCTCGCCCGCCTCCGGCTCATACGAGTTCAGTGAGAGGTTCCCACCGAATATTCGCTGGTGCCGGGCATACCGGGGCGAACTGCCCCGGCGCAGAGAGCTCGAGATCCCAGAGAACACGAATGTCCTCCCGCATCTTGAGCACTTCGGCCCGCAAGGGTAGCCGGTCACCCTTGTTGCCGCGATTCACAACTTGCTGCGGCAACATGATCACCGAAGCGAGCGCTTCGCCTGCTACACGCGCCATCTGCCGCTCGGCATGGCCGCCGAGCGCAACCCCGAGCGCGAGGCCGAGTATTGCCGAGGCGATAAGCCACGGCGAAAAGCGAATCAGCATAGATTTCCCCATGCTGTATAGGTTCTGGAGAAGCGGCTGCTTCACCAGTGTTTCATCTTTTTCCATTATAGCACAAATGGGGAGAAAAGCAAGTGTCTAGGGGCCTATGGGGATAAGCCAAAAACCCCTTATTTGATATACTCTTTTGGTATGACCTACCAAGAGAAAAAGTTTGATTTGCCAGAGCTTGAAGGAATCTCTAAAAAGTCAGTCGAGGAGCACCTCGGGCTCTACGCGGGGTATGTAAAAAACTTCAACGCTATCTCTGCGAAGCTTGTGGAGTATGCAAAAGAGGATACGGAGAAGAACGCGCACGCACTTTCCGAGCTTATCCGCCGGCGGAGTTTTGAGTTCGGCGGGATGCGATTGCACGAATTATATTTCGCGCAATTTGAAGGTGGTTCGACTCCGCCGACCACAAGCAGCGCACTCGCAGAGGCATTAAAACGCGACTACCAAGAATATTTCGAACAATATTTCAAAGCGATAGGGCTCATGCGTGGACCCGGATGGGCACTTTTATATTGGGACAAAGAGGCGGGACAATTCCTTGCGGGGTTCTCCGGCGAGCAACACCAGGGGCATTTTGTAACGCTCCCGATCATTTTAGCGCTCGATGTATGGGAGCACGCGTTTATTTTGGATTACGGCGCCCAAGGAAAAGGAAAATATATTGACGCTTTCTTTAAAAACCTCAATTGGACTGTGATGGAGGAGCGATTTTCTCTTGCGTCAAAGTAACCGCTTCGCAAACGCAAGTCTCGCGGAGCACGCATAATTTCTTGCTAGAAATTTGCTCACTCTCGGGCCGTCGCCCTACGAGAGTCTCCGCCCAACTTGTTTTGCTCCGCTGTGTACATGCGTATGGCAAACGCGGTGAGGGGGATATAGGCGAGAACCGCGAGCCAAAACGGGAATTCTGGCATAACCGCTGAAGAGAGCGGGAGCGAATGCGCGATTGTTGCGACAAACATCATAAACTTGAGGAGTGCGTCGGCTGAAATCACCGCGGGGAGCGCTAAAGCCGGGTGGATAAACCCGAGGAGCCCCGCCGCAAACCCGAACCCCATCGCAAACGGAACGGCGGGGAGCACCAAAATGTTCGCGGGAAGTGCCAAGAATGACAAAACACCGGTCATATACAGGAGTGCCGGCAAAACAAAAATCTGCACAGCGATAGTTGACGCGGCTATTGAGCGGACCTGTGGAATTTTTGCAAAAAATTGTGGGAGTTTTGTCTCAACCGCAGGCGAGAGCGTGATGAGTCCGAAAGTTGCGAGAACCGAGAGGATAAATGAGGGGTCAAAAAGGAGTGTCGTAGGGTTCCACAAGACCATTCCCGAGGCAGCGAGAGCGAGCGCTCGCAGGGCAAGGGCGCTTCTACCGAAATAGCGGGCCAGTACCGCGATCAACCCCATGATGAGCGCCCGCACCGCCGTCGCCCCTGCCCCTATCATCAAGACAAAAAGGAGCATCATCCCTCCTGCGAGCGAAAACCCTACTGCCCGCGGAAAGATAGAGAGAACGCGGAGCACCGCTTCATAAACAATGGAGATGTTATAGCCCGAGAGAACAACAACGTGTATGAGCCCTGCGGTAATGAAAGCGTCCGTAAGCTCTTGTGGGAGCCCGCGCCTCTCACCAAGGAGTAGCCCCTGGAGCAAAGACCCTTCGGGCTCGGGGAATATTCGCTCAAGAGAGCGGGTGAATATGTGTTTTATAGAAAAAAGTGCTCCTAAAATACTAACAGACCCCTCTTCTCTCCCCGAGAGTTCGGCATAGCGCATAATCGCAGACGCTCCGTGAGCGCGAAGATACGAGGGGTAGTCAAATAGGCGGCCGGTGTCGGTTACAAACGTCTCCGGTGCCTCAATTTTGCCAGAGACAACAACTCTATCACCATAAAATATCTCTGCGTCGCGCGGGAGGAGTGCTAAAAGTTTTCCGTTCGCTGTTTCTCCTCCAATTTGACTAACTTCTACATACACGTGGAGCGAGGTGTCACGGCGCTCGGGGTCGTTCGCAACAGTGCCAATGACTTCTGTCTTCTCTCCTACAAACTGTAGCAAGTTTTGCGCCGCTTCGTTTTGTAAGTAGATATCCGCGCGGGCAAGACCCAAGGCCGCAGCCGCCAAAGCGATTGCGGCGATGAGCACCAGCGGCTTTCTAACTACAAGAAGTGCGGCCGCAAATAACAAACAGGTGCCAGCAAGAAATAGTGCGTTCCCAAACAAAAACGCGGCCGCAACCCCCGCGCATATACCTATCGCAGCCGCGTACAAAAGCCCGCCACTCATGGGCAGGCACAATATCGCTACTTGCCGCCCTTGTCTATTGCGGTGTTCACGAGCAGGTCGGCGTGGGCATTCTCCTCCCTCGGGATATGAACAAAGGAGATGTTTTGAAGTGCTCCAACAAGCTGCCCCACGCGCGCAAACTGTTCTTTTAAATTTTTATCTTTCACCTTGTACGCCCCTTGCATCTGCCGGACGATGAGCTCGCTGTCCATCCGCACTTCAACGGCCATCTTTTTTAATTTATCTCCAAATAGTTTATGCGCCTCCTCAAACGCACGAATCAGTGCCTCATACTCCGCAAAGTTATTGGTCGCCTCACCGATGTAGGCGGAGACTTCTTTTATAGTCTTTCTCCCCTCCTTAATAACAGCGCCAATCCCCGCGGGCCCCGGGTTTCCTCTCGCTCCCCCATCGGTGTAAATAATTATTTTCTTCACGCTTGTAGTATACTTCTTTTTTATTTTTTACCAATTGTATCTAAACAGTAAACGCACTAACTCTAAGCTATAGCTATGCATTAATGCGTTAGCTACAAACCAAACTTGGAGCGGAAGGGGGTGTCGTACTCAAGAGTGTCAACAATCATATACAGCACGTCTTTCCCTATCTTGAAATCGGCCTTCAGAAGTGTAACTAAATCTTCGCAATCGTATGGATAGATCCAAACACTATCCTGTAACCGCACGAAGCCGATTGAGGCAAGCGTGCGACGCACTTTTTCGCGCAGACTTTTTCTCTTTTCTGGAATATCAAAAATGAGTACCCGCCATCTATTGTCCCATCGCTTCGGCTTTGGAAGCTTGTAGCCCCTGACCTCAAGGGAGCGCAGGGCTCGTTCTCCTTTTTCGGTTAACCGGAGATTGTTTCCCTCCCATCCAAGTAACCTTTGATGTACAAGCCGGTTGCGAGCGGCACGAATTGAGTCTGTTTGCCGACGAGTCGGTATGAGACCAAGTTTGGCAAACGCTCCCAAAACGTTTGGTGCGAGAAGCCCGACACTCATCATACCCGCCGCCGCAACGGTGCTGAGCACGATTTTCTGCAAATCAGCCCTCTTCTTTCTGCGCCTATAATTTTCTTCTAACTTGCCCACGCACTAAGTATACGCTATAGCTATGGCTTAATGCGTTTGTATACACACCCTAAAAATACACACAAAGTACATGCATCAATGTATATGCCTAAAATCAGAGCCGATCAAAAAGCTACAAAACATCAACGACACGGACCCGCGGGCGACCGTTCCAACCGTTTTCTACGTGACCGACAATATCGGCACGCATGCCGACAACCGGTTTTTTCTCAAACGAATCCGGGGTGTTGAAAAATGATATCGCGGATACCTTTTTGTCTGCACGCGCAAGCGTAATCTCCAGATGATCACCGCTTTTGCCAAAACTCCGGACCCCCGCAATCGAAACCCCGGGCAAAAGAAAGAGAGGCTTTGCGTTTCCTTCGCCAAACGGAGCAAGCTTCATGAGATCGCGGCTTGCGAAGGAAATTTCCTCAAGCGGGAGTTCTCTGTCGAGCATAATTTCTTGCGTGCCAAAATCTTGCGCACGCAAAGTTTCATAGGCCGCCACTAGTCGGGGAGTTAATTCAAATATTTTTTCTTCTTGAAGCGAAAACCCACCAGAAAACATGTGCCCGCCAAAATCAAGAAACAAATCTCCTGCTCTCCGCATCATTTCAACCACATTTACCGAGCCATCCGAGCGACAGGAACCGCGGATTGTGTTTCCTCCCTCTCTACCCCACAAACATACCGGTTTGCCCTCGGCCTCCGAAAGAGAATTTGCAACAAGTCCTAAGATGCCTGGGCGCCAGTTTGGGCTCCCCATCACGATAATCCCCTTCGCGAGCGCTTCGCTCTCTGCAATCCTTCTCTTTGCTTCTTTAACCGTCGCGGCGACGACCCCCTTGCGCTCATTGTTGAGCGATTGAAGTTCAAGCGCAAGCGCTCCGGCCTCTTCGCGGTCTTGTGTTGCAAGCAGACGTGCGGCGATTCCGGGTGCGTCCATCCGCGAGGCGGCATTGATGCGCGGAGCAATCATAAAACCAATGTCATCTTCCGTGAGCCGTGGCGCTTCTATCCGGAGCATCCGCAAAAGCGCGGCAAATCCCGGGCGGCGGTTCTTGCGCATGACCAGAAGCCCAAAACGCGCGAGCATGCGGTTTTCCCCTACAAGGGGCACACGGTCTGAAAGTGTTGCCATCCCTACTAAATCAAGCAGCCATTTTTCACGCCCCTCGGTAAAACCTTCGGGACGTTGTTTAAGAAGCAACGCCTGCACCAACTTCCACGCAACCCCGGCGCCGCACAACCCCTGAAATGGGTAGCGACTGCCAGCACGTTTGGGGTTTATAATCGCAAAAGCCGGAGGTAAAATAGCAGGCAACAAGTGGTGGTCTGTGACTATGACATCAATTCCTTTCTTTTTTGCGTGCGTAATAGGTTCCAGATCACTTGAACCCAAATCAACCGTAATAATGAGAGAAATTTTTTGCCCTGCGAGCTCATCTATTCCCTCACTATTTAAACCGTAGCCCTCATCGTGCCGGTGCGGAATATAGTGTCTGACCGAGAGGTTGAGCGAGCGCAAAAATTCGGCCAGCATCACCCCGCCGGGGATGCCGTCACAATCATAATCGCTCCAGACGGCAATCTGCTCATTATTTTTTGCCGCCGACATGATGCGCTCAACCGCCGGCCCCATGTCGGGAAGCAAAAACGGGTCGTGTGAGTCGCGCAGATAATCCGGCTCAAGAAATCGCGCAGACTCTTCCCCCTCTGCGATACCACGTCCGTGCAAAAGGTCAGGAATCAACTCTGCATGTGCCCGCTCCCGCAACCGATATGACTTCATTTATTAAAGTATATACTGTAAATCATGAACGACTGTGTTTTTTGCAAAATAGTGGCCGCAGAAATTCCATCAGAGAAGGTATATGAAGACGCGGACACGCTTGCATTCCTCGATATAAAGCCCAACAGTCCGGGGCATACACTCGTGATACCAAAAAAACATTCCGAGAACTTGTACGACATCGATGACCACTCGCTCGCGACAGTGATGCGCACGGTGCAAAGGGTAGCAATCGCACTAAAAAAGGCCGTACAAGCAGAAGGCATTAATATCGCGATGAACAACGAACGTGCGGCCGGGCAAATTATCTTCCATCCGCATCTGCATATTATTCCGCGTTTTGCAGAAGATGGTTATCGCCATTGGCCCAAAAAAGATTACAAAGAGGGCGAGGCGGCGGCAGTTGCTCAAAAAATCCGCGCGGCACTTTAATAAAAAGGAGGGCCGCAGCAAGAGGCTGCGGCCCGGTCTGTTGTTCCCAGGGAGGCTGGGAGGGCAAATCGATCAACGAATAGTAGTTGCACTACCGTGTGTAACCCACACAGCAGCATTCTTCGGGATAAAGAACGGCGATGCGCCGATAAGTATGACGACTATCGCAATAATTACGATGGATACGTTCCCGAGTTGCGGGCTAGAGTTCGCCGACATGCCTGACCTCGATTCGTTGGTGAAGAAACTGTGAAGAGCTCTATCCCCACCATACTCCCCCAACCTGTGGAAAACAATCTGATAACACGTGCAGAACTGTGGACAACTAAAAAACTATTTTTTAAGAATTTCGATTCCAGGAAGCGTGCCGTCGATTAAAAATTGGAGCATAGCGCCTCCGCCGGTTGAGAGAAAAACTTTTTCCGGATCAAATGTGTGTTTCATAATTGCCGCGATGGTATCGCCTCCGCCAATGACCGCGCGGCATGCGGAGTTTGTTATCGCCGTAGCAAGCGCGTCGGTCCCGCTCGTGTGGCCCGCCTCATAAACACCCATAGGCCCGTTCCAAAGCACAAACTGTGCGCCGGCGATTTCTTTGCTCCACGCTTCTGCGGTCTGCGGGCCGATATCGACAATTTTTTCGCTCGCACGCACGTCGCCTGTCTGTGACGTGCGCCCTCCCTTCCCTTCCCCCACAACAATAAGATCAACAGGAGACAGAAGTCGCTCATTGCCAGCAAGAGAAGTTGGGGCGATAACTCCTGCAACAAGCGAGGTCCCAACCGGGAGTCCGCGCGCTTTCAGTAGATCGTTGCCTAGCACTCCTCCAAGTAGCACTTTGTTGTATGTTGAGAGAAGTTTTTGAAGCAGAGGTTCCTTTGTTTCAAATTTAGCGCCCCCGATAATTGCGAGTGCGGGGTGCGACGGGGAAAGCGCCTGCAGAAGATGTTCAACCTCACTTTCTAAATTAAGACCCGCGTAGCTTGGGAGTAGTGCCGCAAGCCCGACAATAGATGTGTGCTCGCGGTGAGAGTCTGCGAACGCATCGTTGACATAGAGATCGCCAAGCTCCGCGAGCTGTCGTGCAAACTCGGGATCATTTTTTTCTTCTCGCACATCAAAACGGAGATTCTCATGCAATTCAAACGGCACCGTCGTGAGTTCGCGCAAGTGCTTCTCAACTGGGACAAGATCAAACTGGGGGTCTCTGCCCTGCGGCCGACCGAGGTGGGAAAGAAGAACTATCTTTTTTGCCTCCCCTTTGTGTAAAAGTTCCAAAGTGGGTAATGCGGCACGAATACGAAAATCGTCCACCACTTTGCCATTTACTACATCCACATTAAAATCCACCCGCACCAAGACGCGCTTACCCGCGACGTCCGCTTCTTTAACACTGCGCAAAGTCATTTTGCGCATGCTTTAAGAATCGGGAGGAAGGTGTCTGTGTCCACGCTTGCGTGTCCGACCAAAAATCCGGCGACTCCGCCATCCGCTATCAGGTCCTTTGCGTTTTCTCCCTCAACCGAGCCGCCGTAGAGGATCGCGGTGCGCAACGCAACCTGCCGCCCCAAAATATCAGCGAGGGTTTTGCGTATAAAAATGACGGTCTCCCGGAGTTCGGCCGGGCGCATCGCATCGCCGACACCTTTTCCTATCGCCCACACTGGCTCGTACGCAACAACAAGCCGCTTTAGGGTATTTTTTGAATTCTTTTCTCCCAACACAGCGGTAAGTTGACGGGCAATCGTTGTGAAGTGGTTACCTCCGGGGTCGCGCACACTCTCGCCGATGCAGAGTACCGGCAACATTCCTTCTTTCACGGTAGCTCGGAGCTGCGCGCGTAACATTTCATCTGTTTCGCCCATCGCGCGACGTTCTGAATGCCCCACAATGACAAACGAGACCCCTGCATGCTTGAGCATGGAGGCCCCAACTTCGCCGGTGTGTTGTTCGTCGGCATACGACGAAAGCGTTTGCGCACCAAGATGTATCGAGGAGCCCTTCAGAGCTTCCGCAACCGGTCCGATAAGAGGGAATGCGGGGGCAATAACTACCGAAACCCCACCGAAGGCGCGGGTTTTGCGCCGGAGTGTGCGGGCAAATTGAATCGCGCGCTCCGGCGACTTGACGTACATCTTCCAATTGCCGACTACGAGGCGTTTTTTACTCACTTCGGAATAGTATCATTTTTCTATCACGACAAGCACCTCGTCAATACTTGTTAAACCTTGCGCTGCTTTAAAGAGCCCGTCCTCGGGGAGTGTGAGCCCGACGGGGTTCCCTTCACCATCAAGTACTTCAAAAATACCGACATTGCCGCGGTATCCTCCACGACACTCATTACACGGCTCGGCAGTAAAAAACGGTATGTCCTTCCAGGAAGTAGTTTTTGGAGCGATCCCTTCCTCTTTAAGTGCTGCGAGTACCCGGCCAAAATCAGCTTTGCCCTCAAATGCATGCGATTCCGGGCGTGAGAGGCGTTTCTCTTCCCTGTAATTTTTGCACAGGCGGCGAACCAGCCTCTGGCTTACGACCGTCAGCGGAGCTGAAGTAAGGAGTGCCTCGGCAATGCCAAACGAAAAAAGTTTTTCGATTGCTTCCGCGGCAGAATCGGCCTGTACCCCTAAAAATATCATCCTGTTTTTGGCCGCTTGTACCGCCAGAAGCGCTGCGTCGCCATCGAGCGTCTCGCCGATCATGACCACATCTGGATCTTGCCGCAGAGTTGCCCGGAGGGCTGCTGCGGGAGATATTCCGGTGCCTTCTCCGACTCTTGTTTGTGCGACGTGGGGAAGACGATACTCGATATCTTGCTCGACACTCGCAAGCAAGAGGTTCGGACGATTGAGTACGTCAAGAAGTGTGTACAGGGTGGTCGAGACACCGGAGCCCTCCTTGCCCGCGACCACAACGAGACCGCTTTTTTGCTGTAAAACTCCGCAGAGATACTCAAGCGCTTCGCCGTGAAGCCCGAGCGACTCAAGGGTAAAGCCTTTCCGGCCTGCTGCGTCCGAGACAAGATGCAATGCCACTCTCTCCCCCAGGGCGGTGGGGAGTGTTGCAATACGAAGGGTCAAATCTTCTTCACCGAGAGCCGCCTTAAGACGCGCTTCTTGCGGAAGCGTCGCTGAAACATCGAGTTTCGCAAGTTGTTTGAGGTGCGCTATAGCCCCTTGAGCAGATTTTTGGGAGAGTGCCATCGCTTCGTGCAACACTCCGCCGATACGATACCGCACACGGAAACCACTCTCTGTCGGCTCAAGGTATATCGTTGAGGCGTTTTGACTCAAGGCGTGCGCGAGCAGAGTCTCGAGTGCTTCCTCCCCGCTACGTGTCCCCTCAAGCTTTGAGCCAAATTTTTCTTTCAGATGTTTTTGATACGACAAGAGTGCACGACGCAGGGATTCCCGGCTCGTGAGACGCGGAAGAATACGCACTCCCCCGCGCAGAAACTCCAAAGCCGAGAGATCTGCCATATCAAGAAGAGCGACCTCAATTCCCTGCTCACCACGGCGATAAGCAACAACACTGTGCACGCGACAAATCGGCTCCGGGATGCTTATGAGCGCCGAGAGGTCGATATCATTATGCTCAAGTACAACGTACGGAATGCCGAGTGCGTGGGCACAGGCACGCCGCACCTCCTCCTCCGAGAGAACCCCGCTCTCAATGAGAGCTTGCGAGAGCGACCGGCCTTTGGCTTGCTTTAGAGTCGCGTCAAGCTGGGAGCGGGACACGAGCCCCGCATCTAGCAAAAATTCCTTCAGTTGCCCTTCTTCAGCCTGCATTACCCACAATTATAGCAGGGTTTGACAGGGGTTTTTGCTTCATATATACTTGTGCCATCTGATAACCGCCCCCTGTGGGTGGTTTTTCTTTACCCAAAAATCAGATTGTCTTCAGTTGAGGTAAGACACTATATCCACTAATAATAAAAATTATGTTTGACCTAAAAGTAATGAATTCGGTCCTCGGAGAACTCGAGGAGGAGCGCGGAATACCTAAAGAGAAGGTAATCGAAGCAATTGAGGCCGCGCTCGCGACTGCGTATAAAAAAGAGTACGCCAAACGCGGCCAGGTTATACGTGCCAAACTCGATCTCGGAAGTGGTACGACCGAATTTGCTCAAATAAAACTGGTTGTGGACGAAAGCAGTGTGCGCATGGAAGAAGATGGAGGAATTGAGGGGCAAAAAAAACCTCTCGCCGAGGGAGAAGTCGCCGAGCCCGAATTGCCGCGCTTCAACCCCGAGCAACATATCTTGATTGCGGACGCCAAACTTATCAAACGTGAGGCATCGGTCGGCGACGAACTCATTTTTCCCCTTGAAAGTAAGGAGGGCTATGGCCGTATCGCCGCACAGACCGCAAAACAGGTAATCATCCAGAAAATCCGCGAGGCGGAGAAGGTCTCGGTGGTTGCCGAGTTCGGTAAGCGCCAGGGAGAAATTGTTTCCGGTACCGTTCAGCGCATGGAGCGCGGCAATATTTATGTAGACCTCGGGCGCGCAACCGGCATTTTGCCCTACGATGAGCAAATCCCCGGCGAGCGCTACCGCCAAGGCGAGCGCATCCGTGCTCTCCTCTATCAAGTGGAGGAGTCGCCCCGAGGTATTTACCTGCGTCTCTCTCGCGCGCACGGAAACTTCCTTGCAAAACTTTTTGAAATGGAAGCACCGGAAGCGGCACACGGAACTGTCGTCTTCAAGGCAATAGCGCGTGAGGCGGGTAGCCGCTCAAAGGTGGCAGTTGCCTCAACAGACGCACATGTCGACCCCGTGGGGTCGCTAGTCGGCCAGCGGGGGGTGCGTGTTTCGACCGTCACATCCGAACTCGGGGGTGAGAAGATAGACATAATCGAATGGTCGGAAAATCAAAAGTCATTCATCGAAGAAGCCCTCTCCCCTGCTCGCGTAGTGGGTGTTGATCTTGACGAAACGGAGCACAAGGCAACAGTTACCGTCGCTGAAGACCAACAGTCCTTAGCGATAGGCCGCGGCGGGCAAAACGTGCGCTTGGCCGCAAAACTGACCGGCTGGCGCATAGACATTCAATCAACGAAAGGTCAAACCGTCGCCAAAACCGACGAAACCGGCGCGGTAAAAGAAGAAGCTACAAAAGAAGATAAGGCCGAGGTATAATCACGCGTATGAATCTTTGGCATGACATAAGGGCGGGAGACAAAGTCCCCGATGAAATAAATGTAATTATCGAGATCCCCAAGGGCTCGAGCAACAAATACGAAATCGATAAAGAAACCGGGCTCATTAAACTCGACCGGGCAAATTACTCTTCCGCGCCCTATCCCGTTGATTACGGATTCGTTCCCCAAACTTACTGGGAGGACCACGACGCACTTGATGTGATGGTACTCTCTACTTTTCCGCTCCACCCCGGCATTTTAGTTTCGGTGCGGCCGGTTGCTCTTTTGGATATGACCGACGGCGGTGACCCGGACCAAAAAATAATCGCTGTGCCGGTTGAAGACAAGCGGTGGGATGATGTGAAAGACCTTTCTGACTTGAACCCGCACGCGCTGAAGGAGTACAAGCACTTTTTTGAAACGTACAAACAACTCAAAGGTAAACCGGTAGAAGTTGTCGTACACGGATACAAAAACAAGCAGGAGGCCCTGGATACTATAAACAAAGCAATCAAGCTCTACAAAGAAAAGTTCAAGAAATAGTATACTAAGCGTATGAATGGAGATTCCCCAAACAACCCGCGGCAGGAGTTTGGGCCGGTTGTTGGTGCCGTCATAATCGTCGGGCTTTTGATTATCGGCGGCGTATACTTTTTTCTGATGCAAGAGCAGAAACTGAATGCGACAGAAGACCCGATGGCACCGCAAGGGACCTCAACGCTGGAGCAGACAAACCTTTAAGAATTTGGTACCATCGCCCGATGCAGTTTGAAGCATTGGCGAAAAATTTTGCGCGCAAAAACTTGCCCGACTCCGAGGTTGAGTTTGTGGGAGAGATTCCTGCAGACACCCTGCTCCCCTACCGCGGGCGCGCGCTTTCGAGGATCTCTTCCGAACTGGAGCTGCCCGGATTCCGTAAAGGCAAAGTGCCCGAAGATTTGGTACTAAAAAAAGTCGGGGAACTCCCGGTTTTGGAGGAGGCGGTCAATTTATTTGTGCGCGATTTTTACCCCGAACTTGTAGAGGGACAGAAGGTCGATGTCGTCGGGCGCCCGCAGGTCGTCATTACAAAGCTCGCGCCCGGCAACCCCGTGGGGCTCACGATACGAACCGCTCTATATCCGGAGGTTTCTTTGCCTCGAGGGTACAAAACTACTGGAGAGAGCGTGCCGCTTGAACCGGCGCTTCCTGCAACCGACGAAGAGACAGCACAAACACTTGAATCATTGCGGCAAAGTAGAAAAAAAGACAACATCGTGCCCGAGCTGAATGACGAATTTGCAAAATCGGTCGGAGCATTTGAAAATTTGGACGCACTCAAGGAGCAGATCAGAAAAGGGATCGGGGAGGAGAAGGTGCGAGCGGCAAAAGACAAGCGGCGCGGAGCGATTATTGATAAACTTCTAGAAAAAACGGAGGTCGTAGTACCTAAAGTTTTTATAGAAAGCGAGTTGGAAAAAATTATCGCCCAGCTCAAAGAGGATGTGACGCGATTTGGCCTAACCTTTGAAGGCTACCTGAAGCAATCAAACAAAACGGAAGAGCAAATACGAAAGGATTTTCGCGCACAAGCAGAGAAGCGAGCAAAGTTGCAACTTGCACTCAATAAAATCGGGGAAGTTGAGAAGGTTGAGGCCGATAAGGAAGCGGTCGAGCATGAGATGAAGCATGCCCTCGAACACTTCCCCACTGCCAACCCCGAACTCCTCGGTATTCATGTCCAAACAGTCCTCCGCAACGAAAAAGTGTTGAAACTACTTGAAAATGCTGGCAAACAAGAGTAAAGTAGCAACCTATGCAAAACAAAGAAATAACGAACCAATTGGTGCCGATGGTGGTGGAGAAGAGCCCCTACGGCGAGCGGGCATTCGATATCTACTCGCGGCTCCTCAAAGACCGCATTATTTTCCTCGGCGGGCCGATTGACGACCACATGGCTAACCTTGTTATCGCCCAGCTTCTTTTTTTGGAGTCGGAGGACCCGAAAAAGGATGTACAAATTTATGTCAATTCTCCCGGCGGCTCGGTAACGGCAACCCTCGCGATGCTCGACACCATGGCCTATATTAAACCAGACGTCGCGACCGTGTGTGTTGGTATTGCCGCCTCCGGCGCCGCGATACTTTTGGCCGGTGGCGCCAAAGGCAAGCGCTTCGCGCTCCCCAACGCCGAGGTGATGATCCACCAACCGTGGGGTGGGGCGCAGGGTCAGGCGACCGATATTGAAATCACCGCCAAACACATTATCTCCGTACGTGCCCGGCTTAACAAAATCCTCGCCAAAGCGACCGGACAGTCGATTGAAAAGGTGGAAAAAGATGTTGAGCGCGACTTCTTTATGAGCGCCGAGGAAGCCAAAAAATACGGCATTATCGACGACATTTTTACCCACAAAGGAGAGAGGGTTGCTAAAAAGTAACCATTTGGTATTGTAGAAGTGTGCTATTCCGGTCTTGTGTTCGTTTTGAATTCTTAATTTTTTAATTTGTTCCCTCCCCGCTCGCTCCTAACTCTTAACTATCTGTGGCTTGCGCATCATATAGCGTCTTCTTTAGCTAATCACAGCCGATAAGATCGGGTAACTAGCGGCGTGGGAACCCCACATCGCCTATGTCATTAGAACTAGTATTTATACTCCTCGCCGTGGCGGGGTTTTCCGGCATCGCTATCGGCTGGGTGTTCCGCTGGCTCTGGATCCTTGCGCGCAAAGGCTCCATTGAACTTGAGATCAAGCAGATATTGCTTGATGCGCGCGAGGAGGGCAAAAAAATAACCGCCCGCGCGGAGGACGAAGCGAGGCAAAAGGTGGTCACCGTTGAAGCCGAGGCAAAAGAGAAGGAGGAAAAGATAACTCGCGCGGAGGAGCGTATTTTTAAACGCGAGGAGTCGTTGGACAAAAAACAGACTGAACTCGAGGCCGGTGTCGAGGGGGTAAAAGAGAGGATCGAAGAAGTAAAATTGATAAAAGAGCGCGCCGAGGAGATGGTGCAAAGGCGCGCCGACGAGCTCGCGCGTGTTGCGGGGATGACCAAAGAAGAGGCAAAAAACCTCCTGATGCAAGAGATGGAGCGCGAGCAGGGAGATGATTTGATGATGCGCCTTGCAAAGCTCGAGCGCGAAGGTCATGAGAAGCTTGAGCGTCGCGCAAAGGAAATTCTGACAACCGCAATACACCGGCTGGGTAACTCTGTCGCCTCCGACACCATGGCAACCGCAATAACCATCCCCGGAGACGAAATCAAAGGCAAAATTATTGGAAAAGAAGGCCGTAATATCAAAGCCTTTGAGCGCGCAACCGGCGTTGAGGTGATTATCGACGATACACCGGGCTCGATTGTCCTCTCTTCCTACGATCCTGTTCGACGCGCGACAGCACGGGTTGCGCTTGAGAACCTGATTATCGACGGCCGCATACAACCGGCAAAAATCGAGGAAATGGTTGAGAAAGCAAAGCTTGAAGTCAACAAAATAATCAAAGAAAAGGCCGAGGCTGCGGCCTTTGAGGCGGGGGTCTTGAACCTTGACCCGCGGCTCCTGCAGATTTTAGGTCGGCTCTATTTCCGCACAAGCTATGGGCAGTCGGTGTTGCAACACTCAGTGGAGATGGCACACATTGCCGGAATGATCGCCGAAGAGTTGGGGGCTAATCCTCAAGTTGCGCGGGCGGGTGCGTTGCTTCACGACATCGGCAAAGCGCTCGACCACGAAGTGCAAGGTACACACGTGGAGATCGGCCGACGCATTTTGCAAAAGTTTGGCGTTTCCGAAGAAGTTGTTAAGGCGATGCAAGCTCACCACGAGGAATATCCGTACGAAACGGTCGAGTCTGTCATCGTCCAGGTTGCTGACGCCATTTCCGGCGGCCGCCCCGGCGCGCGGCGCGATAGCGTGGAAAATTATCTTAAACGCTTAGCTGACATCGAAGCGATTGCCAACTCCTTCCCTGGTGTTGAGAAGTCGTACGCAATATCCGCCGGCCGTGAGGTGCGTGTGTTCGTCAAACCCGAAGAGATGAGCGACTTGGCGGCACGCGAGCTGGCACGCAATATCGCCCTGCGTATCGAAAACGAGCTTAAATACCCCGGCGAAATCAAGATAAACGTAATACGGGAAACCCGCGCAATTGAGTTTGCCCGCTAAATTGGGGCTTATAATGAAAGCGGACCGTTCGCGCAAATTGGGACCCCGGTCGCGGGGCCTTTTGCGTTTTTAGGGACACAAGAGGCCCTAAAAACCTTTATTTTAGAACATATTTTAAAAAAGCCTTACAAATCAACAGTTTTTCCCCAGTGTTGAGGTTATGGCTCTATTGCGCGGTTTTTTGGAGCCCGTATACTGGTTGATGCATTAAAAGGTTGAGATTATCCGGTTAATTTTAATATCACGTTATATGAATAAGCAAGATATCGCAGAAAAGGTCCACGGACTCCTCGGCACTACCAAGGCCGATGCCGAGCGCGCTGTCGAGTGCATGATTGAGTGCATCGTCGGTGAGCTCAAGAAGGGAGGTGAGGTTTCGGTCGCGGGCTTGGGTATATTTAAGACAAAGATGCGCGCCGCTCGCACAGCCCGCAACCCCCGCACGGGTGCCTCCGTCCAGGTCCCTGCGATGCGCGTGCCAAAGTTCCAGGCCGCCAAAGCATTGAAGGAAGCGGTCAAATAGAAATCCAGATTCTTCACAAAAAACCGCCTCCGGGCGGTTTTTTGTTGCGCAGTCCCCTATTTCAAAATATCTTTCAAGCTTGAGAGCGGGATTGAGATATCGAAGTAGCCGGCGGCGTAGGCCGCCGCTTGGTACGGCGGGATGATGATGTGGAGGGCTCCGCCGTCGAGATAGAAAAACTGTAAGGTCTCGGGGGTCGGTGAGGTGCCGATGCGTACGGTCTCTTCCATATCCGGCGTAATTTCAATACCGATACGCTCCCGCAATTGCGCGATTATTTGTTGATATGCCTCTCCGGAAAGACGCTCTAGATAGCGGACATTTTCTTTAAAAAGATCCGAAAGAGCAACCTCCTCCCCTACCCCATTGAACACAAATGTTTTGAAAAACACGTTCGGATGCGCGCCGAGCGTGTCGCTGTATATCGTGAATATATAAGAGAAAAAATTGTCCGACGCATGAGCCTCGTAGGTGATATCGAGGGTATATTTGCGCTCTCCGCCAAGCCCCTGGATTTCTATATCCTCGGGGGTCAGATGTTCAAGGTTGCTGTCCGTTTTGAACTGCTCTATCGATGCGCGGAGTCCCTGCTCAATCGTCATTCGCGCACGCTGGTCGGCTTTAGCATTTGTAATAGATGTTTTTGCCGGGTAGACCGCGTGTATTTCGTAGAACTCTTCCTCTTCTTTGTACTCCAAATCTCCCGAGGGGGTCGGCGTCCCTTCTAACACATGCTGTTTCTGGTTTTCTACGGGCGACAGAGAAATTCCCGGACCTTTTGCCAAGAACCACCACGCACCCACTGCCACCACAACCGCCACAGCCCAGCATAAAATAGTTTTTGTATTCATACCCGGTTAGTACAACTTAGCATTGCTCCTTGTGTTAAAGAAAAAGAGCTCTGCGGTTGATAATCATCGTTCATAATCATGGAGGTGTTCATAATTCGGATCTGGAGCAAGAACACGATGCCAAGTTGTCCTACCGGGCATAACCCTATACTATCAAACAGCAGGTGCGGGATACCGGAATCGAACCGGTAACTACAGTTTGGAAAACTGTCGTTTTACCACTAAACTAATCCCGCGTCGGGCCGCCCGGAACGTTCACTGCTCGCTTCACTGCGCTTTCAAAACCCTCGGTTTCGAATGGCTTCCGCCACGGGGAGACATTTGCACCTCTCCCCGACCCCCTCTCCGATTCAAATCCAGGCTACTTGTCGGGCCGCCCGGATTTGAACCGGGACTAAATCCTCCCAAAGGACACGTGCTACCGTTACACTACGGCCCGATGGCATTCACTCTAACAGATGTCCTTTAGAATCTAAAGGATAATGTTTTCCATGAGCTCCACTCTCGCTTTTTTGGTCTCAAGGTCAATATAGACACAGGCAAGGTGAAACTGCCATATCTGTGGCTCCGGGACACTCCTGTCTAAGAGATACGTTTGGAGTGCGCGTCGGAGCCGCTCAACCTTCTTGGGGTGCATATTCTCTTCCGGGCGGTACCCTGTTTCACGTGAATCACCCCCCCATTCAGAATCCCAAGAAACCGACTTAACCTCAACAAAGCTCAATATTTGGCCCTTTTGGGCAACAATATCTATCTCCCCCCACTTACGCAGATAGTTCCTTTCCACGATCTTGTAGCCCTTCTCTTCAAGGTAACGGCAGGCAAGATCTTCCCCCAAATCTCCTGTTTTTCGTTTTTCTGTCTTTGCCATAGGTATAAGAGTTTTCACGTGAAAAGTTACGTTAGTAACTAAAAACTACCATTTTGAGCCATAAAAGACATAAAGGACATGTCCTTTAGTCCACATTTCCCCAGAGTTATCCACATTTTGCACAAAAAAACTTTATATAACAACCAGCAACCTATCCACATGCTGGATGTCCTTTAAGACCTGTGTTGAAAGTACCTCTGTGCGGCCAGGGGGAATCGAACCCCCATCTGCTCCTTGGCAAGGAGCCGTCATACCACTAAACTATGGCCGCAAATTTTTAATGAGCGTCCGTCATAATATCATTTTTTTAGGGTTTGTGGGATAGTATTGAGACGCGCCCGTAGCTCAAAGGATAGAGCGCTTGGCTTCGGACCAAGAGGTTGTGGGTTCGAGTCCTGCCGGGCGCGCCACAAGCAAAATCATGCAACTCCGACCAAGTCAAATCCCCAGAGAAGTGGTAAAAGTCACTGATTCGCTTGAAAAATCAGGGTTTGAAGCTTGGATTGTGGGGGGTTGTGTTCGTGATTTATTAATCGGCCGCAAGCCAAATGACTGGGATATAGCCACGAATGCGACGCCGGAAAGAATCCAAGAATTATTTGAGAACACCTTCTATACCAATGAATTTGGGACCGTCGGGGTCGTGAATGACGACGCCAAAGACGAGACCGTGAAAGTTGTTGAGGTCACTCCATACCGCCTAGAAGGGAAGTACAGCGATGCTCGCCGGCCAGACAGCGTTGTCTTTAGCCAAAAACTTGAGGATGACCTTAAGCGTCGCGACTTCACCATAAACGCCCTTGCGTATAGTCCGTCTCAAGGACAGTTAATTGACCTTTACCAGGGGATAAAGGACATTGAGGACAAAATAGTACGGGCAGTGGGAGAGCCGAGTGCCCGATTTGAGGAGGATGCGCTCCGGATTATGCGGGCGGTCCGGATCTCCGCTGAACTCGACTTCTCTATAGAACAAACTACGGAAAGGGCAATGGGGGAGAGGGTTTCACAGCTTGAAAAGATCTCCAAAGAGCGGATCCGGGATGAGTTTGTGCGGATTTTGAATTCAGGAGAACCTAGAAAAACCCTTTTGTTAAGCCACAAATTAGGGATTTTGTCTTTTGTCGCACCTGAACTGCTCCTTGGGGTCGGGGTGGAACAAAATCAAGCTCATTCGTACGATGTTTTTGAACATTCTCTGCGGGCACTCCAGCACGCAGCGGACAAAGGATGGAGTTTGGATATCCGGCTTGCGGCCCTCTTGCACGACATCGGTAAACCAAAGTCCCGACGCTGGTCGGATGAGAAAAAGGACTGGACGTTTCACGGTCACGAGGTCATCGGAGCCAAAATTGCAAGAAAAACGCTTGAGAACCTTCGATTTTCACGTGAAACGATTGAAAAAGTGGTCGGGTTGGTGCGCTGGCACATGTTTTTCTCCGACCCAGACAAGGTAACGCTCTCTGCCGTGCGGCGGATCATAACGAATGTGGGGCGGGAGAACATATGGGACCTGATAAACCTCCGGATTTGCGACCGCATAGGCACGGGGAGGCCCAAAGAGCAGCCGTTCCGGCTCCGCAAGTACCAGTCGATGATAGAGCAAGCCCTGCGAGACCCCATTTCGGTCAGTATGCTCGCTATAGACGGGGCAGAGGTGATGAAAACGACGGGTGAAAAGGCGGGGCCCCGGATCGGATGGATCTTGCACACACTCTTGGAGGAAGTGCTTGATGACCCGGGCAAAAATACCCCCGACTATCTACAAAAAAAGGTGACAGATCTTGCCGCCTTGTCTGATGGAGAGCTACGTAAAATGGGGGAGGGAGGCAAAGAGAAAAAGGAGGAGGTAGAGGGAGAAGCACTAAAGGACATACGGAAGAAATACTTTGTAGAATAAGGGGTTCTGCCATTTATCCCCAACTAGTGTCCTATATGTCCTTTACAGTGTCCTTTAGGACGCGTAGAGTTGTGGAAGAGATTTCTTGGGCAGCCCGACTCATTTACTTGAGAAGGATTGGCACTAAGACCAGTTCTTTTAAGTTCATTATAGTTTAGTTCTATTTCTGCCCTGTAATGGGACTAAACAAAGATGCAGACGTGCATCTGGTGTTATGTTCCAAACACAACTTGTTTTAGCGACGTGGAAATCTCTCAACTTTGCCTAAAATTTGTGGATTAAAACACGTTTAGCTACGTTCACAGAAGTCTGGTTTAGAACATGCGGACACCGACCCCTTGGACCCCTCTGTCCAGGGGGTTTTCTAATTTTTGAGTTCTAACGTTACGGGACAGTGGTCGGAGCCCATCACTTCGGGCAGAATTTCGGCCTTTTTTACTTTCGGAAGGAGCCGCCTTGATACAAAGAAGTAGTCAATGCGCCAGCCGACGTTACGCTCACGAGCGTTCCTCCAATGTGTCCACCACGTGTAGTAGCCCTTACCCAAAGGTGTCGCGTGCCGGAAGGTGTCTACAAATCCCGCCTTGAGTATGTTGTCGATGCCTTCCCGTTCTTCTTTGGTAAACCCATGTTCGCTCTCGTTACTTTCCGGATTGGCCAAATCATCCGCTGTATGCGCGACATTGAGGTCACCGCAGAAAATCACGGGTTTCTTTTTGTCCAAGCGTTTAAGATATTCCAAAAATGCCGGGTCCCAGTGTTTATGCCGGAGCGTGAGGCGCGAGAGGTCGGGCTTTGAGTTGGGAGTGTAGGAATTTACGAGATAAAAATCATCAAATTCTGCGGTGATGACGCGACCTTCGGTGTTCGGGTCGCCGTAACCATCACCATTGAGTTTATATTTGTGCGCCAAATCCTCCGGCAGACCCAAGGTAACACTTAGCGGCTTAACTTTGGTAAAAATTGCGGTACCACTGTATCCCTTTTTTTGAGCCGAGTTCCAAAATTCTTCATATTCCCTCAAATCAACCTCCGCCTGACCTTGCTCTGCCTTTGTTTCTTGCAGACAAAGCATATCGGGTTTGTATTTTTGTACAAACGGAAGAAACTGGCCCTTCTTGTGGACCGCCCGCAAACCATTTACGTTCCAGGAGATCAATTTCATGAGTGTGTGGTGCTCCACCAAATAAGTACAGCGGGTATGATAAGCCAAAGCAGCCCCTTGATAAAAAAGAACAGGAACCCGGCAACACCCAGGCGCTTGGCCCACTTCCAAACCTGCTCCATATTACTTCCTTCTTTTACCATGAAAGGCTTTGTGTATTTCCCCAAGGTGCTTGTCTGTTACATGAGTATAAACCTGAGTTGTGGCTATGTTCTGGTGCCCCAGAAGAGCCTGCACGCTGCGCAAATCGGCGCCATTCTCCAGCAGATCGGTCGCAAAGGAGTGCCGGATAACGTGCGGCGTCACTTTGCGCGTAATGCCCGCTTTTATTGCGTACTGTTTTACTATCCGCTCAACAGAGCGCGGAGTAAGGCGCAAGTCCTTGGCGTTTTTGCTTGCTTTACCAAACTGCACAAACAGCGCTTCGTCCACATCGCCGCGCTTTTTTAAATATTCTTTGAGTGCTGCTTTGGCGGTAGGGGAGATAAACACAACGCGTACCTTCTCTCCCTTGCCGCGAATGGAAAACGAGTCGCGCGATAGGTCCAAATCGCGCGGGAGCGAACACAGCTCGGAGACGCGCAGACCCGTTGAGAAAAAGAGCTCCAGTATCGCTTTGTCGCGAAGCGCCGAGACCGAGCTGCCTTGCGGGCCACGCATGAGACGGTTCAGTTCTTCTTGGGTGATGAGGTCCAAATCGCGGGAGCTTACTTTGGCAAGCTCAATTTTTTCGGGAGAGAGCGATTCGATCTCCATCTTGCGCAAAAATTTTAAGAACGCGCGCAGAGCTATCAAATAATAATTCTGTGTTTTGAGTTTGAGGTTTGCGGTTGTACCCCTCTGGCGGTTTAAGTGGAGGCGAAACTCGCGCACGGCACTCTCGGTAATTGCAGAGGGGGACGAAATTTTTGCATATCCCAAAAAGCGTGCGAGGTAGCGGTCATAATTTTCGATTGTCTTAATGCTCCGGCCCTTTTCAATCTCCAAATATTCCAAAAATTGGTTTTTGAGTTTCTTTACGTCTGCCATACCTTAAGTGTCGCACAATATTGATTGTCCAACACCTGTGTCGGACAATCAAGCAAACATTGCGCAACACAGGCGTCGCGCAATATTTACCTCTTGCAAAAAGCTAGGAGACGTGATAGAGTAAGGCCATGCTGACGAAGCGGAAGAAGGAGAAAGTTATCAAGGGTGCAGCCGTGCATGCAAAAGACACGGGCTCTCCGGAGGTGCAAATTGCACTCCTAAGCGGGCAAATAGAGGAGCTTGCCTCACATTTGAAGAAACACCTCAAAGACAAGCACTCCCGCCGTGGCCTTTTGCAGATGGTCGCAGACCGCCGCCGGCATTTGAAGTACTTGGAAGCAAACGACAAGCGCCGCTATAACGCGGTTCTCAAAAAGCTCGACCTTAAGAGGTAGTTTGATATACTAGTGTAGGTCGACTCTCTTTTTTGTTTAGTGAGCGTTTTCTCATTTTTGTTCGGTTCAGTTCACCACTTTTAAAAGTTAGTTCATATTTTCATGGCAATCATTAAGCATAAGAGCCAGCGTGTCGGCATTTTTATAGACACGCAAAATCTCTACCACAGCGCAAAAAACCTCTATCGCGCCAAGGTCAACTTCGGTGCGGTCGTCAAAGAAGCGCTTGCCGGGCGCTCACTCATCCGCGCGGTCGCCTACGTTATCCGCACAGAAAGTGAGGAAGAAAAGGGCTTCTTTGAAGCACTCAATAAGTTGGGCATCGAAACAAAAGTTAAAGACATCCGCATTTTTGCAGGTGGCGCAAAAAAAGCCGACTGGGACATCGGGATGGCGATAGACGCCATAGCGATGGCACCCAAACTTGATACCGTCATTCTCGCAACAGGGGACGGCGACTTTGTGCCGCTCGTTGAATACCTAAAGTTCACCCAAGGATGCCAGGTTGAAGTCATTGCCTTTGGCAAATCATCTTCCGGCCAGTTGCGCGAAGCGGCAGATGACTTTATCGATATCTCGGAAGCCCCTGGTCAGTATCTCATCGGTTACCGCGGCGGAGGCCGCGGCCGAGGATGGATCCCCGGTTTTGCCGGCGGCTCCTCCACCCCCGAGGAAGGAATAGACGTCGGCAAAGAAGTCTACGAAGACGAACAATAAAAAAC
>Ga0155704_123_pt1 | contig 20381 bp, 16 predicted proteins | sample RifCSPlowO2_01_FD_107361 | JGI IMG/M metagenome (GOLD analysis project Ga0155704, IMG submission 107361) | Candidatus Adlerbacteria bacterium RIFCSPLOWO2_01_FULL_51_16
CCGCTATCACCTGACTTGCCGGGTCAAACAGAGGAAAAATGATGCGTCCGCGGAAGCGGTCAAAAATTTCTCCTTGTTTTTTCTCCGATTTAACCCCGAAACCCGCATCCACTACCTCCTCTTTGGTAAACCCTGCCTGTATCAGATGATGAGTGAGTTCTTCCCACGCGGCAGGAGCGTATCCAAGCCGCCATAGAGTGGCGGTTTCGTCCTTAACGCCCCGCGCTTGCAAATAGTCCCTGACATCTTTTCTTTTTTTTAGCGTAGCTTCAAAAAATTTAACCGCTTCTTCGCACACGAGGTACAGACGCTCCGCTTTGTCTTTGTTTTCTTGCTTTGGCACAAATCGTTTCTCCAGCTTCACCCCAGCTTTTTCTGCAAGCTGTTTAAGCGCTACTCCGAAATCGATTCCTTCAATTCTCTGCACAAACGAAAAAACATCCCCTTTTTCCCCGCACCCAAAACAGATGTAGGTACCGCGCTCGGGGCTAACATAAAAAGAAGCGGTACGCTCTTTGTGGAAGGGGCATTTGGCCCTAAAGTTGCGCCCTACTCTTTGCAGTTGGACATAGCCGCCCACTATCTCGTTTATCGAGAGCTTGTCTTTTATCTGCTGCACTGGGGAATCCATAAGTTTCTGTAGTGTATAGAAAAGTAAGCAGTTGTGCACACCATATTTTTATGGCATATTTTTTGCAGACAGCGTGAGAGGATAGAGAACATGGCCCGCACAAAGCTTTCTAATCGGTTGCATCTAACGAGTTTGGATGAAATCCGGCGTCGGGAGAAAGCCGCAAAGCCAGGAGATGCTTACAGGTTCATCCACAAAAAGTTGGCCGAGGCGGCGGTGAGTCAACTGAAAGGGGCCCCGGATCTTCATGGTTGGGCTACCTTGGACAGGACGCTCAGAATGGCGATGGCTGACGCTATCCTTCCATTCGGCAAAGGTGCCGTAAATGAAGCCCTCGCGATGTTTGGCCTGCAAGAAAAATATCGGTGTTGACCTACGGAAAACAAGGGCGCGCAAACCTTCGGGAATGCGCGCCCTCGATCTTTTAGATATCCACATTGACAGGGGTATGTTAATCCAGTACACAGAATATATGCAGTACCACGGTGGCAAAACATTTACGGTCATTACCCTCAAGATGTGGGGGTACTCCCCTATTTGTCCAGCCGCGGTCGTTTGATTCAAAATCAACTCTTCAAATCGAAAAACTCCGGCTGAACAAAGCCGGAGTTTTTGTTCAGCAAGTTCTTTCACAGCAACCAAGAGGAGTTCTGCCATGATTACGCATACCACTCCCTCGATGTCCTCTCGCCCGTTCTTTCTCGTCGTAACGCACAAAAGAAATGCTCCACCGGGCAAGGGAGGGGCTCCATGCAGAATATAATCTACCTGGAGCCAAAGAGGACCAAGCTCAACCTGGAGAGCGTCAAGCCGCTTCTCCAGTATCTCCACGGCCTGCCGCAAGCGTGCTCCGATCGGGAGCTCACTTGGGCGGAAGATGAGACAGCGTGTAGTCTGCTGCTTTGTCTTCCGCTGCCACCCGATTCGCCGATGCTTGAGAACCTCGTTCTCTACTACGCGGAGCGACAGTACCGCGTGAGTAGGACCTTGTGCGTGTGGTACGGCATCGCACGAGCGGTCGCCCGTCTGATTCAAGACAGGGCATAAGCACAAACGGCGCGGATAACATCCGCGCCGTTTTCTTTTTTTATATTTAATTTTTACGCAATCTCTTTTTCTTTTGCTATTGCGGGAATGCTTGTAGGAGTGCTGTATTTGGCGACTATCTCGGCTTTCGGTGAACCCTTGAAGCCCGTGCCCGCGGGGATCAAGCGTCCGATGATGACATTTTCTTTAAGGCCCTCGAGCTTATCGACAGAGCCATACATCGAGGCCTTGATGAGCATGCGGGTCGTGTTTTGGAAGGATGCCGCCGAAAGGAAGCTCGCACGCGAGAGCGACACATCCAAGATCCCCATAACCAAAGGTTCTGCCACCACTTTTTCTCCACCCGCTTCTTTTATTTTTGCATTGACCGAGTCAAACTCCGCTTCGGTTACGACGTCTCCGATGGAGAAGTCAGAGTCCCCCTGCTCTTTGATGCGCAGACGGCTAAACATCTGCCGTACGATGACCTCGACGTGCTTCGTTGAGATAGAGGCGCCCTGGAGTTCATAGATTTTGATGATTTCGCTGATGATATATTCCTCTGTTTTCTCGCGGCCTGCATACTTGAAGAGGTCCGAGAGATCCACCGAGCCATCGGTCAGGAGTTGTCCCCTTGTGACCGTGTCTCCTGCCTTAATGAGCGGCATGCGGCGGAAGTGTACGTCGTACTCAATCGTATCTTTGTCTTTCTTACCCTTACCCTTGTGTTCGAGGTCGGGGGCAATGATGAGCGTTTTCTCCTGCCCTTCCTGTTTTATCTCCACAACTTTCCCCGAAACACCTGCAACAACCGCAGGGTTGCGTGGCATACGCCGCTCGAATATTTCTTCAACGCGCGGGAGGCCCTGGGTGATGTCGCCAGAGACCGAAGCCGCGCCGCCCGCATGGAACGTACGCATGGTGAGTTGGGTGCCGGGCTCGCCTATCGCTTGCGCGGCCACCGTACCTACCGCTTCGCCCAAGGAGACCGGCTTCATGGTGCCTAGGTCCGCGCCATAGCAGTGGACACAGATACCACGGCCCGACTTGCATCCGACAGGGCTCCGCACGGAAACTGCGGGGATTCCCGCCTCTTCAATCCGCTTGGCGTCCCCCTGGGTGAGGAAGTGCCCTTTCTTAAATAGTACTTTGCCTTCCTCTTCAACGTCCGAGGCCAGGTAGCGCCCCTCGATATTTTGAGCAAGGAAGGTACCGATGCCGGAAGCAGACTCGCGCCTAACGATGAGCCCCTCTTTAGTGCCGCACTCTTCTTCGGTTACAACGACATCCTGTGCAACATCAAAGAGCCGGCGCGTGAGATATCCGGCTTTGGCGGTGTTGAGCGCGGTGTCGGAGAGTCCTTTGCGCGAGCCGTGGGTGGTGATGAAGTATTCAATCGGCGAGAGCCCTTCTTTCATTGACGTTGTAATGGGAAACTCAATCGCCTCGCCGGTGGGAGAGGCGATAAGCCCCTTCATACCCGCCATCTGGGTAACTTGAGCGATAGAGCCGCGTGCGCCCGAGCGCAACATGTCCGAGACCGAGCCTTCTTTAGGAAGGGTCGCGGGAATGAGTTTCTCCACTTCGGCTTTGGCGGCGTGCCAGACCTCAATATTCATGCGATAGCGCTCTTCTTCGGAGAGCAAGCCGCTGCGCCAGTGCTCCACGATCTCATCGGATTTCTTTTGTGCGCGCACCACTATCTCGTCCTTTTTCTCCGGAATGCGGATATCGTCCAAAGACCACGTGATGCCGGATTGTGTTACGTAGCGGAAACCAAAGTTCTTAATGCGATCCATGATTTCGGGAATCTTAGCCAAACCGTAGCGGACGATGAGGTCGTCGATAATTTTTGCGAGAGTTTTTTTGTCTATCGGGCTGTTGATGAAGGGGTAGTCTGCGGGGAACACCGTGTTGAAGAGCAACCGTCCGACCGTCGTCTCAAAGAGAGCTCCGCCAAACTGTGCGTACTTCTCCTTTTCTGACGGCATGACCTTCACCTTCGCCTGGAAGCCCACGTGCCCGTAGTCGTAAGCCAAAATCGCCGCGTTTGGGCTCGGGAAAATAAGCCCTTCACCTTTTGCTCCCGCAACCTCTTTGGTCATCCAGTAAGAGCCGAGCAAAATGTCGAGCAATTTCCCCGCGATAACGGGCTCGGCATTGCCGGGCTTGAGGATATTCTTCGGCGCCGCCATTATCTCGCGCGCTTCGGCCTGTGCCTCAGGGCTAAGCGGCACATGGACCGCCATCTGGTCTCCGTCGAAGTCGGCATTGAAGGCAGGACACACGAGCGGGTGAAGCTGAATAGCATTGCCTTCGATAAGGATCGGCTGAAATGCCTGGATACCGAGTCGGTGGAGAGTTGGAGCGCGGTTGAGAAGCACATATTTGTCTTTGATAACCTCTTCAAGAATTGCCCAAACCTCCGGCACACCTTCGTCTATGAGCCGCCCCGCGCCGCGGATGTTGTAGGCGAGTTCTTTTTCTAGGAGTTTTCCGATGACAAACGGGCGGAAGAGTTCAAGGGCCATGTGTTTAGGCAAGCCACACTGGCTGAGCTTGAGCTCGGGCCCCACGACGATAACCGAACGGCCGGAGTAGTCGACACGTTTACCGAGTAAGTTCTGACGGAAGAGGCCGTGCTTGCCTTTGAGGTTGTCGGAGAGCGATTTGAGCGGTCGCTGACGCGCTTGGGTCGTTGCAGAGTACGCGGCGCCACCGTGACGGATGGAGTTATCGATCAAAGCGTCGACCGCTTCCTGGAGTATCCGTTTTTCATTGCGCAGGATCACGTCCGGTGCGTGGATTTCTATCAATTTTTTGAGACGATTGTTGCGGTTGATGACGCGGCGGTAGAGGTCGTTTACATCCGAAGTTGCGTGGCGGCCGCCGTCGAGCGCCACCATAGGGCGCAACCCCGGCGGGATGATGGGGATACGGGTGAGAAAAATCCATTCAGGGCGCACGCCGGCGCGGAGCATGCCGCGCAAAAGCGAGAGGCGCTTACCCAATTTTTCGCGCTCGGCGACTCCGCCTTTTTCCAAAGATTTTTCTACGTGCGCGATCAGCTCTTTGAGATTCAGTTCTTTGCAGAGGTTGTACACCGCCTCGGCGCCAATGCCGGCCTCAAAACAGGCGGCGTATTTAATCGCATAGCGATGGTACTTCGGTTCGTCGAGGACCGCGCCGACCACAATCGACTCGATGTCGTGTTTGGCTTCGAGGAAGAGCTCTTTCATTTTCTCCTTCGACTTATCGTCTTGGAGATTTTTCATTTTTGCCTTGTATTCCACCTCAAGCTCTCCGAGTATCCGCTCCTTTTCGCTCTTGTGGACCGCTGTGACGATATAGCCCGCAAAATAGACAACCTTTTCCAGGTCTCCCCCGGGAATGCCGAGGACCATCGAGAGTCGCGAGGGTATTGCGCGTAGGAACCACACGTGTGCAACGGGGACCGCAAGATCGACGTGCCCCATCCGCTCGCGGCGCACTATGGCACGGGTTATTTCAACTCCGCACTTCTCGCAAATAATCCCCTTGTAGCGGATACCGCGGTACTTGCCACAGTAGCACTCGTAATCTTTTTCGGGGCCGAAGATCTTTTCATCAAACAGAGAGTTTTTCTCCGGCCGCTGGGTGCGGTAGTTTATCGTTTCGGGTTTTGTGACTTCGCCGTGACTCCAGGTGAGGATTTTTTCGGGGCTCGCGGGACGGATTTTAACCGCGTCAAAGTCGCCGATATCCGCTCCCGGTGTTTTGCGCGTAGTTGCGCGCACCGGATCATTGCCACGCATGAGTTCAACATCGAGTGCCAACCCCCGCAGAGTATGCAGAAGCACGTTGAAAGAGGCCGGCGCATAGTGCTGGGAAATGCGCTCACCCCGCACAATTGCGTCAAACGCAGCGGAGCGCCCCATAATGTCGTCGCTCTTGACTGTCAGCATCTCGCGGAGGGTATACGCAGCGCCATAGCCCAAAAGTGCCCACACCTCCATCTCGCCAAATCGCTGACCGCCGCCCTGGGCCTTACCACCCAAGGGCTGCTGGGTTATCAAAGAGTACGGCCCGATTGAGCGCATGTGGATTTTGTCCTCCACCATGTGGTGGAGCTTCATGATGTACATGTATCCAACCGCGATATCCTGCTCAAACTGCTCGCCGGTCCTGCCGTCGAAGAGTCTCATCTTTCCCGTTTCTGAAAATCCTGCCGTTTTGAGCTCCTGCCGAATTTCCTCGTCTGTTGCGCCTGCAAACGGCGGACATACCGCCTGGTAGTTGAGCGTGTGAGCCGCAAGCCCCAAATGCAATTCCAAAATTTGACCGAGGTTCATGCGCGAAGGGACTCCTAAAGGAGTCAAAATGACATCGACGGGGCGACCGTCTGCGCTGTAGGGCATGTCTTCTTCTGGCAAGACACGGGAAATGACGCCTTTGTTGCCGTGCCGGCCAGCCAGCTTGTCGCCGACCGATACCGTGCGCAATTGCGCTACCTCGATATGGACGCGTTTGATGATCCCGGAGTCCAGGTTATGCCCCGCTTCGCGGGAAAATACTTTGACACCGATGATGCGGCCGCGCTTCCCATTCTCCATCCGCAAGCTGGAATCTTTTACGTCGCGGGCTTTGTCGCCGAAGATTGAGCGTAAGAGCCGCTCTTCGGGGGTCAGCTGGGTTTCACCTTTCGGAGTAATTTTGCCGACCAAAATGTCGCCGGGCCGGACTTCAGAGCCGACGCGTACAATACCGTCCTCGTCGAGGTTGCGGAGTTTTGTCTCGGAGACGTTCGGAATATCGTGGGTCGTCTCCTCGGGCCCGAGTTTGGTGTCGCGGACATTCGCGACAAACTCTTCAATATGAATGGAGCTGAACTTTGAGTCCTTGACGAGCCGCTCGGAAATAATGATGGCGTCTTCGTAGTTTGCGCCACTCCAACACATAAAAGCAACGAGTACGTTTTGTCCGAGCGCCAACTGTCCACCATCGGTTGAGGAGGTATCGGCAAGGAGATCCCCCTTCTTAACTTTGGTACCGACAGAAACCGCCGGGCGGCCGTGGAGCGCCGTGAAGCCGTTGGTGCGCACAAAATTGACCAGTGGATATTCAATTTCTTTTCCTTTTGCGTTTTTAACAGCAATCCGCTTACCGTCGGCAGCCGTGACGGTACCGTCTTCCTTGGCAGTTATAAGGCGGCCAGTGTCGCGCGCCGCGCGCGCCTCGATGCCGGTCCCAACCAGTGGTGCTTCCGGAATAATGCAGGGGGTCGCCTGCTTTTGCATGTTGGAACCCATGAGCGCCCGGTTAGCATCGTCGTGCTCGAGGAACGGGATCATTGAGGTTGCAATAGAGAAGGGCTGCTCGGAAGCGACATCGATGTAGCGCACCTCTTTGCGCGCGACACGGGTGGGGCTTCCCCCCAGACGCACCTCAACCATGTCCTCCAAAACCGCCCCGTCTTCTCCTACCAAAATTGCGCCGTGTGCTATGGTCTCCTTTTCTTCTTCAGCGGCGTTAAGATACACTATTTCTTTGGTAACACGGCCGTCTACCACACGCGCGTATGGCGTTTCGATCATGCCAAATTCGTTGAGCCGCGCGAAGGTTGAGAGGCGCAAAATAAGACCGATGTTCGGGCCTTCGGGTGTCTGTATGGGGCAGAGGCGTCCGTAGTGGGAGGTGTGCACGTCGCGTACCTCAAAACCGGCGCGCTCGCGGGTAAGACCTCCCGGGCCGAGCGCTGAAAGAGTCCTCATGTGCTCAAGCTCGGTCAAGGCGTTTTCTTGCTGGGCAAATTGGGAAAGTTGGTTGGTGGTAAAAAATTCTTTAATACGGGCCTGAAGCGGACGTGGGTTGACGAATTGTACCGGCATCGTCGCCTCCGCATCAATCGTAGACATCCGGTCTTGAATATTGCGCTTCATGTGTGTGAGCCCCACCCGCAGGCGCTGTCCCAACATTTCCCCGACATAGCGAACGCGGCGGCTTCCGAGGTGGTCGATGTTATCTTCTTCCGCCTCCGGATCATTTTCGAGCTTCAAGACGTGCGTCAGCACTGTCACCACATCGTCCAAGGAAAGGGTCTTACGCGTGAGCTCTTTCTCGTCGAGTGATTTATGAAAGCGCTGGTTGAAGCGGTATCGTCCCACACGCGAGAGGTCGTAGCGCTCGACTCCGAAAATAGAGTTGATGTACTCCTGCGCGTTTTTAGCGGTCGCCAAGTCACCATCGCGGAGCCTCTTGTGTATTTCAACATACGCTTCATCAACCTTTTTTGCCGGATCTTTTTTAAGAGCCTCTTCTATCCAACGCTTGCCGTGGGGGGTTCCCGCAAAGAGCGACTTCATATCGCTGTCGAAGGCGGCGCCCAAGACCCGCAAGAGCGAGGTTGCGGGGAATTTGCGTTTGCGGTCAATGCGCACGTTGAGCTCGCCGTCTGCACCCGCTTCGATCTCGATCCACGCGCCGCGCGCGGGGATTATTTTTGCGCCGAAGTGCCGTTTGCCTTTTACTTCATCTGCAGTAAAAAAGACGCCGTAGGAGCGTGCGAGCTGCGGTACGATAACGCGCTCAACACCGTTTATGACAAACGTGCCGTGCTCGGTCATTATGGGAAAGTCGGCAAGAAAAATCTCCTGCTCCTTTTCAGAGCCGGTCGTTTTATTTTTAAGCCGGACAATGCCGCGCAGCGGCACATCGAGCGTCATCTTTTGCGCTTTGGCGTAGTGCTCGTCTACTTTTGGCTCACCGATTTCAACTTTTACAAACTCAAGGTCAAACTTTTTTCCGGAATAGTCCTTGATAGGCGTGAATTCTTTAAACGTCTCCTTGATGCCCTCCGAGAGAAGCCTGCCGAAGGACTCAACCTGCGCGGCAACCAAATTGGGGGTATCAACCCGAGGTTGCCGGTATCGTTTGAAGAATTTTTGCTCACGCATATGCACGTTGAAGTGATAAATTACTAAAAATGTAAAAAGCACCCTCAAAAAACACAAAAAGAGCGGGCGCGTAAAACGCTCCCTACCTCAGTTTCTAAACTGGCGTTAGGTGGCTTGTGTCACCACTAATATGTTATAGAAACCGCGCTCTCAAAACTCATTCAAATCCCCGCCCTGGTTTCCTACCCACTATAGCAAACCCTGTATTTTGTGCAACCTCTTGTTTATCCACTGCGTCTTTTGGAGCGCAGGGCGTCGATTTTAGCGTGGTGGCCGGAGAGGAGGATTTTTGGAACGCGGTGTATCTTTCCTTTGACTTTCAAGACTTCAGGGCGGGTGAAGACATCATGAGATGCGATTCTCCCTTCCTCAAGCGACTCAAATTTGCCCAAGACTCCGGGGACTTGGCGCGCTGTGGCATCAATAATAACGAGTGCGGGGACTTCGCCCCCGGTCAAAATGTAAGGACCGACCGAAATTTCCTCGGCTTTGAGGATTTTCTTTGCCCGGGCATCTATCCCCTCGTACCGACCGCATACAATAATCACCTCTTTTTCTTTGGAAAGTTTCTTAGCATAAGCATTGGTGAAGGGTCTGCCACCAGCCGAAGTAAGTATCACCTTCGGCTGTTTCTTCCTATATATCATAATATCATAATCTTGCTTTCTTTTTGCCCGGGCAATTTGTTCTTTGATTTTTTCGACAGCTCGAATAACGGGCTCTGCGCGCAAAACCATCCCGGGGCCGCCGCCGTACGGCCGCTCATCAACCTTCCCCCATTTATTCCCCGCAAATTTGCGCAGCTGGTAGGTTTTTATGTTTAACTTTTTTTGTTTTACTGCCCGCCCCAAAATAGACGTATTCGTATACGCCTCAATAATCTCTGGGAAAAGTGTAATAACGTGAAAAGTCATGTCGCTACCCTATCGCAAAACGTATAAAAACAAAAGCGGAGCAAAATTAATTTTTGAGGGGGTACGGAGCCGGACGCGGCGAGTCTTCAGGGCTTTCGTAGCAACGAAAAGCCCGTACCCGGAAAAAATTTGATTTTGCGAAGTCCTTAAAACTTGGAGAGTTCGTCCATTGCTTCGTCGACTGATTTCATTGCGGGTGTTGCGGGTGCCTCGTGTGTGCCATCCCAACCCTGGGCGGCGCTGCCTCCGCTCGAAGCCCCGCGCGTCGAGCCAGCAGGCTCGTTGATTTTGAGATTGACGCGAGCGTTGTGCTTCATCCCTACAACCCGCAAAAGAGTGCGGATCGCTTTGGCGGTGTTGCCCGAACGGCCGATAACCTTGCCCATATCGTCCGGGTGCAAATCAAGCATCAACAAGACGCCCATCTCATCAACCGTTCGGCCGATTTTTACCTCCTCCGGATGCTCAACAAGACCCTTAATAACAAACTCCAAAAACTCCTGATCGCGCTCTGCCATATCTGTATATTTAGTTATTAAAATCTACGTTCTTATTTTATTGTGCGGGCGTTTCTTCCGCAACCGACTTATCCTCTTTTGTCGCTTCCGGCACAGAGGCTTCGGGGGCGGGTGTCTCCTCCTTCTCGCTGTTGCCTTCAGCTGCTACAGCGATCTCTGCCGGAGCGGCAGTTACTTCCTCCTTCTTAGGAGGCGATTTGCGGGGGAGAACATTGCGCTTCTTCCCTTCAATAATCTTTTGCGAAATAAGCAGATTGTGCACCGTGTCGGAAACCTGCGCGCCTTCCTTCATCCAGTGTTTGATGCGCTCGGCCTTAAGCTCCACCCGGTCGGTGCGAGCATCGTAGGAGCCGACGAGTTCCACATAGTTGCCGGTCTTGGTTGAGCGTTTTGAGTCAACGACAATAACCCGGAAACTCGGGTCGTTCGTTCGTCCGCGGCGCTGCAATCGAATCGTTAGCATGCCGCCGCACAATAACAGATTAGACAAAAACGGTCAAATAATGTAGAAGTATCGCTAGACGAACTCCTAACAAGAAGGGGGCTCCATGCTCGAGAAGCTCGATACCTTCATCCTGGACGGTATCTTCCAGAAGATCGCCGATTGGATTAACGAACGGTTCGGGTGGTCATGTTTCCGCTTGGCGATAATAACTTGCTGGATGGTTGTTATTATATGGGCCGCAGAAATAATATTCTACTGGAACGTGGCTCTGCTCCCCCAACTTTCGACCGCATTTTTCGGCTTATATAGTCTGGCTGCAATGCTTCGACTTCGCGATTGGGAAAAGGCCGATAAGGATGAATCACTACAACGCGCTGAGCGCGTTGCAAATATCGAAAGATTGGGAGGAAGGCTTACTCGCAAAATCCTACTTCTGCTGTCCCCCTTTTTTATTATGATGCTATTCGACTTCCTCATCACGGGGAATAGCCGGTGGGGGCTGGCAAGTCTGCAGTGGGCTATGTTCACAGCCAATCTCTATTTTGCGGCCTGTACTCCAAAACCACGCAGCCCACTCAAGGCGGGTAACAAACTCGCCGAGGCGGCAATCCCGACCCGATGAACAATAACGACCGCGACGGACACCAATCCGTCGCGGTCTTTTCTTTTTCTTATATCAATGCTATACTCTCCAGTAATTAAATGCCTCGCAGAAGGAACGGCGGGCCCGAACATACGGGCGCGAAAAAACATATAGAAGGAATTGCCCAAGTAAACCGCCGCGGCGTCGGGTATCTTGCATGGCCGAATGAACCGGAGAAAGAAGATATAGAAATTCAAAACGCGGATCTTGGCGGTGCATTAAACGGCGACACGGTGGAGGTTGAGCTGAAAGGCCTGTTTCCCCGCCCCAAGGGCACGGTTGTCCGCGTCATAGCACGGGCTAAGAGCGAGTTTGTATGTACGATACGCGGTAGGGCTGCTGTCGCGGCTGACCCTCGTTTCTACCGCCCCATTCAAATTCCGCCGCACGAGTATGCAGAAGGCGAAAAGGTGCTAGTACATCTCATCTCGTTTAGCGGCAAAGAAGACCCAAAGGGCACAATTCTCAAACACCTCGGGCGCGCGGGCGAGCATAGGGTTGAGATGAACGCGATTGTTCTTGAACACGGCTTTCAAACCGAGTTTCCCTCCGCCGTCGCCGAGCTCGCACATGCGACAGAGTTAGCACACGCAACAACTATCCAAAAAGAAGCGCCGAAACGTAAAGATTTCCGCAACACGACGACCTTCACCATAGATCCGCCGGACGCCAAAGACTTTGATGATGCACTCTCTTTGCGCGCGCTTGGGAATGACGAGTACGAAGTGGGCATCCACATTGCAGATGCGACCTTTTTTGTGCGCGAGGGCGAGCCCTTGGATGATGAAGCGAGGAAGCGTGGCACCAGCGTGTATTTGGTTGATGCGACTATTCCTATGCTTCCGCACGAACTTTCCGGCAACGTCTGTTCACTCAAAGAAAATGAAGACCGGCTCACCTTCTCCGCTGTCTTCCGCATGAATAAAGAGGGGCACGTGCTCGCGCGCGAATTTGTAAAATCAATCATCCGTTCCAACAAGCGCTTCTCCTACGAAGAAGCCCAAAATGTACTGGACACGGGCAAGGGACCGTTTATAGAAGAGCTTGGGGTACTCCGGCACATCGCGCGAGCCTTAAAACAGAAAAGAGAGCGTGAGGGAGCTATAGATTTTGGCGACAACGAAGTAAAATTTGAGCTCGACGCAGACGGCAAGCCGCTCCGGGTAGTGCGGAAAGAACGTTTAGAAACAAATTCCCTTATCGAGGAGTTCATGCTCCTTGCAAACCGCGAAGTCGCGCACTTTATCTCAGCACTTGCTAAAAAAGTGCCGGAAAGCGGCATGGTGTTTCTCTACCGCATCCACGATGTACCCAAGGAAGACCGTATACAGGAGCTCGCGACCTTTGTGCGCGCCGTTGGGTACGAGTTCGGCAAAGGTAAAAAATTCTCCGCCCGCGATATCCGCAAACTCCTCAAAGATATCGAGGGGAAGCCCGAGGAGCATCTCATAAAGACCGCGACCCTCCGCTCTATGGCCAAAGCAATTTACTCAACCAAAAATATCGGTCACTTTGGTCTCTCGTTTGAGTACTATACCCATTTTACCTCCCCCATCCGGCGCTACCCGGATATGTTGGCACATCGCATTTTGGCGTCTCATTTAGACGGCAAACCCCTTACCCGCCGCGAGTACGGGCACTTAGAAAAAATGTGTATAGCCGCTTCCGAGCAGGAAGCAAAAGCGGTCGATGCCGAGCGCGAGTCAATCCGCTACAAACAGGTGGAATATATGACCGGAAAAATTGGCCAGGAATTTGATGCGGTAATCAGCGGCGTTACTGATTGGGGACTCTATGTTGAAGAAAAAGAAAGCGCGGCAGAAGGGTTGGTGCGCATACGCACGCTTGGGGACGACTTTTTTAACTACGTAGCCAAATCCTATTCGCTTGTGGGCCAAAAGACAAAGAAAAAATTCTCACTCGGCGACCGGGTGAAAGTAAAACTCACGGCGGCAGACCTTGCTGCCCGTACACTCGACTTCGAGCTCGTGCGCTAGTTAGGAGGAAAGATACGCAGGGATTGCGGTTGCAAGGATTTTAAGAGTTTTTTCAAACACTTCCGGATTTTCCTCCAAGAGCGTCATACGGAAGCCGTAGAGGTCGGTATTAAAGCCGCATAGAGGCACGACACACAGGCCATACGCCGCCATGAGGTAGTAGGCAAAGCGTTTGTCCAGCTCGTGCGGTTTAAAGGTACTCACTTTTTCTTCCACCATCGCCCGGATTTTTTGATCTCTGATGGGAAGCGTTTGTGTCGGAGAGAGAAGGGCCGGATCAAACACGGGGGTCAAGTAAAACGCGCCGGAGGGCTTCACAACAGAAACCCCTTCGATCTTGCGCAATACTTTATGTGCGGCGTCCGCGCGTTTCTGGTACGCATCGCGCCGGCTCTGCAAATATTTTTTATAGCGCGGATCGGACAATATTTTCGGCAACACTTTCTGCGGAAGCGTTGTTGAGGAGACCTCGAGCATTTTCGCGTCGTGGATGGCCTTTATGTAGCGGGCAAAGACGGGGTCATGATTTTTGTTGTAGACCTCAATCCAACCACAGCGCGCGCCCGGCCACGGCACCTCCTTTGAAAGACCTTTCATGATGATGGCAGGGACTCCCTCAAGCATCCCCGAGAGCGGCACAAAGACCTCCGAACCATAATAAATGTTTGAGTAAATTTCGTCCGAGACCAAAAAAAGGTCATACTCTTTGGCGATTGCGACAATTTCCTTGAGTACTTGGCGGGGATATATCATCCCGGTCGGGTTGTCGGGGTTGATGATAAGGATGCCCGCTAACTGCTCGTTGTATTGCACTTTGTTTCGCAGATCGAAGAGATCGGGGAGCCAATTGCGCGAGGGGTTCAGCATATAGGTGATGTGTCGCGAGCCCGCATGCGCCGCCTCCGCGGAAGAGTGGGTCGGGTACGCAGGAGAAGGCCCGATGACACGCGCTACTTTGTTGAGATTGGTATAGACCTTGGACACCGCATCTCCGAGTCCGTTGAAAAAAATAATGTCCTCCGGGTCAAGCATTCCCGTCCCCTCTTTTTCTCGAAGTTTTGAGAGAAACTGACGAGTCTCCAGGAGCCCCTTGGTCGGGGCATAGGCAAATGTTTTATCGTCAGTAAGCGCCTCCGCGATAGTCTCTTTTACCCACGGAGGGATTTTTTCTCCCTTAGCAACCGGGTCGCCGATATTTTCCCACACTATCTCCACACCCATGCTTTCAAGCGATTTACCAAAATCGACTATCTCGCGTATCTCGTACGACAGCTCATTCGCTCCTTCCTGAACCAAGTTTGTCCTCATGGCGTTAGCATACGAGCCCGCTTTTATTTTGCAACGACAACAGCCTCCTCGAACTTGACTGATAATAACTTGGAGGCGCCGTCGCTACCCATCGTGATGCCATAGAGAACTCCCGCTCTCGACATCGTCTCGCGGTTGTGGGTTATTAAAATAAGTTGCGACTTTTTAGCCAAGTTTTCTATCATGTCGCCGTAGCGACGCGAGTTGGCCTCATCCAAGGCCGCGTCCGTTTCATCCAAAATCAAGAAGGGTGGCGGGTTCACCTGGGACATCGCAAAAATCAACGCAATCGAGGTGAGCGCCCGCTCACCGCCCGAGAGCATGTGTAGGCCTTTGATGCGCTTGTGCGGGAGCGAAACGGAGATGTCCACACCCTCTTCAACTTCTATATCCGACGCATCGTCGCCCTGTCGAGGGTTACCCTCTTCTTCACTCTCCGGAGCTCCCCGGCGGAGCTTTTTTTCTTTTATAAGCGCGAGCGAAGCGGTGCCGCCTCCGAACATCAGCTTGAAGAACACTTCAAACTCGGTATTGATTTTTGTAATTCCGTCGCTGAAGCGGCTCTGAAGTGTTGCAGTTAACTCCTCAATAAGAGCCCGGAGCTTCTCGGTACTCTCTTTAAGGTCCCCCAATTCGCGTGCCAAAAATTCATCCCGCTCTTTTGTCTCCCGGTATTCTTTTACGGTCTCCTCTCCTCCTCCAATCCCCGCTTCCTCAAGCCGGATCTTGAGCCGCTCGAGTTTTTTGTGCCGCTCTTCTTGAAGGTCTCGTTTCTCCACTCCTCCTTCAATCGGATAGGATTGGTATTCAAGTGCAGCTCCCCCGATGAGTGCTCCAGCTTCGGCAAGCTCGCGCTTAAACTCCGCTTTTTCCCGCTCCAAGAGGCCCTCGCGCCCGGCAATTCTCTCCAGTATTGCCTGCAAATCGGAGCGTTTAGCCATAGCAGCAAAAAGTTCCCGCTCCGCCTCCCGGCTTGCATCTTTTTCGCTTTCGATCTTTTTGCGCAGCGCCGCGACCGCGTTTACCGCACGTTCTTCGTCTGCCTTCACTAGCTGAAGCTCTCCTTCAAGTTTTTTCTTTTTCTCCCGAAGATCTTCGGTTTTGAGGGCAGTGCCCGGAGAACCCTTCACACGCCCTACAAACTCTTTTGCAAGCGAGAGAAGCGTTTTAACTCGGGAGAGAAGCCCCTCCGGGGGGAGCGCGAGCGCCCCTTCAAGTTCGCTCACTAGTTTTTCCCCAAATGTAAGCGCTTCGGCTTGCGGAATACCCGCGTCTTCAACGGCAAGTTTTTCACGCGCCTCAAGCTCACCTTCGATGCGTCCGAGCTCGCGTGTGATTGCTTCCCGCTTGATAGCGCTTGCCCGCCCGCTCGCCTCTAGCTCCACCAAGTCGCGGGCCGGAGCATCTGTTTTCCCCTTTGAATCAAGCTCGTGCCGCAAATGCGCTATAGTCGCTTCGAGTGCCTTCATCTCGCGGGCCGGAGCATCTTTTTCTCCCGAGACTTCCCTCTCCGAGGCTTTGAGATAGATGTCCTCACGCTTGAGATATTCGAGATATTTTTCTTTGAGTTCAGTCTGCAGTTTTTGTGTCTCCTCAACTTTTTTGACCTGCGAGCTCAAAAACTTCAAATGCGGAGCGAGCTCGCGCCGGAGTGCCTCAACCTCGCGCATATTTTCGCCTGATTTTTGCAGCTTCCGCTCTGCGTCTTCGCGCTTGTAGAGGTAGGCGGTGAGCCCCAAAGCATCCTCAAGCATTTCCCGGCGCTCGCGGGGAGAGGTCGCGAGAATACGGTCTGCTTCACCTTGAGAGATTATGTGGTGGCCCGAGGAGCCGATGTTTGCTTGCGCCAAGAGGCCGGCAATGTCGCGCAGGCGCACCGAGGAACCGTTTAAGATGTAGTCGTTCTCGCCCGAGCGGTGGACCACCCGCTCTATCGCAACCTCATCAAAATCGAGGTTTAAACCTCTGTCGCTGTTATCAAACAGGAGTTTTACTCCGGCTCTACCCGCCCGTGGCGAGCTCCCCGAACCGTTCCATATCAAGTCTTCCCCACGCTTCCCCCGCATTGATTTCATCGACTGCTCGCCCAAGACAAATCGAAAGGCCTCGGCGACGTTACTTTTTCCTGAGCCGTTGGGGCCTACAATAGCCGTAATCGCCGAGGCGAATTCAAGCGGCGTCTTTTTGGCAAATGATTTAAACCCCGATAACTCTATCGACTTCAACCGCATTTACTCTCTATTGTATCAAAGAAAAAGCGCCGGCCCTTGAAGGGGCCGGCGTCATTTGACGTGCCGTTCATCCGACAACCGCCCCACAGCTGTTCAGAAGAACTGAGGTGGGGAACGCGCGCGGAGGACTGTTCTGAACGATGGCGTAGGCCTGCGTTCTGCCGGGAATGATGAAATACGACTGCCACAGCATAAACGGAATTTGTATTACCGGCGCCCTCGCTGCTAGAGCAACCTGCTCCGGAAATTTTGGATGAACGGGGATTGAGTACCACAGCTTGGCGGGCCTCAACTCCAGAGACGGGTTGCATAGCGCCGCAAGCAGGATAAGCTCTTTCACCACCATATGCATTCTCCGTGAACAAGTGTCCACTTTTAGCAAAACATTTTTAAAAACAGAGTGCAACTACCACCCCTTTGCTGCAAGGGCTTTGTGAGCGGCCGCTTGTTCGGCTTCTTGTTTTGATTTGCCTTCGCCTTCCGCCACGAGCCTCTCTTTTATGTAGACACCAACGGTGAAATGTTTGTCGTGGTCGGGGCCCCATTCGCGCATTACTTTATAACTTGGTGTTACCCCTTCCGTTTCTTGGGCGTTTTCCTGCAAGCTCGATTTCGAATCCTGCCAGAGCCCTTTTTGCACTATCTCATCAATTTTGGGGAACAGTCGCTTTTCCAAAAATACCTGCGCTGCCTCATACCCCTGGTCGAGATAGATGGCACCGACAAGCGCTTCGAGTGCGTTTGCAAGTAGCATCTGTCGCGCGCGGCCCTTGTCTTTGGCCTCACCCCGTGAGAGAAGCAGGTAGTCATCCATGCCGATACTCCCCGCGATTGCAGAGAGTGTCACAGCGTTCACCAAGGCTGCGCGATAGGCGGTCAGATCTCCCTCATCCTGCTCCGGAAATTTTTCATACAAAAAGCGCGTCACGATAAGCTCCAACACCGCATCGCCCAAAAACTCCAGCCGTTCATTGTGGCCGTGGGTGAGCGTGCGATGCTCGTTGAGGTAGGAGCGGTGGGTAAACGCCTGTCGCAGGAGGTCGAGATTGTTGAAAGAGAGACCCACCCCCTCTTCAAATGTTTTAAAATTTTTTGGCATGAGTTACGATTTTTTAGTCAGTGCTTGGAGCGCCTTAGTTACAATGGGGAGAACATCGTCGTAGAAATTGAGCTCGAGCGCGTCTTGGAGCCGGAACCACTGCGCATCATCCAGCCCTCCTTTTTGCTCAAGCGTAATTTCAGTAAAGGGGGTTTCTGCAAGAAAGTAGGTCACGTGTTTGCGCTTTTTACCCACCTCGGGGTCAGAGGCAATGTACTCGTTCTCTCCTATTTTTTCTTTGAGCTTTATGTTAAGGCCCAACTCTTCCTTTATCGTGCGCACAGTGCCGTCTTCAACGCTTTCATTTGCAATCGCCGGATCGTCGCCGATTTTGCCCTTTGAAAGCGTCCAGTGGCCGAAGATGTCGTGCACGAGTGCTAGGTAGATGTCGCCCTTGTGATGGCAGTACACAATCGCGCCGCCAAGACGCTCGAGCGGCATCTCTTCGTAGGGAACGTTTTTTCGTTTTTTGGAGACCTCATCTTTGCCGGGCTCACCGAGCTCTTTGTAGACAGCGCCCAAGACCCCGTTTACAAACCGGCCGCTGTTGTCGCCTCCGTATGTTTTGGCGAGCTCTATCGCTTCGTTGATGGCAACTTTAGCGGGCACTTTACTGCGATCGGCAAACAATAATTCAAAGAGCCCAAGCCGCAATACATTGCGGTCAACGAGCGCTATGCGCGAGATGGGCCACTCGGGCGCCGCCTTCTCTATCACTAAATCGAGATCTTGCGTGCGTTCAACAACACCGCGCACGAGTTCTTCCATAAACGGCGTGTCGCCGGCGCCAGGCGCATATTCCCGAGCATTGCGCAGGAGTGTTGCGCGCGCATCCGCAAGGGAGAGGGCCCGAACATCCCACTCAAAGAGGGTCTGTAGCACAACCGAGCGTGAAAGGTGCCTGTTTGCCATTGTCATCCTTCGACTAAAACTCAGGATGATGCCGAGTCCTATCGAAGTATCAAAAAGAGCTTCTAAGAAACACGAACGGGAGCTAAAAACGAAACGCGGGGACTACTTCTGCCCTTCGTTTTTGTCTCCTACGGCTCGTCCTTCCTTCTCACGCTTTGCCGCAAGCTTTTGCGCACGTGCTTGGGCTTTAGCAGCCAAGTCCACTACCACTCTGCCGCGGTAGCGACCGCACACAGAGCACGCGTGGTGCGAGAGGCGCTTTGCTCCACATTCGCACGTCACAAACGCCTGTGCCTCAAGCGCGTGGTGCGACCGGCGGTTGCCGGTGTGGCTTCTAGTGCTTCGCATTCGGACGACCATACAGGGAATATAGCAGATAAGGCACAAAAAAGGAATCCCCGCCTTGTGAGCGGGGATTTTTATCTGGCAGGGCCCTTATTCAGAGACCTACAATGACGGTATCGAGTGGACGCCTGCAGCGCGAACCGGATTGGGGATGGATCCATTCGGGTATTCCCTTCGCGCGGCAACAAACTTGGACACTGTCGTCCGGTTCGTATGGGTCGTTTACACGCAGTGGACACATCCGACACAATGGCGCGCCGGAAACTCGAGTAACCCGTGTACACGCTTCAAAGGTTGTTGGTGGATTTCCTCCATTTTGTGAAAACATGGTTCCTCCAGCTTCCTATTGCCGCGTCAGAAGTCGTTCTTTGTCGAGACAGCGGCCCGGGACATCCCGAGCGAAACCTGCTGGGTCTCTTCCTTTTCCTTCCTTTTTTACACCGAGGCAACAATGCACCCTTCTGCCGGAGGAGGTTATCCCTCCATTGGCCGGGCACCCGACACACGTGGGTTCTTTTTTCCTCTTTTTTGGCTGTCGTGGAGCGTTAGGACCTTTCAAGCCCATTGGCCTCTTCTCCCTAGTTTGGGCTGGTTTCCGATAACGCAGTGCAGTACTGAACTCTAGTTTAGCATTATATCACGCTTAAGAAGTTTTTGCAAAATGAGCGGCGGTGGATGTCGGAGAGCCCGAATTTTTTTATAGCGCGGCTATGCGCTTTGGTGCCGTAACCCTTATGCTCTTCAAACAGGTAGTGCGGAAATTGTTTTGCGAGCCGGCGCATCAGGCGGTCGCGCCGCACTTTTGCAACAATCGAGGCAAGCATAATGAGCGGTTCCTGCTCGTCGCCGCCGATAATTGTTTCTTGTTCATATTCTTCCGGCGCATACAGTAGACCATCGAGAAGCACTTTTACTCCCGAAGTTTCTGGCGCGAGCGCTCGTACACCCCGCCATGTGGCGTAGCGTACCGCGCGAGTTAACCCCAATCTATCGATAGTAGAGGCGGCCGAGTATCTAACACAAAATTGTAACTCGCCTGCTTTTGCCCGCTCACAAATAATTTTATAAAATTCTTCGCGCCTCTGCGGGCTTACTTCTTTGGAGTCCTTGAGTCTAGGAAATATTTTCCGGATATTAAAACTAGAAGGCACCGCGACAACCCCAATTGCAACCGGCCCCGCCAAAGGGCCCCGCCCCGCCTCATCCACCCCAATCAGTGTCCGCAGCATAATTCTATTGTACGCGTGAAAAACACCCCCTGCCCTTATTTCTTAATTTAGTTAAATTAGCAAATAAGCACTACCGATATATCGTAGTATTCTCTAATTCGTACGAATATTGAAATAAGAAGTTTATAAAAAAGAAAACCCGGCGCGCTTT
>Ga0155704_125_pt3 | contig 19025 bp, 14 predicted proteins | sample RifCSPlowO2_01_FD_107361 | JGI IMG/M metagenome (GOLD analysis project Ga0155704, IMG submission 107361) | Candidatus Adlerbacteria bacterium RIFCSPLOWO2_01_FULL_51_16
TACCCCAAAACCAATAAACCAAGTGGGTAGCGCCAACCCTTCGGGCTCCCCGCCGATTAATCTTTCCGGCAACATCGACCAAAACAACAACAACTCGGGACTTCTCATCGCGGGAGGAGCGCTTGCGGCGGCATGCTTAGCGTTTCTTATCCCGGGGCCGGCGACGCTCGGCGGAGTTGGAGGAGTAAGTCGTGTTTCGGTGCAAGACCCGGACACAAATCAGCGGACATTCCTTGACTGTTTGACGCGTGTTATCGCAAAAATTGCTCTCCAGCAGATGACTGCGAGTATCGTCAACTGGATAAACTCCGGCTTCAACGGCAAACCCTCCTTTGTACAAAACTATCAGCAATTCTTTACGAACGTCGCCGACCAGGCGGCGGGCGAGCTTATCAAAGGAAGCGCGCTCTCCTTTTTGTGCACACCGTTTCAAAACCAAATACGCATAGCTTTGGCACAGAGCTACGCCCGTCGCAACAATGCCCCTTCCTGCACGCTCACCGGCATTGTCGGCAATCTCAACAGCTTTATGAAAGGCAACTTCTCCCAGGGTGGTTGGAAAGGGTTTCTCGCCTTCACAACCGTCCCTACAAACAATCCCTATGGCGCGTACCTTTATGGGCAGGGTGCGCTCCAGAACACTATCGCAAATGCGCAGGCCGACGCGAACCGAAAAATCACTCCAGGCGGCTTCCTCTCAACAGAAGAGTGCACCGGCGACATGAACCCGCAAACCGGTAAAAAGGGGCCGCCCTGCAAAATAACGACCCCCGGGCAAACCATAGAGAACTCGCTTTCAACGGCGCTCGGCACCTCCTTCCGCCAACTCGAGCTTGCAAAAAGTTTTGACGAAATTATCAGCGCACTTATCCAACAACTCATCACCCGCACGCTCTATGGAGGCCTCTCAAACCTCTCGGGAACCGAGGGGTACAACGCTAATTTTCTTTCCCCCGAGGTTGCCCGGGCGCAAGAATTGGCACAACCGCTCTTGACCGAACTCCAAACAGCGGTGCAGATAGCGCAGCAGTACGGGTACGCCAAACAGGGTTCTATCGGCGACATACAGCAGGCCCAAGCCCAGCTCCAAAATCTCATCAATTGTTGGAACAGCGCCGCGGCCGCAACCGGCTTGAGTGCCTCGCAGCGCGCACAAGCAAAAGCAAACGCGGAGGCGACACAAGCGCAATTCAACACACTCAATGCCCGGGTGGACGCGCTCAACGACCAAATCACCCGCGCGAATGCTGCTATAGCGATACTCGAAACGCTCCAAAGCCGCGCGCTTTCCGCCGCGAGCGAGGCGGAGGTGCAAGCGATCGCCGCCGACTATGCGACTGCCCGCTCGCAGGGCGCAATTATCACCCAAGCGGAAGTTGCTTCGGCTCAGCAAGACCGCACCGCGCTCCAAAACGAGATGTCGCGCCTCAACAACGAAACAACGGCAGGTCTCAACCAATGCTATGCTTTCGGTCAATAAAACTATAAAGACGGTTTTGCTTGCGTCGCTTTTTGTACTCGCAATTTTAGCCCTACAGTCATTTACCGCTCCAGTTATTGTACACGCCCAAGCTACTGATGGAGGGGGAGGGCCAACGGCCTCTCCAACTCCTCAATCAACAAACCCCGGGAGCAGTGCGTTTAGTGATTTTTGTACTAACGCAACTTTTACGGTCTGCGCTGCAGGTATTATTTATGCTATAGCGGTTGGCTTTGGGGCGTACATCGCTACCATCTGTGCAGTTTTTTTGGACTACGCCGTATTTCTCTCCCTCAACAGCACCTCCTACGGACTCAAAATCGTCTCCGAGGGATGGACCATCATGCGCGACTTGGCAAACATGGCCTTCATTTTTATTCTTGTCTATGTCGCGTTCACCGTTATGTTCCGTGCAGAGACCACCAACACCCTCAAACAGTTAGCGGCGGTCGTGGTGCTCGCGCTCCTCGTCAATTTCAGCTTTCTCTTCACCCGGATGACCATAGATGTCGGTAATATTTTGGCTGTTCAGTTTTATAACGCAATACGGGCGGGGGCTTTAGTGACCTCGAGCCCCGGCTTAGGCCCTGCCGCTACAGCCGGAGGATCACAATCAAGTAACGAAGTTAAAGATCTCACGGGACCAATCATGGATGCTGTCCGGGTGCAGAGTTTGATCGGATCGGAGAACCTAGACAAACTCAAAGGCGCTCAAAACTCGTGGACGACTTTTATCGCGCTCTCGGTAGTGTTTCTTGTGCTCGGCGTCATGCTTGCCCTCCTTGGAGCGTCATTCCTCTTTGCGGGAGTGAAATTTATCCTGCGGATAGTGGGGTTGTGGTTTGTCATAATCGCCGCGCCGCTTGCATTCGCGGCGCGGGCCTTACCGGGGAACACGACCGCTATGGGGTTCTTCAATCAGTGGCGTTCGTTTCTCGTGAGCTTCACCTTTTACCCGGCGGTGTATCTTTTTATCTTTTATATCGTAGTGCTCTTTGCTAAGGCCCTTTCTGCACAAAACCTTATAACCGCGCCGGGAACATTAGTCGGTTCGGCAGCAACAACCGATCCAAGCGCTGGGAGCGCGGGTCTTGTCGCGGATATTTCTATACGGGTAGCGATTATCTGTGTTCTACTTTTTGTTGCATATGTACTCGCCGACAAAATAGTCCAAGCCGGCAACCAAATGACCAAAAATGTCTTCGGTTGGGCAGGGAAGACAATCGGTGGAGGTTTCCGTGGTGGTCTTTGGCTTGGCGGTAGAACTCTTGCCCCCGGAGTTGCATTTGCAGGACGCAACACACTAGGCCGATTAGCTTATGGGGCCGTAGAAAGCGGAAAGGCAAAAGAGTGGGAGTCACGAAGAGGACTCTGGGGAGTTCTAGGGAAAGGAACAAAAAGATTGAGCGGCGCAACGTATGATATCCGCAACGCACCGGGCGGTGGAATTGCACGGACTGCTCTCTCGGGAGTCGACCGGGTCGCGTCGCTTGGAGGTATGCCGACGAGCTTCGGTAAAGCGGACGTGGGTAAGGGAGCAACCAAAACTTTTGAGAAAATCGTTGAGCAAAAAGGAAAGCGATATGAAGCGCGCGGTAAGGCTCTTAAGGCAACTGAGGAAGAGGCCTGGACGGAGCAGCAGCGGTTCACGACACAGTTCGAACAGGAGCATGGGATGGGGAGCTACTCAACGCGGATTAATGAACTTCAGGAGCGAATTAACACTGCGCGGGCTGCTGCCGAACACTGGAAGAACACGGCCGTTCTCGACCCTAGCCAAGCGGCACGCTTTAAACTACTAGAAGACGCTGAAAGGACTACGCTCAAGCAAACTAATACCGAACTAAAAGCTCTTGCTGAAGCAGGAAAGAACGTCGTCGAAGCGAGAGCGAAGCAACGTATAGCAACCCTTGCCGACAACCTCGACAAGCGAAATAGAATACCGATACTCAATCCATCGTGGGGCCGCGTTGAGGGTGCCGCACGGTTGCGAAAAATGATTGGGGAAAAAGGTGCGAAAGAAAAAGCAAAAGAGGCACTAGACGCTCTCAAAAAAGAGGACGAGGATGACACCCCGCCACCATCGGGAGGCGGGGCCGCAGCCACCGCCCCGAGCGCTTCGTTAAATACTAATGCGGTCGCCTCCTCAAGCAGAGGCGGACCTACCGTGCAAAAAGCATCTGTGACTAGTGACCTTTTGAAACAACAAACAACACCGGTGAAATTTGACGAGGAACAGATGCGCAGTCTCTTGCGTAAAGAATCGCGGCGGAACATCAGAGAGATAGGCCAGCAGATAAGCGAAGTAAGGACAGAGCTGCATCAAGTAAAAAAAGTGCAAGAAAGGCTTTCAAATACAGAGGTTCAAATCCCTAAGACTGAATCTCCTAATCCCGCATCCACAAGCACAAAACTACCGGGGGTGACACTAACGAATGGCCCCGCAGTCGGCAATGACAACAATCCCCTGATTAGAAATACTCCGGCGGTGAATGATAACGTCCCACCTACTACAGATGAGAAGAAAGCGGCGTAATTATCGGCTATCATTAAAAACATGGAAAGCGAGACACAAAAGCAAATAGAAGAGCGGCTGGGAGAACTCCCTGAGGACGTACGTCTTGCGATTCTTTCTGCAGATTTCGAAAAAAAGGTTCAGACTGTCGGCGCAAAATATAACTTGCATATCGACCAGCTTGAAGTGCTTGGAGACGAAACAATGCTTATCATGCTGGGATTCGCCGACCCTTCGACGTTTGCCGCTAACATAGAAAAACAGGTTCGTGTCTCCACCGACCAGGCACATAAAATAGGCGCCGAGATAACGGAGCAAATTTTTCTCCCCATACGCGAATCTATGAAAAAGTTTATGGAGGGGCGAGCCAAGGAAGCCCCTATTGTTTCTGCTCCACCTCCGCCTTCAACCCCAACACCAAAGCCCGTACCTCCCCCGAGTGCTCCTCCAAAACCAACTCCTCCGCCCGCTCCCGCCGGGCAGAGCCCTCTGGGCGGCGCCAAACCTGCAGTAGCGCCAACTGCGCCCATCGCACCCATGCCTCCCATCATGCAACAAGCGCAGATAATGCTTTCAGAAAAAACCGTAAGCAAGCTCCCCGAGAAGTTACAGACAGGTAAAACGGCTCCCCAACCTCCTGCAGCAAGCTCGGGACAAACCAAACCTCCGCCCTATAAAGCCGACCCCTATCGAGAGCCGCCGGAGTGAAAAAATACGATATACTTATGAGTAATGAGGTATCAGGTACCCCAGTTCATTGAGGTTGAGGATAAGATTTTTGGGCCACTGACCCTCAAGCAGTTCGTCTGGCTTGCCGGCGCCGGTGGGTTGTGCCTTATTTTCTTCACCTTTTTACCTTTTTTTGTTGCAATAGTGTTCGCGCTTCCGGCAGCCATTTTTGGTGCCGGACTTGCCTTCTACCAAGTCAATGGCCGGCCGCTCATTATCGCGATAGAGCACGCCTTTATGTATTTTATCGGCAACAAGCTCTATCTTTGGCAACAGCGGGTGCCCAAAGCACCCGAAGCACAAGCGGAAAAACCAAAAACGTCTACCACTCTCCCGGTTCCAAAACTCTCCGAAAGCCGGCTTAAAGATTTGGCATGGTCTCTCAACATCAAAGACCAAGCACAAATGGGTGTGACCGAAGCGCAGGGCAGAGGTTTTGAAATTTAACATTATATATGCCTACAGGCGCAACAAAAGCACGGGGCACGCAGGAGTTCGTACCCATCAAGGAGGTCCGTGACGGTATTGTGATACTCAAAGATGGTTCTTTGCGCGCTCTTCTTATGGCCTCCTCCATCAACTTGGCACTTAAAGCGCAAGACGAACAACAAGCAATCATCGGACAGTTCCAAAATTTTCTAAACTCCCTGGAGTTTACGGCACAATTTTTTATCCAAAGCCGCGACCTCGACATCCGCCCCTACATTGCACTTTTGGAAGAGCGACTCACCCTCGAATTGGATGACCTGATGAAAATTCAGATCCGTGAGTACATCGGCTTCATCAAGGACTTTACGCAACGCGCAAATATTATGACGAAAAACTTTTTTATCGTCGTGCCCTACGATCCATCGCTCGTTGCCCGCGGCGGGGGAGGGATGGGAGGTTTTTTGGGTGCTGTTTTACCTACCGGCTCAACTACCGCAACAACATTCTCCGACGAGCAATTTGAGCAGTACCGCACCCAGCTTGAGCAGAGAGTCGCTGTTGTTGAACAGGGGCTCATACGCACCGGGGTGCGGGTGGTGAAGCTAGGCACCGAGGAAGTTATCGAGCTCTTCTACAAACTCTTCAACCCCGGCGAGCTTGAAAAGCCACTCCAGGTTACCCAAATCACGCGCTAGCAATATGGCACTCCTTGATTTTTTCAAAACAAAAACACTTCCCTCAAGCGCGCCGGTCGCCCCGATTATGCCCGAGGCGATTTACAAACAGGGTGTCTTAGAACTCCAAGACGTCATTGCACCATCGGCCCTCAAAATTACTCCGCGTGAGATAAATCTTGGCGACAAAATCGCGCGCACGTTCTTTGTGATGTCTTACCCGCGGGTGTTAACCGACTCATGGTTTGCGCCTGTCATCAACCTTGACCGTGTGTTGGATGTTTCTATCTTCATTCACCCCATCGATAGTGCTGAAATCCTTAAAAAATTCCAAAAGAAGGTCGCCGAGGTCCAAAGCCAGATAATGACGCGGGAGGAGAAGGGACTCGTTCGCGACCCGATACTCGACACCGCTTACCGGGACCTCGAGGATTTGCGCGACCAGCTCCAACAAGCCCAGGAGCGCATCTTTGACGTTGCGGTGTACATCACGATTTACGGCGCGACAACCGAGGAGCTCAACAAAATTGAGTCGGAGCTCAAATCAATGCTTGAGTCGCGCCTCGTCTATGTAAAGCCCGCGCTCTTCCAGCAAGAACAGGGGTTTAAATCGGTTTTACCCATAGGCCGCGACGAGCTTTCGGTCCATTCTAAACTTAATTCCTCGCCCCTTTCTTCAATTTTTCCGTTTGTTTCATTTGACTTGACCTCCGACCGCGGGATTCTGTACGGTGTCAACCGGCATAACGCCTCACTCGTTCTTTTTGACCGCTTTTCACTAGAGAATTACAACTCTGTTGTTTTCGCCAAATCGGGTTCGGGCAAATCCTACGCGATGAAGCTCGAGATTTTGCGCACCTTGATGTTTGACACCGAGGTTATCGTCATCGACCCGGAGCGCGAGTACGAGTTTCTCTCTCAAGCGGTGGGGGGTCGCTATTTCAATATCTCACTCAACTCCGAGCACCACATTAACCCATTTGACCTAGCGCCTCCACGGGAGGACGAGTCTGCAGCGGATGTCCTGCGCTCAAACATCGTGGCGCTTGTGGGAATGTTCCGCATTATGCTTGGGGGGCTCACTCCAGAGGAGGACGCCATCATCGACAAGGCGATTACCGAGACCTACGCGCTCAAAGACATCACCATCGACTCCAACTTCGCCGACATCGAGCCACCGCTTCTTTCTGATTTTGAATTGGTCCTTGCGGGCATGCAGGGTTCGGAGTCCTTGGTACAACGGCTCTCCAAATACACCAAAGGCACGTGGTCGGGCTTCATAAACCAAGCAACCAATGTTGATATCAACAAAAAGTTCGTTGTTTTCTCTGTGCGCGACATGGAAGACGACTTGAAACCCGTCGCGATGTACCTCATCACCCATTACATTTGGAACACCGTGCGCAAACAGCTGAAGAAACGTCTGCTTGTTATCGACGAGGCATGGTGGATGATGAAATCGGAAGACACCGCCTCCTTTCTCTACAGCATGGCGAAACGCGGCCGTAAATACTATCTGGGGCTTGCAACGATCACCCAAGACGTTGATGACTTTTTGAAGTCGCCGTACGGGTTGCCCATGATAACCAACTCTTCCCTCCAGCTCCTGCTCAAGCAATCGCCGACAACGATTGATAATCTGCAAAAAACGTTCAACCTCTCCGACGAAGAAAAATATCTTCTGCTTGAAAGTGACGTCGGGGAAGGGATCTTCTTTGCAGGTCTCAAGCACGTCGCTATTAAAGTCATCGCCTCTTACACCGAGGACCAGATAATCACCTCCGACCCCTCCCAGGTTTTGGCCTTGCGTAAAATGCGCCAGGGGGCATCCGCGCCTGCCGGTGCACCGCTATGATGAAACGCTTTCCACTAATAGTATTTGCCTTTTTCATAGACAGTGTTCAGTTTTTGGTGGGGTTAGCTCTTACGGCACTACCCTTCACCGGCGGTGTCCTCGGGGCGGCAGGGGGGGCTGTAGTGTGCCATCAATATTTGCCGAATTGGGGGTGGATTCAAGCCGGTTGCGCGACGGTTGGAGCAGTCTTAGGGGTAAAGTTGGGAGCTGTTACGGCACCGTTTGGAATAGCTCTTGCCCCGGTTGTTGTGTTCTGCATCGGTATAATTTTCGGAAGCATGCTTCTTATGTTCCTCCTTTTCAGCGGCGCCTTCAGCGGTAGGGTTGTGTTGGGGTGTTTGTTGGGAGAGGTGACGCCGTTTTTGGGGTTCTTGCCCTTTTGGAGTGTAATGGCCTGGCGCTGTGCCTACAACGCCTCTCAAAAATCCAAAGAAGAAAAATTGACCTGGCAAAGTGAGATTCAGCAGGTTGGCGTACCCGACTTCTCAAGTTTGGCGTTAGCCAGCGCGGAGGCGAGTGCACGGCCGTATTCGCTTCAAGCGTCCCGGGCACAGCGAGCAGACAACGATACTGTACAGGCAGATAATGACAGTATGCCGAAGGAAGAAGCCCCGCGTGGGAAAATAGAACTTAAATCACCCGATATCCGCCGACCGCAAAGAGCCGCTGTTGCCGCGGCAATTTTGGCTCTGCTCTTTGTGGGCTCCGGAGCGCAAATCACTTTAGCGCAAGTGGCGCCAGAGCCCGTGCGCTTTACCATCACTCCGGAGATCCCGGGTCCAAATGAGAAGGTAACTATTCAGGCCGAAGGCATTGGGGGGTTGCTCGGTGATGCACAAATTACCTGGCAGCTCAACGGAAAGACCATGCTTTCGGGTTCGGGAGAGCGAACATTCTCTTTCACTACCGGCGCGTTGGGGAGCCAGCAAAAAGTTTTGGTGACTATCCGTCCTTCGGCGGGCAGTGTTGTAACAAGGGAGTTTGTATTTGCCCCCTCGCTCATTAATCTTATCTGGGAAGCGGATACCACAACCCCGTTCTTTTATCGCGGGGCTGCACTCTACAGCGCGGGCGCGAGTGTCAAGGTCGTCACCTTCCCCCATGTTGTTATCGGGGGTGTCGAGGCAAGCGCGAATGTACTCTCCTACCAGTGGTCGCTCAATGGCGAGCCCGCGACAGCACAGTCCGGCACCGGACGTACTACATTTACCTTCGAGGGTAGCCAGCTTAACCTACAGGAAGTAGTTGCAGTCGATGTATTTCTTTCGGGCATCAAGGTAGGGCATACCGAAGTTACCATCCCCGTCAGCGACCCTGAACTGATTCTTTACCAACGCGACTCATTGCGGGGGATTTTGTATGAATCGGCACTCCCGGGAGCCGTAACGCTTGTCGGCCGGGAGTTTTCTGTACGTGCCGAGCCGTACTACTTTTCAAATACAAGTTTGGCAAACGGCGATCTTGTATATTCCTGGCTTCTTGATGGAGAAGAAACCTCGAGCCCCGACTCACCGCGCGGCTTTTTAACACTCCGACAAACAGGAGGTAGCGCAGGTGGCGCACAACTTGAGGTAACACTACAAAATAACGACCTCTCAAAGCTCGGCCAGGCGGCTTCGGCGGCCCTGCAAATTCTTTTTGGAGCACAATCCAGTGCTAGTGTTCCTTCTCTAGCGGCAGCGGTAGCAAACTTTCTGAGCGGTGCCATTGCACAAACATCTCAACAACCAATCAGTACCCAATTAATAAAATATACTCCGCTCGAGCCAATACCGGGGTTCAGTGCAGGAGAATGTACTAATATCGCGACGTTTCTCAACGCCTTGCTCAAACTTCTCATCGCTGTGGGAGCAATATTTGCGGTGCTCACACTCACGGTCGGGGGCATTATGTATATGGTTTCTGACATTGTGGATGTAAAAAGTCGGGCAAAAGAGCGGATGCGGGCCGCTATTTGGGGAATACTTCTTATATGCGCTGCGTGGCTTATCCTCTACACCATAAATCCCCAGCTAGTTAATTTCTCCAGTCTCTTTTCCAATAACACGTGTGTGGGATCAACCCCAACCCCCCCTCCTTCAACCAGCCCCGGGGCAAGAATGCTTACCCCAGAAGAAGTTGCCGCAATAAAACAACTGTACCGAGGGTGGCTCGGGGAGCCGGCGCTTTATGGTTCCCTTGTTTACTCAGGGGATACAAAAAGTCCTGAATTTAAAAAGACTCTTCAGGAATTTGAGGACGGATGTAAAAATGTTACCTTGCTGGGGAAAATTGGCCTGACAACAACGCGCGTTGTGTCTGTCACAACCGAGAGTCTTCTTACGCAAACGGCTTTTCAGCCTACAAATGAAAATATCTATGTGTGTCTTAGCCGGCAATAAATTATGACAAACTCAAAACTAATTTGGTGGGGAGGCGTTGGAGCGATTGTAATTGTTGCAGCTGTAGTGTTATGGTTCTTTTTTTCTGGCGGAAACGCGGAACAGTCCACCAATATTACTGGAAGTTCGTTCGGAAGCGGCAGTACTGTTTCGGTAACGAACTCTGAAAGTGACGGGGATATGGTAAATAATTTGCCGCAAAGTGGCGGCCAGGTTATTTTCAAAATAGCAGATGGGCCAATTGCAGGCGCAACACTGCTAGAGACAACCCGGCCAACCTCGACCGTCGCGCGATATATGAAACAAGAGAACGGTCATGTGTTTGATCTCACGGTTGATACACCGGGCGCAATACCCAAGGCCGTCTCAAATACAACAATCCCCGGCATTGTAAAAGTCCTGTGGCTTGAGCGAGGAAGCGCGCTCATCGCCCAATATATAGACGGGGTAACCGTCAAAACTGCATACCTTGGCTTCCCGGTTAGTACTACAACCGCAACCAGTTCCACCAAAAAGCCCGTCAAAATCCAGTTTCTGTCTAATAATATTGCAGAGCTTGCCGCCTCTCCGGATGGCAGAAGTATTGTGTACCTGGTGCGAGTAGGTGCTAGCACAGACGGATACACCGCACGCTCCGACGGCTCGGGAAGTAAGAGGTTGTTTTCCTTCCCGCTTTCTCAAACCCTGATCTCTTGGCCATCAACAAACACATTACTTCTTCAGACTAAATCGGGTGCCGGGGTTCCTGGAGGAGTGTTTTCCGTCAACGCTCAAACCGGCGCCATAACGCCGCTTGTATACGCCGAGGGCCTTACTGCAACCGCTAACTCGTCCTTCTCGAAAGTTCTTTACCAAACGGTGCGTGCCGGCTCTCCGCTCCGTCTTACTTATGCGCGCGATATAAAAACCAGCAAAGACGCGGGGTTATCATTTGATCCGTTTCCTGAACGGTGTGTCTGGAGTGCAAGTGCTACCACGACCGCAATCTGTGCTATTCCGCTTCAATATGTGCCGCCAAATTTTCTTGACTTGTGGCACAAAGGAGGTACGGCGGTCTTTGACAGTCTTGTGTCTTTTGACCTGCTCTCCGGCAAATCAGAGATTCTTGCATCCCCAGGCGGGGGCGATGGGGGAGTTACTTCTAATGTCGCAGAAATGGCACTTTCACCTTCCGAGCGCTACCTTTCATTCATCACACGCGGCGACAGGGCACTGTGGGGCGTGAGATTAATTCAAAACTAAAAACTGAAATTTTAAGTTTTAAGTTGGTAGTTTTCGGTTGTTTTATACTTCAACACAATGTGACGGAATTTGCCTTCGCCCGCGGACTCGGTCTTGATTTCAGGGTCTTCAGCAAAGAGCTCGTGCACCACTAGCCGCTCGTAGGAGCTCATCGGGCTCAATTCGACATCGTGTTTGAAAAGCCGCGCGCGCTGGGCAAGCATGCGTGCGTTGTTACGCACAAGCTCCATCCGCTCTTCGTGGTAGCCATCAATATCAACTAAAAAATTCGCTGATCCTTCGCCATGTTTAGTTTCAACAAGGCGACGCGCAACCATATTGAGTGCGCGCAGGTGCTCGCCGTGCGGCCCGATGAGTTGTTTGGAGTCGGGGGAGTCAACGGCAACGACCGTCCGGTGGCCGCCAACCACCGTAATGCCGGTAACCTCAACACCAAGAGCCGCGAGAAGCTCTGCAACGATATTTTTGAGGATGGCGGGTTCCACCCCACTGGCGGCCCGACCGTCGCCGGCATAAATCTTCGGTTCATTGCCTCCAGCGGGGTCCATCCCGCCACTATAAACTAAAAGCGCGTGGTTGAGAACTTGACGCCCCGTTTTTTATTGTCTAGAGAAGCGAGAGAAAGAAAACTTGTTTTCTATTCCGAGCGAGCGACGACAATATAGGTTCGATAGAACCTCTATTTTTTGCTTTTTTGCTGGTGTTTTATCAAATACTCCTGACCGAGCGATATGAGGTTGCTCGCCGTAAAGTAGAGCCCGACCGCCGCGGGTAGGGTGTAGGAAATAAAGGCGATAAGTGCCGGCATCATGTAGAGCATGAGGTGTTTCTGCATGTTTTGCGTCGCAGCGCGCTCGGGAGTAAGTGTGGCGCCGTTATTCATACGGGTGAGAGTGAGGCGGATTGCCGCGTACTGGGTCGCGGCGACAATAAGCGCGAGTAACACATTGTGCGCAGACAAAAGATCCATGAGCCCAAAGAAACCAACCGACACTACCTCCGGAGCTTTAATAAATATATAGAGGAGTTCGGGGTTAATGTCCGGCAGCCCCTCGCGGAAGAACGCGAGATAGAGCGCAAAAAACACCGGCAGCTGAATAAAAAGAACAAGAAAGCTTGAAAACGGCCGGACCTTGTTCTCTCGAAATAGGGCCATAGTGCGACGGGTACGTTCTTCCGGATTATCTTTGTACTTCTTGTTTACCTCATCGAGTTGCCCCTGTATCGCCTGCATGCCGATTTGGGTTCGGATTTGAGAGGTAAAGGCAGGATAAAACACCGCCCGGATAAATATGGTGAGTGCGATGATGGCTAAGCCGACATCCCCTTGCGGCATAATGCCGATAAGAAAAATAAATCCGTTGTATATGGGTTGTACAAGAAATGTTTCAAACATAGATTTAGGAAATTTTTTTCAAAAGTCCTTGTGCTTCGGTCGCGAAGGCCCTTGCAAGTGGTGTGACCGGTATTTTTTGAACAAAAAACACCACGCGCGCTCCGGTGGGAGTCGGGAGAGTCGAAAGGGCGCGGTACACAGCGCGGCGCAGCCGGTTCCGCTCAACCGCGCGTGTCGCAATGCTTTTTTGTACCACAACGGCCGCGCGCATCGACCCCTCTGCTTTGGCAAATTTCATCGACAGGTGAGTATCTCTTACCGTGCGGCCCCGTTTTAGCACTTCCCGCACCTCATATGCACTCAAACGCCGGCGTTTGGGGAGCATGGCGTACTTTTATTATACCGTGAGACGCTGGCGGCCCTTGCGGCGGCGGCGGAGAACGGTTTTTCTTCCGGCGGTGGTACGTTTTCGTTTCAGAAATCCGTGCACGCGGGCACGTTTGCGCCGTTTCGGTTGGTATGTTTGCGACATTTGTCCAGTGTAGCGTATCCCCACTTTTTCCACAACTTGTGCACAAAAAATCGGGTTTTGACTCCGCCGCTTTGGGAGCGTATCCTGTACCCACTGTGCTGACTATGACGACTACGCGAGAACTTTGGGAGAATGCACTGGTAGAATTGGCCCTCGCGATTTCCCGTCCTAACTTCAATACATGGTTTAAAGACACCCATATCGTCCGGGTTGAGGATGGGGTTGTATATCTTGGAGTTCCGAGCCAATTTGCTCGCGATTGGCTTTCTGCTAAGTTTCACAAAGACATTTTAGCGACACTCCGCACACTCTCGGAGACCGTGCGGGCAGTTGAGTATGTGATCTCCCGCGGATCAAAAAAGGCCGAGGAAGTACGCACTGTTCCCACAGCGCCAACGGAGCTCCCACTTGAAGCTGTACACGCAAAAACTAATCTCAATCCGCGTTTTGTTCTCAATACTTTTATTGTGGGGCCCTTCAACGAGCTTGCACACGCCGCAGCACAGGCGGTAATCAAGAAACCCGGCATTGCCTACAACCCACTTTTGGTTTACGGACCGACGGGTTTGGGTAAAACTCATCTTATCCAAGCGATTGGAAACCATTTCCGGGCTCACAACCCAGATCGTAAAGTGTTTTATGTTACATCGGAGAAGTTTTCTATGGATTATGTCTCCGCAGTACAGGCAGGGAAGGTACAGGCGTTTAAGGAGCGATATCGCCAGTACGACCTTCTTATCATGGACGATGTACAGTTCCTAGCAAAGATGGAAAAGACAAAAGAGGAGTTCTTTCACCTCTTCAACTATCTCCACGATAGCAACAAACAGCTGGTTTTTTCTTCCGATCAACACCCCAACGTTATCCAGGGACTCGAGGACCGGCTCCGCTCCCGCTTTAGCGCCGGCATGGTTGTCTCGGTAACTCCTCCCGACCACGAGTCGCGGTTGGCGATTGTGCGTTCAAAAGCCGCCGCCCACAATTTTATTCTCCCGGACGAAATTATGGATTATATTGCAACAACCATTGAGGGTAACGTCCGCGAGCTTGAAGGAGCACTCAATACCCTCATGGTTCATCGGGAGATGCGGGGAGAAACACTTACTCTTAACGACGCAAAAACTCTTCTGCGTGGAGTGGGGAATACTACCAAGAAGGCCGTTTCGGTTCAGGAGGTGGTTAAAACGGTTGCGGGTTTTTATGGGGTGGAGGAAGTGAGTATTTATGAAAAGACCCGCCGCAAGGAGGTTGTGCGCCCGCGGCAGGTCATTATGTATATTTTGCGGGAGGACTTCCGGATATCCTTTCCCACAATTGGTGAAAAGCTTGGGGGACGCGACCACACCACAGTCATACACTCATGTGAAAAAATAAGGGGAAATCTCCGTTCCGACAGTGTTCTCACGAATGAAATTCATCAAATCCGTTTGATGTTGAAATAGTGGGGAGAGTTGTATGTATAGTATGTGAAAGGAGTTAATAAAAAATAATTTTAAAAAAATTATCACCAACTGAGACATGTATTACCAACAGTATAAAAAAATAAAAACAACTAAAAAACCCTTATTTACGGCTTGTTTTTTGTTTTCTCCACTAATCCACACCCCTAGTAGTAATTTCTTTTCTTATAAAGAACAGCTATGAAGTTCGGATGCAACCCAGAAGAACTTCTTAACGCCGTAAGTATTGCGGTTAGATTTATTGAGAGAAAAGCTAACCACCCAATTCTTGGGAGTATTTTAATAACTGCTGATGGAAGTCAGCTGGTGTTACGGGCAACTAACCTTGAGTGTGGTGTTGAAATTACTATTCCAGCAAAAGTTTCGGAACCGGGCGTAGTTGCTGTCCCAGGAAATATACTTCATGGTTTTTTGGGAAACGCGCGCAGTAAGAATGTTTCAGTAAATTTAGTTCGTGAAGTTCTTACTCTTGAGACCGACCGGGCAAAAGCATCAATAAAAACAATATCTCATAGTGACTTCCCAATTCTTCCTCGAGTTTCCGCTTCAACTTCGTTCACTATAAAATCGCAAGATATTATGCGCGCGATACGAAGTGTTGTTTTTTGTGCCTCAACCTCTGCCGTAAAACCCGAACTCCAAAGCGTACTTATGTACGGCGAGGGAGGAAAATTATTCACCGTTGCAACCGACTCGTTCCGTCTGGCAGAAAAAACAGTTACGCTTCGCGGTGGAGGAAGTGTCCCCCAACTACTTTTACCGGCACGCAACGCCGCCGAGCTGATGCGAATTCTTGAAGTTGGGGGAGGAGAAGTGGACGTATATTATAACGAAAACCAACTCTCAACCCACGTTGAAAATATTTATTACACTAGCCGCCTGATTGATGGCACGTTCCCCAATTACCGCCAAATCATTCCCAAATCATTTTCTACAGAAGCGATAGTACTCCGGGAAGATCTCGCCGGAGCACTCAAATCACTCTCGGTATTCGCAGACAAGTTTGCACACGTCTCTCTCTCGGTTGAACCGGATAAAAAACTGGTGACACTCACTTCACGTAACCCCGATGTTGGAGAGCAAACAAGCATGGTGCGTGCCACCGTGAAAGGTGATTCATTGACAATGTCTTTCAACGGGCGCTACCTTGGAGACAGCCTACAGTCAATCACCGGTGAGAATATTCGCCTCAACTCAAACGGTCCTGGCAAGCCCATGCTTATCAAAGACGCTGCTGACGATTCCTTTTTCTATCTTGCGATGCCGATGAACCGCTAATTTCGCGGACGTGGGAGATTGGTAAGTCCGTTTGTGGCGGCCCAGGCGGCAACTGGCGGGTCCCACAAGCGCAGCTGCGGGTCGGTCCCCGTTGGCGGAGCCCCAAGAGGATTGTTTTTATCAACCCAATAAAGTATTTCATGTAGAGATCCGTCATTCCCAGCTACTTTCCACGCGCCATTGAGGATCGGTTTGTCGCTCGGGGGAAACTGCGCGCGCGAAAACGCTCCACCCGCGATCCTGCTCTGGAGCGCATACTGCATTACGTCGTGCCACATGGGTCCCACAATAAGACCCGATACCTTTTTTTGCATAGGAGTATTGTCGTTGTTGCCGGCCCACATTCCCAAGACAAAATTCGGTGTATAGCCGATAGTCCAAGCGTCCCGGTAGTCGTTGGTAGTACCGGTTTTAACCGCAACATCATGTCCGGGGAAAGAAAGGGAAGCGTTGACGCCGAGGGGCTCCCGCGCCACGGTGTCTGAGAGTACGTCATTTATTTTCTGTGCGACATCCGCAGTGAGTATGCGGACACCCTGAACCTTGGTGTTATCCTCGATTATATTTCCAGCGGCATCTTCTATTTTCAAAACCGCAATCGGGTCATGACGGATACCGTCGGTCGCAAAAACACCGTACGCGCTTGTGATATCAAGAAGTGTTACCTCGCCGCCGCCCAAAACCAAGGTCAGCCCGTAGCGGTCGGGGCCTTCAAGCGTTTTGATGCCCATTGCTTTAGCAAGTCGTAGTGTGTCGGCAAGACCCGCAAGGTAGAGTACCTTAACCGAGGGGATGTTTATGGATTGTGCCAAAGCGTTGCGCATACTTATGGGCCCCCGGAAATTGTTGTCATAGTTGACGGGGCTGTAGCAACCACCCTCACTCGTAAAATTGAACGCTGAACAAGTGGTCGAAAATTGTGTCCGCAGGTCAAACAGGGTAGTGTCGGGCATGTATCCTTTGACGAAGGCCTCCGCATACGCAAATGGTTTAAACGCCGAGCCCGGCTGGCGGCCGGGGTGGGAGACAACAACGTTATACGCTCCCGGTATCTCGGTATCAAAATAGTTACGCGAACCGACCATTGCCAAGATGCCTCCGGTAGCCGGATCTATTGCAACCAATGCGGCATTGCTCGCATTAAATTTCTCCGTGTTCCCAAGTGCTCCCTTATACACGATCTCTTCTGCTTTGAGTTGTAGCTCCGCGTCCAGGGTTGTGGTTACCCGCCATCCCCCCTGCTCGAGCACGTCGCTTCCGTATTTGTCCTCCAAGTACTGCTGAACATAAAATACAAAGTGGGGGGCCTGTATACTCGAGTCCCGCGGCGGCAGAAATTCTACCTGTGCCACCTTCGCCAAGTCGTATTCCTGTTTACTCACGTAGCCGTGCTCGAGCATTTTTGAAAGTACGAGGTTTTTGCGTGCCTCGAGATCTTCTGTATGAGTACCATAGGGGGAATAGTAGGTTGGCGCAGGCAAGATAGCTGCCAGGTAAGCAGCCTCGGCGATACCGACATCGGATGCATGTTTACCAAAAAAAGTTTGACTCGCCTCCTCAACGCCATAAATGGTCCCGCCGTACGGCACCTGGTTTAAGTACAGCTCGAGAATCTGGTCTTTGGTAAGAATTGTTTCGAGCTTGAATGCCAAAATCCACTCTTTAAGTTTACGCGCGATACTTTTATCAAATGTAAGGATTGAGCCCTTTACAACCTGTTGGGTGATAGTAGAACCCCCCTGGCCGAGAAGATCTCCCTGAATAAGGTTGGTCAGTATCGCGCGTAAAATTGCAAGCGGGCGCACTCCTTTGTGGGTGTAAAATTCGACATCCTCAATAGCAATGGTCGCGCGTTGGATATTCGGCGAGATCTGCGAGAGCGGTACCGCAGTGCGCTGTTTTTCATCGTGCCAATCATACAGAAGAGTTGAGCCGGTCTGGTCGTAGATTTTGAGGGATTGCTCGGTTTTGCGCTCCTCGATAGTTGAGAGGTCGGGGATGCGCAAACTTGCGGCCCAGAGAGCCACGAGCCCTCCGAGCACAAAAAAACACGCCATCCCCCACACGATAAGGGCGGGGTAGTTGTGCTTTGCGAAGTACAACGCTCTCAGAGCTGCCACATCAACCGGGTGCAGCGCAATAAGCGCGCGCCGATACAGGTGGTGAAAACGGGAGCGCATTGCGGCATTTTAGCACGCGGATATGTTATAGTCTTTTTAATGAAACTGTCGGAAATTCTTCGCGAGCGAGGATACATCTACCAACATTCAAGCCCACTTGAGGAAATTACCGATGGGCAACAGCGGACAGTATACGAGGGGTTTGATCCTTCAGCGGACTCGCTACACGCGGGGAACCTTATGGGTATTTTGGTACTGAGGCGCTTTCTGGAGGCGGGGCACAAAGTAATTTTAGTAGTAGGGGGTGGCACAGGCATGATCGGAGACCCCTCCGGCAAGCGTGAAGAACGTACCCTTCTTACGCACGAGCAGGTAACCCTCAACAGTGCCCGAATAGCTGCGCAAGCCAAAACACTTCTCGCGTCGGACAATTTTCAAATGGTTAATAATGCGGATTGGTTAAAACAACTCAACCTACTTAATTTTCTGCGCGACGTAGGCAAACACTTTTCAGTAAATGCAATGATACAGCGCGACTCGATCAAAGAACGTCTCCATGGTCGCGAGCAAGGCATCTCCTACACCGAATTTTCTTACATGCTCTTGCAGGCGTATGATTTTTTGCACCTCCACGAGAGGTATGGCTGCGATTGGCAACACGGATCCTCGGACCAGTGGGGGAATATCGTCTCGGGCGTTGATCTTATTCGTCGCCACACCGGGGCGGTGACCTACGGGACCACCCACGGTCTCTTGGTGAACAAGGCGACCGGCAAAAAATTCGGGAAAACCGAAGAAGGCGCGGTGTGGCTTGACCCAAAGAAGACAACCCCGTTTGAATTTTATCAATTTTGGTTCAATACAGACGACGCTGACGCAGAAGAATACCTTTTGAAAATGACACTACTACCCAAAGGCGACATTGATGCGACCATGGAAGAGCAACGTAAAAATCCTGCCTCACGCGCGGCACAAAAAAACCTTGCGTTTGAAG
>Ga0155704_130_pt2 | contig 14042 bp, 19 predicted proteins | sample RifCSPlowO2_01_FD_107361 | JGI IMG/M metagenome (GOLD analysis project Ga0155704, IMG submission 107361) | Candidatus Adlerbacteria bacterium RIFCSPLOWO2_01_FULL_51_16
TAACGTTGAGCGCGGGTACGTGGTGCGGCGCTTAATACGGCGCGCAGTCCGCTACTGCGATGTGCTTGGCCTCTCACCCGGAAGTTTGTCTCAAGTGACGGATGTGCCAGAAATTAGTAAAGAGGAAGAGCGATTCCGCAAAACCTTAGTACACGGACTCAAAGAATTTGAAAGGGGAGTTGACCCGTTCATTTTGTTTACGACCTACGGATTCCCGTTTGAACTGACCAAAGAACTTACGGAGGAAAAAGGAATAAAAATAGATGAAGCAGGTTTCAAGCAAGCAATGGAAAAACATCAATCCCTTTCTCGAGCGGGGAGCGAGCAGAAGTTTAAGGGAGGTCTTGCGGATACGAGCGAGAAGACAACGCGGCTCCATACAGCGCACCATCTATTACTTAAAGCATTGCAAATGGTTTTGGGACTGCAGGTTAAGCAACGGGGGAGTAATATAACCCAAGAGCGTTTGCGTATCGACTTTAGCCACGGCGAAAAAATGACTAAAGAGCAGATTGCGGCGGTTGAAAAAATAGTAAACCAAAAAATAAAAGAAGATTTGCCTGTTGTACGCACCGAAATGGCTCTCGCAGAGGCGGAGAAGCTCGGTGCCGAGCACGAGTTTGGGGCCAAGTATCCGGAGCGTGTCTCGGTCTATTCTGTCGGGCCACTTGATAGCGCCTTTTCAATAGAGTTTTGCGGTGGGCCACATGCCGGAAGCACCGGTGAGTTAGCCGGTGCTGTAGGTCCCGACGGGCACCGTCGGGATAGCTTTAAAATTTTGAAAGAAGAAGCAGTTGCTCAAGGCATCCGCCGCATAAAAGCAGTTTTAGAGTAAAAACTGCACAAAAACCAAATTTGCCGGAACGCGGAAAATTTCTTGCTGAAATTTTCCTATCATCAAGCGAGCGAGAGAACAAAAATTTATTTTTGATTCCGAGCGAGCAAAGATGATATGGAATCCATATGACCCGGCGCCGTCGCGTCTCTCAACGTTCCGTCAAACTTGTTTTCTGCTTCGTTTTTTCGGGTGTATACTTTTTATATGTTTTTTGGTGGGGGAGAGGAGAAGCCGAAAGGCAAGACCGTGGTGCTTTTGGATGTGGGAAGCGGTAGCGTTGCCGCCGCTTTGGTACAGCTTTTGCCGGAGCACCAACCAAAAATCTTTGGGGCTTTGCGCAAGTCTTTGCCACTCGCCCACTCGGTATCTGCCCCCGCACTTGCGCGCGCTGTTGCGAGTGCCGCGCGCGAGGCGCTCAACCACACCAGTGCAGTAGCCGCTCGCATACGAGGTCACGACAAGCTCTCTCATGTGGGAGAAGTTGCGAGGGCGGATATTTTTCTGTCTCCTCCCTGGACAACTCTTGAGGACAATTGGCAGCACGAAGAGGCACTTACCGCCCCGCTTGCCGTAGCAGTGGAGGAATATTTTGGTGAGATTCCCGCGTCGTTGCATCCCTTCGGCAGGGCACTGGCGAGTGTTTCAAATAGCATCTTTCCTGAAGAAAAAACACTCATCGCTGTTGTTAATGGGGAAGTGACAGAACTCTTGCTCGTGCACAACGGCAACATTGTCGGCCGCGCAACAACTCCTCTCGGACACCATCTGCTTTTGCGCACACTTCGGGCTCACGGCGGGTTTACTGAAGCAGAGGCCCGTTCGGCGCTTCTCGTGCAACCAAGTCATATTGAGGAGTCGCTTTCCTCCACCGCAGCGCATTTTACGCGGGAGTTTAGAGACGTGGCGCGAGACCTACTTGCCGACCCGTCAGCTGGCGGACCCGCCCGTTCGGTCTACGTTGTTGCACATGAGCCCGCGGGGGAATGGTTTGCAAAAGCACTCGGCGGTGAAGCACTCCAAGATTTGTTTCCCGAGGGCGGAATGGTGCGAGCTCTGCGCGCACATCACCTGACTCCTTATGTCGGAGCACATGCTCGACCAGATCTGTTCTTGATGCTTCAAACGATTTTTGTTGATCTGCCGGCAGGCAGGCAGGTTGCTGCCTCCTAATCTTTGCAATGTTGTGTTATAGTTTTTACTATGCGTGACATGATTCCTAAAGGAGATCGCTCCATACGCAATATTCCCGTTCCCACCAGTCATCGTCGTGCGGCACCCCCTCCAAGACCGCCACGAGATGAAGAGCTAGAGCAGCAGTTTGATGAAGAAGAGCAGCGCCCGAGGCGGCGACGGCGTCTCGGACGCACCTTTTGGTTTATTGCGGTAGGGGTTGTTGTTGTGTGTGTTGTCGGCGGTCTGCTCCTCTCTACTGTTTTTGCGGGAGCGACAGTCACGGTCTACCCTCGCACGGAAGCAGTAACTCCGCCCAAAATCTTGGAAGCCCGGCTTCAAGCGCCTGTTGGGGGGCTTTCATATGAGAATCTGGTCGTGCGCAGTTCCGCAACGACGACCGTCGCCGCAAGTGGCACTGCAAAGGTTTCCCGGCAGGCCTCCGGTGTTATAACTATTTATAATATCTATTCGACCGCTACCCAGCGTCTTATCGCCAACACGCGTTTTGAAGCACCGGATGGAAAAATTTATCGCATCCGCGACTCGGTGACCGTGCCGGGAGCGACAAAAAATGCTGACGGCTCGCTAAAGCCCGGGACCATTACCGCAACGGTCTACGCCGATTCACCGGGCGCTGATTATAACCGTAGCGATTCTACCCGCTTCACTATCCCCGGGTTTAAAGGCGACCCACGGTATGATAAATTTTATGCGCAATCACAAGGGTCTATAAGCGGGGGTTTTGTAGGTGATGAACCGGCAGTTCCTCCGGTGGAACTGGCAAAAGCACAGGCGGCACTCAAACTCGAGCTTGATTCGGCGTTGCGCGCCTCCGCAGAAGCCGAAGTGCCGGAAGGGTTTTTCCCGGTGCCGGGAACGCTCGCGGTCGTATATGCCAGCATTGTTAAAACTCAAAATGGAGAAAGTGCAACGCTTTCTCAAAGTGCGATGGGTTCTGTGGCGATTATCAAATTGACGGATTTTGCGGCGGCTCTTGCCCGCGGAGCGCTTGGTGCCGAATACAAGGGCGAAGCGGTTGCGCTTCAGGGGGCCTCCTCGGAAGTAACCATAACCTTGGCTACAAGTTCCGCGCCTTTGGAAGGTTTTTTGCGACTTTCGCTTTCCGGCTCGGCAACCTTGGTCTGGCAATTTGACCCGGGGGCGGTAAAAGAAGCTATTTTAGGCAAAAATCGGGAAGCTTTGCAAGAAATCATAAGCTCCTTTAACCCATCAATAGTCCGAGCGGACGCAACACTCCGGCCATTCTGGCAAGGAAGTTTCCCCAGTGACCCCGATAAAATCAAGGTTGTGGTAGGGACACAATAGAGCCCTGTTGACGGCTGAAACGAGCTTTGGTATGATGCATATCGTCGTCAATTGATGCAAGAAGAGGCAAAAGATGTGCCGGGCACCGTCGAGGAGGCCTTGCCTAATACCCTGTTTCGAGTGGTCCTTGATACCGGGGAAAAGATACTTTGTTATCTTGCGGGCAAAATGCGCCTACATCGCATCAAAGTGTTAGTGGGAGACAAAGTGCTTGTGCGCTTGGATCCCTACGGCGGCAAAGGCCGCATCACGAGGCGACTCTAACATACATGAAGGTCAAAGCATCAGTACAGGCGCGTTGCGCCAACTGCAAACTTATCCGCCGGAAAGGGCGGGTATATGTTTTGTGTAGCAACCCACGCCATAAACAGCGCCAAGGGTAATTTTTTACTTATGCGTATATCTGGTATTACTATTCCAAATAACAAACGTCTTGCCTGGGGGCTAACCGAGCTCTATGGCATCGGGCTTTCGCGCGCGGCGCTCGTGTGCAAGGGGGCAAAAATAGACCCGATGCGTAAAGTGAGTGAGTTGTCTCCCGAGGAGGAAAACGCCATCCGGAAAATTGTCGAGGGGTTTAAGCTCGAGGGGGATCTTAAGCGGGAAGTCGCAGGAAATATCAAACGGCTCAAGGATATCGGCGCGTATCGCGGGTTGCGCCATCAGAAACGTCTTCCGGTGCGCGGCCAGCGAACAAAAACAAACTCCCGGACAGTGCGCGGCAACGTGCGCAAGACCATGGGTAGCGGCCGCCGTGCAGTTGAGAAAACGTAAAAAATAATAACATCAAAGCTTACGAACAAAAGGTATGGGAAAAAAGCGAATAGTCAAAAAAGGAGGGGAGGCAGATAAGGCCGCAGGCCAGGGCTCGGCGCGCGCGCCTCGCCGCAAACTGGAAAAGGGCATGGTCTATGTTGAAGCAACCTACAACAACACCAAGATGGGTCTTGCCGACGAAGGAGGCAACATCATTGTCTGGTCCTCTGCAGGATCTCTCGGATTTTCGGGCGCCAAAAAGGGCACACCCTTTGCCGCAGCAAAAGTGGGAGAGCTTTTGGGCGAAAAGGCATCACAAATGGGGATGAAGGAGGTGGCGGTTACTGTCTCCGGAGTAGGCGCAGGCCGCGAGTCCTCAATACGCGCATTTTCAACCAAGGGCATACACATTTCTTCAATCAAAGACACAACCCCGGTGCCGCACAACGGGCCCCGGCCGCCCAAACCCCGCCGTGTGTAGTTAAAAATATATATGAAAGTCGGACCAAAATATAAAATTTGTAAGCGCTTGGGCGCCTCGGTGTTTGAAAAATGCCAGACGCAGAAGTTTCAGCTTGCTGAAGCTCGCGCTCCTCGCAAAACCAAGGGAAAGCGAGGTGGCGGAGGCGACTACGGTCTCCAACTTTTGGAAAAGCAAAAAGCGCGATTTACCTACGGGATGACGGAAGGGCAATTTGCTCGATACGCGCACGAGGCGATGGAGCACGGACAGGATTCGGTCGTCGGGCTCATGCGCAAGCTTGAGTCGCGGCTTGACAATGTTGTGTACCGGCTTGGATTTGTAAAAACCCGCCGGGCTGCACGACAAATGGTTTCCCACGGACACATTTTGGTCAACGGGCGGCGCGTGAACATACCTTCCTACCTTGTCTCTTTGAACGACACGGTTGCTATCCGGCTTGAGAGCCGGGCGAGTGCTTTGTTTGTGGGACGGGCAGAGGCGGCGCACGAACAGAAAACACCGGCCTGGCTCAAGCTCTCAGCGGACGGTTTTGAGGGAGTGGTCACGGGTGTGCCGGGCGCGGAAGAGACCGAACTTCCGTTTAACGCGGCGGTCATTATCCAGTTCTACAGCCGCTAGTTTATATTAATTATTAGTTAGTCATTATTAGTTATATGCTTCTACGATTGAGTTATGGCCGAGCGAAGCGAGCGAATAGCGGATTTATTTGCTATTCCGAGCGAGCGACGGACATATAATTATATGGAATATTCGATTACATTGCCGGGCAAACCACGCGTTGTGTCCGAGGGGGAAAATGAGGGCGTTTATGAAATAGACGGGCTCTATCCCGGCTACGGCCACACGCTCGGAAATAGTTTGCGGCGCATTATCCTTTCTTCACTCCCGGGTGCAGCTATCACTTCGGTAAAAATCGAAGGCATCTCACACGAATTTTCAACGATGAGCGGTGTCCGGGAAGACGTGGTAACTATTCTTCTCAATCTCAAGAAATTGCGTTTTGAAGTTTTGACAGAGGAACCACAGGTAGTGACGCTCTCCGTTAAGGGCGCTAAAAAAATATCAGGCGCCGACCTCACCGTTCCCGGCCAAATACGGCTTCTTAACCCCAATTCATACATTTGCGAGCTCACCGACAAAAACTCGACACTTGAAGCAGAGTTCCGCATCGAGCGAGGCTTGGGCTACGTGCCGCGCGAAGCACTTAAGAAAGAGCGCGTTGAAATCGGCGAGATTTCGGTTGACGCCATCTTTTCTCCCATCCGCCGTGTCAACTATGAAGTAGAAAACATGCGCGTCGGCGACCGCACGGACTTCAACCGCTTGCGCATCTCCATTGAAACAGATGGTACGCTCTCTCCGCGAAAAGCCTTGGAAGCTGCGATTGAGGTTATGATCACCCAACTCAAGGCGATTGTTGGTTTTAGAGAAGAAGAGCTTCCAGCTGCGGTTGCGGCTGCGCTCCCTGCGTCGCTCGACGGCATGTCGCTTGCCGCAGGCGCGACAGCCGAGGCAATGAAGACCCGCATTGAAGACCTGGATGTCTCCCCGCGCACTAAAATGGCCCTCCAAAATGCAAACATCCGCACGGTTGGCGGGCTTGCGCGCAAGAGGGAAGAGGACCTGCTTGATATAGAGGGCTTGGGCCCCAAATCAATCCAGGAGATCAAGCGGGCGCTCGCCAACTTCGGCATCATACTTAAATAGATTCGACTACGCTCACTATATTCTATGAAACACGGCAAGAAACATCGCAAACTAGGCAGAGAAAAGGGACCGCGGGAGGCGTTGTTACGCTCACTTGCGCGCTCGCTCATACTACGAGGCCGCATACAGACAACCGAAGCCCGGGCCAAGGAAATCCGCCCTCTTGTGGAGAAAATGGTTACGCGTGGGCGCATTCCGACCCTTGCAAACCGCCGGATGCTCATCTCACAACTCCATGACGAAGGAGCAGTGACAAAACTTATTGGGAAGGCCGAGGGTTACAAAACACGCTCGGGCGGGTACCTGCGCATTGTTAAGATGGGCCCGCGCGCGGGAGATGCCGCCTCAATGGCGATAATTGAATTTGTATAGAAATTATTATGAATAATTTATATCGTCGTCGCTCGCTCGGAATAGAACAAGCTCTCTTCTCTCGCTTCGCTAGACGATAACCACTATGATTACGATTGACGCAAAAGGCAAATCTCTAGGGCGCGTCGCAAGCGAAGCGGCAAAAATTATCCTCGGCAAACACAGAGCAACCTTTGTGAAGCATCAAATTGTAGCCGATGAGGTTACGGTTGTGAACGCTTCTAAAATCCGCGTCACGGGGGCCAAAGCAAAAGATAAAGAATATATCCGCTACTCGGGCTACCCCGGCGGGCAAAAGAGGGAGACCTATGGTATGTTGGTCTCGCGCCGCGGGTATGGAGAAGCGGTGCGCCGTGCGGTCTTGGGGATGCTCCCCAAAAACCGCCTGCAGGCAAAACGGATAAAACTGCTCACGGTTGAAGAATAATCATGGCTACTACAAAGACGACAAAAGACGAAAGATACATTGAGGCGGTTGGCCGCAGAAAGACGGCTATTGCCCGTGCGCGCATCACCCCGTCTACCCGCACTGCCGTTATTGTAAACAACAAAGACGCTAATGTTTATTTTCCGACAGAGACCTTGCGTATCACGGCACTCGAACCGTTTTTGAAAGTATCTTTGCCGACGGCGTTTTCTGTTTCTGTGCATGTGACCGGTGGGGGTATTGCGGGGCAGGCAACCGCTGTGCGCCACGCTATTTCACGCGCGCTCATCATTTATGACCCAGCGCTCCGCGGCGGCCTCAAAAAAGAGGGGTTCCTCAAGCGCGACCCGCGCGCCAAAGAGCGCCGCAAATTCGGCCTCAAAAAAGCCCGCAAATCTCCGCAGTGGAGTAAACGTTAACAAAACCGGCGAAAGCCGGTTTTTTCTTGACCAGAGAGATTTTTTGCGTACAATGGTGCGACATATGCCCCGTACTACAACCTTCACCAAGCTCACTACAACGACAAATAATAGCCACGCGCAGAATTTTATCGGTTTAGCTACTCGCGCCGAACGCGCTGAGTTGTAGTACGGGGTATGCAGGAACGAGAGTCAGAGTTTGTTCCTGAAGAAGAGGCGGAGCAGGGCCCCGCACTCATAAAAAAACTTCGGGAAAAACTCAAAAAAGCGATAGAAGAGAAGCAGGAGTATTTGGATGGCTGGCAGCGCTCCCGGGCCGACTTTGCCAACTTCAAAAAAGAAGAAGCGGCGCGCGAGGGACACAAAGAAGAACGGATTAAAGCGGAGCTCGCGGAGGCAATTATTCCGACACTTGATTCGCTCGAAATGGCGCTTAAAAATCACCCGACTAAAGAACTAGAAATCCTTCAAAAACAGCTTCTCAATTCGCTCAAAAAAATAGGGGTTGAGCGCTTTGGGAAGTCGGGAGAGGAATTCAGTCCGCACCGGCACGAAGCGCTTGCTCAAACGGGAGAAGGCGATGTAGTTGTCTCTGTCGAGCGGAGCGGATATAGTATTGGCGACAAAGTTATCAGACCAGCGCACATAACACTCTAAATTATGGCAAAAATACTTGGAATCGATCTCGGCACCACAAACTCCGCAATCGCCATCATGCGTGGCGGGGAGCCCCAGATTTTGGAAAATGCGGAGGGTGCACGCACGACCCCCTCGGTTGTCGCGGTCTCCAAAACAGGGGAGCGCCTTGTAGGGCTCATTGCGCGCCGGCAAGCGGTTACCAACCCCAAAAACACAGTTTACCAAATCAAGCGCTTTATCGGCCACAACTTCGATGAGCCGGGAGTAGAGAAAGACCGCAAGTCCGTTCCGTTTGAAACGCGAAAGAGTGCAAACGGCGGTATTGAAATTTTGATGGGAGACAAATGGTACCGGCCGGAGGAGGTTTCTGCCATGATTCTCCAAAAGCTAAAGCAAGATGCCGAAAAGCGCTTGGGCGAAACAATTACCGAAGCGGTCATCACCGTGCCCGCGTACTTCAACGACTCCCAGCGCGCGGCAACCAAAGACGCGGGTAAAATCGCGGGACTCGATGTTAAACGCATCATCAATGAGCCCACAGCCGCCGCACTCGCCTACGGCTTTGATAAAAAGAAGGACGAAAAAATTGTTGTTTTTGACTTCGGCGGCGGGACCTTTGACATTTCGGTTTTGGAGGTCGGTGCCGATGTTATAGAGGTCAAAGCAACCGATGGTGACGCGCACCTCGGCGGCAAAGACATTGACCAGAAAATCATCGATTGGCTTGCGGCAGAATTTCAAAAAGAATCGGGCATAGATGTCCGCAACGATCCTTTGGCGCGCCAACGGTTGGATGAAGGCGCGGAGAAGGCAAAAATAGAGCTCTCAACCGCAGCGGAAACGGAGGTTAACATCCCGTTCATCACGTCAGATGCTTCAGGGCCGCGGCACCTTCTTATCAAAATGACCCGTGCAAAACTCGAGGAACTTTCTGCCGAGTTTATCGACCGTGCGATGGCAATCACCAAGCGCGCGATGGAAGCATCGCCGTTTAAGATTCCTGAAATCAAAGAAATAATACTCGTCGGGGGGCAAACCCGCATGCCTGCAATCCAAGAGGCGGTTTCGAAATTCTTCAACAAAAAGCCGAACATGAGCGTTAACCCCGACGAGGTCGTGGCGATAGGTGCGGCAATTCAAGGCGGAATTCTTGGCGGGGAAGTGCGTGACGTGCTTTTGCTTGATGTCATTCCGCTCTCCTTGGGTATTGAAACGATGGGGGGTGTAGCGACCAAACTGATTGACCGCAATACGACAATACCTACTTCGCGCTCGCAGATTTTCTCTACCGCTGCCGACAACCAGACCAGTGTTGAAATTCACATTACTCAAGGCGAGCGTGCAATGGCTTCCGACAACAAGTCGTTGGGGAGGTTTGTGCTAGACGGTATACCACCGGCGCCCCGTGGCCTGCCGCAGATTGAGGTTACGTTTGATGTGGACGCCAACGGCATACTCAAGGTTTTAGCCAAGGACAAGGCGACCAACAAAGAGCAGTCGATCCGCATTGAAGCGCGCTCGGGGTTGACGGAGGCTGATATTGAAAAGATGCGTAAAGATGCGGAAGCGAATGCCGAAACGGATAAGAAGAAGAAAGATTTAGCTGAAGCGCGCAATTTGGCCGAGCAGGCGGTCTATGGCGCGCGCAAAGCGCTTACCGACAACAAAGGCAAAGTGCCTGCCGAACTTGAGACAACAATAAATGAAAAAATAGCTGCTGTTGAAGCAAAGAAGGGGAGTGAAGACACGGCGGCTATCACCACGGCGCTCGAGGAGCTTTCAAAAGAACTTTCAAAGGTGTACGAGGCCATACAAAAAGCCAGTGGCACCCAACCTCCTTCCCAAGAACCGCCCCCGTCGGGCACGCAAAGCGCGCCAAACGACAATGAAGGCAAGTAGTGATATAGTGAAATAAATATGGCGGGCAAAAAAGATTATTACGAAGTGCTCGGGATAGACAAAAAAGCCTCTAAAGAGGAGATAAAAAAAGCATTTCACAAGCTCGCGCACAAATACCACCCCGACAAAGGCGGCACCGATACAGAAAAATTTAAAGAGGTAAGCGAAGCATACAGCATACTTTCAGATGACAAAAAGCGCGCGGAGTACGACTCTTACGGGCGGGTCTTTGGCGCGGGTGGGGGAGCGGGCCCGGGAGCTGATTTTGACTTCTCGCAATTTCAGGACGCGTTTCAAGGCGGGTTTGGATTTGACTTCGCGGATGTATTTTCGGACTTCTTTGCAGGCGGCACTGGGAGGCAGCGCCGCGGGCGCGACATCTCTATTGACTTGGAAATTTCATTTAAAGAGTCAATTTTTGGTACCAAGCGCAAAGTGCTCCTCGCCAAAACTGCGGCTTGCGATGTGTGCAAAGGTTCAGGAGCGGCGCCAGGCACAAGCCTCGAGACCTGCAAACACTGCAACGGCAAGGGTTCAGTACATGAGACAACCAACTCCTTCTTTGGTTCGATAACGATGCAGAGCACCTGCCGTGTGTGTCACGGTAAAGGCAAGGTGCCTAAAGAGCGCTGTCCCACCTGCCGCGGCGAGGGTGTATACAAAAAACAGGAGGAGATTGAAATCGGCGTTCCTTCGGGTATTGAGGGCGGCGAGATGATACGACTCCAAGGAGCAGGGGAGGCGGTTGCAGGGGCTCCCTCGGGCGACCTGTACGTTAAGGTGCACGTGACGCCCGATCCGCGGTTTAAAAAAGAAGGGGCGAATTTGGCGACCGAGCTTTCAATTAAATTGAGTGACGCGCTTCTCGGTGGCGACTACAAAATCACATCGCTTGATGGAGAAGAAACAGTTTCAATTCCTGCAGGAGTGTCTCATGGAGAAACACTTCGCCTTGCGGGCAAAGGAGTGCCGGTGGGGCGCGGCAAACGCGGCGACCTCTTTGTACGCGTGAAAATTACTCTCCCGCAAAAACTCTCCCGCTCAGCCAAAACGTTGATAGAAAAACTCCGCGAAGAAGGAATTTAATTGATTTTTAATAGTGGATATGCTACAACGGGCACAGCGTTCTTTGAATTGGGAGAAGCAAAATGCGTACGAAACCGACTGAGGCGGAGCGCGAGGCATATACCGTCGAGTTCCACCGCCGAGCAACACTCGCTAGAAAAGAAGGCGAGAAAATCCGAGAAATCCTTGAGCCCAAGCTCGTAGCCGAAGGGCTTGAAGGCCGCTATGTGTATGTCGATATTTATACGGGCGAGTACGTCGTCGGCGAAGATTCGGCCGAAGCCTTTGTAAATGCGCGAAAGAAATTTCCACCGGATCACTTGGGATGGGGCTTTGATGTGGGAGGGAAACCATCTCTCATAATTGGAGGAGCGTCGTGGCCATGGCTGTGACCAATGTTCTTCGCGGCTTCTTCGACGCAAGAGGCCGACCGATCGTCGGTCTCCAACTGACGAGTGGCGAATATGTTTCCGCCCAAGTCGATACCGGTTTCAATGGATGGCTGCTCTTTTCGCACATCCATGCCATTGGGCTCGGCATTGGTCTTCCGCTCTTCTACGACACGCAGGTAACAGCTGCCGGAGGCAACGAGCTCGATGCCGGCCCTCTTGAGGTCAGTATTTACTGGTTTGGAGAAATACGCTCGGGACAAGCCATAGTGACCGCGCCACCTAAGCCAGGAAGTGTCCGGAGGATATCTCGCGATGAACAAGAGCCGCTCGCCCTCATAGGTACGCAGCTCCTGCGGGGCTGCCACCTCTCCATGAACTTTTGGAGCGGTGTCCACTTCCCGGTGAAAATCAGAAAGCTTCGCCCGCGTTCGACATGACCTGCTGAGAAATCGGCAGGTCGTTTTTTAATTCCGCGAAGAGGGGGTTTAGATAATAGAAAAGCGCGGGAATCATCCCGCGCTCCTGCTTTTTGGTCACCCACGGATGATTTGGTCCAAAGGTATCAACACGCTGTCCTCCGGCTCATCGGAGTCGAATCCGGGGCATTTTTCAAGGCTGAAGTCGTAGCCTTTCTTGATTTTGTCCGGCCTATCCGCATCATCGCTGTCTTTATGGTCTCGCCATGGCCGCCCGCAATTCTTACAAATTGTGTCCTCATCCATGACCCTGCCTCCGCCTCCTGTCTCGCGGTACTATACTCCTGCAATTTATTTTCTGCTACTATAGTTCGATATGGCGACTAAGAAGCGGCTTCTGACGGGGCTACAACCATCGGGGCCTCTGCATGTCGGCAACTACTTGGGCTCCTTGAAGCCCTTTGTAGAAGCATATGGGGAGTATGAGAGCTTTTTGATGATTGCCGACTACCACGCCCTAACCTCGCTTAAAAGCCCTAAAACGCTCCAGGAGAACACGCTGGACCTCGTTGCAAGCTATGTAGCGGCCGGGGTCAACCCGGGGCAGGCAATCATTTTTAAACAATCCGATATTCCGGAACACACTGAATTGGCGTGGATTTTTGAGACCCTAGTTACCGTGCCGTTTTTGATGCAAGCGCATGCCTACAAAGACAAGGTGGCAAAAGGGCTCGAAGCAAACGCCGGGCTCTTCAACTACCCCATGCTCATGGCGGCGGACATTTTGCTCTACGACACCGACGTGGTGCCTGTGGGGGAGGATCAGCGTCAGCACGTTGAGTACGCGCGCGAGGCCGCGGCAAAGTTCAATACCGCCTACGGAGAAACATTTAAAGAGCCTGCGGAGCGCATACTGGGGGGAGTTGGGGTCATACCCGGCATTGATGGAAAAAAGATGAGCAAAAGCTACAACAACACCATTCCGCTGTTTGGAAGCGATGCGGAGATCCGCACAGCGGTCATGTCTATCACAACCGACTCGACACCAGCAGGTCAGCCACTTAACCCGAGCAAAGACACGACGTTTGCATTGCACCGGCACTTTACCCCAAATCTTCCGGAGCTCGATAAGCTCTACCAAGAAGGAAAGATTACCTATAAAGAATCAAAAGAATTGCTTGCGGAGAATATCATCAAGGCGGTGGCACCCATGCGGGACCGCAAGGCGGCACTTGACCCGGTTGCCGTGCGCACTATTTTGAAAGACGGCGCTGAAGTAGCACGCGACCGTGCATCCAAAAAAATGAAGGAGGTGCGGGAGAAAATCGGAGTAACCCTATGACACACAAACAACACCCCAACATTCTCAAGTTTGTTGGGGTGTTGTAAAAACAAATTATGGAACGGATATTAATTGGAGAATTGAAGAAGCACGTGGGCTCGGATGTTTCTATTGCCGGCTCCGTCTCGGTGCGGCGCGACCAGGGGAAAATGGTGTTCTTTGACTTCCGCGACCGCTCCGGCGGGGTGCAGGGGGTCGTGCTCCCCAAGAGCGGAGCCATAGAAATGGCAAAAGAAGTGCGCTCGGAGTATGTGGTTGCGGTTGAGGGAGTGGTAAATCAGCGGCCGGACAAAAATATAAACGCTGAAGTACAAAACGGCGACATCGAGCTTGAAGTTACGGCGATAACCATACTTTCGCACGCGGAGATCCCTTTTGAGCTTGGCGCGGAGGTGAACCTCGACACGCACCTCGACCATCAGCCCTACACTCTGCGAAGCGAGAAAGCGAAGCAGATTTTTAAAGTACAGGCGACAGTGATAGAGGCCTTCCGCGAGGCGCTGCGTGAGCGGGGCTTCACCGAGTTTCAGGCGCCCGCCCTAGTTGGCGGGGATGCCGAGGGGGGAGCGGCTGCGTTTAAGGTGGACTACTACTACGACCAGAAGGCCTATCTCGCGACTTCGCCTCAGCTCTACAAACAAATTATGGTCGGGGTCTACGAGCGCGCATTTGCGACGCCAAAAATATTCCGCGCAGAGAAGCACTCTACGACGAGGCATTTGCCGGAGTACACCTCGCTGGACTTTGAGATGGGGTTCATCAAAGACCACCACAGCGTGATGAGTAT
>Ga0155704_107_pt1 | contig 12720 bp, 17 predicted proteins | sample RifCSPlowO2_01_FD_107361 | JGI IMG/M metagenome (GOLD analysis project Ga0155704, IMG submission 107361) | Candidatus Adlerbacteria bacterium RIFCSPLOWO2_01_FULL_51_16
CTCTGTTGGAACATAAAAAGGCGCGATTTGATTATGAAATTCTCGAAGAGCTCGAGGCGGGTATTGAGTTGCTCGGCCATGAGGTAAAAAGTTTGCGCGGAAAGCAGGGAAAGCTGGAAGGCAGCCACGTTATTGTGCGCGGCGGCGAGGCATACTTGGTCGGCATGGCTATTCCCCCCTATCAGCCGAAGAACACGCAGGAAGAGTATGACCCCGCGCGTTCGCGTAAACTCCTCCTTACAAAAAAAGAGCTTGCGGCGCTTGCCGGTTTTGAGGGGCAAAAAGGGTTGACAATAGTGCCACTTAGGGTGTATAATAAAGGAAGCAAGTTGAAGGTAGGACTTGCCGTCGTGCGAGGAAGAAAGAAGTACGACAAGCGCGCCGTCCTCAAAAAGAGGGACACAAAGCGCGAGATAGACAGAACCTTGAAAAACAAATAGCTTTGCTATTTCATACAAGGCCAGAAATTTTCGAAAAGTGCGGGGTTAGCGTCGCGCTCTTCTCGGGGATGACAGGCCTAGACAATGACTGATCGCGCACTAAGCGCGAAGCAGAAGTTCCGGACCTTCTTAAACAATCCGGAAAACAATAACTGCTAAATCAGTTCTTTCGCCCTTTGCGGCGAATGACTTCTCTTTCGCCTACGCTAAGGCCTAAGTGAACACTCTTCTACCAGTTTGGCGGGTAGAGCACGGGTGTTATACAGCCAAACTCGACAGTAGGCGCTCGCTTAGCGTCTACATCTAAAACTAAAAGCTTTAGCACGCTGCGCTTTTGTTTACTTTTTATGCAGCGTGCCGAGACAGTAAAGTAGACTACGCTTCGTAGAAGCCACTGCCTCAGTCATTGCACGGCGGTTCAACTCCGCCCATCTCCACAAAAAATAACGAGGGCTTTGCCCGACTATATTTTTGTAGGATGTCGCAGTCCTCTGCGACACCACAAATCAATTGACAAACTCTCTCTCCGCGATAGGGTTTGGTTAGCGCGTACACCACTACAGGAGGACGACCCGATGAAGACGGATATTTTTGTCGACGGCTCTCGAAGAGGCATGTCGAGCTATGTGATCAGGCCAATCCCGCCAAAAGGCAAAACGCTCCCGCGGCGCTCGGCTTGTGCGCGCCTCATGGCCTTACGTCCACGTATCCACAGAATGGCAAGGCGCCAACTCGGCAAGTCGTTCGTATCGTTGAAGCCCGTCGGCGACCATTTCCTGGATCTCACCGTAAAGGCCGGCACCTCGACAAACAAGCGGTTTGAGCTACGTGAGCTCTTGGGCTGGGTCGCTCTGTTCGACAACGAGTGACCGCAGCACTCGCCGTCTAGTACGGTGCGCATCAAGCAAAGCCCCGACCGTGGTCGGGGCTTTTTCTAATCTGTAAAATCAATTGACAAACATTCTCTTCGCGATAGGGTTTGGTTAGCGTGTACACTGCCGCAGGAGAAGAACATGTCCCAAGAGGGAATGCTCGCAAACAGCATCGCAAAATCCAGTTTTACCAGCAGGACGGTTGTCCTCATCGACTCGCTTAATCCCGAGTATCACCTCTCGCAGACACTCGAAGGTATCTGCCAGACCGTCAAGGCAGCAGAGGATCTGCTCAAGCTCTGCCAGGACTATGACCGGACACCACTTCGCGAGGCGATTGGTAATGCCTGGGTCCGCTACAGGCAATTCGCCGAAGAAAAGAAACCCGGCGGAGCCAAGGGCGAGACCATCAAGGTGCCAACAAACCGTTTCGGCATCGAAGCACTTAAAGTGCTTTCATAAATCTGGAGCCCCGGCCGCATCGGCCGGGGCATTTTCTTTGCCTTTTGTTTTTTTGCTCAATTTGTTATACTCTTCCCTACGACCTTGGATACTACTCGTATTAACCATCAAATCCGCGCGAAGGAGGTGCGCGTCATAGGCCCCGAGGGGGAGAATTTTGGGGTGCTCGCCCTTTCCGAAGCGCTTCACCGGGCGCAAGAAGCCGGTCTCGATTTGATAGAAATATCGCCAAATGCCGTGCCGCCAGTTGCAAAAATCATGGAATATGGTAAATTCCACTACGAACAGCAGAAGAAACGGAAAGGTATTAAGGCCAAATCGCACGTTACAGAAACCAAGTCGGTCCAGGTCAAAATCGGGACCGGCGAGCACGACCTCAACCTCAAGGCCAAAAGGGCAGCCGAGTGGCTCGCAGAAGGCCATCGGGTTAAGGTTGATCTTTTTTTGTGGGGTCGCTACAAATACATGGAGTTTGCCTTTCTTAAAGAGCGGTTGGAGCGATTTTTAAAGCTGATTCCGGAGGAGTATAAGATGGCAGACCCTATCGCCAAAAGCCCTAAGGGCTTGAGTACGGTTTTGGAGCGGGCGGCAAAAAAGAAATAGACTAACAGAATTAAAATAACCATCCCTCGGAGACCTCGGGACGAATAAGAATTCGCATGAAAACAAATAAGGCATTCACAAAGCGCATCAAAATATCCCGCAACGGGAAGCTTACTGCACGCAAACCCGGGCAGAATCATTTCAATGCAAAAGAGAGCCGCTCGGGGCATATGAACCGCCGCCGCACGCAGAAACTTGTCTTTAGCAAACAAGTATCCCAGCGCTACATCGGCACGGCATCTCCCTCAAGAAACTAAACGTATATGGCCCGCGTAAAAGGAGGTAAGCATTCAATAAAACGCCGCAGAAAAGTGCTTGGCATGACCAAGGGGTACCGCTTTGCCCGCTCTAAAAAAGAGCGCGCCGCGCGCGAGGCGATAGTACACGCCGGCAAATACGCTTTTGCCCACCGCAGAGACAAAAAGAACGACTTCCGCCGCCTGTGGAATGTTCGCATCAATGCAGGCTTGGGCAAAACCCTTTCTTACAGCAAATTCATCGGCGCAATGAACAAGAAAAAAGTCTTGGTGAATCGAAAAATGCTCGCCGAACTCGCCGAAAAATCTCCCGAAACGTTTGCGAGAATAGTAAAACACGTCTCCTAATCCCGCCGACGGCGGGATTATGCTTCGTCAGCGACCGGGAAGCGAAATTGGGCGCGGTGCTCCCGGTCTTTCTTTACAAGGTCAACCACTTTTTCAACCAACGTAGCGGGGTCGGTCTCAAAAATGATGCGTTCGTGCTCTCGATGACTGTTTTCAAGGATTGCCTTAATCACTTCATCGGTCTGCCAGTCGGCCTCCATAATGCCTATCGGTTTTTTATCTTCAAAAGAGATCGTAAATTCGTGTATGGTGCCGATGCGTCCGCACCCAAAAAAAATGCCGTCCGACGAGCGGGTAAGAATCAGGTCGCGTCCGGGAAAGCCAAACCCCGTATAGACAATAACATCCATATACTCAACCGGCAGGTTGTAGGTCTCTATATGTTCTTTTTCCGAGCTTGCCGGGGAGAAGCCGAGTGTAAATCCGCCCGCTTCCTTGGCCCCCATCGCCGCCCACAAGGGAAAGCCGGTTGTGGCCCCGGTTACAAGGATTGCATTCCGCTTTGCAATCTCGCGGCCGAGCTCGAGCCCCCTATCGTAGGCATCAATTCCGCAGTGCCCCGTCTCTGCGGCACCCGAGACACAAAGTTTAAGCCGCAGATGTTCGTGCTGTGGAGGCATTTATTTATTCTAGCAGACATTCGGGGTTCGACCTCTCGCTTCGCTACACCAGAACTCTTCAAGGTCGAACCTTAAAGATTGAGCATCGCTTTCTCTCCTATCTCCGGCGCGGTCGCGCGATTCCCTAGGTAATCGCGGATTCTTTGTGTAAGTGTCGAGGATGAAAGGGGCTCGCCGTGCACGACGAACACGTTTTCAAGACCGCGGGCAATCTTCCCTACAAATTCCAAAAGTGCTTCCCCGTCCATGTGCGCGCTGTAGCCATAGAGCGCTTCAACCTTACAGCGAACGGGAATATCGCTACCCTGGATTTTAACGTTTTTTACCCCCTCTATAAGCCGCCTACCTAAACTCCCCGCCACCTGGTAGCCAACAATAAGGAGTGTCGACTTCGGGTCCGGCAGCACATGCATTTCGTGCGCGCGCACCCGCCCGCCATTGCTCATCCCCGAACCCGCGAGGACAATTTTTGGCCCCGGAGAAGTATCAATCTGTGTTGAGGCCGCGACACTCTCCGTAAACTGCGCTTCAGGAAATGAAAAGATGTTTTCTCCTTTCTCAAGGCGGACGCGTATGGGGGCAACAAAATATTCCGGATGCTTCAGAAATGCCTCCGTTATCTTCTGCGCTAAAGGCGAATCAATGTAGACCGGCATTGAAGGAACCTTCTTCTCAACCATGAGCGTCCGTATTTCAAAGATAAGGTCCTGCGTACGCTCGGTTGAAAATGCGGGTATGAGCAAGGTGCCCCCACGAGCCACCGTGTCCTCTACCACATCCTCAAGTGCTTCGCGACGATTGTTTTGTTCTTTGCGGGTAGTATTGCCGTAGACGCTTTCCATCACTAAATACTGAACACCGCTTGGTGACTCGCAGGGCGGCAGAAGCGGTGAGTTGCCGCCGCCAAGATCACCGGTAAAGAGGATTCCCCGCTCCCCTCTCGTGAGTTTTACCATAGCCGATCCTAAAATATGCCCGGCGTCATACAGCTCGAGCGTAAGCCCGTCTAAAAGTGGAATTTTTTGATGATACGAAACGCCTTCCCACAATTTCATCGCACCCTCAACGTCTTTTTCATCATAGAGCGGCTCACGGTTGCAGCGCCGCGCTTCGCTTGTGAGAATTTCCATACTGTCCAAAAGCAGCGGCCTGGCCAGGGTTTTTGTAGCATCGGTTGAGATAATCCTGCCTTTAAAGCCCTCTCGCACCAGCCGCGGTATGCGGCCAATGTGGTCGATGTGCACATGAGTAACAATGAGAAAATCTATAGTTTTTGGATCGTAGGGAAAGACACTCCAGTTTGTCTCTTCGCACGCATGGGTACTCTGGAAGAGCCCGCAATCAACAAGGGTTTTCGAGCCTCCGGTATCAAGCAGAAAGTTCGAGCCTGTCACCGTGCCCGCACCCCCAAAAAAATGAAGGGTGGAATTCATACACGCAGACGGGAGATAAGCGCGTAGAGAACGAGGGCTCCCAGGGCTCCCGCAACACCGAGTACGAGGTCAGAGACCGTATCAAGGAGACCGCCTTGGAGCGCAAATAGATACTCAAACACCTCCCATGCGACACCCCCCATAAGAGCAGTCGCACCCACCAAAAAAAGAGCGGGACGTAGCGGAAGTGAGAGACGCGATGAAACAGCGCACGCCCACGAACCCATTACAAAACCTCCGATACTATGCAAGAGCACATCAAACCACGGATATATCCAAAAAAGATCGTGCTCGATGCCGTACAAATAAAGCCACCCCAATAGCGCCGTCATCCCGAGCGCGAGAATATTAAAAAAGAGAGGCATTGGTAGATTATTCCACAGAAAATCCCGCCTGCAGCGGGATACTCTGTAGGACTCCGGAAGCTCGTCCTAGTTTTTACTAGGTGGGTGCCCTGCGAGTAGTCCATTACGACCTCCCGACTTCCAAGCTCCCGATTGTATATTAAGGACTTTGCTTCCGTAGTCCTACCCCCATTATATCAAATCTTAAAAAAACACAAGTGCAGCGAAGGCATAGTGCCATCGACGAGCGCAACGCGATTAGCGGCAGTGAGCGAGGAAAGAGCAACTATGTCGTAGCGTTTATTCGTCTACACCAAAGCGCTTGTATTTAAAGATTGGTTTCTTCCCAAACCAGTGGACTATCTCGTGTTTAGCTTCAGAAGGGGTTTCAGACGCATGCACCAAGTTAAAAACCGCGCGGCGCTCAATGTTGGCGGAGACCGCCGAGTCAACAGAGTAGTCCCCCCGAATAGTGCCCATCTCGGCGAGGTTTGGCATCGTCGGACCCACGATCTTGCGCACCATATCAACCGCGTGCACGCCTTGTACTACCATCTTCACCATCGGAGCCGACGACATAAAATCTAAGAGCCACCCGCGCACGGTGCGGCCGATGCGAATGAGATCGCTCGTGCCGAAGTCGTCCTTCACGTTGTAACCATACATAACATAGTTGGCCATCGTCTTCTCCCCGATGCGGCGCAGCCACTTTTCATCCTTTGGGTAGTGGCCGTCCATCTCGCGGCGTGATGGGTGGAACATCTCCAACGCAACAAGCTTCAAATCGCGCTGTTCAAAGCGCTTTACTATTTCTCCGACAAGCCCTTTGCGCACACCGTCGGGTTTAATCAGGACAAATGTCTTTTCCTCTTTTGGGCTTTTTGTGACCATCTCGGGCACTCTACAGCAAACTCTTATTTTTTACAATGCGGTGAGGATTTCAGGGCCGGTTTTTGTAATGAGAACCGTGTGTTCAAAATGAGCGCCACGGGAACCATCTTTTGAGCGGAATGTGTAACCGTCTTTGTCGAACACAAGCACGCCGCTACTCTCGGTAAACATCGGCTCAATCGCAATGACTAGCCCATCGGGTATTTCTTCACCCTCTCCGCGTTTGCCATAGTTGGGAACGTACGGTGGCTCATGCACCGCGGCGCCGACACCGTGGCCGCTTAATGTTTTTACGATGCCCAGTTTATGCGCACGCGCAATCTCGGACACCGCCTCTCCGATGTCGCCCAGATGCCCACCCACACGTGCCGCGGCTATACCCGCCGCAAGTGCTTCGCGTGTTGCCTCTATTAATTCTCTTTCACGTGCATACACCTTCCCCACCGCAAGAGTGTGCGCCGTGTCCATAAACGCGCCTTCGTATGAAAGCCCGAAATCAAGTGACGCAATATCCCCCTCTTTTAAAATTTTTTCCGGTATCGGGGGGCTGTGCACCACTTCGTCGTTTACCGAAATACAAAGCGTTGCCGGATAGGGCTTGCTCTCCCCTTTTGCTTTGTAATGCAGAAAGCTGGGAGTAGCTCCACGCGCACGGATTGCGCGTTCGGCCGCCGCATCCAAATCCATTGAAGCAACCCCCGGACCCACCATCGCCAAGACCTCCCGCACAACTTCGGCCATGAGTTTCCCCGCTTCGCGCAGCTTATTTTTTTGCTCTTCTGTTTTAGCTATCACAGTTTAAGTGCCTGAAGTATACGTTTGTGTCCCTCTTCGGGAGTCTCCGAAGCGTCTATGTCGTGTACCAAAACTTGAGGAAATTGTTTCCAGCGTTCAATCGCAGGGACAACGTTTTTTTCATACCACGTGAGACGTCTTTGTATCTCTTCCCCGCTATCATCTGAGCGAGCGCGTCCCCGGAGCCGCTCGAGGGCTTTCTCTTGTGTAATATTGAGGACGACAACGTTGACTGAAGGGCGTTGGTAAAACTCAAGCGCACGAGCCAAAACCGGCACTTCGTCGGAGTTGCGCGCGAGACCGTCGAGAATTATGTGCTCGTTCTCAGTTATATATTTTACAAAAATATCGGTCCACACCCACACCGGCAAAAACTCAGGGAGCAGGCCTCCTTCGGTGAGCACCTTTTTAACCCTCAGCGCGGTAAAGCTACTCTGCTTTGCAAAGTCACGAAAGGCTGCACCTGTCTCAACATACAGAACCGGGTGTTCTGTATCCCTCTCCTCAAGATATTTTTTGAGGAGTTGTGCTTGCGTGCCCTTCCCCGCCCCCGCCTTGCCGTAGAAAATTACCGTTTGAAGTTCCATCGTTAGTATTGTAACCCAACCGCCTGTAACACCTGCTTGTGTATTTCTTCAATGGAAGATTCTCCAGTGACCGATACAAGAGTCCCTTTGGCCTTGAAGAAATCAACCGAGGGAACCGTTTTTGTATTAAATTCATTGATACGGTTGTGTATAGCAGTTTCGGCGTCGTCGGCACGTCCGCTTCCGCGCCGATACGCGATGCGTTTAAGCATTGTCTCTTCGCTGATATCCAAATACAAAACTGTATAGGGGCGACCAAGCCATTCATGTATGTCGTGAAAAAGCTGCGCCTCAGGCAATATACGGCAAGCTCCCTGAAATACGATATTGTCTTCTTCTTTGAGCCCGACGAGGGCCCCCTCAAACAGATAGCAGGCAAACCATACGGGCATGAGTATGCCGGCATCAAGATCTGCCTGTAGCCTCCTGCCTGCGGCAGTGCCACTCTTTATAATATTGCGGAAGACCTCACCCGAAGAAAATAACTGGCTCTTAATTTTATCCGCCAACAGTTGACCTTGCGTGTCTTTGCCACATCCCGGACGACCCATAAACAGAAAGGTACGTCCCTGCATGGCCATAGTGTACCTTAATACTCGCGGATAGAGAGTTGAGCGTCAATGCGTCGTGTCAGGTCGAGGACCACGCTAACGACGATGAGGAGTGCGGTACCACCTATGGTGAGCGATTGGATGCCGGTTGCAGCCTGCATGCCTATAGGTAAAACCGCAATAATGCCGAGAAACAAGGCGCCCACAAAAGTAATGCGGGTTATCACTTTCGCCAAGTGGTCGGCGGTCGAGGGCCCGGGCCGAACTCCGGGAATAAATGCGCCGTTTTTCTGTAAATTGTCGGCGATAGTTTTTGGTTCAAACGTGATGGCGGTATAGAAGTATGTGAAGAGAAACACCAATAGGAAATAGATAATTCCGTAAAGAAGAAGATTCTGAAGCCCTCCAAGCACCGTGTTCGCAACGCTCGCAATAATCGCGTTCCCCGAAGTTGCAAAGAAACTCGCAATCATCTGCGGCATAAGAAGCAGCGAGAGCGCAAAGATAAGCGGAATGACCCCTGCCTGGTTGAGCCGGAGCGGCAGGTAGGTCGAGGCACCGCCAAAAAACTTCATCCCCCGCACCCTTTTGGCATAAGTGACTGGCACCGGTCGCTCCGCTTCGCTAATGACAACAACCGCGGCAACGACAGCAACCGCCGCCGCAAGAAAACCGAGGTAAATCGGAATTTGAGCCGGGTCAAAGCTGAATACTGCCTGGCTTATACTTGAGGGAAGCGAGGCCACGATACCCGCAAAAATGATGATAGAAACCCCGTTGCCGAGTCCGTACTCCGAAATCAATTCTCCTATCCACATAAGGAGCACCGAACCCGCCGTCACAACCGCAACATTAACCGCAAACTGGAAAAGCGGCAGGTCGGGTATAACCCCGCCCCGCTCAAGAAGCAAAAGAAACGCAATACCCTGAAGCGCCGCAATCGGAAGCGAAAGGAACCGCGAATATTGGCTAAATTTTTTACGGCCTAACTCCCCTTCCTCCTGATACAGGGCCTTGAGACGCGGGATCATGATGGTCATGAGCTGCATGATGATTGAGGCCGTAATGTACGGGCCGACTCCGAGGAGCACTATCGAGAGGTTAGAGAGTCCGCCACCGGAGAAGACATTGAGGAGCCCGAAAAACTGGTTACTTGAAAAGAAAAGTTCCAGGCGCCCTGCATCGACGGAAGGAATCGGGATTGCCGCTAATACACGGAAGATTGCCAAGGCACCAATGACAAACAGGAGGCGATTGCGTAGCGCCGTATCTGAAAACAGAAGGACTAGCCGTTGTGTAAAAGCATTCATGGGGTGATGGTACCGCCGATCTTCTCGATTTTCTCTCGAGCGGAGGTAGAAACGGTGCAACCTGTGATGTTCAATTTTTTGGTGAGCGCTCCAGTGCCAAGAATCTTAACGCGCGGTGTTTCTCCCTTGCGGTAGCGAACAACACGGCGCTCAAGAAGCACTTTCGGGTTAACCGTGTCTCCCGTTGCGAAGAATATTTCAAGAGCATCGAGATTTACCGGCAGTGGCTTTTCCTGGATACTCTTTTGTCTGTAGCCGCGCAGTTTAGGAAGTTTTTTGAGCTGTTCGCGCACCTGGGGAAAGATACGATGTCCCGCGCGGGCCTTCTGCCCTTTGGTGCCACGACCGGCGGTCTTTCCGCGGCTTCCGCCACGACCGACGCGCTTTTCTGTTTTTTGCGGGACAGCCCGCTTTAATTCGTTAAGTTGCATATCTTAGGCCTTGAGCTGACGCAGGGCTTCGATAGCCGCGCGGGCATTGTTGAGCCCGTTTTTGCTGCCGGAATGTATTTTGGCAACCACGTTTGAAATACCCGCCAACTCCAAAACCGGACGTACCGAAGAGCCGGCGACGAGTCCACGGCCCGGCGCGGGCATAAACGATACGCGCGAGGCGCAGTACTTGGCCGCCACTTCGTGTGCGATTGAAGAATCTTTAGAAAGCGTAACCGTAATGAGATTTTTCTTTGCATTCCGAACTGCTTTATCAATTGCCAAGGTCGTGTCGCCCGCTTTGCCGAGGCCCACTCCGACTTTTCCTTTTTTATTGCCAATGATTATTGCTACAGAGAAAGAAAAGCGTCGTCCGCCTGCAACAACCCGGGCAACACGCCGTATGGTGATGAGCCGTTGGTCAAATTCGCTCCGGGCGCGCGGGGCGCGGGCAGAGGGGCGGCCGGGGCGGCGCCTGCGTTCGCGAGGTGCGCGCGTTTTTTCCGGGGTTGTGACCGGAGCAGGCGCCGGCACTTCCGCGTCTTCAGAGACAGCAACCTCCGTAAGCACCTCGGGAGGCACTTCCTCTATAACAACATCTTTTTCTGGTACTTGTTCAGCCATAACTATAATGTTAAACCTCCCGCACGCACCGCTTCAGCAAGAGCCGCAACCCGGCCAGTATAGCGGAAGCCGCCGCGGTCGAACACGACCGATGAAATGCCCTTTTCTTTCGCCCGCTTGGCAATCTCCGCCCCCAGTTTCGTCGCACCCGACATCTTTTTTTCTTTAGCAAACTCCTTCGTGCTACCAGAGACTACTGTTGCACGCGCCGCGTCATCAATAAGTTGCGCGTGGATGTAGCGGTTTGACTTATAGATCGAGAGGCGCGGACGCGAGGCATTGCCTTGGACCTTGGCGCGGATGCGTGCGTGGCGACGTACTCGTCCTATTCGTTTTGAAATTGCTTTATTCATATCTATAATCTAGCGTAGCGAGAGAAAGAAAATTTATTTTCTGTTCCGAGCGAGCGACGGTTATATAAATTAGTCATATTAATTTCTATACAGCTTTTTTACCCTGCTTGCGGCGGACCACTTCCCCCTCATAGCGAATGCCTTTGCCTTTGTAGGGTTCCGGGGGCTTTTGTGCGCGCACATTGGCGGCAAATTGTCCGACCAACTCCTTATCAAATCCGCTTATCGAGAGCGTCCCTTTTTCAATTACAACCGTGAGCCCTTCGGGGATCGACATTTTAACGGGATGGCTGAAGCCGAGTGCAAGGTTGAGGGTCTTGCCCTGGACATCCCATTTGTATCCGACCCCCTCGACAATAAGTTTTTTTGTAAATCCTTTATTAACTCCCTCTATCATGTTGCGGATGTGAGAAGCCCAAGTGCCGACCGCTGCACGCGCCTCAATTGAATTACCCGATTGACTTACCGCGACACCTTCGGGCAGAACTTCTACCGAAACGTGCCGCCCCATGTCGCGCGTGAGTGTTCCTTTTGGTCCCTTCACACGCACTTCTCCTTCCGAAATAGATACTTCGGTTTTCTGAGGAATTACGATTGGTTGTTTTGCAAGTCGTGACATAAAATTTACCAAATTTCAAACAATACCTCCCCTCCGACGCGCTTAATCCTCGCTTCCTTGCCGGTCACAATACCTGCCGGGGTTGAGAGAACAAGGAGTCCGTGACCACGCTTCACGGGCCGCACATCCCTAACCCCCATGTACATCCGGCGGGAGGGCTTGGAGATGCGTTTGACGCCCTGAATTGCCGGACGGCCGTCTTTGTACACAAGCGAGAGTGTGAGCACACCGTTGGCTTTTGATTTGCTGTCTACGTCTGAAACATATCCTTCACGCGCAAGTACTTCGGCGATGGAGTGTTTCATTTGTGAGAACGGAATGGAGACACGCTCTTTGCGCGCCATCGAGGCATTTTGCAACCGCACCAAAAAATCTGAAATAGGGTCGGTTACCATGATGATTTTCTTACACCTGGTATTAGTCCTTCGTTTGCAGCTTCACGGAAACACAGGCGACACATCCCGAAGTCGCGCATAAAGGCGCGCTTTCTGCCGCAACGGAAACAACGCCGTACAACACGGCTCTTAAACTTTGGGGGCTTTGCGGCCCGCGCCTTAACAGATGTTTTTGCCATTTTTTGGATGGATACCCCTTCTGTACCTTGGGGTTATGATTCTGCCGGTATCTCGCCCCAGATGGGCTCGACCTAGCAGAAAAAAGGAGCCCCTAAGGGCTAGAAAGATACTAGCATAGCTCTCTCCAAACTGCAACGCTCAAAGGCCCTTATTTGTAGGGCTTTTACCACCCCTTGACAAGACACCCTATTTGGGTGTATAACATGGAGAAATTCGTTGTACATTCCAATTCCCATCAACCGCGCTACAGGGAGGATCCCGTGCGCAAACTCTTCACGATTCTCGGCTTTGTCATCATCGCTTCGCTCACGTTCGCTCCAGCGAATGCGCAGACGTACGAAACGACCAACGCCATCAAGGAAGAGGTCGCCAAGAACAAGGCCAAGCGGGATCAGGTCTGCGTCAAGCAGTCCGATCCGCTGCAGTGTCAGAAGGATTTCGACACCGTTTCCACGATGATCTCCGGCCTGCAATACGCCGGTCTCATGTACAGGTCACTCGATTTCAAGGTGGCCAAACATTTGATCGAGCGAGTGCTGGACAATATCGACGATGCAAAGAAGCAGCTCAACGAGAAGTACAAATAAGTCAAAGACCTCCAAACT
>Ga0155704_125_pt2 | contig 12517 bp, 11 predicted proteins | sample RifCSPlowO2_01_FD_107361 | JGI IMG/M metagenome (GOLD analysis project Ga0155704, IMG submission 107361) | Candidatus Adlerbacteria bacterium RIFCSPLOWO2_01_FULL_51_16
AAGCCATACTGCTCCCCGACACACCTCCCAAAGGAGAAGGGCGGGGAGTTTGATGAGCGTGCTTAGAACCCAAAGCGCGGGGAAGACCAGCGCGAGAGGAATGAAGAGAATCACCCCCCACAGGAGTACTTGCACGAGAAGCGGCGACCAACCAAGGATTTCGGCAAGTGTCGCTGCCGCAGCGGTAATGACACTCGGATGGTAGACCGCCAAGTAAACAATGCCACCGACAGTGCCGTACTTTACCATTCGCGGAGCGTAGGCCCTTGTAAAGGCCATCATCCCGCCACGCGCAGCGGTAACCCGGGTTGTGACCGCGGTCCTGCTAGTTTGTAGCGCTAGGCGACTCCTAACCATGAGTGCCACCGACTTACCGGCGAAACCTAAAACCGCAACATCGAGCCCCGCGATGCCAATCTCGCCGAGCGTCGGAACCTCCCCGAGTACCAAGCGCCGCTCGAGTGTCTGCAAGCCGCTCGTCGTGAGTTGCTTGAGAGTGCTCAATGCGGTATTGCCGGGTAAACGACGGGCCCGACCTTCCTCGTCTATTACGAATTGGCCGAGGAAGCTGTTGCCTACCGTGTGAGTGAGAAGGATAACTCTCCATCCGCACTGCACGGAATCGAGCGGCCGAAACTCCGGTCTCCGAAGACCAAAAAGTGCCTCAACGGCCTCCCGAAAGTCCTCACGCATCTGGATAAAAGCGTCACCGCCCTCCAGACACTTTGCAACAACAGGCACAAGTTGATTGTGCCCATAGCGCCGCAGAACTTCGGCGAACTCCGGAGTGTGTCCGTAGAGCGCGAACACCCGTGGAGCCGTTGTGGGATATTGCTCAAGGGCCGCTTGCCCTTGTGGCCCCCACTCCTTTGTATTCGCGACCAATACCGCCTCCTCGAAGGGAGAGCGGGTTGCTAGAGCCACCGCCACTGCCGCCAAGAGCGACAATAAGATGAGCCCAAAGAGTACTTTCTTCATGCGTCTCTCCCTTTTCAAGGGCTTTGCGAATATTTGCAAAGCGAACCACCTAATTTCTATTATACCATATTCAACACCAATCTGTCAAGTATTACTTGCTTCTTTTGCCATAGGACTTCTTTTTTGCTAGAGTTTCACGGTAAGGCGTGTTTCACCAATATTAAAAGAGCGGCCCTTGGATAGGTAGAGCTCAAACATCGGTTTGAGATCTAAAATCTGGGGGTCTAACAAAGACCCTGTATGCAAGTAAAAAGTTATTCGTGCGAAGTAGGCGGTAAAATGATGATCGCTGAGTTTACTGACTTGGCCGAGCAAGCGCACGGCTCGGTCATTTTGCGCTACGGCGAGACAGCGGTTCTTGCGACCGCAGTCATGAGCGAGAAAGAGCGTCTCGACATTGATTATTTCCCTCTGACGGTTGATTACGAAGAGCGTTTTTACGCCACCGGAAAGATTTTAGGTAGCCGCTTCATGCGCCGCGAGGGTCGGCCCTCCGAAGATGCTGTGCTTTCCGGCCGGGTCGTTGACCGCACTATTCGTCCGCTCTTCCCCTCGCATATCCGCAATGAAATTCAGGTGATTATTACCATTTTGGCGCTTGGTGATGAGGACCCAGACACCATTGCTGTAAACGCCGCATCTTTGGCGCTCGCAACCTCTAATATTCCGTGGGCAGGGCCGGTCGCCGCAGTGCGTATAGGTAAGAGCGGCGGGGACGTTGTCATAAATCCGACTTACGCGCAGCGTGCAGCCACACCATTTGATATTTTGGCCTGCGGCAAAGATGGAACAATAAATATGATAGAGGTGGGCGCCAACGAAGCGTCCGAAAGCGAAATCGCAGAAGGGTTTGCTCTCGCTGTTTCGGGGCACAACGCATTACTTGAGTTCCAAAACAAAATTGTAAAAGAAATCGGCAAGCAAAAACGCGAGGCAAAAGCGCCCGAACTTCCTGAAGCTCTGACTTCACTCTTTGCGGAAGAGGTTGCCCCAAAACTTTCAGCGACTGTCTTCTCGGGAGAAGCAGGCAAGATACTAATCTACGCACTAAAAAAAGAGTGGCTAAAAAAAGTTGTTGCGGATGAAACACTTGGCTCCCACAAAGCGCTCGCCGACCGCTTTTTTGAAGACAGAGTTGACGAAGAAATTCATCGCGGGGCAGTCGAGGACGGGAAACGTGCGGATGGAAGAAAGTTTGATGAGATCCGCTCACTCTTTGCTAAAGCGGGAGGTGTTTCGCCGATTCTCCACGGCTCGGGCATCTTTTACCGCGGTGGGACGCACGTATTTACCGCACTCACCTTGGGTGGCCCTGGCGACTCACTCCTTGTTGATAGTATGGAAGCGCAGGACATTCAGCAGCGCTTTATGCATCACTACAACTTTCCTCCGTACTCGGGAGGCGAGACAGGGCGCATGGGCGGCACGAATCGCCGGATGATAGGGCACGGGGCGCTCGCGCAAAAGGCGCTTGAGGCGGTATTGCCGGAAAAAGAGAAATTCCCTTATACCATACGGCTCGTTTCGGAATGTTTGGCCAGTAACGGCTCAACTTCTATGGGCTCGGTCTGTGCCTCAACGTTGGCGCTCATGGACGGGGGCGTACCGATAAAAGCACCAGTTGCGGGCATTGCGATGGGTCTCATGATGGAGAGTCCCGCAAAATACAAAGTGCTGACTGACATCCAGGGCCCTGAAGACAGCCATGGTGACATGGACTTCAAGGTTGCCGGTACACGCGGGGGAATCACAGCCATACAAATGGATATTAAGCTGGGCGGTGTACCAGTTCCTATACTCGTTGAGGCACTCGCGGGGGCAAAGCAGGCGCGTTTGCAAATTTTGGATGTCATTGAAAAGGAAATTGCGGTGCCGCGGCCGGCGATATCGCCGCGAGCGCCAGAAATTATCACCATGCGCGTGCGCCCCGAACAAATCGGGCTCGTTATCGGCGGCGGCGGCAAAACAATAAACGGCATTAAAGACCTTACAAAAGTTGAAGACATCACTATTGAAGATGATGGCTCCATATTTATCACGGGGAAGGGCGGTACTGCGCAAAAAGCGAAAGAAATGATTGAAGCCGTCGTCAAAGAATACAAACCGGGCGAGGTGTATGAAGGAGAAGTGACACGAATGATGGATTTTGGCGCGTTTGTACGCATCGGGCCCGGCAAAGACGCTGAAGGGTTGGTGCATGTCTCTGAGGTCGCCCCCTTCAGAATTGATAAAATCGGCGACGCGGTCAAAGTCGGAGAGAAAGTGCGGGTTATGATAAGGGAGATAGACGAGAAGGGGCGTATTAACCTCTCTATCAAGGCCGCTGACCCCGACTTCGCCGCACGTCACGGACTCAAGCCCTCCACCGCTCCAAGCAATGCCACAGGACAAAGAAAATTCGGAAATAGATCTTAAAAAAATACTCCTCCCCAAAAAGGAAGCGGGGCCCTCGCTCGCATCAGCCCAAAGGGTAAACGCTGGAGCACTCTTGGAGCAAGAACAAAAGGCGACGCTCCAGTCGCAGACTGCTTCACAAAAGCCCTCTCCCGTGCCAGCAGCACCAGCGAAGGAAGAATCAATTGTAAAATCACTCAAGACCTACAGGGGAGCTATCGAAGAAGCGATACAGCATAAAAATGTTTCAGTAGTCTCCATTGCCGCGGCAGAAGCAGAGCGACGCGGAGCGGCGGGGCACAGCGCTGCGCAAGCGTCTGCCCCAGAGGGGGAAGAGGTGTCGCACGAGCTTGGTCTGCGCATTGCGGCAATAGTGGGGGGCATTGCACTGCTTGTGGGTGCGCTTGGTCTTATTGTATTTGTATTTTTGCGCCCTGCGGTTACCTCTCCCGTTCAAAATAATTTTCCCTCTCCTTTTATTTCGGTCGACGCGACACAGATTGTCGCAATTCCGGTTCTGCAGTGGAAAAGGGGTACGCTCATGACCGAGCTCGAAAAAGCACGCGAGTCGACATCTCTTTCGCTCGGGCTTATGTCGCGGCTGTACGTTGTTGAGGCAAGTTCAACAGAGCAATACTCGGTTGACGCACCAACATTTTTGGGGACACTAGCCCCGGACACACCGCCGGAGCTTTTGCGCTCGCTTGGCGGCGAATATCTCCTCGGCATACATGTGTTCGACGCCAATCAGACGTTTTTGATACTTGATATCGAAAATTATACGACCGCCTACTCGGCAATGCTTGGGTGGGAGTGGACCATGCAAGCCGACTTGGAACCTCTTTTTACTAGGAAACCCCGACCGCGAATACCGGAGGAAGGATTTGTTCCTCCACCTGCACCGGCTATAGTGGCAACCTCGAGCGCAACTTCAACAGCGGGTTCAGCCACTTCCTCGACAACCGTCAATCAACCCCCGCCGCAGTTTATACAACCGCGCTTTATCGACCGTGTGGTGGAAAACCGCGACACGCGGGTCATACAAAACCAAGCGGGTGACATCCTCCTGTTGTGGACATTTCTCGATCGCTCGACACTTCTCATAACAACAAACGAGTACACGCTCCGCGAAGTTGTCTCGCGCCTCAACCGCCCGCCCGTTATACCTCTGCCGTGATAGTATAGTTTTATGAATCCGGAAAAAATTGCTGAGTTTAAGAAAAAGTTGGAGGGAGAGTTGGCTCTTGTTGAAAAGGAACTAAAGGGAGTTGCAGCGCAGAATCCGAAAAACCCTGCCGACTGGGCCTCCAAGGAGACAGAGATGGAGACGATGCCTCCAGTTGCCGACCCAAACGAAGCGGCGGATAAAATCGAGGAGTACAACGCGCATCGCGCGATAACCGGGGAGCTTGAGGTGCGCTACAACGATATAAAAGCGGCGCTCCAAAAAATCGCAGAAGGAAAGTATGGTCTGTGCGAGGTCTCCGGCGAGCCGATAGAGGAAGACCGCTTGGAGGCGAACCCCGCCGCCCGTACCTGCAAGAAACACATGTAGGTTCCGCAAAACAAATTTTCTCCGGGTACGGGCTTTTCGTTGCTACGAAAGCCCTGAAGACTCGCCGCGTCCGGCTCCGTACCCCCTCGAAAACTTATTTTGCTCCACTGTGCAACAAAAGCGAAGTAAAACAAGTTGAGTGGAGACTCTCGCAGGGCGACCAGGAGAGTGAGCAAATTTCTAGCAAGAAATTATGCGTGCTCCGCGAAACTTCGTTTTGCGGAGCGCACGCTTGTTTTGCGAAGCACTCTTGTGATATATAAGGGCGCATGCAATCTGCCCCGTTAGAGAGCGACACCGTTGAAGTAGAGGAGTCAAAGCCAGCCAGAACTAAACGTTCTCTAACGGGGTATGCGAAGGTCTATGGCGCGGAAACGGTAGTCTTAACACCGCACATTATTTCGGTTGAGACCGACCTCTCCCGCGGGCTCCATACATTTACCCTTGTGGGGCTCCCCGACAAAGCGGTTGAAGAAAGTCGCGACCGGGTTGCGGCGGCGATAAAGCACGCGGGATTTGAGTCGCCGAAGTCGCGTAACCAGAAAATCGTCATCTCGCTTGCGCCCGCGGATTTGAAAAAAGAAGGGCCAATGTTTGATTTGCCTATTGCACTTTCTTACCTCTTGGCGGCTGGCGATATAAAGTTTGACCCGGCTCACTATCTTTTCATCGGTGAGCTCTCGCTCGACGGTAAGCTCCAGCCGGTGCGCGGTGTTTTACCACTTGTCGCCGAAGCAAAGAAAAAAGGAAAGAAAGCGGTCTTCGTGCCGAAGAGTAACGAACGTGAAGCGGCGCTTGTGCCGGGGATTGCAATCTACGGCATTGAGTCGCTTGAGGAGGTCATACATTTTTTAAATACAAAGAGAAACGCAAAATCAAAATCCGTTTCACTAAAGCCCGCCCCGCAAACAAAATTGGTGCCCGCTGCCGCAGAGAGCCAGTTTGCACTTGAAGATATCCGCGGGCAGGAGAGCGCTAAGCGTGCGGCAATCATTGCGGCTGCAGGAGGGCACAATTTGGGACTCTCGGGTCCGCCAGGCACTGGGAAAACAATGCTTGCAAGAGCTCTCGCCTCGATTCTGCCACCGCTCTCCTTTGATGAAGTCCTCGAGGTGAACAGCATCCACTCGGTCGCCGGTTCCTTGCGGGGCGAATTGATGACCATGCCGCCTTTCCGCTCGCCCCACCACACTTCTTCCTATGTATCGATAGTCGGAGGAGGTACCAACCCGCGCCCCGGCGAGGCAACGCTCGCACACCGCGGGGTCCTCTTCCTCGACGAGTTTCCCGAGTTTGACCGGCGCGTCATCGAAGCCCTACGTCAGCCGCTTGAAGACAGAGTTATAGCAGTTGCGCGTGCTAAAGGAACTGCGCTTTTCCCCGCGCGTTTTACACTTGTTGCGGCGATGAACCCGTGCCCGTGTGGCAACTGGGGCCATCCGGAGATTGCGTGCACGTGTAGCCCACTTGCAGTTGAGCGCTACCGCCGCAAACTTTCAGGGCCGATCGCTGATCGAGTGGACTTGTGGGTACAGATGGGGCCAGTTGATCTGCCAGAACTAGGAAAGAAAACCGAGCGCGGGGTAGAAACTGCGGCCGCACGCAAAAAAGTACTTGGCGCGCGGATGATACAAGAGAAACGCTATAAAAAATCAGGTAAAACAAACAGCGATCTTTCTCCACGGGAACTTGAGGACTTGGTTCCACTTACAAAAGAAGTACGCACAACCTTGGAGAAGGCGGGGGAGCGACTCAACCTCTCACCGCGCGCGTTTCACCGCGTCATCAAAGTTGCGCGCACCATTGCCGACCTCGATGGCTCGGATCAAATCTCCGAATCTCATATCTTAGAAGCGCTCCAATACCGCGAACGCAAACAATAGCGAAGCGAAAGAGCCCTGAAGGTGGCTTTTGAGCGCGACGGCGCGAGAACTTGAGAAAATTCCTAGCAGGGAATTTTCGTACACCTGAAGGGCTGCTTTCGCGGAGCTATCTAAAAAGGGTTTTTGGCGCCACGGACTTCGAAGTGTAGGTGTGGGCCGGTGGCGCGACCGGTGGCGCCGATTTTTGCTATCGTCTGCCCCTTTGCTACCGACTGACCCTGGGAAACAAGGACCTGGCTTGCGTGCGCATAGAGTGTTTGGGTGCCGTTGCTATGTTGTACAACCACGTAAGAACCGTAGCCGCCGTTCCACCCGCCGGAGCGCGCGATGATGACGGTGCCCTGTGCCGCCGCAAATATTGATGTGCCGGAAGATGCACCGATATCTACGCCGTTGTAACCATGGAGCCCTTGGGTTTTGACTCCGCCTGCAACCGGCCAGGCGTAGTAGCCGGCAATCGCGGGGCCCGATCCTCCGCGCAGAGGCGAGGTTGTCCGAGAACCGGACGACGCGGGAGGTGCTGCTATGACTCCGTCGGGGACAATGATGGTTTGCCCAACTGTAAGCGAAGCGTCGGTCGCGAGTTCATTGTAGTTTGCGATTTCTTGGAGATCGCCCTGATACTTTTTTGCAATGGAGGCGAGAGTATCACCTTTTACAACCATGTGTTGCACACCGGTAATCGGGAGAATGATGAGCTCTTGGCCGGGATGGATGACGCGTCCTTGGATATTGTTGGCTCCGGCAATAGTGCCGACAGTAACCTCAAACATCTCGGCAATCTCCGAGAGCGTATCGCCCTCGCGCACGATATAGACACTGATTTGAGAAGAGCTCAACCGCCCTTCTATGTCTGCGGTAGTCCCCGAAGGCCCCGCCTCGGCATACAAGGCCTCCCCGTCAACAACCGCAATGTCGCCCCCGCCTTTCCCTGGGTTTGGGTCGAGGTTGACCGCGGGCTCAAGGAGCGCCATGGTTTGGGAGTTTGTGTGGGGAGATTCGGCGCTTGTTATCGAAGCGCTCTGTTCAAACAAAGAGGCAAAGAAATTAAAAACGCTCGCCTGCGCGGCGAACGGCGACCCCAGCAAGGCAAAGGAAGCGCCCCATGAAAGAAGCGTGAAAAATAAGTACTTTTTTACCTTCCCCGAAAAAAACGCTTTAACTACCGAGGAGGAGCCTGAATTACTAGATTTTATAAGCCTTTTTAGGGCGTTTCGTCGTCACTCGCTCGGAAAAGATGACTCTTTTCTCTCGCTTCGTTAGACGATAAGCCTTTTTTAGCGAAGCACCGTCCGATTCCGTCAATAAATGGCTTTATGAAGCCATTTATGCATATTTTTCACCCTGTGCACAAATAACTATACCCCTTTTGGGGTGGGTAGAGTCAACCGGACTATAGACAGGTTGTGCACAGCCCCGTAAGGTAAACGAGGTGAATCACTTGGAGGAGCTAAACGAGGCCCAAAAACAAGCAGTTTTGACAACTACGGGACCACTCCTTGTACTTGCGGGCGCCGGAGCGGGCAAAACTCGCGTCATTGCCCACCGGATATTGGAGATTGTAAAGAGCGGGGTGGCCCCAGAGCAGATCTTGGCAATTACTTTTACTAACAAGGCCGCCGGGGAGATGCGTGACCGCATTCAAACACTTCTAAAAAATAATGGGTGGCCGTTTGTTGCAACTTTTCACTCTGTTGGGCTCACCATAATCAAAGAGAATCTCCGGGTGCTTGGCTTTTCGCGTGCGCCGACAGTATACGATCGCGCCGATTCTCTGCGCGCTATGAAAGAAGCTCTGAAAAGTATGGGTGCCGAGGGGCAGATAGAGCCACGCGCGGCACTTGCGGCACTGTCGCGGCAAAAAGGTAATGGTGTTGATGTAAAAAAGTTTGCGGAGAACGCCGAAAGCTCGCGCGAGCGGCTTATTGCTTCCGCGTGGCAAGCCTACGGCAAAGTACTCGCTGCGGAAGGGGCGCTGGATTTTGACGATTTGCTTTTGCGTGCGGTTGAGCTGCTACGCGCTAACAATGTTGCGCGCGAACAATATAAAAAACGCTGGACGCATTTGCATATAGATGAGTACCAAGACACCAATCGCGTACAGGCGGAGTTGGCATGGCTTTTGGTAGGACCCGAGCGGCATATCTGTGCGGTCGGGGATGTAGACCAGACCATCTACGGTTGGCGAGGGGCTGAAATTGCGAATATTTTGTCGTTTGAAAAAAAGTTCCCCGGCGCGAAAGTCGTCGTGCTTGAAGAAAATTATCGCTCGACCAAAAATATTCTCGCGGCGGCGAATGATATCATTGTTAAAAATACGTTCCGACCAGAGAAAAACCTGTTTACTAAAAATGGCGACGGTGAGCGGCTTTCACTTTACCGGGGCGTAGATGAAACCGATGAGGCACTGTTTGTGACACGGAAAATCGGAGAGCTGATTGCGGACAGCGCGGCACAGCCGCGTGATATCGCGGTTTTGTACCGGGCAAATTTTCAATCACGCGCGGTCGAAGAAGCTCTTCTTGCCGTAGAAATTCCTTACCAAGTAATCGGTACCCGCTTTTTTGAGCGTAAGGAAATAAAAGATACACTTTCGTTTGTGCGCGCGGCAATCGGCGGTGCGCCGACCGACATCGCACGCATCGCCAACGTCCCGCCGCGAGGTATCGGTAAAGTAACGCTTCTTAAAATATTGAGCGGGAGAGAAGCGGAGCTCCCGGGAACTGTCCGTGCCAAAGTTGCGGCTCTGCGCGCGCTCCTTGCAAAAATTAAAGAGGCTGCCGTACACGCGACCCCTTCAAGACTTGTACAGTTTGTCGTGCGCGAGAGTGGGATGGAGCGTTTTTATAAAGATGACAAACTAGAGGGTATTGAGCGGCTCGAAAATTTGCGCGAACTTGTCTCGCTTGCCGCACGATACGACGGATATCCGATTGGGGAAGGGCTGGAGAAATTTTTGGAGTCTGCGGCGCTTGCAAGCGACCAGGATGAGTTAAAAGAGGAGTCAAATGCTGTCCGGCTCATGACCGTGCACGCCTCAAAAGGCCTTGAGTTCCCGTATGTTTTTATTGTCGGACTTGAGGAAGGTCTCTTCCCGTATGAGCGCGAGGACGAAAGCTCCTCAGACAAAGAGGAGGAGCGGCGGCTCATGTACGTGGCGCTCACACGCGCAAAGCATCGGGTATTCCTCTCATACGCCTCGTATCGCACGATCTTTGGATCTAAAAATGGCACTCTCCCGTCGCAGTTTTTGAGCGATATTTCAGAGAATTTACTTCAACTCGAGACGCCCGAGCGGCTAGGTAAAACTATTTATCTTGAATAATATGTTGCAAAAAAAGAAATCTCTCGGTCAGCATTTTTTGAACAATCCGTACTACCTGAGTCTAGTTGCGGACACTGCCGCAATTGAGGCGGGGGATGTGGTGCTTGAGATCGGCCCCGGAGAGGGGCCTCTCACAGAAGTGCTTCTTTCGCGCGGTGCAAGAGTGGTAGCAATAGAAAAAGATACCAGATTGATAGAGCCCTTGCGAGAAAAATTTGAAGGAAAAGATTTTGAGGTGGTGGAGACGGACGCGCTCGAGTTTAATACTTCGAAATTAAAAAAGTATAAGTTGGTAGGCAATATCCCGTACTACATTACCGGAGCACTCTTGAAAAAATTTTTCTCCGCTAAGCAGCAACCCTCAACACTTGTGTTTTTGATACAGAAGGAAGTTGCGCAGCGTATCGCGCGAAGTAAAAAAGAAAGTATCCTCTCACTCTCTGTCAAAGCATACGGAAGGCCGACGCTTGTAAAAACTGTACCGCGTGGAGCCTTCTCCCCACCGCCGAACGTTGACTCGGCGATTCTTCTCGTTGAACATATCTCGCGAAAGAATTTTAAAAACGCAACGCATGAAAAAAGATTTTTTGAGCTCGTGCGCGCGGGCTTCGCTCACAAGCGCAAACTGCTCGCCCGCAATCTTGAACCGCTCCTCGGCAAAAAACATTCTCACATTCTCAAGAATGTTGGAATATCAGAAAATGCGCGGGCGGAAGACGTGCCACTTGAAAAGTGGTTAGAACTTTCGCTTCCTAATTAAATTAGGCTCGTCCCGACCATAAACATTCGGAGTCCGAAAAATGGAGTAAATCCTACGGTACAAAAGAAAGGTAGGTCATAAAGCCCCAGTACTTGTTGACCGATGGTTCTCGGGGGCCCCGCAGAAAAGGTAATGGTTGCGGGCGTCCAAATATACGTTGCGGGAAAGAGCCCCGCCGGGATAATTGTCACGTATAGAGAGGGTCCGAGAACACTTTTGCATGGTATGACGGCAAGAACTCTGCCACCGAACGAAAGGCTGAAGGCAGAAGCCGATAAAGGCGCTAACAGCAGTACGGCGAGAAAAATTCCTACGGCAAAACGGGGGAGAGTGGTCATATTTCCATTATATACTAGAGGGAATGGCCGCTGGTTCTTACCTCCCTAGTGCACAATTTGTCCTCGTAGCTGTGTCTATTGCCATCTCGGGGGGGTTGATCATCGCCGCGGAGCGCTACACGGCAAAAGAAAACGCTCCTGCGCAACTTACCAGCGCTACAGAATCAGAGGCCGTACAAAATTCTGACGACGATTGGAAAAGATCTCTCGAAGAAATTCAGCTCCAAAGCGGCATCTCGCTCCCGGAGCCCCCGAGTGAGGAGAGCGTGGCCGCGTTCCTCGCAGCGGCACAAGAAGGAAATGTAACTGAAAGCGTTTCCCGCACGCTCTTCATCACGCTTAGCAATGCGGCGGCCCAGGGCCTCGGCAGCGATATCCCAACGCAAGACAAGCTCATAGCCGGAGCACAGGCACAGCTCGGGCAGGGAGCAACTCAGGCCTACACAACCGCAGATCTGGAGCTAGTGCCAAACACGAAAGAAAATATGCACGCCTACGGAAACGGGCTTGCGGCGGCAGTAAACGCCCACCCGCAAGCGAGTGCCGCCCAAGTCCTCTACAGTATGGGGTTTGCGGTCGACAACAACAGTGTCCTCGAACTCCAAAAACTTGAACCAATAAGCAGAGAGTATCGCGCGCTTGTTGATGAACTGCTTTTGCTCTCCACCCCCGAGACTCTCTCCCCGATACACGTACAAATTCTCAACGACCTCTCTCGTGCGGCAGAGAGTATTAAAAATATGCAGGCGCTGCCGCAAGATCCACTCCTTTCTTTGACCGGACTTCAGGTCTTTCAATCCTCGACGGCCGAGGTCTTGCGCTTGTTCATAAACCTCGCGCGGCAATTTTCTGAAAACGCTATACTTTTCACTACGGACGAGCCCGGAAGCGCGTGGGAGGTACTTCTCTCCCCATCGCTATAAGCACCATGAACAGACGAACCATTTGGATAGTGCTCAGTGCCATACTTTTGGTACTGCTTATTGTGCTCTTGTGGTGGTGGTTTTTGGGGAGAGATAATTCAACCCCGACAACCGGTAATTTGGGGACTGGTGGAAGCCGCACACCCCCCGCTGGAGTAGGCCAACCCGCAACAAATATTCCGACGACCCTGACACCAGTTAGCGGATATCAGATTGGAGCAACACGGCCGATTGGTCAGAGTGTAGGGAGTGGAGGCGGGAGTGGGGTTGGAGGAGTTAGTGGGGGAGAGTTTGGAGGAGGTGGTGGTGAAATCCAAATCGATACGACACCTTCCGGTGTTTCGTGGCTCATAGGCGGCCC
>Ga0155704_108_pt3 | contig 12314 bp, 14 predicted proteins | sample RifCSPlowO2_01_FD_107361 | JGI IMG/M metagenome (GOLD analysis project Ga0155704, IMG submission 107361) | Candidatus Adlerbacteria bacterium RIFCSPLOWO2_01_FULL_51_16
TCGGTACATTGAGCGCGTCGAAGTTGTACCATTCGCTCTCAACGAGCGGCCCCTCGGCGAGAGTGAACCCCATATCAAAAAAGATTTGGTTTGCCTCCCGTATCAAAGAGGAGATCGGGTGTAGATGGCCCCGTCTCTTTTCATTTTGCATACAGAGAATTATACGGTAGAATCCTTCGGATGGACATCGGGGCGCTTGGCGTGGGTGGGGTTCTTTTTATTGCCCTTTACTTTGAGGTTTTTTTGCTTATCTCCTTTTTTGAACAAAAACCTAAAAAAAAGACCAACCGTGCGCCCCGCCGATACCCGAGCGTTTCTATCGTTGTACCCTGTTTCAACGAAGAGCCTACCCTCGCAAAAACAATTTATTCTTTGCTCTCGCTCCGATACCCCAAGGAAAAGCTCGAGGTCATCGTTGTTGATGACGGCTCAACCGACAACACACGCGCTATAGGCGAGCGGTTTGCGCAAACGCACCAACAGGTCCGTTTTTTTCATAAAGAAAACGGCGGCAAGTACACCGCGCTCAACCTCGGCATCAAGGAATCAGGAAGTGAGTTGGTAGGGTGTCTTGACGCTGACTCTTTTGTCGCCCCCGATGCTCTGTGTGAAGTCATTAAGCGATTTGAGGAGCACCCGGAGACGCACGCGGTGGTACCGGCCATGCATGTATATAAGCCGCGGAGGATTTTAGAACTCATGCAGGCGGCTGAGTACACGTTCGGTATTTTTATCAAGAGGACGTTCGACAACCTTACTGCGATCTCGGTCCTTCCCGGTCCCTTCTCTATCTACCGCAGAGAAATGTTTGACCGCATCGGGTTTTTCCGCCACGCACATAACACAGAGGACATGGAGATCGCCTTTCGTATGCACGCGCATGGTCTCAAAATCCGCAATTCCCACACTGCCTCTGTCTACACGACCGTCCCCACAACCCTGCGAGCACTTTTGCGGCAGCGTACGCGTTGGTCGCAGGGTTTCCTTCAGAACTCACGCGACTACTCCTATATGTACGCGAATCCTCGCTACGGGCACTTTGGGCTTTTGGTGCTTCCTTTTGGTCTCACCATGTTTTTTGGAGCGCTTTATGCGGCCGGCTATATCCTCTACACAACGCTTTTCTTTCTTGTGCAGCGCGTCCTCGACCTCGCTACAACCGGAGTGCCGCTTGCACTTCCACAATTACCTCGCCTTGATTGGTTCTTCCTTGAGACGGGAGTTTTGACGTTTTTGGTGTGTGCGATGTTTGCAGTCACCCTCTTCACTATGCTCATTGGTAAAAATATAGGAAAAACAAATATCGGATGGGGTTCGCTTGTTGCATATTTTGTGCTGTATGGGTTTGTAGCACCGCTCTGGCTTGCGAGGGCCGCTTGGGGAGTGCTCCTTGCGCGGGAGAGTGCGTGGCGGTAAGATGCTTCGCGAAAGCAGCGTCTCAGAAACGCGGAAAATTTCCTGGCTGATAAATTTTCCTATGACCCGGCACCGTCGTGCCTCTCAACGTTTCTTCGACCCTCTTTCGCTTCGCTGACGTTATATACAAAAAATGAACTGGCAAAAATATTTCCTCGCCTTCATTATTACGGTAGCAATATTTGCGACCGCCTTCTATATTGCCGCACGCATAGATGACCGCCGCATTGCGGATGTGCGCGCCATACAACAGAATCTTGCGCTTGATATTCTTTCAACCGAAACACAATTTGATCTGTTGGGAGAGATAGATTGTGATCTTATTTCAGAAAATCCGGTGCTCTCAAACGAGCTCAACTCCCTGGCAAGCCGTCTTGCCTACACTGAAGAAAATCTCGGAAGCGACAACCTTGAGGTCGTGGCGCTCAAAAAACAATATTCACTCCTTGAAATCAAGGATTATCTTCTGATGCAGCGGGTGTCGCAAAAATGTGGCTTGAAGCCGGTCTTCATTCTCTATTTTTACACCAACGTGGGAGATTGTATGGACTGCCGCCGCGCGGGTGAAGTACTGACATATTTGCGGCAAACCTACCCCGCGCTCCGGGTCTACTCGTTTGACTATCATTTGGAACTCGGCGCGCTTCAAACGCTCGTCGGTTTGCGTAGAGTAAAGCCGGACTTACCTGCCTTTGTTATAAACAACCGCGCACCCGTCTATGGCTTCAAAACCCTTGAAGAAATGCAGAAGCTTATTCCGGAGCTCAAAACCCTCGCCACCTCAACTCCCAAAACTTAATTGAGCCGCCTCCCAGACTCGAACTGGGGACCTTCTCTTTACAAAAGAGTTGCTCTACCAACTGAGCTAAGGCGGCTTATTTTTCTCTGCTGGTGCGCGAGGAGGAACGTTTCAATAATTTTTTCTTATGTTCCGCAACCTCACGCAAAAACGCCGATACTTCGCCGGTTCCCTGTTGAGTCGGAGTGGTCGTGTGGCGCAAAAGCCCCAAGCCCCACTCAAGCCCACGCTCTAGGGCAAGGATACTGCGCGCAACCGCATGGTGCAGAACTTTCTTTCCTAACACAACGGCTTTGCCGGCGATCACTGAAAGTCCTGTGGGAAGATCCCGCTCCACCCACACTAGCCCCCGGTGGAAAAAGGCGCCGATCCCCGGCCGCGCCTCTCCCAAAACCACTCTGCCGGTCGTCATTTCAAAGTGCTTGAGCGCCAAGAGCGCGCTCATCCCCACAATTGATATACCAAGTGTCACCGTAAAGAAAAGCACCATAGGGCCAATTATACCCTATTTGCGGGAAGAGAAAAGTACGGACATTCCTGAGACCTCGACCCGCTCGCCGAACTTTTGTGTTGCAGCAGAGAGAAGATCCTTTACCGTCTTGCTTTCATCTTTTATATAGGGTTGCTGCAAAAGCACTTCAACACTCTCCGGCTGTGTCGCGGCCACATGCATGGCAATGTCCTGTGCCAACTTCTTGAATTCTTCATGCTTGGCAACAAAGTCTGTTTCAGAGGACAGCGAGACCATCGCCCCCAACACATTATTGTGGATGTAGGCTGCTACCACTCCCGCACCCAGTTCGCGCGTCGATTTTTTATCTGCAACGAGTGCCGCCTGACTCTGGAGAATCCCGAGCGCCTTCTCCATGTCTCCTTTTGCAGCTTCGAGAGCCTTTTTGCACTCCATGACAGAAACACCGGTCCTGTCTCGAAGTTCTTTAACCGCGTCCTTACCGACAGTCATAGTAAGATTACTCGCGCGGCGCAGGAGCAAGGGCCGCGAGGTTTGCCGCATATACTTTTGCAACCTCATCAAGCACCAGTGCTATCACATGGCGCGAAGCATCGTTGCCGGGTATCGGGTGAGTTACCTTTGTCCGGTCGCAGTCAGTATTCATAAGCGCGATGATCGGGATACGGAGTGTGCGCGCCTCCTCTAGAGCTCCCGCTTCACGCTTCGGGTCTACGATAAAGAGTGCGTCAGGGTTTTTTGTAATATTTTTGATGCCGCCGAACATAAGCTCAAGGTCGGTGATCTCACGGTCAATAAGTAGACGTTCTTTTTTTGTAAATTGGGCGAGTTCCCCTTTTTCGCGCTTCGTGGTCAAATCTGCAAGACGTGCGAGCCGCTTTTTGATCTCCCCGAAATTGGTGAGTGACCCGCCTATCCAGCGCCCCGCCACATAGGGTTGATTTAATTTCTCCGCCGTACGCTTCACCGCCTCGCGTGCCTCCGGTTTGCCGCCGACAAAGAGGATAGTTTTGCGCTCTGCCGCAAGCGATTTTACAAACGCGAGAGTACTCTCTAAACACGCAGCGGTCTGCTCAAGATCAAAAAGTTCAACTCCGCCCTTTGCCCCAAAGATAAAGGGCGCCGTCGAGGGGTGGCGGCGACTGGGTGCATAGCCAAAATGCGCCCCAACGGAAAAAAGCTTTTCTATAATCGGATTCGAATTTTGCGACATATAACGCGTTATACCGTATCACGCGAGAGACCTTTCTGCAACCGCTTCCGCGGCTGAAAGCGCCTCAAGAACCGGCCCGATATTGCCTTTAAAAATTGTGGGGAGGTTGGACCAACTTTCCTTGATGCGGTGGTCGGTCACCCGGTCCTGCGGGACGTTGTACGTCCGTATTTTTTCACTCCTATCGCCCGTACCGATTTGCTCTTTGCGGAGACCCGAGTGTGCCGCGTGTGCCCGCTCCTCTTCAAGGCTCTCTAGTTTTGCGGTCAAAACTGCGTACGCTTTTTCACGGTTGGCGGCTTGGCTACGCTCAGATGTAGCGCGCGCGTCAATACCAGTTGGCTTGTGCACCAAACGGACCGCGGTTTCCACCTTGTTGACGTTCTGTCCGCCGGCGCCTCCCGAGCGCGAAGATTCCATGTGGATGTCTGCGGGGTTGATAACAAGTTTCGACTTTTTGCGGATAGGCAAAACCGCAACAGAGGCGGTTGAGGTGTGGATACGGCCCGATTTTTCCGTCGCGGGCACGCGCTGAATGCGGTGTACGCCCGTCTCGAACCGAAGCTTTTCGTATACCCCCTTACCCTTGAGCTCAAAAGACGCTTCCTTATATCCGCCTATGTCGGTTTTTGATTCAGCGAGGACCTTCGTGCCCCAACCCTGTGCGGCGCTGTAACTGCGGTACATGTCTGCCAACTCTTTGGCAAAGAGCGCCGCCTCCTCCCCGCCTACCCCCGCGCGCACCTCCAGCACCGCCTCATTCGGCATCTCTTCTTCATTTTCTTGCGTGGCAAGAAGTGCATCCATTTGTGCGACAAAAGCACGTCGACTTTCCTCGTCGGTTATGTGTTCAAGCGCCTTGACCATGTAGGCGGTCTTGGGGTTGTTTTTATATTTGGTTAAATCCATAGAAGTTGCTTCGACAAAATTAACCCTTCAGGAATGCGGAAAATTTCCTGGCTGTCATTTTCCTATGACCCGGCGCCGTCGCGCCTCTCAACATTCCTTCAGGGTTATTCTGTCTTCGCCTTTTTCGGAGCGGTTTTCTTGCCGGAAGCTTTGGCGGAGCGGGTCTTAAATTTCTCAACGCGACCGGCGGTGTCCATAATCTTTTCGGTACCAGTGTAGAAGGGGTGGCAAGCGCTGCATATCTCTATCTGTATTTTTTCTTTAGTTGAACCGACGACGAAAGAGCGCCCGCACGCGCAGGTTACTTTTGCCTCCGGGAAATAGGTTGGGTGAATGTCTGTTTTCACGCCCAAAAATATAGCACAAACTTAAATACTTTTCAAGAAATCAATATTTTCTTGATATTCTTGTGCAAACGCAAGCACGCTTGCGGCATACCCAAGACCGCGCGTTGCCCAGCCGGCACCCGCATAGTAGCGGCCCGCGGCTTCGCGCTCCGCGGTATAGCCGCCGCGGCCCGCCCCCAAATCCTGCAAAAAAGTACCGGTCGCCATAATCGCGTGTTTCGGATTCCAAGGATCGGCGGTGGAAACGCCAAGCGCGCTTGCTAAACGTTTTTCGTACAGTTTCCACGTCGAGGGGATGAACTGCGAAGGACCCATCGCCCCGCCGTACCCTATGGATTGCGGGCAAGATACAGGAGTTGAATACGGGTTTTTGCCGAGGCGGTTTGTTATATCCAAAAACGGTGGTACATCGCGGGTCGGGTGCATGACGTTTTTAAACGGAGTGCCGGTGTTTTTACCTTTCCCGGCGCCGGTTTTGGGGTCAGTGAGCAAACACTGCCCAACATTGACCCCGAGATTTGACTCCTGCCGTAAAATACCGAGAATAAATGCCGCCCTGACACCGGTCTTAGCTTCCGCTTGAGAGGCGTACTCAAGCGCTGTTGCAAAAGGGATGCCCGGCGCATCACGCAGTTCAAAGAGCGCCGCCCGTATTGTTTCGGCGCGCGTCTGCCGCTCTGCGAGCACTTGGCTGTACTGTGTCTCCTGATTCTGGGTTATGTTGAGGAGCTTTTTTTTCTCCGCTTCCGCAGTACTGACCTCTTTCTTCTTCACCTCTACCACGTATTTTGCATCAAGCTCCTGATTCTTGCGGGCATCAAGTTCTTCGCGCTCTTTCTGTGTTTCGGTACGGGTATCCCGCAACTCCTCAAAAAGCGTCTGCAACTCGCGGTTTATCACATCAATCTGGTCCGCATCGGAGAAAAACGAAGACAAGCTACCGGAGGAAAGTATGAGCATCGCTAGCGGGCGTGATTCATTCTCATTCTTTTCTCGCATGAGTTTTGCAAGCGACTCGCGACCGCGCTCGATTTTTTCCTCAAGTGCGCTAATGTGCGCAGTTTTTTGGTTTATTTCGCCCGCAAGCTGGGCTATCGTATTGTTGCGGCTCCGGATTTCTGCTTCGGCCTTTTTTATCTGGGCGTTGAGCGCTGTCACATCTCCCTGGATGGTATTCTTTAACGCCCTTGTCTCATCCAAAACCTTTTGCCATTGTGCTATTTCTTCTTGAAGCTTGTCGTACTCTGCGCGCAGACGGTCTTTCTCCGCCTCGGTAAGCGCGTAAACCGGCGCTGGTATAGCCGCACCATACCCGCCCGCGACCAACATAACCCCAAGTAAAAGGGCTACTACTAGACGTCCGGGACCGAATGTGACCATAGCTATATTCTAGCAGACGGGAGAGCTTCCCATGGCTTACGCCCGAGGATGGCCTGTTTGTTGCCTTTTATTTCTTTTTCTCCTCTTTTTTGGCCTCTGCTTTTCCACCGGAGGACGAGGGTCCGGCTGGAGCAGCGGCCTTGGCGGCAGACACAGCACCCTTGCCTCCTGCCTCTGCTCCTGCGACTTCGTCTTCGGCTTTCTTGCCGCGCTCTTCGGAGATTTCTATCGCGGAAATATCGACAGGCGGCGCTTCAACCGGCTCGTCTTTGGCGACGTCGATCATTGCGACCACCTCATCGGTATCGATGTTCAATTTCAGGGCTGCAGGAATCCCGAGATCTTTTATTTTTATTTGGCTATCGAGCTCTACGAGGTTGCTCACATCAACGCTTATAGCCTGCGGCAAGTCTTTCGGTTCGCATTCAATCTCGAGCTCGTGTATAACTTTGACCAAAATACCGCCTTTGTCTTTAACCGCAGGGGCAGTACCAATAAACTGGAGTGGCACTGAGACAGTAACTCTTTGACCCTTTTCTATCGCATAAAAGTCTGCGTGCAGGGGCTCGCCGGAGACCGCATCATACTCCACCTCTTGTATGAGCGCCTGCTTGTCTTGCCCTAGACCCTTGAGCGTCAAAACGGTGGACTCCCCCGCCGCCTTAAAAACCTTTTCAAAAGCTTTCCGGTTTATTGCAATCGGGGTGGACTCCTCTTTGCGGCCATAGATGACTGCAGGCAAGACACCCTTGTCGCGGAAGGATTTCGCTTTTTGCTTGCTGTCGCGCTTTTCTACCGTGAGATCCATGAGCGCTCAATGATACGGATTTCTTGTTTTTTTGCAACTTTATTGTCCGGAGAAAAGGCGGATTTTTTGGACCAAAAATTCTTTCATTTTTTGCTCGGCAGGAGCGAGAAATTTGTAGGGAGTGGTTTCATCCGAATTCTGGAGCGTATCTTTGAGCGCGTCGCGGTAGGCGACCCGGAGCTCCGTATTGATGTGCACTATCGCGACCCCTGCCTTAATGCACGCACCAATGTCTTCCTCCGTGTTGCCGGAGGCGCCATGTAAAACGAGTGGTACGCCGACAGCAGAAGCAATCTCCCCGACCCTGTCCGGATGCAGACGCGGCTCCTTGGCACTCTTCAGCATCCCGTGGATATTGCCGATTGCCGGCGCGAGACAATCTACTCCCGCTTCCGACACAAACTTTTTTGCGTCCTCAACGCTGGTCAGATTTTCGAGCATCACCCCCTCCGGAATATCATCGTGCAATTTTGAAGAGGTGCCTATGTAGCCGAGCTCTCCCTCCACCAAGATATCCCGCCCGCTTGCGCGGGCATACGCAACAACGCTTTTTGTAAGCGCAATATTCTCGGGAAGCGGCAGTTTGGCTCCGTCTATGACGATAGAATCAACGCCCGCGTCTATCGCCTTTTTTGCCTTTTCCAAGTCGTAGGTGTGGTCGGCATTCAGATATATGTTAAAACCCTCTCTTATATACGCGTCCACAAGCGCCCGCCCCTCAACAGGCGAAAAATAGTCCTGCTCACCGGAGGAAAGCCCCGCGATAATGGGAAGGTTTGCCTCGCGCCCGGCCTCGGCTATCGCTTTGAGTTGGTTACTGTCCGAAAAATTGAAATGTCCGAGCGCCTTGCCCGCCGTGCGGAACTCCTCAACCGCTTCCCGCAGGGATTTCATAAATCTAGTATACTATATAACGAAGCAAAATAATGTTCGGAGGGGCTTCTGAGCGCGACTGGCGCGAGATTCTCGTGATTTTTTAGCAGGAAAATCGCGTACCCGGCGGAACATTGTTTTGCGAAGTTCTCCATGGCGAAACCTTTAGATATTCTTGCGGTCGGCGATGTGGTCATTGACGCGTTCATCAAGCTCAAAGACGCGCGCGTGCACTGCAACATAAAGGACGAGGAGTGCGAGATATGCATGCGCTGGGGCGACAAAATCCCTTTTGAGTCCGCAACGGTCGTGCCTGCGGTCGGCAATTGTGCTAACGCCGCCGTTGCCGCTTCACGCCTCGGGCTCTCCTCGGCTTTGCGCGCGTATCTGGGCGATGATTTGTACGCGCAAGATTGTTTGGCCTCGCTCATGCGTGACAAGGTGGATGTCTCTTATGTAGAGCGCCAGGCGGGCAAGCACACCAATTACCACTACGTCTTGTGGTTTGAAGGTCAGCGCACCATTCTCGTCAAACACGAGATCTTTGAGTATCAGGCACCTGTGCTCTCTACACCCCCCAAATGGGTGTATCTAACCTCCTTGAGCGAAAACTCTCTTCCGTATCACAACGCGCTGATGCAGATGCTTAAAAAATGGCCAGGGACGAAACTCGCTTTCCAGCCCGGCACCTTTCAAATCAAATTTGGCAAAGATGTGTTAGCGGATGTATATAAGCGCACAGATATTTTCTTTTGTAACAAGGAGGAAGCCGAGCGGGTGTTAGACAAACCCGCGGGCACCGATATAAAAGAGCTTTTGCAAAGCATTGCAGCACTCGGGCCGAAAGTCGTCATCATAACCGACGATGTGCGTGGCGCCTATGCGCTCGATGAGCTCGGCAACGCCTGGCGAATCCCGCGCTACCCTGACCCGCGAGCACCCTTTGAAGTAACTGGGGCAGGAGACGCGTTCGCTTCAACCATTGTCTCCGCGTTAGCTTTGGGCCTGCCGCTCCACCAGGCACTTCTGTGGGGGCCGGTCAACGCCTCCTCTGTCGTGCAAGAAATCGGAGCCCAAAAAGGGCTCTTGACCCGTGAACAACTGGAGACAAATCTCAAAAACCCTCCTAGCGAGTACGCGTTGCAAAAGATGTAGTGTCTTGCGTATATTGTGCACAGATGAACGTCTAGGAGTTCGACATGATTCTCACCCTCACCGCAGCATCAGGAGTCGGCAAATCAACCTTTCTCAAGACCTTGCCCCAGTACACCTCGCGTAAGGTCTTGCCGCTTACGAGCACGACAACGCGCAGACCACGCGGCGACGAGTTGCCCGGGGAGTATGAGCACGTCTCGATGAACTCGTTTCAGAAATCACTCCTGCTCGACAGATTTCTCCGGGTGTTCGAAGCGTACGGCAATCGTTACGCCCATACACGTGCGAGAGTAACTGAAGCGCTGACTTCGGAAAATCTCTATGTCCCGATACTAGTTCTGCCGGCAGTCACTCTGTTTGTCGCCCACGCAGAGGTTATAGGAGAGCGCAAACACATACATTCCGTGTTTCTTGACCTTAAGGATGAGGGCGAGCGGCGACGGCGGCTCGAGAACCGGAGCGATAAAACTCCGAAACGCTGGATGCCGGAACTTGCCGAGTGGCGAAAAATGGCCGAGCACTCAGGGGTTCCGTTTTTGTACTTGGATGCCTCCGACCCTCCTGAAGTGCTCGCCAAAAAGACAGCCGAGTACTTTGCATTATAAAAAAGAAAGCCCCGGGGATTGCCCCGGGGCCTTTTGTATCGCGCGGCGCTAGCGCCGTGCGAGTTTTGCGTCTCTGATGCAGAAGAAGTCGTGGTCGCCGAAGGTAATCACATAACGGGTGTTCTCGTTAAACCACTCCTCGGGTTTCTTGCCGACTCCCTTGTTGTCGGAGCGCTTGTAATTGACGATACAGGCATTCTCCGCGGGCCAGTGCGTTTCAAACCGACCTTCCAAGGCATTGGCGGCCATGCGGAGCATGAACCGCCAACGCTCCTTGCTCTTGGGCTTCGCATTGCGAGGAAGTGTTTTCGTCCACGAAAACTGGCCCTCCTGATACACCACCTCGCAGATGGTGTCGCGATAACCGAATTTTCTTCCCAATCGCGCGCGCAACATAGCGACACGCGCAATTGCCTCAAGTTCGGCAACCGCCTCACGGCGATGCGCACCGACCCGCATGTGAGACTTGCTATTTGACTCCCATGCGAGATTGCGCGCGAGGCATTGTACATCCTCGCGCGCGAAGCGTCGCTCTTCGATCTCATCAAGCTTCAGAGCGACAAGCCCCATCGCCAAAAAGATGCCAAAGAGCGTGCCTAGAAACAGATGTAAGTTGTTGAAGCGGCGCCACATCGGCGATCCCCTTTTTCTTTGAAAGACCCCGCACTATTCTAGTACACAAAATGGCTAGTTGTCAACCCCGTGAGATGGCGCCTAAGCGGCTATCTCATGGGGTCAAGCTCTACCTGGTGGGTAAACGTGTATTTCTCGAATGTGTTGATCAGCAGATTTTCGTCAAATGCAGTCTGCCAAATGGTGAGCCCGGCCCACAGTGCAAAAGAGCCCAAAAACAAACAACCGATAAATGAATTAACCTTGGCTTTAAGTATTTCCCCTTGCATGTTACTTGCGCGCAAGCGCTTTTTTAACTGCCGCGATAATATGCAAAACCCCCATACCATAATACTCTACCAATTCTTTTGGCTCTCCGGATTGGCCGAACAAATCGCGCACGCCGACAAACTCAACCGGCACCGGGCACTCCGCGGCTAAACACTCCGCAATAGCGCTCCCAAAGCCGCCGGCGATCTGGTGCTCCTCAACAGTGACAACGGCTCCCACATTTTTAGCGGCTGCGATAATTGTCTCCGTATCAAGCGACTTTATGGTATGAACATTAAAGACCGAGACCGGAATATCGTTTTCAAGTCGTTTTGCCGCGAGGAGCGCGTTGTGGAGGAGCGGCCCCGTTGCAAAAATTGTTACCTGCGGCTTTTTACTCGAGCTCCACACAGGAAGTGCCTTCCCTATTTCAAACGGAGTGTCAGAAGTTGTCATGAGCGGCGTTTTTTCCCGCGCAAGGCGGATATATACCGGGCCAGGGTGGAGGGCGGCGGCAAGAGTGGCTTTACGCGCCTCCTCGCTGTCGCACGGTGAGAGTACCGTCATGTTTGGCTGTACGCGCATGAGCGCAATATCTTCAAGCGCTTGGTGGGTTGCGCCATCGGGCCCCACAGAAACGCCCGCATGCGAGCCAACAATCTTGACGGGCAAGTTGTTTAGAGAAATTGTAGTGCGAATTTGTTCGTTGTTGCGCCCCGGAGAAAAGGTCGCGTATGAAGCAATAAAGGGGATTTTGCCGTAATTCGCAAGCCCCGAAGCAACGGTCGCCAAGTTTTGCTCGGCAACCCCAAGCTCAATGTATCGCTCCGGATACTTTTCTTTAAACGGAAGCATCCGTGTCGATTCCGCCAAATCGGCGCACAACGCCACGACTTTGGGGTTGCTTTCACCCAACTCAAGCAGTGCTTTGCCGAAGCCGTCACGCGTCGGCGCAGACTCTGGCTTGTCAAAAATATTCTCCTTCAGTTTTGCAGAAGCATTCAGCATACTTATTCGTGTTCACTCTGGATTTTGCCTTTGTAGGTGCGAAGTTCTTTGAGAAATATCTCCGCCTGCTTGTCGGCGGGGATTTTATCGGTCGGCCCTTTGCCGGGCGGCGCACCGTGCCAGCGGTAGTCAAACTCTATTTCTTTAATGCCTTTGCCGGGGATAGTGTGCGCGATGATAACCGTCGGTCGCTCATAAATTGCCTTCGCTTCTTCCACCGCATCCACAAATTCGCGGATATTGTGCCCGTCGATCTCTAGCACATGCCAGTTGAACGCCTCATACTTGCGGCGCAAATTTTCAAGCGGCATAACATCCTCCGTCATCCCGTTTATCTGGATATTGTTGCGGTCAATAACCGCGGTGAGGTTGGAGAGGCGGTTGTTGCCAGCAAACATCGCTGACTCCCACGTGTTACCCGCGTCCTGCTCGCCGTCTGACATAAGC
>Ga0155704_129_pt2 | contig 12089 bp, 13 predicted proteins | sample RifCSPlowO2_01_FD_107361 | JGI IMG/M metagenome (GOLD analysis project Ga0155704, IMG submission 107361) | Candidatus Adlerbacteria bacterium RIFCSPLOWO2_01_FULL_51_16
GGCCGCTTCAGGTAGCAGCGGTTGTGCTCGCGGGGCTTTTCGGTAGAGGTGTTTTTGCAGTAATACTCGGGCTCTTGCTTGATGTTATGTGGGGTGCTCCCACGGGTATTTTTGAGATGGTGGGTTTTCCTCTGACAGTGCTCGCGCTTCTCTCAATTGGGTCGCGATTTTTTGCGAACCGCTATCTATTAGGAAAAACACTCCCAAAAAAGTTATACTAAGCAGATGCGGCGTATTTTGTGGGGCAGAAAGAAGAGAAGGACGGCCGAAATCCATCCGGACGAAATACTCATCGATTCAAAAAATCTAGCGCACTTTGACACCGACCGGCTTGAGGGCCGCATTGAACGGCCGCTTTCACGACGCTCCTTTCTGTTTGTTGGTGGTATCTTAACTTTTTTGTTTTTGGGGTTTCTTGCGCGAGCAAGTGACCTCCAGCTCATACAGGGGGAGGCCTACGCGACACAAGCGCGGGAAAATCAGCTCGCGGAAACTACCATCTTCGCCGACCGCGGGCTCATTGTAGATCGCACGGGAACTCCGCTTGCCTGGAATGAAAAAGATTCTCCCGAAGACGATTTTGCGCAGCGCATCTATGCGACTCAAGGTGGTATCGCCCATGTTGTTGGATATGTTAAGCCGCCAGCCAAGGACTCCTCCGGTATTTATTTTCAAGAAACCTACCTGGGGGTAGATGGAGTGGAAAAGGTTTTTGATGCTGTTTTAGCGGGACAAAATGGCATCGAGTTAACCGAGACTGACGCGCGGGGTAAGGTTGTCTCCAAGGCGAGGGTTCGTGAACCTCTTGCGGGCGAAAAGCTCGCACTCTCCATAGACGCTGATGTAAGCTCCGGGTTTTTTGAGGCGGTTGCGCAGCGTGCGGAAGAATCACGCTTTCAAGGCGGCGCAGGAGTACTCATGGATATACAAACCGGAGAAATTATCGCACTCGTTAATTATCCGGAATTCTCGCCCACAGCACTCACCAGTGGAGACCCCGCGATAATTCAGGCGCTTCTTTCGGATCCGCGTCAGCCCTTTCTTAACCGTGCGACCGCCGGGCTCTACGCTCCGGGTTCGATAGTCAAGCCCTTTGTTGCGGTCGGCGCTTTGACCGAAGGTGTGATCGACGAGTCGACAGAAATTCTTTCAACCGGCTCCATCAGTATTCCGAATCCGTATTTTCCGGATAAACCCTCCGTATTTAAGGACTGGAAGGCGCACGGGTGGGTCGACATGCGCCATGCGATCGCTGTCTCTTCGGATGTGTATTTTTATGAAGTCGGGGGCGGATTTCAAAATCAAAGAGGTCTTGGCATTGCGGGGCTCGACAAATACTTCAAGCTCTTCGGCTTCGCCACACTCCCGGGGCTCCTCGGATTTTCGCAGGAAGAAGGGCTGATACCGACGCCTGCGTGGAAGGAAGAAGTGTTCGATGGCGATCCATGGCGCATCGGCGATACCTATAACACGGCAATTGGTCAGTATGGGGTGCAGGTAACACCGCTTCAGGCCGTGCGGGCGATCGCCGCGGTTGCAAATGGCGGAATACTCGTTACCCCGACACTTCTTGCGAGCTCAACCGCTGCTACCGCAGCTCTTCCGATTGATCCGCATACTTTTGCTGTGGTGCGGGAGGGAATGCGCCTCGGAGTTGAAGGGGGCACGGCGGCTGCCGTGTCGGTACTGTTTGTCAAAATGGCGGCAAAGACCGGCACGGCACAGGTCGGCACCCGCAACCAATTTATGAACTCCTGGATAATAGGGTTCTTTCCCTACGAAGCACCGCGCTACGCGTTTGCGCTGGTTTTAGAGCGCGCGCCGGCGGGCACACTCACGGGGGCTCCCGCCGCTATGCGCACGTTTTTGGACTGGCTGAACGCAAACGCTCCAGAGTATTTTCAGTAAAGGACTGCGCAAAAGCTCCTGTGCTCCGGAGAGATGAACGGGAGCCCTACTCCTGCGCACAGGACTTTTGCTTCGCCCACACAAGCGGAGCAACATGTGTTTTCGAGGGGGTCCGGAGGCCGACGGGCCGAGGCTTCAGGGCTTTCGTAGCAACGAAAAGCCCGTACCCAAGAAAATACATGTTGCGTAGCGTTTGACTTATATCCACACTCCAGTACACTTCTCTTTCACATGGCCGAAGAGCTCATATCGCAAGAAAAGTTTGAAGAGCTTACAAAAGAGCTTGAAGAGCTCCGGACGACCCGCCGCAGGGAAGTGGCGGAGCAGTTGGAGTACGCACGTTCTTTGGGAGACCTCTCGGAGAACGCCGAGTACCAGGAGGCGCGCGAGCTGCAGGCTGCAGTCGAAGAGCGCATCGGCAAACTCGAGCAAATTCTTAAAAACGCAAAAATTGTCCGCGGCAGCAAATCCGACATTATCGGCATGGGCTCAACCGTCTCTGTCCAGCGCATTGCCTCCAAAGGGGCGCCGGTCGCGGGGGAGGAGAAATACACCTACACGATAGTCGGCGCGGAGGAAGCAGACATAATCTCCGGTAAGGTTTCCTACCACTCACCGCTAGGGAGCGCACTCATGGGCAAAAAAAAGGCGGACGAATTTTCATTTCATACCCCCAAGGGCACCCAACGCTACAAAATTCTCAAAATAGAGTAGAATAAGCCCATGTTTTGGGCTGACAGGATTGCACAAGATATAGAAAAGCGCTTTGGTAAAAGCGCCTCGCTTTTGATACGGGACGAAAAAACGGTCTCAGGGCGTGTGCATGTGGGCTCTATGCGCGGTGTTGCGATACACGGGGTGGTGTCTGAAGCACTTGCTGATATCGGCATACAAAATACGTTCAAATACGAATTGAATGATTTTGACCCCATGGATGATATCCCGACGTACTTGCCGCGCGAAAAGTTTGAACAGTATCTCGGCAAACCCTTGCGCGATATTCCATCGCCCGATCCTTCTGCTAAAAATTTTGCGGAGTATTTTGCTAACGATTTTACAAGCGTAATTGCAGGAAGCGGCTTTACCCCAGAGTATGTGTGGTCCAGTGAATTGTATCTCTCGGGCAAAATGGACGGAACCATTCGCGAAGCGCTTGAAGCAGCCGATACCGTCCGCCGCATATATAAAGAGGTGTCGGGCTCCGAGCGCCCGCCGGGTTGGCTGCCTATTAATGTCATTTGTCCGCAGTGCGGGAAAATTACCACAACCGATGCGAGCGACTTTGACGGCGAAACGGTGATGGTTCATTGCATTGTTAACAAAGCTCCATACACCAAAGGATGCGATTTCAAAGGACGAGTGTCGCCTTTTGGAGGCCTTGCAAAACTTGCCTGGAAGGTTGATTGGCCCGCCAAATGGAAGGTCCACGGCGTTAACGTTGAGGGAGGCGGCAAAGATCACTCAACGAGGGGCGGCTCCCGCGATGTGGGGAATCATATTTCGCGCGAAGTATTCAAATACGAACCGCCGTTTGATATCCCGTACGAATTCTTTTTGGTCGGAGGCAAGAAAATGTCTTCTTCAAAGGGGCGGGGGAGTAGCGCTAAAGAAATTGCTGAGCTTCTGCCGCCAAAAATATTTCGCCTCGCACTTTTGGGAAAAGATATCAACCAAGCGTTCAACTTCGACCCCGAAGGTGACTCAATTCCCGTCCTTTACGACCAATATGACAAACTGGCTGCAGGTTATTGGGCGGGCACAAAAGACGACTACGCACGCCTCTTCGAATTTATTCATCCACTTTCAGCAAGGTCGAACCTTGCTGAAAGCAGGTTTTTGCCGCGGTTCAGCCAGGTAGCATTTATCGTACAGATGCCGCACCTCAACGTGGAGGAAGAAGTCGCTAACCTCAAAGGCGCTCCGCTTACTCCGGAAGATAAAACGGAGCTGCAAGAACGCGCAACGTATGCCAAAAAATGGCTTGAAGCGTACGCTCCCGAAAAATATGTGTTTAAACTGCAGGAAGAAACACCGGAAGCTGCGCGGGAGCTTACAGAGCAGCAAAGAACCGCTCTTGCAGTATTCGCGGATTATATTGAAGGAGAGCAAAAACTTTCAGGAGAACAATTACACCACCGCTTACACGAAATAAAAGATGAACAGAAAATACTCCCCGGAGAATTATTTGGTGCTCTGTATTTAATTTTCCTTGGCAAGCACCAAGGTCCGCAAGCCGGCTGGTTCCTCGCGTCGCTACCGCGCGACTTTGTTTTAAAAAGATTACGGGAAGCGGTTGGATGAGAAAATTAAACGGGCGGCCCAAGAGGACCGCCCGTGTTCTTATCTCGCGACAAGAGGTGCGACAAGTGCGAGCACTATCGCGACTGCTGCGACGAGATACGCGACCAACTCACGCTGTCTGGACGGAGGCAACTCTTTCCATGCCGCCGCCCATCCATCGAGTTCACCGCGAATTTTTTCAAAGCGGATCATCGGGCATCCCTTTTTGGGTTTGCCTCCCCGTGTCCACCCGAAGTGCAGTTTACCTCAAACTATCTGTTTTGTCAATGAATCCAACGTTCAACAATTGAGGCAATATCCGGGGTGGTTTATCGGCTGACTGCTGTGCGGGCGGCACGGACCACCTACACAAAAATACACTGCACTGTAATAATCAAAATTTTGTGCCCACGGTTCCTTGGGAAATACACAAGCGCTCGGCTGACCTAACGGACAAAATCGAACGCTGATTTGGTACACCTGCTCTTTCGGGTTATACGCCAAATCAGCAGGAGCCCAGTTGTCCCAATCATAGACACTACCCGGCCAGGGAGCTTTCGGCCACACCCCGGGGCCCAAATAGGGCTCAAGCCCGGGCGGCAAGTCGCGGTTCGCATCCGGAGGATAATTGCCGTGGTCATTTGTATATAGTTCAAGCGCAGTCGCAATCGATTTGAATTCCGCTTTATTCCGCGCAAGATACGCAGCATTACGCGCGGCAAGATACGAAGGGAGGATAAGCGATGCCAAAATTCCAATGATCGAGATAACCAGCAACAGCTCTATCAATGTGAATGCGTCACGGGCGGTGTGTTCCTGGGCCTGCGGCCGCTGAAAAGGTTTTTGTTTGCTCCGGCGGCAAAATATCATGGTGCCCGCAATAAAGACCATGCACGAGCCCGCAGCGATGCGCATCGAGGGAGGTAAATAGCCGAGACTGTCTACGTATACGATGTAGGGGGGCAGAAGTGCGTAGAGCCCGGTTATGAGACCGCCCATAAACGACACCGGGTACCAGTATCTTTTTTGCTTTTGCATGACTTGGACGCTTGGTCCTTATTCTACAGCACTATTTGGCGCTGCGGCGGCTCGCTTACAACTAAAACAAGCTTTCTTTGGTTCGTTTGCTTGTGGATAAGTATGGTAGGAAGTGGGACAAAGTGTTATACAATCCCATTAGACCTACTCTATGCTTATTGGAGAATACCAACACACGCTCGATAGTAAAAAACGATTGTCACTTCCGTCTAAATTCCGGCGTGAGATGGGGAAAAAAGTGGTCGTAACCCGCGGCCTCGACACGTGTCTCTTTCTTTTTTCCGACCGCGCGTGGCGCGTTATCGCCAAGAAGCTTCAAGTACTGCCGTTTGGCGAGTCATCGGCCCGTGGGATGGCACGCTTTCTTCTTGCCGGCGCGACTGAGACGGAAGTTGACGCGGCGGGCCGCATTCTCATCCCAGATTTTTTAAAAACCTTTGCGAACCTCCGCGGACGAGTGGTGCTCGCGGGTATTTCAGACCGAGTCGAGATTTGGGACAAAAAGAATTGGGACATCTATAAACGCCGCATTGAACGCACCGCTCCCGAAATGGCGCAAACCCTCGGGAACCTAGGCATTCTGTGAAGAGTGGTATGAGGCGCGATGACCACACGAGTGTACTTTCAAAAGAAATCATGAACATGCTCTCTCCAAAAAAAAGCGATACCATTCTCGACGCGACGGCGGGGCAAGGAGGCCACACGCTACTTCTCTCTCGCACGGGAGCGACCGTTATTGCGCTTGACGCTGACCCCGAGGCGGTTGCTGCTGCGGGAAAACGTGCTCCAAAAGCAAAGGTACTTGAGGCAAACTTTGCGGATATTGAAAAAATTCTCGGGGCGCAAAAGGTGGACAAAGCTCTCTTTGATCTCGGATGGAACCGCGGACAGCTCGCGGCGGGGCGCGGCTTTTCCTTTTTGGTTGACGAGCCGCTCACGATGAGCTATGGCCCAAAACCGCGTTCGGGATTTGTTGCGGCGGACATTCTCAACACCTGGAGCGAGAAAGCGCTTGCGGATGTCTTCTTTGGATACGGAGAGGAGCGCTACGCCAGACGCATTGCGCATGCCGTTGTTGCGCGCCGCGCACGCCAACCCCTCAAAACAACGATTGAATTAGTTGAAGTCATAAAAGATGCTGTGCCGCCCGCCTACCGCCACGGGCGTTTGCATCCTGCGACGCGCGCGTTTCAAGCGCTTCGCATCGCGGTCAACGACGAATTAAAAAGTCTTGAAGAAGGATTATTACAGACATGGAGGCATCTCACGTGCGATGGGCGTATTGCGGTTGTCACCTTCCATAGTATTGAAGACAGAATAGTAAAGAACGTTTTTAAAAAAATCACCGCTCAAGGTGGAGCACGGCTGCTTGTTAAAAAACCCCTCATTGCAACACGGGAGGAAATTGTCCAAAACCCCTCTGCTCGGAGCGCAAAACTGCGCGGAATTGAAAAAATATGCACCAAATAATACATTTTCGGCTCATTGCAACACGTGTCGCGGCGCTTCTTGGCGGCCTGGTGACGCTCCTCGCGTTTCTCTACGGCGGGCTCCTTCTTGGGGCGGTTGCACACACTGCCGCACAAACAAAAATTGAGCGCCAGGTGCATGCGCTTGCCGAGAAAGTACATACATTTGAGACACAATATTTTGCAGCTTTGCGCTCGATAACGCCGGCGGCTGCGCAAGAGCGAGGGTTTGTTGCCCCCGCGGAGATCACGACCGTGTTTGCAACCGCGGCATCCAGGACCCTTACCCTGCAAGGCTTCAAGAGTTTGTAAACGATAGTAGAGTAAAGATATGGGAGCCCGCTTTGTGGTGCGCGTGCGAGTGATGACACTTTTTGTTATTGCAGTTGTACTGCTCTTAACCGCACGGCTCTATCAGCTCCAGATTATGAACGGGGAGGCCTACGCTGCCCGCGCCGACGCACAATTTGTAGAGCCGACGACTCCGCTCCTTGACCGCGGTTCCATATTTTTTACAAACAAAGATGGCGAAGGGGTAACCGCGGCAACGTTGAGCAACATCGCGACCTCTTCGGAGCGTCAGCGCTTCTACCCGGCGGGGTCTCTCGCGGCGCATACGATTGGCTTTGTTGCTTACAACAACGACGATGTACAAAAAGGCCGCTATGGCCTCGAGCGCTACTACGAACAAACACTCGGACACGCACAGGGCGATGTATACTCAAATTTTTTTGTGGCGCTCTTCGGGGGCATACAGGGAGTGCTTGACGGGGAGCCGCAGAAGGGCGACCTGCTTACAACTATTGAACCGACGGTCGAGGCGGAGCTTGAGCGCACGCTTCAAGACTACATGGCCGCGTGGAACCCGGACCAAGTCGGCGGTATCATCATGGACCCAAAGACCGGTGAAATTTTGGGAATGGCTATCTCCCCGACGTTTGATCTCAACGCATTTAATAAAGAAGAGAGCGTTTCCATATTCGGCAACCCTCTGGTTGAAAGCGTTTTTGAGATGGGCTCGATAATAAAACCCCTAACCGTCGCTGCGGGCCTTGATGCGGGGGTCGTAACTGCCGCGACACTGTACAACGATACCGGCGTTTTGGAATTCGACGGTAAAAAGATAAGCAACTTCGACGGCAAGGCGCGCGGAGTGATACCGGTCCAAGAAATATTAAACCAGTCGCTCAACCTTGGTGCTGCGTTTGTTGCAGGGAAGCTTGGCCCCGACAACATGCGTGAATATTTTCTCAATCGCTACCGGCTGGGAGAGGAATCCGGCATCGATCTGCCCGGCGAGGTACACGGGCTTATGGATAACCTAGAAAGCCCGCGGCGCGTTGAGTATGCAACCGCCGCCTTCGGGCAGGGGATTGCGATGACTCCAATTGCGACCGCCCGCGCCTTGGCTTCGCTTGCAAACGGCGGATTTCTTGTAACCCCGCATTTGGTCAAGGCAGTCCACTACGACACCGGGGTCACGCGCGAACTTGGGTGGGGCGAAGGAGTGCGGGCGCTCAAGAGCGAGACCTCGGAGGAGATCAGTCGGATGCTGACGGAAGTAGTCGACACCTCGCTTGCGGGGGGCACTTTGAAGCTTTTGCATACCAGTGTTGCCGCCAAAACCGGTACCGCCCAGATTGCAAACCCCGGGGGTGGCGGGTACTATGAAGACCGGTTCCTGCACAGTTTTTTCGGTTACTTTCCTTCATACGACGCTCGCTTCATTATTTTTCTCATCGCGATCGAACCAAAGGGTGCGCCGTTTGCCTCCCAGACCTTAGCGCCCCCCTTTCATTCGCTCACTAAATTTCTCATAAGTTATTACGATGTTCCTCCGGATCGCTAAACAACTGGTCGTGTCGGTATTGACGCTTGAAGCGCGGGCAGTGCTTCGCAGATACCACCCGCACATCATCGCGGTGACGGGTAGTGTAGGCAAGACCGCGACCAAAGATGCTATTTATGCGGTTGTTGCGCGTGGCGCTCATGTACGCAAAAGCGAAAAAAGTTTCAACTCGGAGGTTGGGATTCCGCTTACCATACTCGGCGCTCCGAACGCATGGAGCAACCCTCTGCGATGGGTAATGAACTTTGTCGATGGAGTACTGCTTATTGTCTTTAACTCCCGCTATCCCGAGTGGCTTGTCCTGGAAGTCGGAGCCGATCGTCCAGGCGACATCAAGAATATTGCTGCGTGGCTTCCGGTTGATATCGCGGTTATAACGCGACTCCCCGAGATGCCGGTCCACGTTGAGTTTTTTGATTCACCGCAGGCGGTCACCGAAGAGAAGGCGGCGCTTATTACTGCTTTAAAACGAGGCGGAGTACTCGTGCTGTTTGGCGACGATGAGGGAGTTAAAGCGCTTAGCTCCGCTACCCGCGAGCGGGTACTAACGTTTGGATTTGGAGAGGGGGTTGATGTGCGTGGAGAGCACGCGACCCTTTTATTTGAGGAAGGGAGTCCGCCAGCTGGCGGATGGCCGATAGGAATGAGTGTACAACTGCACGTAGGCGGCGTTTCGGCTCCTGTTTCAATCATTGGGGCGGTCGGTGCACACGCACTTGTGCCACTCCTTGCCGCCGCTACCGTGGGAGAAGCGCGGGGTATGGACATTTCAACTATTGTCGAGGGGCTAAAGGGCTACGAACCACCACCGGGGCGCATGCGGCTCATCCGCGGCATCAAAGAGACACTCGTTATTGATGATACTTACAACTCTTCTCCTGCAGCGGCGGGTGCAGCACTCGACACACTTGCGCTCGTGGCTCCTGGGCGCGCCGCACAAGGCGGCATCACCCCAGGACGGCGAATCGCCGTCCTGGGTGACATGCTCGAGCTTGGCAGGCACTCTACCGCAGAGCACCGCAAAATTGGCGAGCATGCCGCTAAAACGGCGGATATGCTCATAACCGTCGGTTTCCGTTCCCGCGAGATGGTGCAGGGTGCCTTGGATAGCGGTATGCCGGATGCAAATATTTTACAGTACGAAGACGCGACAAGGGCGGGAGCGGAGCTTGAAAATATATTGAGGGAAGGGGATTGTGTTTTAGTGAAGGGTTCACAGAGTATGCGCATGGAGCGCGTGGTAGAAGAAATAATGCTTGAGCCCGAGCGTGCTCCAGAACTTTTAGTACGGCAGGATGAGGAGTGGAAAAGAAGATAGGGGTGTGATATAAGTTTTGCGGAACCGCGTACCATCCCAGTCAAACATGCAAGGGGGCCGTTATGTCAGGACATCAGGAGAAGCACTCCAGGCGTATTCGTGTTAGGGTCCATACTCAACACATCGAGAAACTAAAAGCGCCCGGCTTCGTACCCAAGGATCAGCTGCGAGCTGCGGCACAAGCCGCAGCCCAGAGTGGTTGCAAAATAACGACATGTCCGAAGACGAAGAAGAGGTGTTTGGACATGAGAAAAAGGCATCGCAATCACTGATGCCCGTCCCCAGTGTGCTTTGGCGCGGAGCAATCCGCGCTTTTTCTTTTGTTAAAAATGTTGTAGATTGTTTAAGTTTGGCCCCATCGTCTAACGGTTAGGACAAGGCCTTCTCAAGGCTTAAATCGGGGTTCGATTCCCCGTGGGGTCACAAAAAGACACAAACATTCCGCCTGCGCGGAATTTTGTGCTTTTTGTGAGGCCGGAGCGTTGTTTTGCACTTGCAAAACCGCGAGGCGGGGGCTGCGTGCGAGTTTGCTGACGAGCAAACTTGACATGTGGCTCACAGATGACGGCCACGGCGGGGTCGGCGACCAAACTTTGTGACGACAAGGTTTGAGTTGTAGACCACAAAGAAAGTAGCGAGTATACTCAGAGGCATTTCAAACCCCCTAATGGTATTTTGAACTCACATGACAAGAGCTACTTCCAAGACCATGATTCCTGATGACCAGTTGAGAGATGGGTTTGACCGTATCTCGTCTACTCCCATTTACTGGGTTATGAAAGCTCAAGATTTATTAAAAGCTTCTCAGATTTTGGAAGAACATGACCAGTTTTTTGATGCCATGAAAAATCAAAAAGGTTTTTCGGAGAGTAAACATCACTTGTTTTCAATCATCCTGATGCTCCGCGGAATGGCATTTGAAGCACTCTTCAAAGGACTGCTTACAAAACAAGGAATTATTACTTCAAAAAACGGGGAACTGGTTCTACCAGAAAAATATAAAAAACATAATCTTAGAAGCATGGCCGGGGATGTTAAGGGTCTGGATTTAGAGGAAGACGACTACGCCACTCTTTTTACTTTGAGCAAACAGATTTCTTTAGCCCGCCTACCTGCGAAAAAGGCACCTACCGCAAGCGAAATGGATCAGATTGGATGGATGGCTCCACATGATGAGGAGGTCTACCGTAAGGTGTTGGATAAGGTTCTTGCTATGTATTAAGCCGACCACGATGAGCGAGGAACCTCTATTTGATAACTTTTTTGAGAACTTCACACATTCTTGTGCTACGGCACGAATGTTGCTACAGAAAGCGCATGACCAAGGAAATCTCATAGAGGGTTTGATTTTATATGCGGCTCTAACAGACGCTTTTCTAAGAAACATGGTTGCCATAAAGACAGGCACTAAAACATCAGGCCATAAGAGTCTGCGATTAGATGATATTGCTCTAGACGAAGCTTTTTTCTTTCATGATGAAAAAAGATGGTTTACAGAGCGCCAAATTTTCCAGATGGCACTAGAGACAGAGGTTATAGATGAGAATGAGTTTAAGCAGTTAAACGAACTGTACTCTTTCAGAAATCGAATCGTTCATAGATTTATTACCTCTTATGTTAGTTATGGTGATCTAGCGCCAAAGCTTGTTGAATACGAAGGGCTTTACAACAATTTTTTCAAAAAGTTAGAAGCAATGGAGAAAGGGCCACCTATTTCTGATGAAGAGAGAAATGCCATGCATAAACGAATACTTAGGAAGATTGGTAGGCAACTGAAAGAGACTGGCACCGAAACTTAGAGAACTTACTAGCTGCATGACTAATTTCCTTAAGTTGCTCAATCAGGAGTTTTGAATCTGGTATCGTTAGAGTTACATGACAAAAGTGAGAAGCATTGAACAGATAAATAAAGACACTCTGGAGGTAAAATTGGAGGACAGTATTTTTCTGCGTGCTATTGATTTTGGGTTGGGATATCCAGACGGTTTTACGTACGTCCAAATGGTAGACGGTCTGAGACTTGAGGGCTGGGAAAGAAAAATTGTTGATGAATACCTCGAAACTGCTTATAAGAACGCCTACAACGCGAGAATTACTGGTCAGAGAGGAAATGCGGACACTCCTTTTTTCCTAGTCCAGCACGGCAGTAGCATGGTCTTTATGCACGATAGCCATAAGTACATCATAAGCTTTGATGCCCATTTCAAGTTCATTGACTATCACGAAC
>Ga0155704_116_pt1 | contig 11327 bp, 7 predicted proteins | sample RifCSPlowO2_01_FD_107361 | JGI IMG/M metagenome (GOLD analysis project Ga0155704, IMG submission 107361) | Candidatus Adlerbacteria bacterium RIFCSPLOWO2_01_FULL_51_16
GTTACGGTGTTTCTATTCGGAGTTGCGCTTTGGCACTACCGCTCCACAAAATAGCTCGGCAAAATCAAATTTTCCCGGGTACGGGCTTTTCGTTGCTACGAAAGCCCTGAAGACTCGCCGCGTCCGGCTCCGTACCCCCTCAAAATTTGTCTTGCCTTTGCTACAGTAGCAAAAACAAGTTTGACGGAATGTTGAGAGGCGCGACGGCGCCGGGTCATAGGAAAATTTATCAGGAGAAAATTTCCCGCATTCCGATGAACTTTGTTTTTGAGAACTGTATTATCTAAAGCGGGGGCGGGACATGCGCTGGTAGAGTTTCCACAGCCCCCAGATGAAGAGGACGACGAGGAGCGGGTAAAAAAGAATAGCGCTCGCGATCAGGTAACGCAGTAGCGTGAGGATATAAAAATAGAGCGTCTGAAAAACGGTCACGACCGACCCCAAGGGGTTGTTTTTTGCTTCTTGTGCGGTTTCTGCGCCTAGTATGCCTCCCGTGGGGAGGTGCTCTTTGGCTCCAGCGATTTGTGTATCGAGGAAGTCTGCTCCGGTTTGCCGCCAAGAATCAAGCGTTGTGAACAGGGGCTCCGCTCCCGCCGCTACTTGCGGAGAGATATTTGCGATTGCTTGTTGGATTTCCGTTGAGGGCTCGACGGGGGCACTTGTAGTTGAAGTGCCGGCGACGAGGGTTTTTGGTGTTTCTTTCACAACAAAAGTCGCCTGCTCTTTCTCGACAACATCTCCGCCGCTCGTGCGCAACTCCGCTACGACAGTATGGGTTCCTGCCTCGGGCGTCCAAGAGACAGACAGCGCCCGCGCTTCGCCCGCGGCAAGCGTTACCGAGACTACGCCGATATTGTTCTCCTTAACCCGCAGGCGCATATCACCCCGGAATACTTCCGTAGTGTCGTTCGAAAGAACGACATGAACCATCACCGTCTCGCCCTCTACAACCGGACTTTTTGAAAGAAAAAGAGATTCTCTCGCAAACCCTGCCGCAGATGTGACCACAGGAATAAGAAAAAGAAGCGCAAAAAAGGTTTTTCTCATGTGCTACTATTGTACAATGGGTTTTTTCGGGAGACTTAAAAACTTCTGTATCCCAACTACAGAGAATGCGTACCGGCCGGGGGTTTTGGGGAGGCAAGCGCTCCTCTTTTTTCTTGGGGTTATCCTTGCGGCGGAAGGGTTTTTGGTCACCAACCTTGTCGGACGCTCATCGTTCGGGGAATATCTCGCGGCGGTTATCGGCAGCGAAATAATTCTACTCACCAACGCCGAGCGTGTGCAGGCAGCGGCCCCTGACCTTATTGAAAATGAAATTTTAGATGCCGCGGCACAACGCAAAGCCGAAGATATGGCGGCTCGCAGTTATTTCTCTCACGTAGGGCCGGATGGCAAACAGCCGTGGGCGTGGATTTCGGAAGAGGGTTATGACTACACGGTGGCAGGGGAGAACTTGGCCGTACGCTTTGTCGACTCCTCGGATGTTGTTGAGGCCTGGATGGATTCCCCGACACACAAAGCCAACATTGTTAAGCCGGTCTATGAAGAAATCGGCGTCGGGATAGCACAAGGTTCTTATAAAGGGTCTTCGGCGACGTTTGTCGTGCAATTTTTTGGCACCCCGCGCAAGGTGGTAGTGGTATCTTCACCGACTCCCGTGCCCCCCCAAGAGCAACCTTCTGTCACCACAACTGCGTCCGCCACTGTGTCGGAGGTAGCCGGAGAGTCGGTCGCCGCGGCTCCCACTCCCGCCGCTCCGGTCTTTAGTGCGCCACACCCGCCATCACTTTCAGAATCGCTTTTACGCACGTTTGCGCGGGTGGTCACGGAGCCGCGGGCGACAACCGCGTGGATACTTGGTGGTGTTGCAGTACTTCTGGTCCTCGCACTTGCGCTCGCATTCCTTGTTCATATTCAAGTACAACCCGTCGACCTTCTGCTCCGGGGTTCGCTTGTTGCTGTCTTTGCGCTTTTCCTTATCGCAGTCAACGGACAGATGCTTAGCTCGTCTGCAAATTATGATCAAGCCGCGGCACTCGGCGCAAACGGCTCTGACGGCGGGTACGTAACCGGTGGCGTGATTATCGGCGACTCGGGTGCCACAACCGAGCGATTTACGGTAGAATATTAAGGGCTGGTCCTGTGCACAGGTAGGGCTTGCTCCGCCCCAGACGCAAAGGTATCGTAGTAGCTATGACAACAAGACAAACAGCGGTTAGTGTTGGAGTTGTAGCGGGGCTTGCCGTTGTAGGACTCTTTTTTATCGGTATGTTACCTTTTGGAATATCATCAGGAGGAGATACGTTTGGAGGTGGACTTGTTACCCAAGACACTATGGCGGGGAGCGGTCTTGAAGCTGCTCCAGGCGATACGGTCATGGTCAACTACACCGGCCAGCTTGAAGATGGCACAGTGTTTGATTCAACCGTGGGCCGGGAGCCGTACAAATTTGTGCTCGGCGCGGGCGCAGTGATCCAAGGTTGGGATCAAGGGCTCATTGGCATGAAAGTCGGTGGCAAACGCCTGCTCGTCATTCCGCCCTCGCTTGGCTACGGGGCTGCGGGCTATGGACCGATCCCTTCGAACGCGACGTTGATTTTTGAAGTTGAACTCGTGAGTGTACAAAAGGCATCCCCCGTGCAGTAATGGTTCGTCCCGTTTCGTTTCGCATTGAAAAAGAAAACCCCGGCTCTCTTGCACGAGCCGGGGTTTTGACGACTCCGCACGGAGAAATTAAAACCCCTACATTTATTGCAGTTGCAACTAAGGCAACGGTTAAAGGAGTTTTACCCGATCGCTTTGAATCGCTTGGCGTGCAAAGCGTGATCGCGAATGCCTATCATCTTTTTCTCTCCGGTTTGGAGACAGTGGAGAAAGCGGGCGGGGTAGGAAAGTTTATGGGCACCTCCCTCCCCACCATGACCGACTCCGGCGGTTTCCAGGTATTTTCACTAGGCGTTGGGTTTGGTAAAAAGGTTTCAAAATTCTTGCCGGAACAAAAAGCAGTGGAAGAAGGAGTTGCAGTGTTTGACGAAGAACTCGCTACTTCTCATGGAAAACTTGCCGTCATAGATGAAGAGGGGGTTTCCTTCACCAGCCACCTAGACGGTACGCTTCATAGGTTTACCCCTGAGCGCTCGATAGAACTCCAACACCAACTCGGCGCGGATATTATTTTTGCATTTGATGAGTGCACTTCGCCTACGGCCGACTACAAGTATCAGAAAGAAGCGATGGAGCGCACTCACCGGTGGGCAGGGCGGAGTTTGAAAGCGCATAGACAAAATGTAGAAAAAAATGCGGCGCAAGGAATCTTCGGCATTGTGCAAGGCGGGCGCTTTGAAGATTTGCGTATAGAAAGTGCAAAAGAACTTGCCGGGATGGATTTTGATGGGTACGGCATCGGCGGCTCCTTCAGCAAAGAAGATATCTTGGGGATTTTGGATAAGGTAAATCGAGAATTGCCAAAAGGAAAACCACGACATTTGCTGGGAATAGGGGAGCCCGAGGATTTATTTATCGGCGTTGCGGCGGGGATTGATACTTTTGACTGTGTCCTGCCGACTCGCAATGGTCGCAATGGGACGCTCTACACACGTGCGGGGAAAATAAATATTTCAGGAGCACAATACAGGGAGGATTTTTCTCCTCCAGATTCAGAATGTGGCTGCAGTGTATGTAAAAACCACACCCGCGCGTACCTGCGTCACCTTTTTCGCACTAACGAGATGCTGGGGCCAATACTCGCGACCACTCACAATATTCGCTTTTTGACGCGTCTTGCCGAGCAGATTCGTGAGGCAATTTTGAATGGGAATTTTGAAGATTTTAAGGAAAAATTTATGTGTGAATACAAGAATTGAAAAAGTTTTTTCTTAAAGCTATACTCCTCAGGTTCCTGGCGGTTTGGAGATTTCCCCCCAGCCCCCTCCGTTCCGCTGTGAACCGACTCGTGCCGTCCTTCGGGGCGGCACTTTTTTATAAAAAATAGTGGGCAACGCGTTCACAGCGTCGCCCAAGTTACTTGGCCTCCTCCTTCCAGAGGTTTATGTAGGCCATGATCTCTCGTTGTTCGGCTGCTTGCTTAACTGCCGGGTACAGGATGTCGATTTTTACCCCCAACATGAGGTCATACTCAGAGGAGGGCACGATGACCCCGGTTGGAGTTGTCAGGGGGATTGGGAGTCCTTTGGTCAGAAATTCCTTGAAAATCTCAGGTGCCCTGCCCCAACCAATTTTATCGCGGTGAAAATAGCACTCGATGGGGTAAAACCATTTTCCACCTTCTTCTATCGCCACTCCAGACCTTCTCCCGATTTTTGAGAGCAGACCCGGCCATCTATTGAACGCCATTCCTGCTGACCCCTTTTCCATCGCTCCCTCGTCGCTTACGGGGAAGACGATGTGTTTTTCCTGCGAACTGAAGATGCTCGCGACACTTGTCTCGCCCAGTAGCGCCATGATGGTCTCCTACGCGTTACTCATCTAGTAGTAAATGTGTTATAAATTCTCTCTAATGTCAACGAAATTCAAAATCAAGGCACCATTTAAGCCGGCGGGCGACCAGCCGAAAGCAATCGAGGTGCTTGTCAAAGGAATAAAGGAGAAGAAGCGACATCAAACCCTCCTTGGGGTCACCGGCTCGGGCAAAACATTCACGGTTGCAAACGTGATTGAGAAGATTCAAAAGCCCGCCCTTGTTATTGCTCATAACAAAACGCTCGCGGCCCAGTTGGCACAAGAATATCGTGAATTCTTCCCGGAGAACGCCGTGCACTACTTTGTCTCTTACTACGACTACTACCAGCCGGAGGCGTATATTCCGCACAGCGACACCTATATAGAAAAGGAGGCACAAATTAACGAAGAGATTGAACGGTTGCGACACGCTTCTACCCAGGCGCTCTTAACGCGAAAGGACGTGATTATTGTTGCCTCGGTGTCATGCATTTACGCACTCGGAAGTCCTGAGGAGTACGTACGGGTGCATTTGGAATTGACGGGTGGGGGTAAGAAAAACCGCGCCGAGCTGATACGCGAGCTCATCGGATTGTACTTTGAACGCACCAACGCCGACCTGACTCCCGGTACGTTCCGCGCGGTCGGCAACGCAGTTGAAATAATGCCGACAGGGGAGCGGGTGTTGTACCGTGTGGAGTTTGAGGGTGAGAAAGTCGGTAAAGTCCGGGTTATTGACGCAATTACCCGTACGGAAAAAAAAGAAAAACGTTCGCTATTTGTCTTTCCCGCAAAACATTATGTAACACCGGAGGACGAACGCGAGCGTGCGATTGAAGATATCAGAGTTGAGCTCAAAGAGCGTCTCGCGAAGCTTGAGCGTGCTGGGAAGGTCTTGGAGGCCGAACGTTTGAAGCGTCGGACTAACTACGACTTGGCGATGATACGCGAACTCGGCTACTGCAACGGGATAGAAAATTATTCCCGTCACTTCGATGGGAGAAAACCCGGAGAGCCGCCGTACTCACTTCTGACGTATTTTCCTCATAAAAAAGATGGCACACCCGACTTTTTGACTGTGATAGATGAAAGTCATGTGACCGTGCCACAAATCGGCGGGATGTACGAGGGTGATCGCTCGCGCAAACTGACGCTCATTGAGCACGGCTTTCGCTTGCCCTCGGCGGTAGATAACCGGCCGCTCACCTTTGAAGAATTTAATGAACGTGTCGGACAAATAATCTATACTTCTGCAACGCCCTCGGAATATGAAAAGGAGAAAAGTGGGGGAGTGGTGGAGCAAGTGATACGCCCAACAGGGCTCGTGGATCCGGAAATCGAGGTGCGCACTATTACAGGCGACAAAAAGAAGCTTGGGCAGGTGCAGGATTTTTTGGAAGAAGCGGAAAAAGTAATAAAGCATGGTGGGCGGATTTTGGTAACGACTCTCACCAAAAAAATGGCGGAGGATTTGTCGGAATATCTCAAAGACCGCAAGTTCAAAGCCGCATACATCCACAGCGATATACAAACCTTGGATCGCATCACGATACTCACGGACTTCCGCAAGGGCGAGCATGACGTGCTCGTTGGAGTGAACCTTTTGCGCGAGGGGTTGGATTTACCGGAGGTGGAGCTGGTAGCTATATTGGACGCCGACAAAGAAGGATTTTTGCGCAGCGAGACCTCGCTTATACAAACAATCGGGCGGGCGGCGCGCAATGTCTCCGGCCGCGTCATCCTCTATGCCGACCAGATGACGAAGTCGCTGGAGTATGCGATAGGGGAGACCAACCGCCGCCGCGACGTGCAGCTTGCTTACAACAAAAAACACAGGATCACCCCGAAGACCATCAAAAAAGCGATCAAAGATATTACTGAAGAATTGCGAAGCGAACACTCAAAAGCAGTTATCTCGATACTTGAGATAGATAAAGAGCTCTACAAAAAGAATCCTCGCAAGTTTATTGCCGCGCGCCGGAGGCAAATGACCGATGCGGTCAAAGAACTGGATTTCGAAACCGCGGCTCTGTTGCGGGACGAAATCTATGCCTTAACCGGCTCGAGGGGGCAAAAGATAAAGAAGAAAACAAATTAGTCCTACTGTCCACAGGGCGCCGGCCGAGAGTTATTTTTGGCCTTATACTGTAAGTATTATTTGCTATTTAGTTTTTTAATAAACCCATGCATTTTATGGATGACATGCACAAAGAGATGCTCGCTCGGAACGGATTGTATAAATTTTGGCACTCGATTCCGTTTATCTCCTTTTTTCATTTTGTTATTCTCATAGGGGTTGGCTCTTATATTGCGCTCTCGCTTCAGATGACGCTGCTTGATCAAGCGGCACAACAAGCGGCTGTTTCTTCCTCCGCTTCTTTCGGACAAGGACGATCTTCACTTGCGCAACTTAACGCACAACTTTTTGCGGCATCAAAACGCTACAACAATGCTCGAACGGATGCGGAGCGCACTAACCATGGGGCGGCACTTTCTGACATCGCGGTTGAGCGAAAAACTGCCTTCCTTGATGCGGCACAAAATAGTCCTCACGACTTTTTGCTTAATGTACTGCCGGAAGATGTGCAGGAGAAACTGCCCGATGTCGTTCAATCGCTGCTTGAAGAAGAAGTAAATGTAGAGGGGGAGTTGACGGTAATCCACGTGGACCCTCCTGCCGAGGGCGGCTACGCAGAAAGAACACTCTACGAACTTGATGCCGACTCGGCGACTGCCGCGGGACATACACGCCTCCACCTTCATTTTGACGGAGATGCTCCGGAGGGGCTTGTGACCGGAACAAAAGTGAAAGTCCATGGGATCGCCCTTGACCAAGAACTTGTGCCCATGGCAGCAGCAGGCGGAGGTGGAGGAACAACCGTAACAACTCAAGCCGCCGCAACCGCAACAGGCCCGCAAAAGACACTGGTCATCCTTCTTAACTTCACCAACAACACTTCACAACCCTTTACTGTTGCACAAACAGCTGACGTAGTGTTTAACGGCATCCGCTCAACTGACGCGTTCTATGAAGAAAGTTCTTTTGGGTCTCTCTCGCTGTATGGAGATGTGGTTGGGTGGTACACCATTCCGTATGACACAACCTATGCCTGCAATGTGGATGTCATGGCCGCTGCCGCGGACCAAGCAGCAACGGCTGCGGGAGTAGCGGTTTCAACCTATCCGCACAAAATCTACATGTGGAATCAAGCAGGCTGCGGTTGGGGAGGTATGGGGACAATTGGAGGCAACCCGAGTCAGGCATGGATTCCGAGCCACAGCAATAACGCTGATTCGAGCGTTGTCTCTCACGAGTTTGGGCACAATATACTGGCCCACCACGCCCAATGGCTCAAATGTGGAGCGAAAGCAATCGATTCCTACGCAAACTGCACTATTGATGAGTATGGTGATCGCTCGGATGTGATGGGATATATGTGGGGGTACTACTTCCAATTTGTCGGTGCGCGGAAACTTGGCGAAAGCTGGCTCTCCAACGTTTCCCACATGCAAACGGTTACCGCTAATGGAACTTACACGATAAGTCCGTCAGAAACTAATGACGCGAATGTTAAGCTCTTAAAAATCGCCAAACCGGACACCAATGAATCCTACTACCTCTCCTTCCGCCAAGCGGTCGGTGCCTTCGATATTACCCTGCCCCCGGCCTTCGTAAACGGAGTGGGTATTCACCTCTGGAATGGTTCCGTCACCTCTCAAACCAAGCTTATCGATACAACTCCGGGCGATAATAATCCGCTCAACGCACCGCTCGCTGACGGCACTTCGTTTGCTGATCCTGCAAATGGCATCACCATTACCCAACTAAGTCATACGCCAACAACCGTAACGGTAAGTGCGCAGTTTACCGGAGCGCAGTGCGTACCCGGTGCCCCCAATCTCAACTTGTCTCCACTAACACAAAGCGGCTCGTCCGGCGCTCCAAAAATATACACACTCACGCTCAAGAATACCGACTCAGCTACCTGTCCGAGTGCCGCCTACGCACTCTCAAACACCGTGCCGAGCGGGTGGACTGGGACGCTTTCTACCCCGTCGCTTACTCTCGCACCCGGGGTGCAATCGTCAGCGACCATAACCGTCACTCCTCCGGCAATCGTAACTGATGGTACATACACGGTAACCGGACGAGCTGTGGACGCCTCGGTCGGAATACATCAAGCGAATACGGCAGCTACCTACGTGTCCTTTACCGACGTTACACCTCCGACGGTTACCATAACCTCGCCTGCCGACGGAGCAGTAATAAAAGGCAAAGGTAATGTCACCGTGTCGGCCTACGCAAGTGACAGTAGTGGCATTGCCTCAATTGTTCTCAAAATTGATGGCACAACGGTAAAAACATGTACGGCCGTAACCTCCTGCAGTTATAAGTGGACTATTAACAAGATTTCCGTGGGAAGTCACACCGTTGTCGCAACAGCAACCGACAAAGCAGGATTCACTAACTCTGCCTCTGTTACCGTAACGAAGTAGTTTGTAGAAAAAGAAAAAGGGCGGGATTGTCCCGCCCTTTTGCCTATTCAACAATAAAGAAACCTCTAGCGCCAGTGGCGGTAGCCGCTGTACGCCAAAAATAGTGCAGCTACTCCAACTACCCACGAAACTCCGACCGGTACCATCCAGCCCATGAGGTCGACCGGGAGCCCATTAAACGCGCGATACAAATGCACAAGCCCAACAATGATAAAAACGACCGTGGCGACCTGCACAAATATAGTTTTGCTCATGGGTGTATGATATCATGCTCGTACCTACCCCCTAGGAGTAATCCTGGGGCAATTGGCGTGTATACCCTTCGACAAACTCAGGGTGATTTAAGAAAATTATGGAAGACCATATCAACATTAAAGGAGCCAAAACACACAATCTCAAGAACGTGAGCTTGAGTATTCCGCGCAACAAGATGATTGTGTTTACGGGGATCTCGGGCTCCGGCAAGTCTTCGCTTGCCTTCGACACTATTTTTGCCGAGGGACAGCGGCGCTACGTAGAGTCGCTCTCCGCCTACGCGCGGCAATTCTTGCGCCAGATGCAAAAGCCGGACGTTGAGGAGATCACCGGCCTCTCGCCCGCGATCTCGATTGACCAAAAGAGCCGCTCCAACAATCCACGCTCAACGGTTGCCACCATTACCGAAATCTATGACTATATGCGCATTCTATTTGCGCGCGTGGGAAAGCCGCACTGTCTTGTCTGTGACCGAGAAATAAAAAAGCATTCAAACGAAGAAATTATTCAAAGCATTATAGAAAGTGTCTCCTCTCATGTACCAAAGAAGAGTCGTAAAGTCATGGGAGTCAACATTTCGGAAGATACCGTACGCATTTTTGCGCCGGTTGTGGTCGGTCGCAAGGGCGAATACTACCAGCTTCTCTACGATCTTCTCGGTAAGGGATTTGAAAAAATAAAGGTGGACGGAGAATTGAAGAGTTTGCGCGAGCGCGTGACGCTTTCAAAATATAAAAAACACGATATCGACGCACTTGTGGATGAAATTCTGATTTCCGATTTTACGCGCTCTCGCGCCGCAGCGGTTGAGCGGCTCTCGGAAGCGGTCGAACGCGCGCTCCACGAAAGCGACGGCCTCGTGCGGATAGAAGACCCTAAGGAATCGCGGCTCGTTTCGGCAAAATTTATGTGCCCCTACGATGGCTTTTCCTTCCCCGAGGTGGAGCCCCGCCTCTTCTCTTTTAACTCTCCCTACGGCGCATGCCCCGCGTGCAACGGGCTCGGCACCAAGCATTTTTGGACAGACGAGCCATGTCCCGCCTGCAAGGGCGCACGCTTGCGCCCGGAGGCGCTACACGTGTTTTTGGGGGAAAGAAAGAACGTCGTCGATATAACGAGCCAGTCCATACAACATGCGTATGATTTCTTTCAACAGTTGGAACTTTCAAAAAAAGATCACGAGATTTCAAAAACAGTCGTGAAAGAGATTTCTGCGCGTCTCAAGTTCATGCTCGATGTTGGCCTTGATTATTTGACACTCGATAGGCGAGCAAATACTTTGAGCGGCGGCGAGGCTCAGCGTATCCGCCTCGCAAGTCAACTAGGGAGCGGCCTTGTCGGCGCGCTCTATGTGCTCGACGAGCCAACCATTGGCCTCCACCAACGCGACAACGAGCGGCTTATCAAGACGCTTCTTAACTTACGCGACTTGGGGAACACCATCATTGTCGTTGAGCACGACGAAGACACCATCTACTCCGGCGATTATTTGGTGGATATTGGACCGGGGGCAGGGGTCCATGGCGGCAAGATCGTCATCGACGGATATTTGGACAAGCTTTTGACCGCCAAGAAAAACGAGAGCGGTTCGGTAACACTCTCCTACCTGCGCGGGGAGAAGGAAATTTCTACCCCGGAATCGCGGCGGGAGGGAAGCAAGGGCACGCTCAAAATTCGTGGAGGCAAGGCCTTCAACATTAAAAACCTCTCTGTGGATATTCCGCTTGGAAAAATGATTGCGGTAACCGGCGTTTCCGGTTCAGGGAAGTCGACATTCTTGTACGGAATCTTGTATGAAAATTTGCGCGCGCGGTTTGATAAACGCTACCGCACCAATAAAACCTACAACGCCGCCTCTTTTGACGGCTCGGAATATCTCAACCGTGCGGTCTTGATTGATCAATCGCCGATAGGAAGAACGCCTCGCAGTAACCCGGCAACCTACACGGGCGCGTTTACCCATATCCGCGATTTGTTTGCGGAAACCGCTGAAGCGCGTGCGCGCGGGTGGAAAGCGAGCCGCTTCTCTTTCAATGTTAAGCAGGAACGCGGAGGCGGCAGGTGCGAAGCGTGCGAGGGCAACGGCACGATTGCGGTTGAAATGCATTTTTTGC
>Ga0155704_113_pt1 | contig 8581 bp, 9 predicted proteins | sample RifCSPlowO2_01_FD_107361 | JGI IMG/M metagenome (GOLD analysis project Ga0155704, IMG submission 107361) | Candidatus Adlerbacteria bacterium RIFCSPLOWO2_01_FULL_51_16
TCAACAAACAGCGCACTAAGCTGGCAGTAGAAAAACTTGGAGTCAAGGTACCGCGGGGGATTGTGGTTGATAAAGGGCCGGATATTGAAGAGCAGGCGCTACACATATTTCGTACTTTTCCGCACCCGGCTATTGTGAAGCCCGTAATCGGCGGCTCATCGGTTGGTATGACACTCGCCGACAGCTTTTATGCTCTAAAGTCTGGTCTTGAGCGTGCATTTCAAATTGCCCCGAAGGTGCTTGTCGAGGAATATATCAAAGGTAAAGAAGCGACGGTCGGGGTTATTGAAAATTTTCGCGGCGAGCGGTCGTACGCACTTTTTCCGATTGAAATCGTCCCTCCAGTAAAGTCCGCTTTTTATGATTACGATGCTAAATATGCAGGAGAAACACAGTTGGTAACACCCGGCAATTTTTCTGAAAATGAAAAACAAGAGCTGCAACGTATCGCACGAATGGCACACGACACCCTTGGTCTTAGCCATTACTCTCGCTCGGATTTCATTGTGTCTAAGAGGGGAATTTACTTTCTTGAAGTAAATACGCTCCCCGGACTTACCGAGCACTCCAATATGCCGCACGCGCTTAAGGCGGTTGGGTCAAAACTTTCCGAATTTCTTGACCATATTATTTCTTTGGCGCGGCGGAAGTAACATGTCTAAACTTTCGAAGAAAAAATGTATACCTTGCGAGGGCGGTATGCCGCCGCTGACACGGCAGGATGCGGAAGAAATGCTGAAAGAACTCGATCAGTGGATGCTTGTTGATGAAGCGAAAATGCTTGCCAAGAGCTTTCGTTTTAAAAATTTTGTTGAGGCAATGAAATTTGTCAATGAGGTAGCACGGATTGCCGAGAGTGAAGGCCACCACCCGGACATCACCATTTCTTACAATGTGGTGGGGTTGGAACTTATGACCCACGCAATAGACGGTCTTTCCGAAAACGACTTTATCCTGGCTAGCAAGGTAGACCAAATAAAACTTTAGTTTTTTTGTCACGCGCGAAGACAGGCTATAGGACTATATTTTAGCGGCAAAAATAGACGAAATCAAAAAATAGTGTTAAAAATATCCGAACGGGCCCGCCCGGCACACTGCAATGGCCTTGTGAGACGACAATGTATTACGTTTATATTTTACGAAGTAGAAAAGATAATAAACTGTACACTGGTTTTACTGACAATCTACGCCGTCGTCTCACTGAACATACCGATGGTAAGAATGTCTCTACGCGCTCGCGTTTGCCGCTCGATTTGATATATTACGAGGCGTACGTGTCGCAGGCCGACGCTAAAGCTAGAGAATCTCGCTTGAAATCTTCTGCGGGAGCTCGGACGGCTCTTAAGCGACGCTTACAAGTTGGCCTGCGAAAAGGCCGTTCAGTGTGACGGGCCCGTAGCTTAGTTGGTAGAGCGCCTCATTTGCAATGAGGAGGTCACCGGTTCGAATCCGGTCGGGTCCACCAAATAGAACTTTCGCGTTTTGGGAGAGACTGCCTCGCGGCTTCGCCGCTCGGCAGTAGCGCGTCCCGTCTTGCGGGACGCGACGGAATTCCACGGCGCATTGAACGAAAAGGTCGGACGATTGGCGGAAGTCCGATGTTGTCCACGCGATCGCGGTGAGTCCTATATTCCTCTCTTGTGTTATACTTCTATGACCCTATGGATAATGAAACGAAGGCAGCACTCGAGCTAGAGCAGTATCGGCAAATGACAGATACCTCTCCGGTATGTATTAAAATATTTGATGCCTCCGGTAAACTTCTTTTTATAAATAAATGGGGAAGGGAAGAACATTTCCTAAAAGATACCGATGATATAAGTAACTGGAGTTGGGTCGCGACCATTAAAGACCAGTACAAGAAGCCGGTACTAGCGGCGTTCAAAAGAGGGTTAGCGGGCGAATCGTCCCACATTGAAATGGAACATACGCCCGAAGGCTCAAAGCAACAATGGTGTGAAGGTTTTATTTCTCCAATTAAAGATGATGACGGGAAAATAACAAGACTTTTATTTTATTCTACCGATATCTCGGCTAAGAAGTCAGTAGAGAAAAAATCAGAATCAGAAGAAAAGTCTTTGGATACTATAAGCGGTCTTATTGTTGGGAGGGAATTAAAAATGGTAGAACTCAAAGAAAAAATAAAAAAACTAGAGAGTGAATTATCGAAAATTAAATCAGTATAACTTCTAGTACATATAGTTCAGCGGTAGAACGATGCTATGGTATGGCGTAAGTCGGGGTCCGACTCCCCATGGGTCCACCAATCCGAATTTGATGCATGGCGCGCGCCTTCGGCGCGTGCGAATTAGGGGTTCTGCTGGAAGCGGGTTCTGACTTTTTGATATAATGACCACCAAGCACTCTTAGCTCAGCTGGCTAGAGCGCGCCCTTCATCCCGAAGGAATGTGGTGCGGATACATGCGGGCGGTTAGCTCAGTTGGTAGAGCACACCCTTCACACGGGTGGGGTCACAGGTTCAAGTCCTGTACCGCCCACATCCTACGGGACACGCACGGACGAGGATGAAAAGCAAACTACTTTGCTTTTCATCCGGTGCCGAAGGCAAGCACCGATGTTGAGCGAAGCGAAACAGGTGCTAGGTGGACGGAAGTTCGAATCTTCCAGAGTGCACCACGGTGCGCGTTGTGAAAACGGATTGTAGTATAGGCAAGTGCGTGCGCCATCGGAAACTCTGTCGGGGTGTGGTATATTCAGCTTCGCTGGATATAACCTGCGTCGCTCGGAAATAAAAACAAGTTTTTGTTTCTCTCGCTGTCCTCGGTTATAACGGATTACGTACGCCAGCCAAAATCCACGTCGGGGTGTCGTATAGTGGCATTATGTACGCTTCGGGTGCGTAAAACCCGGGTTCGATTCCCGGCACCCCGACGTGGGTTTTGGAAGAAATGAAAGAGTGTGCGTTTTCCGGTGCGTGGAACATACCAATTCAATTCTCGGCACCCCGACAAGATAGGATATACTGGTCGTCTATGGATTTTTATCGACGCATCGCAAATTTTTTGTTTGAGGTTGGCACAATGCGCAAACTCCCGCGTATCCATCGCCAAGTGCTTCTGACCGACGATACTTCGGACACTATCTCCTCTCACTCATATCGCGCCGCGCTCATCGCCTGGTTCCTCGCAAAAAAAGAAGGAGCAGACCCATACAAAACGGTCATGATGAGCTTGCTCCATGATATGGAAGAAGCTCGCACCGCAGACCATAATTGGGTGCATAAGCGCTACATAAAAATATTTGAAGATGAGGTGCGCGAGGAGCAGATGGGAACGCTCCCGTACCAAGACATGAAAGAGTTTTTGGAGGAATACAAGAAGCGTAAGTCAAAGGAGGCAATTATCGCGAAACAGGCAGACGTCTTGGACCAAATACTCCTCTTGCGGGAGTATGAGTGGCAGGGCAACAAAGAGGCGGCGATATGGCTCTACGGCAAGAGGGGAGGAAAGGAAGGTCGCGAACAGATAAATAAACTCTCCCTCCAAAGCGCGAAGGAGCTAGGTGAAGCAATTTACACAACAGACCCTTCAGCGTGGTGGGACAACCTCGCCACCGGCATAAACCGATGACACTCGATCAGCTCATTACTGCGGTTGTTACTGTTGTTGGAGTAGCCCTTTCGGTTGCGTATTATCCCCAGGCCTGGAGAATCTTTAAGAACCGTTCGTCACAGGATGTTTCCGTACCTTCCTATGTTTTATTCGCAGTAGGAACGACCACATGGCTTCTCTATGGATTTTATAAAAACGATACACCGATTATCGCGAGCTTTCTTTTGGGAGCCTTCGGCTCTTGGCTCGTGCTTTTACTCGCGCTATATTTCAGACGAAAAAAGGGGAGTGAGGGCCCATAAGAATAGCTTGTGTGCCCAGCGTTCGGCAAAAATAAATGTTAACATTTATTTTCTGTTCCTCACTTGGGCCCATAGGTAAGTGGTATACCGGTGCATTCGCATTGCACAGTCTCGAGTTCGATTCTCGATGGGTCCACACTAGAGCACGGTATTATTAAAGGTGTGGATTTTTTGAGTGTATTTGCAGTACTTGACCCGAAGGGCGCTATTGCACTCGCGGAGCGGGGGCTCATGTTCCACGCGGTTTTATTTATGCTTATCGTGGCGGTGCCGGTGTACATCCTTTTATTTTTCTTCGCCTGGCGGTATCGAACCGGCAATACAAAAGCCGCCTATGCTCCTCATTGGGAGCACTCAAAAATGGAGGAGCTCATCTGGTGGGCGATTCCTTTCGAAATAATCCTTATATTAGGAGCTTTAACGTGGACTAGCACGCATGACCTCGATCCACGCAAAACGCTCAATGTAAATGTGGCGCCGCTTGTAATAGAGGTAGTCGCTTTGGATTGGAAATGGCTGTTTTTGTACCCAGAAGAAAATATCGCGACGGTTAACTATGTGCGGGTGCCGAGAGATAAGCCGGTCCGGTTTGATATAACCGCTGACGCTCCCATGAACTCTTTTTGGATACCTGAGCTCGGCGGTCAGATATACGCTATGACGGGGATGATCACTTCGCTCAACCTCATCGCAAACGAAGTGGGGGAGTTTGCCGGGAAGTCGGCAAACTACAGCGGAGAGGGGTTTGCACAAATGAAATTTACCGCGCAAGCGACCTCCCAAGAAAATTTTGATGCATGGGTGGCGGAAGTTAAAACATCCTCCAGCACTTTGAGTTGGAGCGAATATGAAATGCTCGCAGAACCAAGTGTCACAAAAGAACCCCTGTATTATGGATCAGTCGAACCAAACCTCTACAACATGATTGTGACGAAATTTACCGGGTTGCCCGTACCTTCTCATTAACTATGTTTGGCAAACTCACACCAGACGCATTCATACACGGGCCGGTTGAAACCGGCGCGCAATTGATAGTAGTTGTCGGAGCGCTTGTCGTCATCGGGCTCCTTTTTTATACGAAGAGCTGGGGTTGGCTGTATAGAAATTGGCTCACGAGCGTTGATCATAAAAAAATCGGCGTCATGTATCTCGTACTCTCCTTTGTCATGCTCATGCGTGGGGCGATGGACGCGCTTATGATGCGAGCCCAACAGGTCGTAGCCGTAGGCGACAGTGCGGGGTATCTCTCTCCTGACCATTACTCACAAATATTCACAGCGCACGGTGTCATTATGATTTTCTTTGTGGCGATGCCGTTTATGTTTGGTCTCATCAACCTAATTGTGCCGCTTCAAATAGGTTCCCGCGATGTCGCATATCCGTTTCTGAATTCCATGAGTCTGTGGCTTACGGTTGCGGGTGCCATGCTTATGAATCTCTCGCTTGTCGCCGGGGAGTTTGCCGCTGTGGGATGGCTCGCATATCCACCGCTCTCGGAGCTCCAGTTTAGCCCCGGGGTAGGAGTGGACTACTACATTTGGGCGCTCCAGATAGCAGGGGTAGGGACACTGCTCTCGGGTATAAACTTTCTTGTCACTATCATAAAGATGCGGGCGCCGGGTATGTGGCTCATGCGAATGCCGATATTTGTTTGGACCGTGCTCGGCTCAATGCTTCTGGTCATATTTGCCTTCCCCATACTTACCGCAACACTTGGGCTTCTGTCGCTTGATAGGATCTTTGGTATGCACTTCTTCACGACAGACCTTGGCGGCTCGGCAATGATGTATGTGAATCTCATCTGGGCGTGGGGGCATCCGGAGGTCTACATCCTTATTCTCCCTGCGTTTGGCATATTCTCCGAAATTGTGCCCGTGTTTTCGCAAAAAAAATTGTTTGGCTATACCTCGATGGTTGTAGCAACGCTGCTTATTGTTATTTTGTCCTTTGTCGTGTGGGTGCACCATTTCTTTACGATGGGGGCAGGCGCCAACGTAAATGCTTTTTTTGGCATCATGACGATGGTGATAGCGATACCGACCGGCGTCAAAGTATTCAATTGGCTCTTCACTATGTTTCGCGGGCGGATCGTCTTCGCAACCCCGATGCTGTGGTTTATGGGTTTTTTGACCACCTTTATTTTGGGGGGCATGACCGGGGTTTTGATGGCGATACCGGGAGCGGACTTCCAACTTCACAACAGTTTGTTTTTGGTCGCACACTTTCACAACATGATCATCGGCGGAGTATTGTTCGGCTTTTTTGCGGGGTTCGTGTATTGGTTCCCCAAAATATTTGGCTTTACCTTGAACGAGCGCTTGGGTAAGTGGGCCTTTTGGAATTGGATTGTCGGATTTTTGCTTGCCTTTATTCCGCTTTACGCGCTCGGGCTCATGGGCATGACGCGACGTCTAAGCCAGGTGGACCCGATCTTTCAGCCGCTCCTTATCGTCGCGGCGGTGGGTGCGTGTGTTATCGCGTTGGGAATGTTTTTCCAAATACTTCAACTTATTGTTTCCGTTTTACAGCGCAAAAAAAATATTGCCGGCCCCGACCCGTGGCCCGGTCCAGCTGGCGGGGGCAGGACACTCGAATGGGCGACCTCCTCGCCGCCGCCCCACTATAACTTTGCCTCGATCCCGCGCGTGCACGGGCGCGATGCATTTTGGGTGCTGAAGGAAGCGAATGGGCCGGTGAAAGAGGGTAAGACTTGGCCGGAGCGTAGGAGTAGCGCTCTTGAGGCGGCCCACGAGCGAACTCACATCGAAATGCCGAAATATACACCCGTAGGGTTCATTGTTGCAGGATGCGCGTTTCTATCCGGGTTCGGGATTGTGTGGCATATCTGGTGGCTAGCACTCCTTGGTCTTGTAGCAATCGCCATTATACTTATCGCGCGCTCATTTGAGAGCGAAATTGAATACACAATTGCCGTATGACAACACACCCTTCGACAAGCTCAGGGCACGTACAAGAAGACAAAGTAGTGTTTGGCTTTTGGGTCTACCTCATGAGCGACTGCGTTTTGTTTGCGGGGCTTTTTGCAACTTACGCAGTCCTTCAAAACGCAACATTCGGAGGGCCGTCTATTGCCGAGCTCGTAAGTGTGCCATTTGTACTCACGGAAACCATGATTCTTCTCACCTCAAGCTTTACGGTTGGCCTTGCTCTTCTTGCCGCTCACCGTCACTCCGGTACCACAACGCTTCGCGTCGGCTACGGGGCAGGCAAAAAATATCTCGTATTAACTCTTCTTGCGGTGACACTTTTGCTTGGCCTTGCGTTTTTGGGGATGGAATTAAAAGAATTTAGCCACCTTCTTGCAGAAGGAAACGGCCCTTCGCGAAGCGCGTTTCTTTCATCCTTCTTTACGCTCATAGGGACACACGGGCTTCATGTATTTTTTGGCTCTCTGTGGATGCTCATCTTGATGGCGCATATTGTTATAAAAGGACTCAACCCCGGCACGGTACGGAAGCTCACGATGGTAAGTTTGTTTTGGCACTTTCTTGATATCATATGGATCTTTATCTTTACCATCGTCTATTTAATGGGCGCGCTCGCCCTGTAATATGAAAACGCTTCGCGCATATATACTCGGCTTCATACTTTCAATAGCACTGACACTCGTAGCGTTTGCTCTGGTCTTGGAGCATGTGCGCACCGGACACGTATTTCCTTCGCACGGGCTAGCGGTCGCTGTGCTTGTCGTGCTTGCGGTTATACAACTTTTTGTACAACTCATGCTCTTTCTTCGTCTGGGGGAGGAACGCAAGCCCCGGTGGAACCTCACGGCTCTCGTTTTTGCGCTTCTTATTGTCGCTATCTTGGTGGGAGGCACGCTGTGGATAATGCAGAGTCTCTCGCATGGGCAGATGCAGGAGCCGCGTGACATTTTTACCGAAGAAAATATTTTCCCGTCCACACAGAATGATTAGAACGTATTACGAGCTAACGAAGCCGGGCATTATTTACGGCAACGCGATCACTGCCGTCGCCGGTTTTTTCATTGCCTCGCCGAAGCCTCTGGCGGAGGCGGGCTTGCTTGTTTTAACGCTTATCGGACTCTCACTCGTCATTGCCTCCGCGTGCGTTTTCAACAATTACTTTGATCGTGAGATTGACGCGCGCATGGAGCGGACAAAAAACCGGGCGCTCGCTATGGGACAGGTCTCGGGCCGCAGCGCCATTGTTTTTGCGCTGCTTCTTCTAGTCTTGGGCGCAGCGGTGCTTGCGCTCTACACCACTCCGCTCGCGCTTAGCGTCGCGCTCCTCGGGTTTGTGGTGTATGTGTTTTTATATACGCCGCTGAAGCCCCGGAGTCCGTCCGCGCTCTATATCGGTGCCGTCGCGGGAGCAACACCACCGGTTGTCGGTTATACGGCGGTTACCAATACGCTCGACCTATACGCCCTCGCGCTTTTTGCGGTGCTTTACGTTTGGCAGATACCGCACTTTCTCGCAATCGCACTCTACCGGTATGAAGAATACAAAGCCGCGGGGGTTCCTCTATTTATAAAAAAGCAGCCGTCAGTCGAAACAAAACGCCGCGCGCGCGCCGTATTTTATGGCTCACTCGTTGTCCTTCTGTTGCTGTGTTTGGGGGCAATACTCCAGAGGTGGATAAGGTAGGGAATGATGGTGCCGATAAGAAATGCTCCAAAGGCGCTTGTTGCCAGCGTCATAGGTTTAAGGTTGTGGAATATG
>Ga0155704_118_pt1 | contig 8277 bp, 6 predicted proteins | sample RifCSPlowO2_01_FD_107361 | JGI IMG/M metagenome (GOLD analysis project Ga0155704, IMG submission 107361) | Candidatus Adlerbacteria bacterium RIFCSPLOWO2_01_FULL_51_16
GTTTGTTGCCACCGTCAAAACTATAGTCTTTAAAGATAAACTGCTGGTACTTCATAACTGATTAACGACATCCTTAAACTGGTCGCCCCGGTCCACGAAGTTTTTAAACATGTCAAAGCTGGTAAAACCTGGAGAAAGCACCACCGAGCTGCCGGGTTTGGCGAATCTTTTGGCGCTACTTACGATTTCAGTCATGTTCTTGGCTCTAGGGATCTCGTAATTATTAAATCCGATTTCATCAAGCTCTTTCGCCAGACGGCCGGCACCAGCTCCGATCAGTACGGCTTTCAAGAGATCACCGGAGTGCTCTTTAACGGCTTTGGCAAGGTGTTCTATAGGAAGATTACGGTCAAAACCGCCCAGGATGATTACTTTCTTGCCGGGTATGGCTTCCAGTGCCACTATGGCTGAATCTGGAGTAGCTGCGAACGAGTCGTCGTAGTATTTTACCCCCTCAGACTCACGTACAAGCTCCAGGCGGTGTTCCAAACCGCTAAAGCTATGCAATACTGCTTTTGCTTTGTCAATCCATTCGACAGGCTCAGGATTGACCCTGAGCGATCCGCCAGATGGCGGAGAGTCGAACGGGTCAAGGCCTCCTAGAGCTTCGGAAACGGTCGTAAGCGCCGCACAGATGTTCTGCAAGTTGTGCTCACCCAGTAGTTTTATCTCAGATTTATGAACTACCTCTGTTTCGTCATCACCTATAACAATCATGCCATCATGACGTACATAAGCCCCTGGCTTTTGGTAGTAGGGAACTTTTTTACCGGGTGATTGGCCGGCAACCCGAACTGAGGTCTCATTACCGGCAAAGTAAATGGCGATATCTTCAGGAGATTGATGTTTGAATAGATTGGCTTTGGCGTTGGTGTATTCTTCCATGTCGGTATGCCAATCCATATGCTCGGGTACCACCATCAGACAGACACCAACGTGGATGCGACCGGTAAAAGTGATCAATTGACCGGCAGACATCTCTAAAACAATCCAATCCTCTGGCTTAATCTCCTTAAGGTTGTCCAGCAGCGGTTTGCCTATATTGCCGCCCAGCCAAATTTTCTTACCCCCTTGACTCGAGCTTGTCGCTCTTCGAGTTCCCTCAGAGCGACCCTGAGCGTCTGTCGAATGGGTCGAGAGTTGGGCCTCTAGCATCTTGGCGACAAGCGTGGAAGTGGTGCCCTTACCCTTGGTACCAGTCACTCCGACGACGTTTTTTGAGGGAGATTCCTTGATAAAGATATCGGTCAACGACGTAACAGGTGTGTCAGATCTAATTTGCCGGGGATGAACCGCTGGTCCGCGGACAATCAAGTCAAAGCCGCTGAGGTTGTCAATAACCGCACTTTTGTCGATTTTAACTTTGTGCACCTCATCTGGGAGCTTTGACTCACCCCAGTAGAAGGCGGTGATATCAGCATTTTGAGTCTTAAAGTACTGGTAGATAGGCAGACTTTCGCTTTGCTCCTGGTCCGAAAATCCGAGGATAGCTACACGCATACGCCCATTCTACAGCAGGCTGACGCGCTGTGAACTTTAACCGACCTGTTGTTTGACTAGTTCAGAAACTTGCTTAGGTGTCATCTCGGCCTTGACGATAAAAGCCGTAACTCCCAGTTTCTTAAGACTCTCAGGAGCCTCCTGCTCGCCAACATTAGTCAGAATAATTACCTTGGTATGCTTGCCCCAATCACTACTGCGCATATGCTCCAGCATCTCGTCGCCGTTCATCTCGGGCATCATCAGGTCCAAAAGCACCACGTCGGGCTTCATCTGTTTGCATAGCTCTAGCCCCAACTTACCGTTTTCGGCTATTTCTACCTTATGACCTTCAGCCTCAAACTTGAGGCGGTACATCTGGGCAATTGCCAGATCATCTTCAACAATCGCAATTTTGGCCATTTGCTTTAAATACTACACCGGAAGCTATACGCTAGTCTATAGATGAATGCCTCTGCATGATATTCACCGACTCGCAAAGTAGTTCAAGACCCTTTTCCAGCCTTGCTGATTCGCCGGCATAAGAGATGCGAATATAGTTTTGATGATTAGAGAAGGCGCTTCCCGGCAAAACAATCACTCCGCGGTGAGACAATTGATTCACAAATTTCATGTCGGGGGATTGCCCCGGCAATTTAAGAAAGAAGAAAAAGGCTCCTTGACCGCCTTGGATATTAGGGAAAGTTTTCTCAAGAATTGATCTAGATTGGTCGCGCTTGGTTCTATACCTAGTGCCAATATCCAATGACCTATGCCGCAAGGCTGCCAAGGCGGCGTGTTGGCCAACTGACGACGAAGAGAAAACAGTGTATTGCAGAAGCTCATTAATAGCCTCGACTATCGCTGGTGGGCCGCTAATGTAGCCAATCCGCCAACCGGTCATGGCGAAGCTTTTCGAAAACCCGTTGAGTGTTAGGGTGTTTGGATAAACACTGCCAATACTAAAATGCCTATCGTCGTAGCAGAAGTATTCGTAAACTTCGTCGGATATGACTATCAAATCGTGCTCTTTAGCCAGTTCGGCAATCTTTCTAAGTTCGTGCTCCGGATAGACCGCGCCGCTGGGATTATTGGGCGTATTGACCACTATGGCCTTGGTCCTGGATGTAATGTGCGGTCGTATTAAGTCTGGCGTCAACTGAAATGAAGGGGCGGTATCAACCAGCACAGCCTTGGCTCCCAGCATCACCGCTAGTTCTTTATAGGGCGGGAAGTACGGATCAGGGATTAAAACCTCATCACCGGGGTCCAGGATGGCTAGGTAACTAAGCAGTATTCCGGTGGTTATGCCAGGCATGATAGTCACGTGATCGGGGCCACTGGGCACTTTATTTTCGGACTCCAGCTTTTTAGCAATGGCCTTGCGTAGGGCCGCCATTCCGTTGGTAGAAGTGTAACGGGTGTGATTATTCCTGATTGCTTCAATGCCGGCCAGCTTGATGTGGTCAGGCGTATTATCTTCCGGAAAGCCGATACTCAAGTCTATGGGGTTGGGAATATTTTCGGCGAACTCGAAAGCCGCCCGGATCTTACTGCTGTCGAAGTCGGCTAGGCGTTTTGCAATAAAACGAGTCATTTTGTGGTTGATTTTGTACTATGATAGTAACACTTTAGCACTTAAAGTATTATCTGAAATATTAAGATGAACCGACTATATCTGCCCAATGGCTTTAGAGACCCGCTGTGGCTGGAAAAGCAACTTAAAACGCGGCCCGAAAAAGACTGGCGCAGGTTAGGCCAACGGCGGGCCATGGCCTTATTTCACGAGATGTCAGCTAGAGTGCCAGCCTACAAGGACTTCTTAAAAAAACACAAGGTTGACCCCACTAAGATCCGCACCGTTAAGGATTTTGCCCAACTTCCGACCGTTAACAAGGACAACTATCTGCGTAAATATCCAAGGGAAGCACTGTGCTGGGATGGTGAGTTTAAAAATAAAAGCTGGACGGTATCCACAACCTCTGGTTCTACCGGCCGCCCTTACTACTTTCCTCGGGAGAATTCGCAAGATTGGCAGTATGCCATGATGGCCGAGCTTTATCTTAGGGCCAACTTTGATATTGCCAAGCTAAGCACTCTTTACATCGTGGCCTTTCCGATGGGCGCTTGGATTGGCGGCGTATTTACCTATGAAGCAATAAAAATTGTCGCCGAACGGGGTGGCTACAACTTGAGTGTCATCACTCCCGGAATTCACAAACAGGAAATCATCGAGGCCGTCAAACAGCTCGGCGGCGACTTCGACCAGATATTAATCGGCTCCTACGCACCCTTTTTAAAGGACATTTTAGATGATGGTAAGGAGGCCGAGATTAACTGGCATGATTACAAGCTGGGCTTCATCTTTTCGGCTGAAGGTTTTAACGAACTATTCCGCGACTATGTCATTAAAAAAACCGGACTGACCAATCCCTATAAAGACACTTTGAACCACTATGGAACCGTGGACATGGGAACAATGTCGCACGAAACACCACTCAGCGTAATGCTGCGCCGCGATGCTACTGCTGATCCTGGTTTGTTTAAGCTGCTTTTCCCTCACGATGACAAACTCCCGACCCTTACTCAGTACAACCCCTCGCTGTTCTACTTTGAAGAGGACAGCGGCAATCTGTACTGCTCAGCTTACAGCGGCCTGCCGCTGGTCCGCTATGATCTTAAAGACTCCGGTGGCGTTCTCAAATTAGAACAAGTCAAGAAACGGCTAGCTGGGTATGGATACGATTTGGCCGGTGCCGTAAAAAAAGCTAGGATTGGCGACACGATTTGGAACCTGCCATTTGTTTACGTTTACGAGCGCAACGATTTCTCAGTCAGCTTTTACGCCTTTCAGATTTATCCAGAAACTATCCGCCGGGCGCTGCAAGCTGAAGAGCTGGAGCGTTTTTTGACCGGCAAGTTTACCATGACGGTCAGGTACGATGATAGTGGACAGCAGCGGCTGGAAATACACGTGGAGCTTAGGCCAAAGCAGCCGGAAAGCGAACTCTTGCGCTCTAGAACCCGCCGCTACATCGTTGATGCTCTGCTGAATGAAAGTTCTGAGTACCGAGAAACCCATGTAATGTATGGCAAACGAGTTCACCCGGACATAATTTTTTGGCAGTATGAAGACAGTCAACACTTCAAACCTGGCGCTAAGCAGAAATGGGTCAAACAATGATTAACAACCGGCACATCCCTGCGGTACCAGGTTGGAAAAAACCAAAGACCCTTGATCTTAACAGAAACGAGGATGCTCAAGTACTCGATAAGCTTATAGCTCAAGGGAAAGTACGCTTTGTTTCCGATAAGGTGCACTCGGCGATTGAGGAACTTTATCATATCGAGAACCCCTCGCAGATCGACCAGCTCGACCAAGCGGCCTTTGACAGCTACCTTCAAGGTTTTGGCGGCGGTGATCTGAGTAAGTATGGCGTTTGGGTATACTATCCGTGGAATCTGACCGTGGTACACTTTCCGCCTCAGGAGGACTTGTCTAGGCTGCGCGGTTCGCGCAACCGCAACCTCATAAGCGATAATGAACGCCAGGTGCTCAAAGATGGTAAAACCATCGTCGTTTTTGGCTTAAGCGTCGGTAGTAACGCCGTTGATTCGCTATTAATGCAGGGCATTGGCAGCCGCTACGTCTTGGTCGATATGGATCAGCTGGATCCCACCAACCTAAACCGTATTCGGGCCGCTTACGATCAAGTGGGGGTTCATAAGGTTGATCTCGTTGCCAAAAAAATCAGCGAATTGGACCCCTTTATCGAGCAAGTTCATTACAAGCAGGGTGTTGACGAAGCCAGCCTGGATGAGATCCTTACCAAATATCAGCCGGACATCCTTATAGATGAAATCGACTCGCTACGAATGAAAATACTTATTAGGCTGCGGGCTAAGGAGCAAAAAATACCGGTTTTGATGGCCACCGATGACGGCGACGACATACTGCTGGATGTAGAACGCTACGATCTTGACGACGTCCCGATCCTCCACGGCATTCTGCCCCAGGACGTCATCGACGAGATATTACAAAACAAGCAAATGGACCGTCGCCAGATGGGTGCGATCATTGGCCATTATTTCGTTAATCTGGAAAATGTACCGCTAAGAATGATCGAATCTTTGCTCGAAGTGGGGAAAAGCTTGCCAAGTTGGCCACAGCTGGGGGGTGCGGCTGTTTTGTCTGGACTTTATCTGGCCTATGCCTCTAAGAAAATTTTATTGGGGCAAGATATCAATTCTGGGCGTTTTCTAATGGGGCCGGAGGCCCAGCTTAACCCCGCGATTCAAACAGACGATTATAAAAACAAAAAGGCCGAGCAGATAAAAAAGCTAACCCAGGGTTAAGTAAGGACTTTCTCCAGCGGCCAGCGCGGTGTGTGCTTGGCTTTTTTAGTTGCGTAGCCAAGACGGATGAGCGCTGTCGGGACTTCGGTTAGTTTGAAATGCTCGGCTACATTCTGTTTGGCTTGCGGGTCAATCACTGCCGCGCCAACGCCGCTGCTGGCGATCCCATGGCTCTGAGCTAAAACACAGATACGGGCGAATAAGCGGCCAGCGTCTAGATAGGCTTTCGGACCGGATCGTTTAACGCATATCAAAATAACTTCTGCTGAGTGTTTTAGGCGCTTGGCGTCGGTCTTGGCCTGTCCCTTGGCAATATTTACATGTTTGATGATGTGCCGGGCAATCAAGGACGGCGGGGTGGGCATTCCTTGGGTGAAAGCTGGCATTCCGTCGTACTGTTTGGTGACGTTGTTCCGTACCCATTTGCTGAGCTCGGCGCGGAATTCGGCATTTGACATAATTGTTTCAGTGGCGGCTTTGGTCTGCCGTGCCAGGAAATCAACGGACTGTTTATCACGGGTGCGCCAGACATGTAAGTCATTAAATTCGTTCTTGACGATGTCTTTTAAGAGCTCCGGCGGCAATGCTTTATCTTTATATAAACTGCGGTTGGAAGTTCTCTCAGCAATGGCTTTTAACAGATCCGGTTGAGGCACTAACCGGCCCCTGACACTGGTCTCCACCTCGGTCTTTTTATCCAGCTTGTAGTATAAATCGACTCCGAAGCCAAATCCCAAAGCTGCCAGACGCAAAGTTTCGCTGCAGGTGCCGAGACTGACATAAGGCTCAGCTGCCAATGCTCCGGAAAAAGGCAACTCGCGCTGCGGGTTCACACCAAGGACTAGGCTCTCGCCACGTCGTTGAAATTGCCATGGCTGGGTGTTGTGGCCGGAGGGGGCCAAGATGGCGTAACGGGCAAAAAATTGCAGTTTTTCAATATCCGTCCACCCATTTGAGAAATCTTTAGGGTTGATATGCCAAGCCGAGTAATTTGCCTTAACCATAAGCGTTACTATTTTGTCTTAAAAAGGTTAAGATAAGGTGAAAATATGCTTACTGCGATCATTGTTACCACCAGTATAGCCCAAATTATAATCTCGCTATTTGTCTATTTTCGAGCTAGGAATAACGTATCTTATCGCTTATTCTTTTTTATCGGCATTACCTCATTATCCTGGGCACTGGCGAATTATCTGACTGTTAACTTCCTAGACTCCGATAATTTAATTTACTTTGTCCGGGCAATTTTATTTTTTGTAGTGTTGCAAAACACGGCTTTTTGCCTTTTTGCCCATACATTCCCCGGCTCAACCTGGAACCTTTCCAAAAAGTGGTTAACTGGTTACGGTGTTTTAACCCTTTTGGCGGCGTTGGCCACGGTATCGCCTTTTGTGTTTACCTCTGTTGCTGCCAAAGATGGAGTGGCAGTTACTGCCGCTGGCCCGGCCATACTGGTATTTATCGCCCACGCCGCATTCTCAATTGGTACGGCTTTTAGAGAACTCATAAGAAAGAAAAAAGCATCATTCGGACGCCAGAGAAGACAACTTCAGATTTTACTATTTGCCTCCTTCTTGATATGGGTGATTGTGCCGATTACCAACTTCGCTCTAACACCGCTGTTTAAAACTACTTTTTTCGTTGTTTACGCCCCGGTTTACACTTTTGCCTTCTCGGCCATCATCGCTTACGCTATCGTTCGTCAAAAGCTCTTTAATATCCGGCTAGTGGTGGCTCGCTCGGTGGCATATGTACTGGTACTGGCCACCTTAGGTCTTATTTACAGCGGGGTTATCATCACTTTGTCGAACTTAGTAGCCAGCGAGTCATTCCAAGATAGTCCGGCCTATCTGGTGCTTAATGTGGGGCTGGTGGTTGTGCTGGCCTTCTCCTTTCAGCCCATCAAGCGCTTCTTTGACCGGGTAACTAACGAGGTTTTTTACCGTGACGCCTATGATACCCAACTGGTCCTCGACGAATTGGGCGGAATCATAGTGGCTGAAATTGACCTGCACCGCATCTTAACTGGGACGCGGCAGGTGCTAAACGAAGCTGTCAAGAGTTCGTTTATTGAATTTATATTGTTTGAAGAAAATAGACCCTACTTACAATCCGTTGGCAACCGGGTCCTTCAAACTAATCTGGAAGAGCTGAGCTCACACATCAGACTGCAAAAGAAGGAAATAGTCATCACCGAGGAGCTCGGCTCAACAAGCCAACTTAAAGAATGGTTCTCCAAAGATAATATCGCGGTCAGCTTGCGGCTTAAAACTCAACGCCAGCTGGTTGGTTATATTCTGTTCGGGGAAAAACGCAGCGGTGATATTTATAGCTCTCAAGACATAGCTCTACTGGCTATCGCCGCCAGTGAGCTGGCGGTGGCTATCCAGAATGCTCTGCGGTTTGAGGAGATTCGGCGCTTTAATATCACTTTGCAGAAGA
>Ga0155704_114_pt5 | contig 8029 bp, 11 predicted proteins | sample RifCSPlowO2_01_FD_107361 | JGI IMG/M metagenome (GOLD analysis project Ga0155704, IMG submission 107361) | Candidatus Adlerbacteria bacterium RIFCSPLOWO2_01_FULL_51_16
CTGACGGAACACTTCCCAACGCAGGTCAACAAGTACAACCGCCTCCGAATACCGGCCAGTTTTCTCCTAATGCAAATGCGGTCACCATTCAAAACCCACTCGGCAATATCAAAGATTTTCCGACACTCATTAAAAAACTTTTTGATGCGCTCCTCCCCATCGGCGTTTCTATCGCGGTTCTCTTTATCGTATGGGCGGGCTTTAAGTTTGTCTGGGCACAGGGTAAGCCCGAGGAGCTCAAGCAGGCACGTAACAACTTTCTTTGGACAATCATCGGCATCGGCATATTCCTCGCCGCGTGGTCTATAGCGAACGTCGTGTGGAACACGATAAAAGGCCTGCAGGGAAGCAACTCTCCGTTTTAATAACCTATGCTCAATTCTTCTTCGGGCATCACCTTTGCGTCGCTTGTCGGCCAAGCAGTCGACCTCATCAACGTCGGCGTGCAGGTCTTGGCGGCCGCGGCGCTTGTCCTTTTTATGTGGGCGGGGGTGCGCTACATCACCACCGCTACCGAGAAGGACCAGAAGCAGAGTCGGGAGGCGCTCTTGTGGGGCTTGGTCGCGCTCTTTTTGCTTATGTCTATATGGGGCATCTTGCGGATATTGCGGAGCGTATTTCTTTTTTAATAGCGCTACAATACTTCTATGATAAACATCGAGCCACTTAAAAGCATCTTGAAGGGAGCGGGGGATCTGCTCAACATGATTATCCCCATCCTCATCGCGGCGGCGGTTATTGTCTTCTTTTGGGGTTTGGTTAACTATGTACGCGGCGGTGGTAAGGACACCGCTAAGGGCCGCAAAATTATGGTTTCAGGCCTTATTGCATTGTTTGTGATGGTCTCGGTGTGGGGCATCGTGCGGCTCATGCAAACAGCTCTTAGTGTCGACCCAAATGCCCAAACCAATGTTCCGCAAATCCCTGTAGGTGGCAGTGGTGTACAAAATACTACCCCATACTCTGCCCCTTACTACACGCAGCCGATGTAAAAGAACATATCCACAAGCGCTTCTTGTTCCTCCCGCCTACCTGTTACAATTGAGGGGTATTAAAATAACTATGTATATGAAAAAATCATCCGCTATCGCCTTTTTGTACGCATTGCCGTTTGTCGCGTTTGCGCAATCCTCATCGGGGAATTTGGCTCCTATCAAAAACCTCGTTGTTTCGGTCGGGCAGATACTTAACATGCTCGTCCCCGTGCTCATCGCGGCGGCGCTCGTCGTCTTCTTTTGGGGCCTTGTTATGTACATCTGGAGCGGAGGGAAGAACAGCGCCCAGGGGAGAAAGGTAATGCTCGCAGGGCTTGTATCACTCTTCGTAATGGTCTCGGTGTGGGGCATAGTGCGACTTGCGCAAAATGCCTTGAATATAGGGCCGGACCAGATAGGTACCACCCCATTCGTACCAATGCAGCCCGGTTCTAACTCTGGTTCTAGCGGCGGCGGTGGTGGCTTCTTTTAATAATGGGAGGTTTGGACTCTAAGGCGTTCGCGGCGAAGCTCACGTCGCTTGTAATCAACCCGCTTATACTCTTCCTGTTCTCCGCGGGGCTTTTGGTGTTTATTTTTGGACTCGTTGAGTTTCTCTACGCGCTCAACACCGGTGGAGACCAAAAAGCCGGTAAGCAACACATGTTGTGGGGAGTTTTGGGCATGTTTATCATGGCCTCCGCGTGGGGGATACTGCAGGTCATCGCACGGACAGTGGGTGCGCAGGTGCCGAGTTTGTAAAAAAGAAACCCCGACCAAAGCGTCGGGAAGAAAAAGGGCGGCGCTTGGTAGCGCCGCCCGTGTTTGCACTCACTGTTGTGCCCGAAGAACTTTCATCAGGGCGAGAGGTCTGCAACTCCAGTCCACCTCATAGGAAGCAGTGGTCTGATCACAGAGGCCGTAGAGGATCTCGGGCTCTTCGCCTTTGACCGCACGGATTTCCGTGATGATGAGGTCGACGTACCCTCCTGCAGGTCCAATTGCCGTTGGGTGTTCGACACTCCTCAGTTTCTTGGAAGCAGGGTCTTTCTTGTAGCCCTTGACCTTGACCTTGCCGCTCTTGACCCGCAAGAGTACTCGGCAGTCCGCCGAATTGATCTTGAGATATTCTTGCGTTGGCCAGAAGGGGATTGCCCCCCCCGGACAGAGCTCGGAAGTGCCTTTTGGAGCTGAGGCCAAAGCGGCAAGGTGTAGATTCTCCTCCCGCTTGGCCTCATCCTGGAGCTTCTTTTGCTCCTGCGCCGCGACTTCCTTCTCGCAGACCGTGTCGCCTTTAACGCACGACGGCACGTAGAAGAGAGCAACGACTAGAAACCCGACCATCACCGCCCCAAGAACGGAACCAAGGGCATGTGAGGTCTTCTTTAGGCCGGCTGCCGAGATGATCCCGACAAGGATCATCCCGAAGAGCAGGTAGCTTACCGGTCCGCCGATCGTTGCGTATGCTTCCGCCCACCGGGGGAAGATCGCATTGAAAGCAAGCAAGGCGAAGCCAATGGCCGCGACCGGTATAACCAGCCGCGCCCAATGGTCTTTGACGAAGGTTGTTGTACTCGCCGGTATCGCCCCCATCCAGCTAGTCGGAAGGGTGGGCACTCTCGCTCCACCATTTCGAAATAGATGAATGGCGCCGAAGATTCCTGCGATCAACAGAGCAAGAATGATGGCTCCTCCGTATCCTCCGGTCATCGGTCAGCTCCCTGTTTTTCTGCGGCTGCGGGGGCAGGAGGCGCAGGCTTGTTTCTTTCAAGCATCCCTTGGCCAGCTTTCACTATGCCGAAGAGTTGCTCTATGCCACCTGTGCCGAGTACGAGAGTGTCAGCCCTCTCTCCGAGCGCCGTCTTGGCGGTTTCGGATGCGACGACCGTTTCTCCACTCACGCCCAGCTTTTCCTTTATTTCCCCGTATCCCCGCGCAGTTGCTTGGAGATCGAGGAATTTTCCTTCAGCTGCGCCTTGGGCTTTGGTGATAGCTTGTCGCCGACGGAATTCTTCTCGAATTGCTTCCGCCTGCGCAAGGTTCGTTTCTCGACTTGGATTTAAGTCGTCGAGACCGACGCCTCGGCGGTCAATGTGAATACCGAGGCGCATCACAGATTCCTGGATCTTGAGGCTGAACACTTCGTTGATCAGCTCCCAGTTTTCGATGATGGTCGCTGGGGTGTGTTTGGTCAGGATACCTTTGATGTCGCGCTCACTTTGTTCTCGCAGGAGATCATCGATTTTTTCATCAATGTTTCCTCCTGTGCGCAATCCGATATTCCGTATGATTCGGAATATTCCTCCGTAATCCGCATTCACGCGGGACCGTAGGAAGTAGGCGATTTCGATGTTCGCCTGCTCGTCGAGAGGATTACTTTTTCTGTCCTCCCGTTCCTTGCGCTCTTCATTGGTGAACATCCTCGGTTCACCAGTTGTTACAAAGATTGGACGAACCTTGTCTGCAGGTGGGGCGTCGCCCTCAGGATTTTCTTCCTGCTTCTTTTGACTGACTCGATGTATTTTGTCCGGAGGTCCCGGATAACGGACGTCCCGATAGTTTCGAGTTGCCGTCACGAGCCTGAGCAAGAGAAACGGGACAAGATAGAGTCCCGACCTTGGCGTGTACCAGGGTCGGCCGAAGAAATCGATACCGGCAAGATCGTCGACGTTGACGATCTTCAGCGAGGCAATGAAATGCACTCCCTGCAGGAGAAGCACCGCAAGCCCCACATTCACCGGGAATCCCTCCATGGGAGAAACGACCCACGATAACCTTTCGGAAAGTCCCCACACACGCAGGGCTATATCGACCTGAACGGTGAGATAGAGAATCACCACTGCCCAATACCTTTCCGGATGGATAAGGTAGGTTTTGTCGGTCGCTATTTCGGCCTCGATCCGTCTCTCGAGAGTTCCTTTTTTAGGATCGTCTCTTTTTCTGCTTGCCGCGTCTCTGTCGTCAACGACAAGCTTGAAGAGGCGATTTCGCTCCTTCTGAAGTTCCTTGCGCGCGTACTGGCGCCAGGTAATCGGCTTGGCGGGCATGTTTCACCTCTGTGTTTACAGTGAATTTGTTGCGGCGGGATTGCCGCTGCATCCGCCATGTATTATATCATACTATGTGGCCAAATGTCAATAGAAAATCTCCTTGTTTTACAAGGAGATTTCCCGCCCCGTATACTTTGGTCACAAATAATCTTCTGCTGAAGATTTTCGCGACCTCGCCTCGGCACCGTCGTGCCCGCGGCTCACAAACTGTGCCCCGCACACTTTGTGCCCTCGAGAGGACTCGAACCTCTACCTCTTGCGAGACGTGGTCCTAAGCCACGCGCGTCTACCAATTCCGCCACGAGGGCGCACAATTATTTTTCGTTATCTTTCTCGTCGAACTCGCCGACGCGGAAGGGATGTCCCACCTGGCGCATCGACATTGCACGCACGGTCTTTACGCTAAAGTAAAACGCAAGTAGTAGCAAGAGTGCGACCGCCTCCCGCGCAGCAAAGAGCATAAACGATTGTGTTTGATAAAAGTTTATCGCCGCAGCTTCAATGAAGATGAGTCCCAGACCTGCGGCTGTCGCGTCGAGGAAAAGAACTACTCTCCCGTGCGGGTTTGTGAGCCCGGCGAGCAAGACCAGCACTACAGCGCTCCCAACCTGAACAAGTGTGCCGAAAGGCAAGAGGTCGCCCCACATGGGTATTGTTAAAAGTGAGATAGCGGCCGCCGCGATGAAGCATTGCCGCACATAATCGCCGTAGTAGTGGGGGATATCCCACGTGCGCCAAAGAGAGAATCTTTTGTAGTCGTGTTCGTCCATAGCACTGATTAGTATACATCTCTGTAACTGGTCGTCACAACTCTCGGTTCGCCGTCGCTCACCTCGGTCGCGCCCACCTAGCGCCTGCCGCTAAGACGGCATTGGCACTTGCCTATGGCACCGGATGAAAAGCAAAGCAGTTTACTTTTCATCCCCGGCTCGCGGTTTTGCCAGTGCAAAACATCGCTGTGCCTCGGCCAAACGCACAAAATCCCGCGCAGGCGGGATATTCGTGTCGTTTGTCCGCCCACCAGGATTCGAACCTGGGACCTTCTCCTTAAGAGGGAGCAGCTCTACCAACTGAGCTATGGGCGGCGCTTGCGAACAAAGAGATTTTACAAGGAAAGACGAAAAGCACCAAGCGTGTTGAGTTTGTACTGCCAGCGTTGCGAGACAGGGAAGAATTTTTGTACTTCCTCAAGGAAGTGAGTATTACTGCAGACGTTCACAAGTAGCACTCCCTTTTGTGCAAGTTTTTCTTTAAGTGCGGCAAGAAATATTTTATCGGCCAGGAGTGGCGACGGCTCATTGCCGGAGAATATATCTACCACGATGAGGTCAAACTGTTCACGCAAGTTTGGTACTACCTGAAGAGCGTCGGCATATATAATCTCCGGCGCAGGATGTGGTGCGTATGTGTTGAGTTCTTTCGCAAGCGCAATCATTGTCGCATCATACTCAACCGCCTTCACCAGGGCTCCTGCGAAGGCCTTATGCAGTTCTTTTACTATTCCTCCTGCTCCGAGTCCCAAGAGGAGGGCTTTGGGCTTTGCCACGACATCCTCTCTGACACGCTTGAATGCATCGCGCCATATTGCATTGAGCCGCTCCCCGCTTTGTTGATATCCTTTGGCACACACCTGCCAGCGGCCAAACCTGCGGCGTATAGTTAGTGGACCATTTTTTTCCGAGGAGCGATACTGCCGCTCAAAAAGCCACATATTAGAAAAATTTTCCTCCTACTATGCGCACGAGGATTGGCGGGTATGCGGCATACTGCCAGCCGAAATGTGACTTGAACTCGGAAAACCCTTTCCAGCTCTTTGGTTGCCCTTGATACCAAAAGTTTGCGGTTACTAAAAATTTTTCTTTGCGACGCACTCCTTCCGCAAACCAGTGGTCCATAAGCGCGGTCGCGGCGTATACTTTTGCTCCCTCCGGAGTAATGAAGGGCGCGTAGTGTGTTGAGCTTTTAAAAGTGGGGGAGTGGATGATGGCAGTGCCCGCGACTATTTCTTTGGTTTGGATATTTTTAACACCCCACAAAACGGTATTTTTTTGAACGATGGGGAGCTCCAGTTTACGGATAAGATCGTGCAGGCGGTCTTGGTTCACTTTTCGCGCAATGATACTTCGTCTGTACGCTTCGGCATATTCTGCAAGCGTTATGGGTTCTATGGTATGTGTCTGTTCTGAAAACTGTTTTTTCCATATGCCAAGGTCGCGCCGCGCGTTTTTTTTCCAAAAGGGAAGATATTCGCCGTTTTCAGGAAGAGGAAAGAAGCCGTCAACCGCCCATGTTTTTTTTGAAAAGGCTCTCCATCCGCGTGGCGCATCACCACGTAAAATACGCTTCCATCGCACGATGCGATTGTAGGCAAGAGCGCCTTTTTTCGACTGCACGAGGTCGGGCTCTGTGTCTCCTATATATTCTTCAAACACAATCGGCCACAAACTCCAACGGGTGCCGGGAGATTCCGGACTCCCGACCTCTTCCCGCCAGCATATTGCCGGTGGGTCGCTGACCGCGCCGTACTCCGGCCAAGCTTGTGGCGGAGCAAACCCCACAGGAGGGGTAACTATGTTTCCGTATAAAAAATTCATCTGGTGCCGGGGGTGGGGGTCGAACCCACACGAGCGTTTAACGGCTCTCGGGATTTTAAGTCCCGTATGTCTACCAATTCCATCACCCCGGCGTTTTCTATTTCTACCACAAATGGTAGATTGATGAACACGGCCACGTCGCCAAGTAGTAAGGCAAAGGTCTGCAAAACCTTTATACGCGGGTGCGATTCCCGCCGTGGCCTCAAGCTTTTGGAGCAGAGTATCTGCATACTCTGCATCGGGAATCGCAAGCCGGAGCATGTCGCGTAAGCGACAGCGAGGCGGGGTCGCGGGGCCCGTCCTCAGACGGGAACCTGTGACCGATTCCCGCCGTGGCCTCTAGGATAATTCATCTAGACGCTGTCGGTTCTTTTCTCCTTTGTCGATGACAAAGGTTGTGTGGGGTGCTGAAGTACCGCGCACCCGTGACGCAAAAAAGTCAGCAAACTCCCGCCGATGCCGGTTGGCAAACCCGAGCGCGGATTTCTCCGCCGAGTCCGGGTAGACGGTTATAAAAATGTTGACTCGCTTTCCGTCCTCGTTGAGCTCTGCTCGGGTGACGGTGATGAGCGATTGCCGCGAGGCCTCGCGGGAGAGAAACTCCGCTGCGGCCTCGCGCAATGCTTCCTGTCGTCGTTCACGCATGTTTAGTTTAGCTTCACAAGATCCTTTGCTTCGCAGAGTAACGGGAGCCCTACTCCTACACAAAGGATTTTTGTTTCGCTTATTTATATACTATAGCGAATGCTTCCAGTTTGTCTCCAGGGGCGGGGTCAGCCGCTGTTTTTATCATCGCCCCAAACTCCGAGCCGGCTTCTATTTTTTTGACCGGAGTTTTACCTGCTTGCAGAGACACAATTTCACCGCGTCCGATCTCCAGATCCCGCCGCATAATTTTTACCTCCTCTCCTTGACGCAGCTCTCCTTCCTCAACTTTGCCGCCGAGCACCACCCTACCTTTTGAGGCGTTGAAGAGTTTAACAATGCGTGCAAAACCCGTTCGCTCCTCCACTCGCTCTTTTGGCTTGCGCTTCTCTATCTCCCCCCTGAGCCACTCCGCAAGTTTATAAATCACGTCAAATGTCTCAAACGAAACACCGAGCCGCTCTCCGGCTTCTCGCGCCTCCCGCTCTACTTTGACGTTAAAGCCGACGACCAACCCTTGTGTTTTATCGCCCTCGGCGAGTTTGACATCGCTTTCGTTTATAGCTCCGACTCCGCGCGACACAACGCGCACCTCCATCCGCTCGTCCACAGGGATTTTTTGAAGCTCGTGTACGACCGCTTCGCCGGTCCCCGCAACATCTGTTTTGATGACGATGGGTAAAATGATATGCAGTTTTTCCTCCGCTTCCTCTTCCCCTTCCTCTTTTTTGACGGGGGTGGGGATGGGGGCGCGGCTCGCCTGTGC
>Ga0155704_108_pt1 | contig 7222 bp, 6 predicted proteins | sample RifCSPlowO2_01_FD_107361 | JGI IMG/M metagenome (GOLD analysis project Ga0155704, IMG submission 107361) | Candidatus Adlerbacteria bacterium RIFCSPLOWO2_01_FULL_51_16
GAGGGAACCGAAGAGTAGTAAGACGAGGACGGGTAGTACGAAGGGTAGAACTGTTGCTGTTGAGAGCTGTAGCCAGAATCGCTCTGGTAGCCGTACTCATCCTGATAGTAATCGCCGTATCCGTAATCATCCTGATAGTAATCCCCGTAGCCATAATCCGATTCAGATGCGTAATAGTCGCCGTAACCGTAATCATCGGCGTAGTAATCGCCGTAACCATAGTCAGACCCGAAATCGGAATAATAATCGCCGTAGCCGTAATCACCAAAATCAGCGGCGCGAGTAACCGAAGGAAAAACTGCGAGGGCAAGCAATACAAGCGCCACGAGTGCGATGCTGCCACCCCGAACCAAACTGATGCTTTGCGTATTCATATCTTGTTTTGCTTTAACCCTTAATAATGGCTTAACTACTACATTATAGCAGAAATGGTGTATTTGTCAATACTCCATTCTCTGAGCTCAATCTTGTTTAATTTAAGCTCAAGGAACAAAGAGTTGTTAAAGAAAGTATTTCCGCGGGGCACGTTTCGCGCTTTTGCGAAACGGCCCCGGGGAAAGTGAGCAGATTACTGCGGCTATTGGACACGCGGCGGCATGCAGTCGAACTTACAGCGGATGCCACCGCCCGGAAGTTTCGTGCAGCGATCGCTGCGAACGAGCTTCAGCGGGGGCCGACAACTGTCAGTACGGCCGCCGATGTTCCGGAGATTGAAGGTTCTGTCCTTGGTCGTGACGCTGAGCGAGCCGGCAGCCACGTTTTCGAACGTGTCTTCCTGCTGCCCATGCCTGGGCCTCGAGATCGGCCGACGATTGTTCGGCCCGTGGCGGCGCACATCCCGGATGATGCCGGAGACTGCCTTCGCCAACGGCCTCGCATCGAAGCTTGCTCGCTTCGCATTGCCGGGCAGCTGTTGGGTCTTCGCAGAAGCGATGCAGGAGAACTTCTTGGCCTGCTCGAACTCGCGTCCTGCCATGGTGCCGAGGCGCTTGATGTCGGCCTCGTCGTGGGGAATATATTCCATTCCCTTGTTCTTACACACGTCAGCGATTTCCGCCGCACGCTGCTTGCCGATATCGCTCTGCGCCACCGCGAAAGCGGGAGTGCAGAAGGCGACTGCTGCCGCGAAAGCGGTCAACAAAGCGAGCTTCTTCATAGTACGTCTCCTCTGCCGCAGGCGCGGCGGTTGGTTGAATTGATGACCCGCAGGTGCGGGCCGACTTTCGGCCTTATTTCAGGCCACTAATACAAGTATAGCACCTATGGGAGGTTTTGTCAACCCCATGAGATGGCACTGCGGGGCGGCTATCTCACGGGGTCAAGCCCTGGCGATACCCGGCCTAGAGAGCATACGCTCCCACAAACTCAGCCGTTACGACAAACCGGCTTGTTTTACGCCCGAAGGAGTCGCAGGTTACAAGGGCCAAATACTTGCCGTCTGCGGGGAGTTCTACCACATCGTCGGTCGCATCCGCAAGGCGTACCCCCACCACCTTGTAGCGGTACTCTGTTGTCCCCGAATAGACACTCACGATCTCGCCGGTCTTCAAATCCTGGATTTTATTAAATGCCTTGTACGCCCGGTTGTAGACAACCGGCAGGTAGGAGGAGTGGCCGAAGAGTAAAACTGTGCCGTTGACCCCGAGCATAGCGGATGTCGGGTAGCGCACGGCTCCCCGCAGAAGCGAGTCGTCCAAAACCGAGATTTCGGTTGAAGTCGGGTTCTCCACCTTCACATCCATGCCTATGGAGGGTGCAACGACGCGCACTGGCGCTTCCGCGACCCCCGCTTGTACCACCTCGTCGCTCGGCTGCACAACAACCTTGACCGCAGGCTCCGGGAGCGCATCAACGCTCGCCATAAATAGGACGAGGAGAAAAAACAAAACAACAAAGGTAAGCACAAAGCCAAAAGGGTGCTCGGCTATCGCTCCAATGACTCCGCGGGGGTGTCGTGCCATATACAATCACAATTATTGTGCCATACTGGCAGGCACTTGACAAGTGCTTGCGGGGGGTGATAGTGTCGCCGCACATATGACAGACAATAAGTTAAGCGTAAAGGATATGTTCCTGCGCGGGATCGCGATCTTGGGCCTTATTGCTGTGCTTCTCCTTGGCGCCTGGGGCATTATTCAAATAGCCCTTCACTTGCCGGGCTTCTTTGGTAGGGTCGGAAGTTCCATTACTTCCGTTTTTAATCGTGAGCCCTCGCCTGTCGCAACTACGACCCCGACCACTCCCGCAACTCAAACTCCTACTACTCCCGCAAAACCTGCAACTGCCGTGCAAAACAAGAGCGGCAAAACTTCAAGCACCTACGTTGCGAGCGGCAAACGTACTAACCTCTATGGCTTGCCCGATCTTACAATACATCTCGTCTCCTCGTACTCTGCGTGGGGCCGCACGACCGTACAGTTTCAGGTTTCAAATCTTGGCACCAATGTTGCGGGACAAGGTTGGTCCTTCAATGCCACTCTCCCCATCCAAAACTCCTACACCGTAAACTCCGGGCCGGAGCCTGTGCTCTACCCGGGCGATAGGATCGTTTATACGCTCACCTTTGATTCAGGCGATTATGGTTACGACCGCGACTACCGCAACCGCTTCGTGAATATCCTTGTCGACTGCTTCGGGGTTATCTACGAGTTGAACGAGCGCAACAACGCACTCTCTATCCGCATTTAAGGGCTCCGCAAAATCAAATTTTTTCCGGGTACGGGCTTTTCGTTGCTACGAAAGCCCTGAAGACTCGCCGCGTCCGGCTCCGTACCCCCTCAAAAATTGATTTTGCTCCGCCTATCAAAAACTCCCTGGGTGGGAAGTTTTTGTTTTACAAAGCGGAGCGAAAGAGGGTTGAAGGAATGTTGAGAGGTACCTCGACGCTGGGTCATATGATTCATATCTTCGTCGCTTGCTCGGAATCAAAAGTAAACTTTCGTTCTCTCGCTTCGCTAGACGATAGGAAAATTCCAGCCAGGAATTTTCCGCGTTCCGGCAAACTTATTTTTGCGCAGCCTTAAATATCCAAGTTTGCTGTTTTGGCGTTGCTTTGGATAAACGTTTTGCGGGAAAGCACATCCTCGCCCATCAAAATATCAAACACGCGGTCGGCGTCTGCGCCGTCTTCAATAGTTACGAGCTTCAACACACGCTTAGCGGGGTCCATGGTCGTCTCCCAAAGCTCCTCGGGGTTCATCTCGCCCAATCCTTTGTAGCGCTGAATAGTGACTTTTTGTTTTCTTGTTTTCTTCTCCTGCCCCTCGCTTTGCTCGGGACCTTCGCTAGAAACTACGGCATTTTCTGCCGCGGCCTCTTCTCCTTCCGAAACTTCAAAATCCTTTCCTACGAGTTTTGCCTTTTCCTCATCTGAATACGCGTAAGAAATTTCTTTCCCCTTTTTTATTTTATAGAGCGGAGGCTGGGCGATGTAGAGGTACCCTCCCTCGATAACCGGCTTGAAGTGGCGGTAAAAGAGCGTGAGGAGCAAGGTTCTAATGTGCGCACCGTCTACATCGGCGTCCGTTGCGATAATAACTTTGTGGTAGCGCAGTTTTGAAAGATCAAATACGTCGCCTATAGCGGTGCCAAGCGCCAAAATCAAATATTTTATTTCCTGGCTTGCGAGCATTTTATCCAGGCGCGCACGTTCGACGTTCAAAATTTTTCCCCGGAGCGGCAAAATTGCCTGGGTCTTCCGGTCGCGGCCCTGCTTGCCGGAGCCACCGGCGGAGTCGCCCTCCACAATAAAGAGCTCTGATTCAGAGGCCTCCTTGCTCTGACAATCGGCAAGTTTGCCAGGCAGACCAAAACCCTCGAGCGCCCCTTTGCGCAAGACGCTGTCCTTCGCTGCCTTAGCGGCTTTACGCGCCTTGAGTGCCAAGAGCGCCTTCCCTACTATCTGACGAGCATCATCCGGGTTCTCTTCCAAAAACATCGCAAATGCTTCGCCAAATACTGTCTCAACGGCTCCACGCGCTTCAACACTCCCGAGCTTTCCTTTTGTCTGCCCCTCAAACTGCACTTCGCGCAGTTTGACCGACACCACCGCGGTTAGCCCCTCGAGTACATCCTCGCCCGTGAAGGCTTCTCCTTCCTTGCCGTTGTCGCCCCGGTTGTAGGAATTGAGCGTCCTCGTGAGTGCGGTCTTAAAACCAGTCAAATGCGTGCCTCCTTCTTGGTTGTAAATATTGTTGGCAAAAGGAAACACACGCGACGCGATATCATCGGCATACTGGAGTGCAACTTCAACCGAGACCCCGTCCACCTCCTTTTCTACATAAAACAGGTTTTTGTGGATCGGTTTCTGGTAACGGTTGTGAAATGAGATAAGCGAGCGCAGACCGCCTTCAAAATAAAAGGTTTGTGAAGGAGACTCGCTTAACTCTTTGCGTATAAAAAGTGCTTTTCCCGGTTCGGGGAGTTTGAAAGAGCTCGCACGGGCATCGATGATAGTTATGCGTAAGCCCCGGACGAGGTAGGCCTGTTCGCGCAGGTGGGAGACGACTTTATTAAAATCGTATTCGATTTTCTGAAAGGTAGCCGGGTCGGCGGAGTATGCAATAACCGTGCCGTGGAGTTTTGAGCCGTTTATTTTTTTGACGGCCGCGGCACGCTTGCCAATCGCATATTCCTGCATGTAAGCGCCCCCATCGCGATGAACTTCAGCACGCAACCAACCCGAGAGTGCGTTCACCACTGAAACGCCGACCCCGTGGAGCCCGCCGGACACTTTGTATCCCTCGCCACCGAATTTACCTCCGGCGTGGAGGGTTGTCATAACTGTTTCAAGCGCCGAGACCTTGGTTTGCTTGTGTGTATCAACCGGGATGCCGCGGCCGTTGTCGGCGACCCGGATTAAATTCTGCGGCAAAAGAACGACTTCAATCTCCGAAGCAAAGCCACCCATTGCTTCGTCGCGGGAGTTGTCAAAAACCTCCCAAATAAGATGGTGGAGGCCATCGGGGCCGGTCGTGCCAATGTACATGCCTGGGCGGCGGCGCACCGCCTCGAGTCCTTCGAGGACAGTAATATCCGCTGCACTGTAGCTACCGTTTTTAACCGGCTTTTTTTCCTTGTTTTGAGCCATAGAATTGAAGAAAGCCCCCGTGGGACTTACCCCTGTATTCTAGCAAATATGACCCCAAAATGGAAGGGGGTGGAAAGCGAAAAAATGGCTTAACCTCAGCGTATTTCAAAGTCCTGTTGACGCAAGGTTTTGGACACTTTTTCCATGATTATATTTACCTCTTTGTCTTCAAGCGTTTTCTCAAAGGATTGGAAGATGAGACGGAAAGCAAACGATTTTTTTCCTTGTCTTTCGAATGAATCAAAAAACATGACTTGGGTGCATAAACTTCCTGCTTCTTTCCAAATCGAATCTGCTAGTTCAGTACTGGACATATTGATCCCTTGTGGGATCCAAAGGGCAATATCTCGCACGATATAGGGAAAGCGGGAGAACAGCTGAAAGCGCGCCACTACTGAAAGCGGAAGATTTTCATACATTTCTGCCTCAACCGGCTTAAGAAGTTTTTCAGACGCTTTTTCCTTCTCACTTACAGCGCCGATCATCCACACTTCCACGCCTCCCTTCCAAATCGGCCCTATTTCAAATAATTTTATTTCAGACAGGCCAAGCAAATCTTTGTTCGGAAGATTCTTTTTGAGCGCCTCTTGGAGTCCGTCGGTTAAATTCGCTCGAAGATACGGCTTCACACTGTCCACCTTGTTAGCAACTAACCGCTCGCCCTTGTCTGAAAACACACTGGTATAGACTTCCGAATACCCTTGCGCCACAAGCCCCTCCCGCACGCGCTCCGCCGTATAAAAATTTTTATTTATCTCCGATTTTTTGGGCGAGGGAGAAAGCGAAACAGCCGGTATTTTTTCATAGCCCGTTATCCGCGCCACCTCCTCGGCCAAATCTTCGGGGATTTGGATATCGAGCCGCTCAAAAGGTACCGCAACCTCAAATACCTCTTCCTTTTGTTCAAACGGGAATCCTAGCCGGGTAAACACACCCGCAATTTCTGAATTTCCAAGAGCAACGCCGAGGATCTTAGCCACAGCACCGGTGGAAGTGGAAACTGTCCGTTTTTCCTGCTGCGTGGGATACACATCCACAAATCCGAGAAGTTCTCCGCCCGCATGCTCAACAATCATTTCCGCAACGGCCTTTATGCCGTAGGCCGCCAATTCTCCCGAAATCGCCTGCTCAAAACGCTGTGATGCGTCGGTGCGTAGTTTAAGCGCTTGAGCGGTCTTGCGGATAGAAACCCCATCAAAATTTGCCGACTCGATGACGATATCTTTGGTTGCCTCATCAATCGCCGCGGGGCTGCCTCCCTTTACTCCCGCGATCCCGACCGGCAAATCCCCCGCCGTAATCACAAGCATAGACCCGGAGAGCGTGTATTTCTTTTTATCAAGCGCTTCCATTTCTTCTCCCGATTTTGCCAGGCGCACCCCGATCTGTGTGCTCCCGAGTTTCCCCGCGTCAAAAGCGTGCAGAGGTTGTCCTAGGTTAAACATCACAAAGTTTGTTGCATCCACCACATTGTTTATCGGGCGCTGACCTATAGCTTCTAGGCGCTCCTGCAACCATTTCGGCGAGGCTCCTACTTTGACCCCACGGATAAACCCCGCGATGTAGCGCGGACAAAGCGCCGCCTCCGTAATTGAAACCGACACGGCGTCCGTAACCGGCGCCAAAACAGGAACCTCTCCGAATGGATCGTGTGTAAGCGGAATATCTAAAATAGCCGAAAGTTCTTTTGCGATAGCCCGATGCGAGAGCCCGTCATGACCACGATTCGGGGTAACTTTGATGTCCAGAACTTCGTCGTCTTCTACCTTTTCTACCCCCTCAATCTCAAACGCGTGAAAGGTAATCGCCTCTGCGAGCTTGTCCGCCGGAGGCAGTTCCGTATCAAAGAATTTTTGTAGCCAGTGTCGGGATATTTTCATAAGAGAGAAGCAAAACAAGTGTGAAGGAGGGTGCGCAGGCCGACGGGACGAGGAACTAGGAAGATTTTCAGCAAGAAAATCTTCCGCCCTCCTGAATACTTCGTTTTGCGTATCGTCATACTAAAACTGGTTAATAAACCGCAGGTCGGCCGAGTGCATGAGGCGAACGTCATCTATTCCCCATCGAAGCATGGCAATCCGGTCCAAGCCGCCGCCAAACGCCCACCCGCGGAATTTCGTAGGGTCAACTCCA
>Ga0155704_123_pt2 | contig 5489 bp, 6 predicted proteins | sample RifCSPlowO2_01_FD_107361 | JGI IMG/M metagenome (GOLD analysis project Ga0155704, IMG submission 107361) | Candidatus Adlerbacteria bacterium RIFCSPLOWO2_01_FULL_51_16
GCTCGAATTCAGGATGAGCTCCCAGAGACTTTCGCAGGATATGCTGACTTCCACATCAAGCGAGAAACAACGAGAAGAGTCACTGCAACGAGGAGAATCGCCGCCCAAACCAGCGGGACCTCCGAAGTCCACGAGTCGCGGAATACCAGCATGAAGATCGAGATGGAGAGAAACACCCAACCCACGAAGAACTGAAAGAGGGCGTCTCGACCGACCTCGAAGATTTCAGAAGGAAGTCGCTCTTCAACCCTTCCGAGAAAGAGGGCCAAAATCACCGCCGCCATGCAGATTTGGAATCCGTACGCAACCAGAAATTCCTGTACGACTGGATCCAACATCACGAAACTGCTGGCAAGAACGAAGCTCACTGCGGCCAACATGCCGAAGAGAAACATCGCCCAGCCGGCCACATTCAAGAGTGTCTTCATGGTCTCCTCCCTAAGAAAGCTTCTACTACCACATTAGCGCTGTTCGCTCAAGCTGACAACCAAGGGTTATACTCCCTATATGTCGGCGAAGTTTGTACCACTTCATGTCCACTCGCACTACTCGCTCCTCAAAGCGTTACCTAAAATCCCAGACTTGGTTGCACGTGCAAAAGAGGAGGGCTGCGAAGCTTTGGCACTCACCGACCTCGGCAATCTCTACGGCGCGATTGAATTTTACAAAGAATGCAAAAAACGCGGGATCAAACCCCTCATTGGGCTTGATGCCGACCTCGGCGAGGGCAAACGCATCCTCCTCTACGCAGAAAATAAGGAGGGCTACCAAAACCTTCTCTTATTGGTCACTAAATCAAACCTTGAGTCGCCGGGGAGCCCTATTATCACCAAAAAGATGCTCAAGGAGCACTCTCAAGGGCTTATAACCCTTGACCCAAAATCGCAGGAAGTTGCACTGCCCGAAATTTACTACCTTAGCACTGAAGACCGCCGCGCATGGGAAACCCTGCGCGCCATAGAAGACGGGGTTGCAGACCAGGGCGGCATAGACGACGAGGATATTGATTATTCCTTCCCTACGGGTTCGCACATGAGTAGCCGGTTTACCGGAGCACAAATCAAAAAAACTCTTGAGATTGCAGAGCGTGTCAACCTCGACCTCGAGCTTGGCTCGTGGGTCTTCCCTGAATTTCCGCTCCGGAAGGGCGCTACCTATGACGCAGAAATGCGCACGCTCGTCGAGCGCGGTCTTGCGACACGTCAAATGAAAGAAACCGCCGAAGTACGGGAGCGCATTGAATACGAACTCGACATCATCGCCGGCAAAGGGTTCGCACCCTACTTTTTGGTTGTCGGTGACCTCATGCGTTACGCGCACGAAAACGGCATTCTCACTACTATCCGCGGCTCGGTTGCAGGGTCTTTGACTACCTACCTCCTTGGTATCACGACCGTCAATCCGCTTGAATATAAATTACCGTTTGAGCGCTTTTTAAACGCCGAGCGCCCCAGCCCACCGGATATCGATATGGACTTTGCCGACAATCGCCGCGACGAGATGATTGGGTATGCGCGGGCTACATACGGGGAGGACCGCGTCGCTCAAATCGGAACCTTCGGCACCATGCTCGCACGCGGGGTCGTGCGCGATGTTGCGCGCGCCTTGGGCTACCCCTACGGCCTCGGCGACAGAATCGCAAAAGAAATTCCCTTCGGTAGCCAGGGCTTCCCCATGACCTTGGAGCGCGCACTCAAAGACAATCCCGAGCTTGAAAAAATATATAAAACCGAAGCAGACGCTAAAGAAATTATTGATCTAGGGAGAAAAATCGAAGGAAGCGCCCGCCATATCTCGGTACACGCGGCAGGAGTCGTGATAACGCCGCAACCGCTTCAAAATTATGTTCCACTCCAGAAGGACCCGAAGGGCGGAAAAATCATCACACAGTACGACATGTACTCGATCGAAAATGTGGGGCTTCTTAAGTTTGATTTCCTCGGTATCCGCAACCTGGCAATTCTCGCGCACGCGGTCGAGCTTGTTGAGACGACACGGGGCAAAAAAATCGATATCGAAAACGTCCGAGTAGACGATACAAAAACCTTTGAGATGCTCGCGCGCGGTGAGACCGAGGGCGTCTTTCAGTTAAACGGCTCCGGCATGACCCGCTATCTCAAGGAGCTCCGGCCTACGACCATTCATGACATCAATGCGATGGTCGCGCTCTTCCGCCCCGGGCCTATGGAGAGTATCCCCGCCTACATCGAGCGCAAACACAACCCCGCGCGCATCCAGTACCTAGACCCCCGGATGAAGGAGATTTTGGAGCGCTCGCACGGGGTCATCACGTATCAGGACGACGTTCTTTTGATTGCGGTCAAGATCGCCGGCTACTCTTGGCTTGAAGCGGATTCCCTGCGCAAGGCGATGGGCAAGAAGATACCGAGCGTAATGGAAGCGGAGCGGGAAAAGTTCATCGCAGGCACTATTAAAAACGGGTTGAGCAAAGAAAAAGCCGAAAGGTTGTGGAAGCTGATCGAGCCCTTCGCCGCGTACGGTTTCAACAAAGCGCACGCTGCAAGCTATGGATACGTTGCCTACCAAACTGCCTACATGAAAGCAAATTTTCCCGTTGAGTACATGGCGTCGGTCTTGACCGCCGAGGCGGGCGATATCGAAACAATCGGAACAATGGTTTCGGAATGCAAGCGGATGAATATCCCCGTCCTCCCGCCGGATGTGAATGAAAGCTTTGGAGATTTTACGGCGGTGTTGGGTGTGGGAAGCGAGCGTACTCAAAAAGCCGCGGCACTCGCAGGCAACGCACAGAGAGACGCCATACGCTTCGGGCTCTATTCGATAAAGAATTTCGGGAGGGTCACCGCTGATACCATCATCGCGGAGCGCAAATCGGGCGGAAAATTCATTTCCCTTTCCGACTTTCTGCGCCGGGTCAAAGACCAAAATCTCAACAAAAAAGGCCTCGAGTCACTCATTAAGTGCGGAGCCTTGGACAGTCTGGGAGAACGAGGGCACATGTGTAACGCAATCGAGCTGCTTTTGACCTACCACCGCGACTCAACGCGTGAGTCCTCGCACGACTCGCTCTTTGTCGGCCTCGGAAACACCGCTCATGACCTGCGCCTGCCAAAAAGTGAACCTGCTCCGCTTGAGCAAAAACTTTTGTGGGAGAAGGAACTGCTCGGCCTCTATGTTTCGGGGCACCCGCTGGAGCGGTTTAAAGAAAAACTAAGCAAACGCACGATGACTATAAAAGAACTGCGGGAAAAGATGGCACCCGGCATGCAAACGGTTGCCGCGGGCATCATCGAAGACATCCGCATGGTCTTAACCCGCACCGGCGACCAAATGGCGTTTATAAAATTGACCGACTTCGACGGCACTATCGAGGCAGTCGTTTTTCCGAAAAATTTTGCCGAGCACAAGCAGATTTTGAAACAAGATTCCTGCATCGCACTCAAGGGCCGTTTGAGCAACCGCAACGGTGAACTCTCCCTTGTTGCCGAGCAGCTAAAAGCCCTTTAATCCACAAGGTATTGACGAATAGGGCTTGACATTTTGTAGTAAATGGGGCTATAATTAAAGAAGTTAGTTGGGAGGGCTTAGCTCATGTGCAAAATCATCGAACTGTCGGCCCACAACAGAAAGCCGACAGAAGTCCGTCAGCCGACGGAAGAAGACAAACTCGCCGAGTTCGAGCGACGAATCCGCGAAAAAACCGACGCTCTCGCACGGCAGGGGCGGTAGCATGACCGCCCGGATTCTCTGGGGGGTTGTGGTCGCTCTGATTATGACCTCCACACTGTTCGCCGAACTCTTCGGCGAAGAAGAACAAGCGGCGACCCACCTCGGGTCGCCGTTTTTATATTTCCTTGCTTAATGCTATTATCACAATTAGATAGACCTCACACATGGGAGCAATACATGCCACCCCTCCTTCGGCTCGTGGTAAATAACGACCGACCGGGCGTGGGTTTTCTCCCGCCCGCAATTGTTGTCGGCCGTCACTTGGTGCCTCTCCATCGTGCAATAGGAGAAGATGATACCTCCTATCTCAAGCGGCTGGCCTCTGAAGCACTTTGCGAGATAAGGGTTTCTCCCTTGTCCCCCGAGCGACCCAACGCAAAGATGGTCCTCGCTCTTTTTCAAAGACACCTCTCCGACATCGACTCCTTTAAGAAAGCGGAGGTCTTCTGGAGCAAAGTGGCAAAAAGCATGGGGGGTGGGACGTTTCTCTCTAGTTATTCCTTCTTTATCTACTTCTCCTATAAAGAGACGCGGCTGAGAGAAGTGATCCTATCTGACAACTGCCAGTTGCACCGGGTGCAAGAGGTACGTGCTTTTCTTCAAGCAATCGTCTCGAGTTAGCTCACCAACGAAACGGCGCCCCACAAAGGCGCCGTTTTTGTTTTGCGAAAAGCAGCAAGCGCGTTACTATATCGGGATGCCGCAAGATTCAAACGAACGCGACCATCGCCGCATTGGGAAAGAGTTGGATCTCTTTACCTTCTCCGACCTCGTCGGTTCCGGACTTCCCCTCTGGACTCCGCGCGGCACCGTCGTGCGAAGAGAGCTTGATGCCTATGTATGGGATCTGCGGAAGATACAGGGCTTCGAGCGAGTCACTATCCCCCACATCACTAAGCGGGATTTGTATGAAAAATCGGGACACTGGGAAAAGTTTTCTGACGACCTCTTCCGCATCATCTCGCGAGAAAAGCGCGAGTATGCGCTGAAACCCATGAATTGCCCGCACCACACGCAGATTTTTGCCCGTAAACCGATGAGTTACCGCGAGATGCCGCAGCGCTACGCGGAAACCACCATGGTCTACCGCGACGAGCAGTCGGGCGAGCTTGGGGGACTCACCCGGGTTCTTTCCATCACCCAAGACGACAGTCATGTGTTTTGCCGCGAAGCCCAGATTAAAGAAGAGTTCTTCAAGACCTGGGACATTGTTGATACGTTTTATAAAAAATTCGGGTTTACACTTACAGTCCGCCTTTCCTTCCACGACCCAAAAAATCTCCAAAAATATCTCGGTACCGAAGCAATCTGGAGAGAGGCCGAGCAGGCGCTCCGCGAGATAGCGAAAGAGCGCAACGCCGACTATTTTGAAGCGCCGGGCGAAGCCGCGCTCTACGGGCCGAAGCTCGACTTCATGGCGACCGACTCAATCGGGCGGGAGCACCAGGTGGCAACCATCCAGCTCGACCTCAATATCCCCGAGCGCTTTGACTTGGTGTGCATCAATGAAAAGGGCGAGCGCGAGCGGGTCGCGATGATCCACTCTGCAATCATGGGCTCCATAGAGCGCTTCACTGCCGTCTTACTTGAACACTTAAACGGCGTGCTGCCGTTGTGGCTTAGCCCCGTGCAAGCAAAAATTTTGCCGATCGGAGATAAACACAAGGCGTTCGGACAAGAAGTGTTATCTCAACTCAAAGACGCGGAAATCCGCGCGGAGATAGACGACTCAAACGAAACGCTCGGTAAAAAAGTGCGCAACGCAAAGACAGAGAAAG
>Ga0155704_110_pt2 | contig 5479 bp, 5 predicted proteins | sample RifCSPlowO2_01_FD_107361 | JGI IMG/M metagenome (GOLD analysis project Ga0155704, IMG submission 107361) | Candidatus Adlerbacteria bacterium RIFCSPLOWO2_01_FULL_51_16
GGGTTACTCCGTTTGAGGGGACCAATGTCATTTTTTATACCGCGCTCGGCGGTATGCCCTTCGGGCCCGGCAACATCAAGGTCGCCGCGGCGCTTTCCAAGGATCTCGAAACCATAGACGAAAAACATCTTATCACCCCCTTCAATGCCAAAGCGATGGCACTCTTCCCCGAGCGCGTCGGCGGCAAAATCACGGCAATTTTGACCGCCCACACGGATGAACCGCCGGCAAAAATCGCGATAGCGCAGTGCGACAAGTTGGAAGAGTTGTGGAACCTCTCTTTCTGGGAGCGCTGGCACGCAGAAATCAACGACCACACCATAAACCCCCTGCGGGGCGACAAAGACCACGTGGAAGTGGGCTCGCCTCCCATTAAAACCAAAGACGGGTGGCTTATGTTCTATTCCTACATTCAAAATTATTTCGGCGGCGGCGAGCGCGTGTTCGGAATAGAGGCGCTTCTTTTGGATCTTAAAGACCCGCGCCAGATAGTCGGGCGCACCAAAGGCCCCATCATAGTGCCCGAGAGCATATACGAGCGCTACGGCATGGTCCCCAACATTGTATTTCCCTCCGGAGCACTCCTCCAAAAAAACGGCCGGGTGGACATCTACTACGGCGCCGCCGACACCGTGTGTGCACGCGCCTCGCTCAACCTCGAAGACCTCCTCAACGCCATGGTGCCCGAGCGCCGGGTGGAGCTTGGTGTCCGCGCTAAAGAAAATCCGATACTCAAACCCAACCCCGCGCACTCCTGGGAGAATAAAGCGACGATGAACGCCGCAGCGCTCGACCTCGGCGGCGACATCCACCTTCTCTACCGCGCAATGGGAGAGGACAATGTTTCAACGCTCGGCTATGCCGCGACGAAAAACGGGATAAAAATTACAAAGCAACTTTCCGAACCCGTTTACAAGCCGCGCGAGGAGTTTGAACAAAAGAAAGGTGGCAGCAACTCCGGGTGCGAAGACCCGCGTATCACCAAAATCGGCAACACTGTGTATATGATGTACACCGCCGTTGATGGCGCACACCCGACCCGGGTCGCGCTTACCTCAATCTCCGCGAAGGACTTCCTCGCTAAACGCTGGGACAAATGGGAGAAGCCTGTACTCACCACCCCCGAAAACGTCAACGACAAAGACACCTGCTTACTCCCGGAAAAAGTCGGCGGACAGTATATGCTCCTGCACCGCATCGACCCGCAGTTGTGCGCTGACTTCCTCGACTCGCTTGATTTTAAAAAAAGCCGTCTTACCCGCTGCATCGAAATCATGGGGCCACGCCCCGGCATGTGGGACAGCCAAAAAATCGGCATTGCAGGGCCCCCCATCAAAACCAAAAAGGGTTGGCTCCTTATCTACCATGGTGTCTCAAAGTCCTCCACCTACCGCCTGGGGGCAGTGCTCCTTGACCTCAAAAACCCCTCGCTTGTCGTCTCACGGAGCGTTGACGCAATACTAGAGCCTCTGGAGGAATACAAGAGAGGCGGGCAGGTGCGTAACGTTGTTTTCTCCTGCGGAGCCATTCTGCGGGAGGATACGCTCTTTATCTACTACGGCGGAGGCGACGCGGTGCTTGGGGTCGTCAAAGTGTCGCTCAAAAAACTCCTCAAAATCCTCCTCCCCGATAACTTAAAGTAATCATAACATAAGACAAGCAACCATAACATAAGACGTTTAATCCAGTTTTAAATAATATTATGATATATCATAATCTGTTAGGATTTCGGGGTCGGAAAAAGCAAAAAGTGAAGAGGGTATTTCTTTTTGAGCCGATAGAGAGCGTTTGTTGCGTATAGTTTTTTATCAATCCCCTTTTGCTTTCGTTTCTGATATTCCTTCTCCATCTCTCGTATCGCCTGTTCATACCCCGGCAGCTGATCTTCAAGCCAGCGTTGTACTCGATAAATAGTGTCGTATCCCACTTTCATGTCCGCGGCGATGTGGGTTGGTCCCTCACCCGAGAGAAGACGGCGTGCTATGACGATGCGGCGGCCGAGCATAATCCGCTCGCTTTGCGTCAAAAGATCCCGGAGAAACAGCTTCATCGCATCGCGCCCCTGCATCGCCGCAGTTGCCGTATACAGAGCGTCCAGTGTTTCAATACGCTCTTTGTCGCTCAACTCCCTGCTTCTTCGCTTCATAATTGCATAAATGCGTATTAATTATTAAATTACGATATATCATAATATCATAACTTTGGTTTTTGTGTGGATAGAGCGGTACAAGAAATAGGCGGCAAGGAGTATAGTCAAGGCGATGGTGTTCAAACCAAAACTTGTGGCGTTTGACCTCGACGGCACCTTGGCCGAGTCCAAACAGCGGATGGAGCCGCGCATGGGCGAGCTCTTGGCGGAGCTTCTGCAAAAGATGCCGGTTGCGGTGATGTCGGGCGCCGGCTTCCCTCAGTTTGAAAAGCAATTTTTGCCGGCGCTTCCCGACGACGCCATCCTTTCGCGACTCTACCTCTTCCCCGACAACGCGGCGCAGTGCTACGTCTTTGAGGCGGGCAAATGGCGCACACGCTACGACAACGCATTCACGCTCCAAGAGCGTGAGCGCATTTTGAAGGAACTGGAGGGAGCGCTCAAAGAAGTAGGGCTCTCGGAGGCCCCGGTGCGCATTTGGGGAGAGCGTGTGGAGGATAGAGGGGCGGAAATCGCCTTTTCTCCGCTTGGCCAACAGGCCCCGCTTAAAGAAAAAGAGGAGTGGCACAAGGAGCACGATGACACCCGTAAACGCCTCCACGAGGCCCTAGATAAGCGTCTGCCGGACTTTGCCAACGCGATGGGCGGGCTCACCACCATAGACATTACCCGGCGCGGCATCACCAAGGCCTACGGCGTCAAACAGCTAGCCGGGCTCTCCCAGATTTCTGTTTCAGAAATGCTCTACGTCGGCGACGCACTAGAAGAAGGCGGGAACGATGCAGTAGTTATCGAGAGCGGTGTCAAAACGCACGCGGTCTTCGGCCCCACCGAGACCGCGGCCCTTATCGAAGAAATACTTAAACAAACTAGTCGATAAGAAGCGCTACAAACGCGACTCCGACAACAAGAAACACAAGCTGCACCACCGAGCGACGCGCGTCGATGGTTTTCCGCAACTCGGGTAGGAGGTCGGAGCCAGCGATATAGAGGAGGTTGCCGCCCGCAAACGCAGCCATGTACGGTATTACTCCTTCAATAGTTGAAGAGAGGTAGAGCCCAATCCCTGCCCCCAAGAATGCGGTGAGCGCCGAAAAAAAGTTCCATGCCAATGCCTGCGCGCGGGTGTAGCCCGCATGCAAAAGCAAACCAAAGTCTCCGATTTCCTGGGGTATCTCGTGGAGCACGACCGCAACGGTTGTGGCGATACCTGCGGCGGGAGACACAAGGTAGGCACCGGCGATGATAAAGCCGTCAAGCACGTTATGCAGTGCGTCGGCACTCAAAACCAGGGGCCCCAAATGCGCGACTGCGTGTCCGTGCGGTCGCTCGGCCCCCTCGTGCGGCAGATGTACTTCGCTACCCTCACCATTTTCAAGTACTGCGTGTGTGTGCCGCCAGCGGAGCACTTTCTCCAACACAAAAAACGCGAGCATGCCTGCGATAATGGCAACCCCTACGGTCTTCACATCTCCTCCCTCCGCATAGGCCTCAGGGAGTAGGTGGAGGAGGATATTGCCGAACATGGCACCCGTTGCAAGCGCCACCAGGACAAACAGCACCCGCCGCAAAAGGGCCTCCCGCACAGAAAGCGCAAACACACCGATTAAAGACACTGCGGAGACGAGCATTACACTCCCAAAAATCAAAAAAGAGACTGACATCACTTTGCGCTCCATACTAGCGAGAAACTCAAAAAAACACAAACGATGTAGTATACTCGCCCGTATGAAGGGCGTTCTCGAGATAGCCCTGATCTTGGCGCTTACCGTGGGCGCGGCATACTTTGTGTGGGAGAAAGGAGTATCTACTCCGCTCAGGCCCGGTGTCGCAGAACCAAATGACTTTGTTGACTGTGCTACGCACTACCCCGTGCGCGAAAGCTATCCGCGCACCTGCACCAACGGGCTCGGTATCATTTACATAGAATATCTTGGCAACACCAAAGAAAAAGAAGACCGCATTTATGTCTCCTCCCTCGCGCCAAACGACCGCATCTCCTCCCCCCTTTCCGTACGCGGGAGAGCGCGCGGAGATTGGTTTAACAACGACGGCGAGTTCCCCGTCGAGTTGCGTGACGCCTCCGGCAACGTGTTTGGTCGTGGCACGGCTTCAGCGAAAGGCCTGTGGGGAGACGCAAATTATTTTACCTCTTACGAGGCAACAGTCGCTTTCAGCCCGCCGCGGTTTGAAAGCAGTGGCGTCTTGGTGTTGAGCCCTGCGCAAGGCAGAGAAGACCCGCTCACGATCCCCGTGAGTTTCAAGTAGCGCTCTTAGTACACAAAACCCGCCTTATAGACAATTGCGGGGACTTCCCAACAGGTAGGGGTATGATATATCATACCCCCTATATGAAAGTACGGGCAAAAACACTGACAAAACGGCAACGGATAGAGACACTCGACGCGCTCTATACTGCTGCCGCCTCAATACAAGGAAGAGAAGCGACAAAGCTGTTTCTAAGAGACCTCCTCACGGAGAGCGAACGCATTATGTTGGGGCGGCGGATCATCATTGCCCGCAAACTTATCGCAGGAGTCGGACGCGACGATATCGCGGCGGAGCTCCGGGTCGGCTACGACACTATCCACCGCGTTTACCGGTGGCTAGAGGACCAGTTTCCCGGCTACGAGCAGGCAATTAAAGCGATGGAAAAAGAGTTTGGAAGGCGGCGCGAGAAATGGGAGGATAAAAAACTATACGCAACAAGCGCATTGTATCGGCTCAAAAAGAAATATCCCCTGCATTTTCTCTTATTTACTCGACCAAAACGCTAGCTGTTTTGATACTCGTGCTTCTATTCTCATACTCCTATTCTCGCACTCCTTTTCGTACTTCTATTTTTAGGATGAGGGGGGGTATGATATATCATACCCCCTCCCTCATGCTTTTCCCTCTCACTCCTTACCACTCCCTCCCCGTTCTGTTTAAATAAATAGTCGTTTCCAAGGGTACCCCTTGGAAACTTGGTATACACAAAATCCCCGCTTTTTAGCGGGGATTTTGTTATCAAGGTTCGACCTTGATATTTGGAGCGAGGAAAATCTATTACTTCCCTGGCTTGCCGACGACCATGTTGCTTATCGTCCACACACCTGGAGCACCGCTAAGATCAGCGATGATGAAGGCGTAGTAGTCCTTCACCGCGATATTGGTGTTCGTCTCGACGGTCACGAACGTCGACCAGTTCGGATATGTGGTCGGGCTGTCACTGCGGTTGATCGTGCAGGTCGGGTCATTGATGACATCCACTAGACCAGCGCCGTCGTTGCAGTCAGCGAACGACACGAACAGGAAGTAGTCAGTGTAGCCATCATCGCCAGCATCAAT
>Ga0155704_129_pt1 | contig 5270 bp, 6 predicted proteins | sample RifCSPlowO2_01_FD_107361 | JGI IMG/M metagenome (GOLD analysis project Ga0155704, IMG submission 107361) | Candidatus Adlerbacteria bacterium RIFCSPLOWO2_01_FULL_51_16
ATGCGGTGCGCATAGAGCGCGATTTGATGGAGCTTCTGCCAAAAAAAGAATGGAGGGCCTTTACCCACCGGGTCATACACTACGGGCGCTACCTTGCCCCCGCGCGCCACCACGACAATTCAAAAGATCCGCTTATCAAAATCTACCCTCCTGCCGCAACACGATTCAGGGTGTAGATAGGTTGGTTGACTTCGGTATTAAAAAGAGTAAATTGTTGTTGGACGCTGAGAACTCGGGCGCATTGACGGCGCCATAGGTGCAACCCCGAGATCGCGGTACAAGCGGTGTTTGGCTGACCGGTCAGCCTTTTGCCCCTGCGATGCGGCCCCACGTGGCCTTACACTCGGATGGCATGTACCAGTGCTCCTTGAGCACAGTAAGTTGAGGTGCCCAACATCTCAGTGTCCAGGAGCCCTTAGCGTAAGCGGGGCTCTTTCTTTTTTGCTACAATCGAGTTATGGCATACGATTTTAAACCGTTTGAGAAAAAAATTAAGGAGATAGATGAGCGGCTCAAAAAGGAGCTCGGGGGCGTCCGCACCGGGCGCGCAAGCCCTGCCATTTTAGACGGAGTGCAGGTGGAGTCCTACGGCACCCGTGTCCCTATCAGTCAACTGGCTACTATTTCTGTTGAAGATGCGCGCTCTCTGCGCATAGTGCCCTGGGACGTGGGGAATGCCAAAGAGATAGAAAAAGCGATTACTGTTTCTAACCTCGGCGTCTCGGTTGGCGCTGATGAAAAGGGGGTGCGGGTCTTCTTTCCTGAACTTACCGCGGAGCGTCGCACGGTGCTCCTGAAACTCGCCAAAGAAAAAATCGAGGAAGCTAGAAGCTCCTTGCGCAAAGCGCGCGACGAGGTGTGGAGTGCTATCCAAAAACAAGAAAAGGAGAAAAAAATGTCGGAAGACGAAAAATTCCGCGCCAAAGACGATATGCAAAAGAGGGTTGATACCGCAAATAAATCTTTTGACGATGCACTTTCCCGCAAGGAGAAAGAGATTGCCGGCTAACCTAGTATGACGGTAGTTTTCTTTATTCTCATAATTGTTGCGCTGATTCTCGTGCATGAGCTCGGGCATTTTTTGGTTGCAAAACTATTTCGCATTTGGGTTCAAGAGTTCGGTGTTTTCTTTCCGCCACGCATATTTGCGCTACGGAAAGGGGAGACAGAGTACTCTTTTAACCTGCTCCCTTTGGGGGGTTTTGTACGGATTTTCGGAGAGAATGCGAGCGAGGGCGGGGGAAACCCTCGCAGCATGGCGAGCAAGTCCCGCCCGGTGCAGGCCAGTGTAGTTGTCGCCGGCGTTCTCTGTAATGTACTTTTTGCGTGGGTTTTGTTTTCGGTGGGGTACTCCTTCGGGCTCCCGGCTCTTGCTTCAACCGAAACCTTTGGAGAAGTAAAGGATGTTACCCCCATGATTGTCGGTGTGCGTCCCAATTCTCCTGCAGAACGCGTCGGTCTCAAGCCGGAAGATGTAATTATTTCGCTCGAGACCGGCAAAAAAGAAGTGTTGCCCGAGGGGGCGACGGCGCTACAGGTGCGGGAGTTTATCGGCGCGCACCAAGACCAGAGCTTGCTTATAACTGTTACGCGCGACGGGGAAGAGAAAATATTTTTAGCGAGCGCTGAGGAGGGGTTTATCGAAGGGCGCAAGGCGCTTGGCGTCGACATAGACGATGTCGGGGTATTGCAACTGCCGGTGCATCTGGCTGTTCTTCAGGGGGTAGTGGCAACCAAGGACATGACAATTTCCTCGGCGCTCTCGCTCGCAGGATTCTTTTCCCGATTAGTGCGCGGGGCAGCTGATTTTAGTTCTGTTGCGGGGCCTATAGGCATCGTTTCATTCGGCGCTTTGGCGGTAGGACAAGGGTTTGCCCCGACCATAGTGCTCACCGCACTCATTTCGATAAATCTCGCAATCATAAATCTTATACCGATTCCGGGACTCGACGGCGGCCGGCTTTTCATTATTGCCATCGAAAGCATCTTCCGCCGACCGGTACCCGAATATGTGACTACCCGACTTACCATTTTCGGCCTCGGACTTCTTGTACTGTTGATGCTCGTTGTTTCCTATCACGACATTGCCCGTTTGGTGAGCTAATTCTTTCTACTTTTGCTTGTCTTCATATTTGGCGTACAATAGCCCAGACACAGGGCATATGCGGCAATCTCAACTATTTACAAAGACACGCAGGGAGGCACCAAAGGATGAGGTTGCCAAGAATGCCCAACTCCTGATACGCGCGGGCTATATACATAAAGAGATGGCCGGGGTCTATTCGTATTTGCCTCTAGGGCTCCGGGTACTCAACAAGATTGCAGACATCGTACGGGAGGAGATGAACATGATCGGCGGGCAAGAGGTGCTCATGTCGGCGCTCCAAGACCCGAACGTCTGGAAGATAACCGGCCGGTGGGACGATAAGGTAGTCGACAATTGGTTTAAGACAAAGCTCAAGGACGGCGGGGAGGTGGGTCTCGGGCACTCGCAGGAAGAGGACCTGGTCCGCATTATGACGATGCACGCCTCATCGCACCGCGATTTCCCCAAAGCTATCTATCAAATTCAAAATAAATTCCGCAACGAGCTACGTGCAAAGTCAGGCCTCCTGCGCGGGCGCGAGTTTATTATGAAAGACCTGTACTTTTTTGCCCGCTCAGAAAGTGAGCTTGCCGATTTTCACGAGCGCGCTATCGAGGCCTATCTGAAGATTTTTGAGCGCGTTGGCATTGGCCCCCGTACCTTCCGCACATTTGCCTCCGGCGGCAGTTTTTCGAAATTCAGCGACGAGTTTCAGATGCTATGCGAAGCGGGTGAAGACACTCTCTATCTCAACCGCGAGAAAAAACTCGCCGTAAACAAAGAGGTCTATAACGACGAAGTGCTAGAGGAGCTTGGTTTGGACAAGAGCGAACTCTCAGAGGAAAAAGGAATCGAGGTTGGCAATATTTTTAAACTGGGGACACGTTTTTCAGAACCCTTGGGACTCCGGTTTAAGGATGAACAAGGCAAGGAGCAGCCGGTACTGATGGGCTGCTACGGGATAGGGCTCGGGCGCCTCATGGGCGCCATCGTTGAAGCGCTCGGGGACGAAAAGGGGATTGTGTGGCCGGAAACGGTGGCACCGTTCCGCGCACACCTGATTGACCTCTCCGGAGGTAATGCGGAAGTTAAAAAAGAGGCGGATGAATTATATCGCGAGCTCACGGAGGGGGGTTTTGAGGTGCTCTACGACGATAGGGACCTGCGTGCGGGAGAAAAGTTCGGCGACTGCGATCTTATTGGAATTCCTTTGCGCGTAGTTGTTTCTGAAAAAACGCTTACGGCGGGTAAGTTCGAGTGTGTTGAGCGCAAAAGCGGCAAGACGAGCCACCTGTCCACCTCGGAGATGCTTAACACTCTTTCTCATGCCTAATCCGATTCAACGCCTGCTTTCACTTTTATCAAACGATGTCGGCATTGATCTCGGCACCGCAAACACGCTGGTGTATCTGCGCGGAAAGGGGATAGTCGTAACCGAACCCTCGGTTGTCGCGGTCAATCAAAAGACCGGCCAGGTGGTTGCGGTCGGAGCCGAAGCAAAAGCGATGCTCGGCAGAACTCCGGGGCATTTGATAGCCGTACGTCCGTTAGTTGAGGGTGTTGTGTCCGACTTCGAGGCGACGGAAGAAATGCTCGCCTATCTCATCAACAAAGCGCAGGGTGTTTCAAAAAAAATCTTGGGTCCGCGGGCGGTTATCGGCGTGCCCTCCGGCATCACCAACGTGGAAATTCGCGCGGTCCGCGACGCAGCGCAGAACGCAGGCGCCCGCGAGGTGCATATTGTCGAAGAGCCAATCGCGGCGGCGCTCGGGGTACGTCTTCCGATACGCGAGGCAATCGGGAGTATGATTGTTGATATCGGTGGGGGCAATACCGACATCGCAGTACTGTCTCTCGGTGGTATTGTCCGCTCAAAAAATCTGCGCATAGCGGGAGAAAAGCTAAATCAGGACATCATTGCACACGTGCGTAGCGAGTTTAAAATTTTGATAGGGGAAAAGACCGCCGAAGGAGTAAAAATCGCAATCGGCTCGGTTATCGAAGGAGGTGGCCACATGGAGGCGGTCATACGCGGGCGTGACCTCATTACCGGACTTCCGCGTGAAATTATCATCACCGACTCCGATATCCGTGAAGCAATTTCACAATCGATTGATACCCTTGTGGAGTCGGTGCGCGAGGTCTTGGAGACAACACCGCCGGAAATCCTCTCCGACATCATGCGCTCGGGCATAGTGCTTGTCGGCGGCGGGGCGCTCCTCAAGGGCTTGGATGCGCTCCTGGCACAATGGCTGCGTGTGCCTATTATCGTTGCCGATGATCCGCTTACCGCCGTTGCCCGGGGAACCGGCGTCATTTTGGAGAATCTTCCGGCTCACCGCGATATACTCCTCGAACATGAAGACGACCTCGCATACTAGGGGCTTACAGCGTCTCCTCTCGACCCGGGGCTTTGTGTTTGGCGCACTTTTTTTCGTGCTTCTTCTCGGAGTTATTCTGTGGCGGGAGCCGCTCTCGGGGTTTTTGTGGCGGGGGCTTTCCCCGGTGCTTTCGCTACGCGACACGCTCCAGTCGGGGGAGGTGGCGCGCTTGCGCGCGCAACTTGCTGCTGCGGAGGCCCTCGCTGCCGATCGGGGGTATCTTTATCAAGAAAATCTGGATTTGAAAGTACGACTTCAAAGGAATGCGGAACAGGGGGTGCTGCTCGCGGGAGTCGTCGCCCGTCCGCCGCAGACTCCGTACGACACGCTCATTATTGACGCAGGAGAGAGGAAAGGGGTCCTTGTGGGGAATTTTGTCTCCGCTGGAGGAACCTTGCTTGTCGGTGCGGTGAGTCAGGTATATCCGACAACCGCGCGGGTTGTTCTCTTTTCTGCTCCCGGGGAGACGCACAACGCTCTCCTGTACCTTAAGGACGACAAAACAGTTCCGCTGACTCTTGAGGGCCAAGGGGGAGGAGGATTTCTTTCCCGTGTCCCCGTAGGCACGCACGCATCGGTTGGGGATGCGGTGTTACTTCCCGGAATTTCTGGAGGATTTTTTGCGACTGTCTCGGCAATTGAACTTACAGAAGGAGAGTCCTTTGAGACATTGTATTTCCATCTGCCGGTAAGTCCGTTTAGTTTGCGGTATGTGGAGGTTTGGAGCCAGGCAACTTTATGAAGCGGGAGCCACGATGGGTGCTCCCGACTTTTTTTGTGCTAGTCGCAGCAGGGCTTCTCCT
>Ga0155704_124_pt1 | contig 5254 bp, 4 predicted proteins | sample RifCSPlowO2_01_FD_107361 | JGI IMG/M metagenome (GOLD analysis project Ga0155704, IMG submission 107361) | Candidatus Adlerbacteria bacterium RIFCSPLOWO2_01_FULL_51_16
CAAAAGATACACGTCTGAAGTATTCTGCTTGCAGGTTGTAAATTGGAGGAGGCCGTAATGCTCGGATGGTTTTCGAGAAGAACCCCAGGGCGCGTAAAACTGAAGGAGGAGCGAGGGTCGCTAACGTTCTACCGTTCGCTCTATTCCTTGGAAAAAACCGAGTACCGCAAGATCAAGTCCCCGCTTAGATAATTCACCAAGCTCGTCGATCCGCGCGATGAACAAAAGCTCCTGGGCTTCAAAATCCACGCGGTACCGGAGCTCTTGCGGCGGCGCGGCCAGGAGCTCAACAAGGTAGACGGGTGGGACCTCCTCAAACTAATCGAGGAAGAAATCAAAATCCGCTACAATCATCGAGAAATAAGTGCACACCAGTGTCTCGAGGAGGACGCGTTCCGAAAAGAAATTTGGAAAGGAATGGTTGGCTTCACGCTCACCATCTCCGGCAATGTCCGGTGAAACCAGGGTCCCGCCACGGCGGGACCTTTTTCTTTTTCTATTTCGTGTGCTACCCTGCCGCAAGCAGAACATCAACAGGAAAGGGCTTCGTGATGAGGCTTCGCAAAATCGACTACGGGAACGTCCTGGGGGCAAGCGGGGTCCAGGGGTTCTTTGGCGAAGGATATGCTTTTCACCGGCTGCTCGGGCCGCTTGGCCCGAACTTCGACGATATGACCTTCGTCGCCAAAACCACCACCCTGCGAGCGCGTGCCGGCAATATGCTACTTGCTGATACGTACGAACCTCTAGAGCTAAAGCCCAAGTGCATCTGGATGAACCCATTCTCAACAACAGCTCTCAATGCGGTTGGGTTAAGCGGCCCTGGCATCGAGAAGTTGCTCGAAGGCAGAAGGCCGCACCTTGGGCTCTTCCGCTGGCAGATGAGATACGCCCCCTTCTTCATCTCGTTCATGCCGGTTGAGGAAACGGCTGAAAAACGCTTTGCTGAAATGAGGGGGTTCGTCAAAATCCTCAAGCCTCGACTTCGGGGGTTCAGTGGCCTCCCGGCGCTACAAATCAACGTGTCATGCCCCAACACAGGGCTTGATCCGGACAAGCTTGTCTCCGAGGTACGCGGGTTGCTCGATATTGCATCAGATCTCAATATCCCACTCATGCCGAAGTTCAATGTGCTGGCGCCCCCGGAGACGGTGATTGAGATGTCCAAACACCCCTCTTACGACGCGACCTGCATATCCAACACCATACCCTTCGGGAAATACTTCCCCGAGGCATGGTGGAGGAGACGCTTCCCCAACGGATCGCCTCTGGAAAAATTCGGAGGGGGCGGGCTTTCTGGCAAGCATCTATTCCCGGTGGTACGCGAATGGATGCAAGAGGCTCTGCGCGTAGGCATGACCAAGCCCATGAATGTCGGTGGTGGGATTCTGAAGATGAAAGATGTCGACGAACTCATCGGGGCCGGTCTGCGGCCGCAGATTGACTCCATCTTCCTGGGAACGGTCGCGATGATACGCCCGTGGCGTGTTGTAGGCATCATCACCCACGCCGACAAGGCACTTTCCAGTGCGTCACTCGTCTCCTTACGATCTGCCGCATAAGTATCCAAGCATGGCCCGGGCGCATCGCGCGCCCGGGCCTTTTCTTTTGGTTGCGCTCGCCTTCCCCCCTTGCTACAGTGCACAACGGATTTGAACCAGACGAAACTACGGAGTTCTTCTCATGGACCTCGACAAACTGTTCGACCTCTCCGCGGCAAAAATGGCGACAATGCCGGTCTCGCTGCTCCTTCCCGAAACCGTTGATACCCATGTGCATTGTCGGCTCAAGAAGACCGGCCAGATGGCCATGGTCGTGACGGCATGCGCAGGAGAACACGGCACTATCGTCGATATCCCAAATGTCCCCAGCATCACGACCATCAAAGCCATGCAGGAGCGACGGATGGAGATCCTCTCTTGCGTCCCTACTGGCCAGCATCTCCAAGTCCTGATGACGCCGCTCATCAACGACAAAACCGACCCCGATATGATCCGCTCCGCATGGGACCGCCCCGACGGAGTGGAGGAACTACACGGCGTCAAGATCTTCTGGCAGGGAGTGAGCAACGACTATGGCAACAGCGTCTCGAGTGCCGTAGCCATCAAGCCGCTCATCCAATCGACGACGAAGCAGTTTGTGTACAAGAGCCGGCCGCTACCCGTCACCTTGCATGCCGAATGTTCGAAAGACTATTCCGGCAACGAGATCCCCATCAAGGACCGGGAGTTCTGGTGCGTCGTGAACGAAGTGGAAAAGATCGTCAAAATGAATCCGGAAGGTACCTATGTCATCCGGCATATCTCCGACTACCGAACTCTGGAGAAGATTGCCGACTGGCAAGCCCACCGCATCAACATACATGGCGAGGTTTCACCACAATATGTGATCCTCATCGACGACGACCTTTTCAAGAGCGACGAGGATCATGCGATGTTGCAATGCAATTGCATCTTCTGGCCCCGGCCGAAGGACAAACGGTCTCAACTGGCTATCCGGAAGGCGGCACTCTCGGGTGTACCGTGGCTACATATCGGCACCGACTACGCTATGCATCTCGACGACATGACTCAAGAGAAAGGCGTCAAAATTAACTCGCGAGGCGAGGCCGTGGGTGGGCTCAATTTCCTCCCGTCGGTCGCCAAGTCATTGCTCATTGACTTCTTTATGAGCAGGAATCGGGAAGATCTTCTCGCCCCCATGCTCTCGGAAAATGCCGCGAAGCTCTACGGAATCCGCGACATTCAAATCTCCGACCGGCGGATCAAGTACATTCGCAAGGACTGGAAGGTGCCTGAGTACAGCTTTGGTGAAACCCCAGAAGGTAAGCCGGTCCGTTCCGTCTGCTTCCTGCGCGGTCATACCATGCACTGGCAACGCGCCGCCTAATCGGTGGCTCGCAAAAAACAATCCCCGGCCTACGGCCGGGGATTTTTTTATTTTTTAATTTAACTAAATTTGGAAATAAGGAGCGGGGTAAAAACTTCGGGAGAAAAAGTCTGGTTGAGCGAAGCGACCCGAGAATTTTTTCCTGGAAGTTTTTGCGAAGCCAAAAGATTAAAAATTGACGGCGATGGGGTCGACCGAGATTTCTTGTTTCTTTTTTGGGGTGATGCCGTGAGCAACGAGCATCTGCTCAAACTCTTCACGCTCTATCGTTTCTACCTCAACCAAGCGCTTAGCAATAGCGTCAAGGAGTGGGCGGCGCTCGGTAATTATTTTTTCCGCCTTTTTGTATGCCTCATCAATAATCCGTTTTACTTCCGCATCAATCTCGGCAGATACTTTTTCCGAATGCTCTCTGTTTTCAAGTCCCGCGCCAAAGAGTGCACGCCCGCCGTCGCTTTCCAAAGCCATGGGGCCCATTTTCTCTGACATTCCGTAGCGGGTGATCATACTGCGTGCAAGCGCCGTCAGTACCTGCAAATCATTTGAGGCACCGGTTGTGAGGTCACCAAATACCAACTTTTCCGCGACATACCCGCCAAGTGACATCGCGATGTCATCCAAAAATTCTTTTTTGCTCTGCATGCGGCGGTCCTCAAACGGGAGTTTCAAGGTGTATCCGGCAGCGCGTCCGCGGGAGATAATTGAAATTTTATGCACCGGGTCTGCGTACGGAAGCACCGAGGCGACAAGTGCGTGGCCCGCCTCGTGGTAAGCGGTGATCTCTTTCTCTTTTTTGTTCAAAATATGTGAGCGGCGCTCGGGCCCCAACATCACCTTTTCAATCGAGCGGATGAGGTCGTACTGCGAGACGGTCTTGCGGTTTTCGCGCGCGGCCAAAATCGCGCCCTCGTTCATGAGGTTTGCGAGGTCGGCGCCCGAGAAGCCCGGCGTCCTCTCCGCGATGACATTGAGGTTTGCATCTTCTGCAAACGGCTTTTTGCGTGCATGGATGGTCAAGATATCAAGCCGGTCGCCGCGGTCCGGAAGCTCTATGACGACACGGCGGTCAAAGCGGCCGGGGCGCACGAGTGCCGGGTCCAAAACATCGGGGCGGTTCGTTGCCGCCATCACGATCACCTTTTCGTTCGGCTCAAAACCATCCATCTCGACCAAAATTTGGTTGAGGGTCTGTTCGCGCTCGTCGTTGCCCCCGCCGACCCCCGTGCCACGCACGCGGCCGACCGCGTCTATCTCGTCAACGAAAATAATAGAGGGAGCCGCGCGCTTGGCGGTCAAAAACAAATCGCGTACGCGCGATGCGCCCACCCCGACAAACATCTCAACAAATTCCGATCCGGAGATTGAGAAAAACGGGACACCCGCCTCCCCCGCTACCGCACGTGCGAGCAAGGTCTTCCCTGTGCCCGAAGCACCCATCAGCAAAATGCCTTTGGGGATACGCGCACCGATATCGAGGAATTTTTTCGGGTTTTTGAGAAAATCGACAATCTCCAAAAGTTCCTGCTTTGCTTCTTTGGCTCCCGCAACATCTTTAAAGGTGATGCGCTGTACTTTGTCGCCCGGATCTATAACGCGGGGTTTCGATTGGCCAAAAGAGAACGCTTGCATGCCGGCACCCTTCACTTGGCGGCTCAAGTACCACACAAAAAATGCAATCAAAAGGAGCGGCGCCAAAAAGGGTGCGAGGACCGTAAGCCAAAACTGCCACCCGCTTTCGCGTTTTATGTCTATCTCAACTTTTGCAAGCGATTCGTTTGAGACGCCGTAGTTGGCCAGTGTTTCTGAAAGTGCCGCTTCCGCTTCTTTCTTTGATTTCTTTTCCGCTTTGTCGGCATACACAATATTGAGGTCATCTCCATCAACCTCAATCGAGGTAACAAGCCCCGTATTTATATCGGCTGCGAGTTGCGAGAGCGGAATATCTTGGGGCTTCGTAGCTCCCCCTTCGGCAAAGTAGGAATATATACCCGCAAGGAGAAACAGGAGCAAAATGCTCGTTGCGAGATTCACCCAAAAGTTGTCCGCACGCGGCATCTGGGGGAAGCGCCCCATAGGGAGCCCCCGACGCGGCTTTTTACCCCCGCCTCCCCCGGGAGTGTTCACTTTCTTGTCTTGATTGGACATTTGAGAAAACACTATACCATTTACCCTAAAAAACGCAAAAAATGCTATAGTCACCGAATGTCTCTGTTGGAACATAAAAAGGCGCGATTTGATTATGAAATCCTCGAAGAGCTCGAGGCGGGTATCGAATTGCTGGGGCACGAAGTCAAAGCGTTGCGCGGAAAGCAGGGAAAACTTGAAGGAAGCCACGTGATTGTGCGCGGCGGCGAGGCCTACCTAG
>Ga0155704_114_pt6 | contig 4621 bp, 4 predicted proteins | sample RifCSPlowO2_01_FD_107361 | JGI IMG/M metagenome (GOLD analysis project Ga0155704, IMG submission 107361) | Candidatus Adlerbacteria bacterium RIFCSPLOWO2_01_FULL_51_16
CTCGCGCTTCTTCCTCCGCTTCTTTTTTTGTTTCAACTGTTTTAAAACGCGTTCCGACTAGGGGGAGCGCGGAGAACCCCACGATCTGAACGGGCGTTCCGGGGGAGGCCTTGCGTAGGGGTTTCCCCAAAAAGTTTTCCATAATACGCACGGGGGCTAGCGCCTCGCCGACAACGATGTACTCTCCGCTCTCAATACTCCCATCCTCAACAATGAGCGTTGCGCTTGTCCCGCGGCGGTTATCAACGTGCGCTTCTATGACGACACCCTCACCCGGTTTTTCGGGGTCCGCGGAGAGCCCTTCCAAATCTGCCGCAAGGAGAATCAAATCCAACAGTTCGGGTACTCCTTCTCCGGTTTTACTTGAAAGCGCAACATAGGGCACCTCGCCGCCCATACCTTCCAAATATATTCCTCGCTCAAGGAGCGAGGCCTTTGCACGCTCGAGGTTAGCGCCCGGCTTGTCGATTTTGGTGAGCGCCACAATGTAGGGGATCTTAACCCCCTCGATCAATTTGAGTGCCTCGATGGTTTGTGGTTTTACTCCCTCTTCTGCCGATACTACCAGTATCGCGACATCGGCGACTTCGAGCCCGCGCGAACGCATGGAGCGGAATGCTTCGTGTCCCGGTGTGTCAAGGAAGGTAATCTTCCGCTCACCGCCCGCTCCTTTATGTACGGCCTCATAAGCAGAGAGATGTTGGGTGATACTGCCGGCTTCACCCGCGACAATGTTGGTGCGCCGTATGTAGTCAAGCAGGGTCGATTTGCCGTGGTCGATATGTCCCACTATTGCAACTATCGGGGGCCGTGCCCCCGCTATCGGTTTTAGATCGGTCATGTCTATTTTTTCTTGCGGTTTGCAATTGATTGCTTCGCCTGCGCGATGGCCTCCTTTTCTTCGCCGGTGAGCTCGTAGGAGGAGATGCCTTTTTCTATCGGCTTTGCGTAAAGCCCCACTCTGTCGCGGGCGTAGAGGGATGAGAATACCACGCCGTTGCCCCCTTCATCAAGAAACGCCGCGGCAAAACTTTGGTTACCGCCGGAGCCGTCGCCGGAAAAGGGGTTGAAGCGCACGACCCCAACACCCGAAACAGTTCCCTGAAGTCGGGTTTCGGCGACCTTGAGGTAGGTCTCAAGCTCGGAGCGGAATTTTTTTATCTCCTTCATGTCGCGAGCAAGAATAGAAACCGATTCCTCAATTGAGCCGTTTCTGCCCAAGGCCAAGCGTTTGAAGCGCCATTTTAGTGCGATCGCGTATGCGACCGCGATGATTGAAACTACAAGCGCTCCTACCGCTACGTAAGGTGCCGCGAGCGCAAGCCACCACGCGAGTTTGGCAACAATCGGTCCGAGAGATACAAATGACATGCACAACAGTATATATTAGGAACATGGGATTTTGGAAGAAACGTCTATACGCCGATGCAGCGGCGGCAACTCCACTCTCCAGAAGTGCAGAGCGCGAGCTCTTGCGGTTACTCCCGCTTTTTGGCAATCCGGGCGCGCTCCACCGCGAAGCGCTCGATGCAAAACACGAACTTGAACGGGCGCGCAAGACAACCGCAGGCGCCCTTAGCGCTCATGCGGATGAAATCGTTTTTACTTCCAGCGGCACCGAAGCAAACAATTTGGGCGTCCAGGGAGTATTGCGGCCGCTGTTGCACAAGTACGGGAAACTTCACGCAATTACAAGCTCGATTGAGCACCAGTCAGTGTTGGAGCCCTTGCGAGCGCTAAAGAGCGAAGGGCTTTCGGTTACGTATTTGAAAGTTGATAGGGAAGGGTTCGTTGACCCGAAAGCTTTGCACAAAGCGATAATCAAAAAAACGGTGTTTGTTTCGGTGCAAATGGTAAACAGCGAAGTCGGTGTCATTCAGCCAATTCGAGAATTCGCAAAAGAAATACGCCATGTTAGGAAGCTTCGCGGAACTCCCCACGCTCGGGTGCTCCGGGCCGCTAGACCAAGTCCTACCCTCGCTCTGGGGAGTGTCGCTCCGCTTCCTTTATATTTTCACACCGACGCGTGTCAGGCACCGCTGTGGCTTCCGCTCGCCGCCCCGAAACTTGGGATTGATCTTATGACACTCGACGGACAGAAGATGATGGGCCCCAAAGGTGTCGGGGCTTTGTATGTAAAGCGCGGCACAGGAATCGAGCCGATTTTGTGGGGAGGCAAGCAAGAGGGGGGCCTGCGCGGCGGAACAGAAAACGTAGCCGTAGCGGGAGCATTTGCTGTCGCACTTAAAGAAGCGCAGGAGCGGGTGGAGGAGCGCGTAAAAAAAGTTGCCGCAGTGCGCGATTTTCTATGGTCTGAAGTAAGGCGGCTAGTACCGAATGCAATTTTAAATGGTCCCCCAAGTGGCGATACCCGAGTGGCTAACAATCTAAACATTTCAATCCCCGGGCTTTCAGCCGAGATGGCGGTTGTGGCACTTGATGCTGAAGGTATCGCCGCTTCGACCCGTTCTGCCTGCACGGTTGGGGAGGAAGGACCCTCGCACGTCATCGTGGCACTTGGCATTCCGAAAAATTTAGCAAACACCGCAATCCGGATTACTCTTCTTCCTGACGCTACATCCACCGATGCACGCCGTGTTGCAAAGACACTCGCAAATATTGCACGAAAGTACGGAAATGTGTTATAGTCTAAGTACTTTATGGACCTCGAGCGCTTGACCAAACATCAAATAGTCCTCCTCACATTGCTCATTTCTTTTGTTACCTCGATTGCGACCGGGATAGTAACCGTATCTCTTATCAATCAAGCTCCTGCCGGAGTTACCCGCACCATCAACCAAATAGTAGAGCGCACGGTTGAAAAAGTGGTGCCTGAAAATCTTGGGGCCGTCGTGGAAAAAACTGTTGTTGTGCGGGACGACGATCTCGCGGCAGAATCGATTGCCACCGCACAGAAAGCTATCGTTCGCATAACCCAGCGTGGTGGCGGTGAGATGGTCGCCCGCGGTGTCATCGTTGACGGGAAGGGTGTGGTCTTGACCGACAGAGCGATGCTCGTCGCGTACGGAACGGAGAACTTTGACGCGATACTCTCGTCCGGCGAGCGTGTCCGCGCGACGCTTATCGATTCTTCACACTCGATTGCGGTAGTGGAGTTGCGGCTCGGTACCTCTACCGTTACCCCGGCGCCTATTGCGGAGCAAAGTAAGCTCAAGCTTGGTCAGTCGGTCATCCGCATCGGGGGCCCTGGCGGCGACACCGTGGGGGTTGGAGTCATTGCCTCGCTTTCTTCCTCGGGCATGATTGAGGCAAGTGTTTCCTCTGCAACCCCCGGTTCCATACTTATAAATCTCTTTGGCGAGGTTATCGGTATCACAACAGGGGACTCACAGGTCCACGGGAGCGACTTTTACAGCGTCCCCGACGTGAGTGTCCTCGTAAGCTCCCCGGCACCTTAACCGTCTTTGCAGTAGTTTATATACATGCATATGCCTCCCTTCAACCACTTCACCACAAAAGCAAAAGAGGCCGTGCGGCGTGCGCACGAGCTTGCGGTCGAGCGCGGCCAAAACCAGGTTTCGCCCGTACACCTTCTTTCGGCGCTCCTCTTGCAGGAAGAATCGCTGGTTACCTCGGTTCTCGACAAGCTCGAAGCCGATGTGGTGCTTTTGACCGACACGACTCTCGAAGCGCTTGAAGGGATCTCCGGCGGCTCCGTTCTTTCGCCTTCCTACCAGCTCTATCTCACTCCGGAGTTGGTGCAGGTCTTAGAGCGAAGCGCAAAAGTAGCAACGGAGCTCCACGACGAGTTTGTTTCGACCGAACATCTCTTTGTTGCGATTCTTGATGTGCCGGGTGCTGCCCGCGAAATTTTGGCCCGCTTCCGTATCGGGAGAGAGGCGGTACTCCGGACCCTTGTGGAGCTGCGTTCCTCAAAAGTAACACCCGCAGGCGGGGAGAAGAAATACCGCGCGCTTCCTAAATACACCCGCTCGCTTGTTAAAGCGGCGCTCGAAAATAAACTCGACCCAGTTATCGGCAGAGATGAAGAGATTAAGCGCGTTATCCAAATTCTTTCCCGCCGCACCAAAAACAATCCTGTGCTTATCGGGGAGGCAGGCGTGGGCAAGACCGCAATCGCCGAAGGTCTTGCCTCGCGGATTGCAACTGGCGACGTTCCCGAGAGTTTGCGCGACAAAGACCTCGTTTCACTTGATCTTGGTGCTTTGATTGCGGGAACCAAATATCGTGGCGAGTTTGAGGAGCGGCTCAAGGCAATTATGAAAGAGATTGAGCGCTCGGAGGGCAAGGTCATTCTTTTTATAGACGAACTTCACACGGTTATCGGCGCGGGGGCTGCCGAGGGCGCGCAGGACGCGAGCAATATGATGAAGCCGGCACTCGCCCGCGGGGATTTGCACGTTATCGGTGCAACAACGCTTCGGGAATATCAACGCCACATAGAGCGGGATCCTGCCTTCCAGCGACGGTTCCAGCCGGTCTACGTCAACGAGCCTTCAACCGATGATGCGGTTGCGATTTTGCGCGGGCTCAAAGAAAAATATGAACTCTTCCACGGAGTGCGGATTACCGACGACTCAATTATCGCGGCGGTTGAGCTCTCTGCCCGCTATATACCCGACAGGTTTTTGCCCGACAA
>Ga0155704_114_pt8 | contig 2810 bp, 4 predicted proteins | sample RifCSPlowO2_01_FD_107361 | JGI IMG/M metagenome (GOLD analysis project Ga0155704, IMG submission 107361) | Candidatus Adlerbacteria bacterium RIFCSPLOWO2_01_FULL_51_16
GGGCAAACTTTTTTTGGCGGGAGAACTTACTTTTTGTCGCGGTAGAGCATCCGATCCAGAAAACGAATGTCCTCCGTGGTAAGACCATCTCCCGGCTTCGGCATGTGCGCGGGTAGTTCCAGATCCTCAAATCCCCGTTCGCGCCTTTCCCGTGAGGACATCATGGGTGGCGTTCCCATTCGTCTCCGGAGATCCCTCGTGCTTTCAACAAATTTTTGATCTATTTCCGCCGATAGCGCGGCCGTACCTTGCTCAACACCTGGAGCATTCTGCTTGGGTTTTCCGGACTTTTTTTGCGGCGGCATTGCAACCTTGGCCGGAGATTTTGGTTCCGGCTTCTCCACAAACGCTCGCGCTACGTGCAAGGGCTTTGGCTGCCTACTCCAAACAAGCCCCAACCGATTGGAAAGCCCCGCCATCTGATTGTTCTCAAGCTTGAACTCCACCATTACCTGTTGGCGGGAGATGCCGGCGTTGTAACGGTCCCTGATTTTCTGCTCGATCTTTCCGTATTTGTGGGCAGGCATGAAGGCCTCCATGAGCGTGAACGTCTGCTCCAACCATACCAACAAAAAAGCAAAAAGTGAATAAACGCTAAGCTCTTTCTATTTTGCCAAGGCGCTCGGTGATAAGGCCGCGGATTAAAAGCGAGGAGAGCGCGACGTTCGCCTCTTGCGCGCTAAGCTCCGCGCGCTCTATGAGTTCATCCCGCACGAGCGCCTCCGTAAGCGCGTGGAGTACCCTTGCTTCATCTTTTGTTAAATCGGTTGGGAGCGGTATCTGCTCGGGGATGTCCTTCTCTTTGAGCCCTAGTGCCTGCAGGATATCGGCGCCGCCGCGCACGAGTGTTGCCCCTTCGCGCAGCAAGCGGTTTACCCCCGCACCCGTCTCTCGCCCGAGCTCGTGCGGCACCGCCAAAACCTCGCGGTTATAGTCGAGCGCCAAACGTGCGGTGATGAGCGTACCTGACTTCTCTCCTGCCTCAATAATAAGTGTTGCGACGGACATCCCCGACATGATGCGGTTGCGAGCGGGAAAGGAATACGTCGCTGGTTTAAACGGTGCCTTGTATTCGCTGACGAGTGCGCCGCCTGCAGCGAGTATTCGTTGCGCGAGTGGTACGTGGCTTGCAGGATAGAGCGAAGCGTCGTCGGCGGAGGAGGGTAACACGGCAACAGTCGGCAATCCAACATCAAGTGCCGCCTTATGTGCTTCGGAGTCAATACCGAGCGCAAGCCCTGAGATTATTGCAACAGGGTACGATGCCAATCCCGCGATCAATTTTTGGGTCATCCGTTTGCCGTAGATTGAGCACGCGCGCGAGCCCACAACGCAGAGATATTTCAAATCCGGAGACGGGAGCTCTCCCCGTATATAGAGGAGTGACGGCTTGTCCGGAATCTCCCGCAAAAGCTTAGGGAAGTCCTTTCCTTTCAGTTGTCGCATGGGAAATTGCATTGTAGAATTCATATCACAGATCTATGCTCGATATCAAATTCATCCGGGACAACCTCGACGTGGTAAAGGCGGGCGCTAAGAAGAAGTGCATCGAGGTTGATCTCAATAAACTGATTATCGCCGATGACCGGCGTCGCGTGCTTTTGCAGGAGGTTGAAAAAATGCGCGCAAAACAAAACGAGGTTTCTGACGCGGTCGTTAAGGCGAGTGAGGAAGAAAAGCAGCGCCTCATCACAGAAATGCGCACGCTTAAGGAAACATTGCAGGCAAAAGAAAAAGAATTCGAAGAGGTGATGCATGAATGGCAGCTTCTGATGGTGCAGGTGCCCAATGTCCCCGAGGTGTCGGTGCCGGAGGGTGCGTCTGACGCGGACAACCAGCAGGTCCGCACTTGGGGCACCAAGCCTGAGTTTTCTTTCACGCCGAAGAGTCACACGGAGCTCATGCAGGAGTTGGATATCGCAGATTTTGAAAGGGGAGCCAAGGTGTCCGGATTTCGCGGCTACTTCTTGAAGGGCGACGGCGTGCTGCTTAACCACGCGATTTGGCAATTTGTCACCGATTATTTTGTGAAAAAGGGCGGCTTTATGCCGATGATGGTTCCCTCGCTTGTAAAGCGAGTCGCATTTTTAGGCACGGGGTATCTCCCGCAAGGCGAAGAAGATTTATACAAAACACAAGACGGAGATTTTCTTGCCGGCACGGGCGAGGTCGGGGCTATGGCGTATTACATGAATGAGACGCTGCCCAAAGAATCTTTGCCCGTAAAAGTGCTGGCCTTTTCGCCCTGCTTTCGCAGAGAGGCGGGGAGCCACGGCAAAGACACCAAAGGTCTCATGCGGGTACACGAGTTTTTCAAGTTTGAACAGGTAGTTTTATGCGAAGCGTCACACGAAGAATCAGTCCGTCTTCATGAAGAGATTACCCGCAACGCCGAAGACATGCTCCAAGCGCTCGAGATTCCGCACCGGGTGGTTGTAAATTGTGGCGGGGATCTGGGGTTGGGGCAGGTAAAAAAATACGACATAGAGTCGTGGGTGCCTTCGGAGCAAAAATACCGCGAAACACATTCATCTTCGTATTTTCACGACTTTCAGACACGACGGCTCAACATCCGCTACCGCGATGCGGACGGGAAGCTCACGCTTCTACACTCTCTAAACAACACTGCGCTTGCAACGCCGCGCATTCTTATCTCTATTATTGAGAACAATCAGCAGGCAGACGGTTCTATTCTTATTCCGAGAGTTCTGCAAACCTATATGGGAAAGAGAAAGATTGAAAAGAAAGCATCATAGCTGTGGCCCGCGTCGTATTGCCGGAATCTAGTATCAAAGCGCGGCGCCGGAGGC
>Ga0155704_106_pt2 | contig 1954 bp, 4 predicted proteins | sample RifCSPlowO2_01_FD_107361 | JGI IMG/M metagenome (GOLD analysis project Ga0155704, IMG submission 107361) | Candidatus Adlerbacteria bacterium RIFCSPLOWO2_01_FULL_51_16
AGAGAAAAGGCCTTCGCGACAAGGTGCGCCGGACTCTCACAGCGGTCGGTTTTGTGCGTCTACAGGACAGCGTTTGGCTGTATCCCTACGACTGCGAGGATCTTATTGTGCTCCTGAAAGCAGACTTTAAAATCGGCAAAGATCTTTTGTACTTGATAGTTGACTCCCTTGAAAACGATACCGCCTTTAGAAAATTTTTTGGTATACATATGCAAAGAAATTAACCTACATTAGAAATACGCTATAGCGTAAAGTTAATGTAGGGTGCTTTTTGTACCCTTGGTTAAGTGATTGGGGTAACTGGGGAATACATTAGAAATGCGCGGTAGCGTAGGTTTGATGTAGGGTGGGAGGGTGAGGTTGGTGCACGTGTGGAGAGAATACGGAGAGAATATAGGGAGAAATTACTTGATATAGAAAATGCCTTTGTTGATAAAGACCTTGGATTTTCCGATACGCCCGAAACCGTTTATCGCAACGCGAACCATTCTATAAATTATACACCGCTATTTTTTGTTTTCGGCGAGAACCTCGCGAACCAAGTCGGTAATTTCTGAAGGTGTGACCGACACCTTCTCAACAAAGCGGACGGCACCTAGTTTTTTGCCCCACTCGATATCGCTTGGGCGACTGAAGTTGGAGAGAATTACAACAGGAATATGCCGCGTTTCGGGGTTTGCCTTTATACTCCTTAGTACCTCGAACCCGTCAATATCTGGAAGAGAGATATCAAGCAATATGACATCCGGTCGCTCACCTCCCGCAAGGAGCGCGAGCGCCTTCTCTCCACTTTCGGCCGGAAGAAACGGAATTTCTTCCATGTTAAACTGCCGCTCAAAGAGCCGCATCAGCACCTCATCATCTTCAACAAGCAATACCTTTATCTTTTTCGTCTCCATGTTAGTTTGGCAAATAAATCACTTCGTCGTTTTCAGCACCAGGAGAGCAGACTGTAACCCGATCATTGTGCTCGGTGTCTTTGATAATGTTATAGCCGCTGTAATCGTCTGTCGCGGCGGTCGGATCGGCGGGGATCTCGCTTAAATATTTTCCGTCTTCAAGAAGTTCTGTGAGTACAACGTCGCAGGCGTCTGTTCTGCATATTGTAAACTCGGTACTCGTGGCACTCCCTGTGCAATCGGCGAGAATCCCCTCAGGAATTGCCGCAGGAAGTGAGCCGTGGTTGTCCAAGGCATACTGTTCGGCAGCATTCCATAGCACCCCCACATCGGCCCGCCGCACCCCATTGTGCGCATCGGCAAGTTGACGGCCCGGATTGATAGCGATAATGGTCGCTCCCGCAAGGACCGCGAGCGCCGCAACAATGAGCATTATTTCAATAAGCGTAAATCCAAACTTGGGAGACATTGTGGTAAGTATATAGCGGTTTAAAAGTCGGCGACTTCTCTCCAAATTGCTGAAGTAATCGTGGTTGACGTACCCATTTCCCCCACCGTTATTTCAATCTGTGCAACAACGTGAACTCTGCGGACAACCGAACCCGAAGTACCCGTACTTTCTATGTCGCGCTCTAGCTCTGCGCCCGAAATTTCGTACGCACACTCCCCCTGCACAAACGAGTCACTCCCCGAAGACGACCCCTCCTCAATAATCGCAAGGAGTGCTTCTTCCGCACACGCGTTTGCATAGGTACGAGCTTCGAATGACTGCTGCATAACACGGGCTGACTGCGCGCGGTTACCTCCCCACAAAAGCAAAGCCTCCACAAGCATTCCACCCGCAGCAATAACAATGAGTGCCGCAAGGAGCGTCACGTAGCCGCGCTGATAGTTAACGAATCGTTGCAGAAGCATAAAAGGTTTGCTCGTAGTCAAATTCGGGCCGCTCCGAGTCATTACGGTAGTGCGCGGAAAATTCAATATACAATGAGCCCTCGCTGCCCCGATTCTCAAACTCAAGTGAGTCAACAACGACCGAGGAAGGCAGCAGCGCA